>OLPA01000387.1_pt1 | contig 40932 bp, 28 predicted proteins | sample 1672811 | NCBI WGS metagenome assembly OLPA01 (sample SAMEA3136726, study PRJEB25190) | human gut metagenome | biome: human gut; feature: human-associated habitat; material: faeces | place: Austria | collected 2013
CATAGTAGCCGAGAGGTGAAGGACCGAATCAGTAGGAGTCTTGAGTATGACCGAGAAAGGAGGAATGACCGTCTATGGCAGAAAACATTGAAAACAATGGCTGTTCGCAAAGAGATAATGCGGAACATGAAGGGTATGTGAAAGCGTCTAGGTCATTCAATCGGATATGGAAAGAAAGAGACAGTGCACAGCCGAGACTTTTGGAAACGATACTGTATAAAGACAACTTTAACAGAGCGTATAAGAGAGTTAAGGCAAACAAGGGAGCGCCGGGAATTGATGGCATGACCATTGAAGAGGCTCTTCCATATCTAAAGGAACATCAACAAGAGATAACTGACCGCATTTATCGTGGAAAGTATACTCCGTCTCCAGTAAGACGAGTTGAGATTCCCAAACCAGATGGTGGTGTGCGAAAGCTTGGCATACCAACAGTGATAGACCGTACACTTCAACAGGCAATAACCCAACAGTTAGTGCCAATCTATGAACCGCTGTTTGCAGATGGTAGCTATGGCTATCGTCCGAACAGAAGTGCAAAAGATGCAATACTTAAGGTTAAGGAGTATGCAGAACAAGGCTATACATTTGCTGTAGTCCTTGACTTGTCAAAGTACTTCGATACTCTTAATCACGAAATTCTCATCAATCTTCTCCGGAAGAATGTAAAAGATGAACGTGTAGTACAGTTGATAAAGCGCTATCTGAAAAGCGGTGTAATGGAAAACGGAGTGGTCATTGACACAGAGGAAGGCTCACCACAAGGTGGAAATCTATCACCATTGCTGGCAAATGTCTACCTCAATGAGTTCGACCAGGAGTTCCTGAAAAGAGGTGTTCCATGCATAAGATATGCAGATGACATCGTGCTTCTTGCAAAGAGCAGACGAGCATCAGAGAGACTCTTGGAAAGCAGTACAAAATATCTTGAGAAGAGGCTGAAACTTACAGTCAACCGAGAAAAGAGCCGTACTGTCAGCGTGTTTGCAATCCGAAATTTTAAATTCCTTGGCTTTGCATTGGGAAGGAACGGAAAAGGCACTTATGTCCGAGTTCATTCGAAGTCATGGAAGAAGTTTAAGTCCAGATTGAAGGAGTTATCTTCCCGTAAGCGATGTCAGTCAATCAAGCCAAGCCTTGAGAAAATCAAGGTGTATGCAAGGGGATGGCTTAACTACTACGGAATTGCAAGTATGAAGAGCAACATAGATGACATCAACGGATGGCTCTATCACAGAATACGCATGTGTATATGGAAACAGTGGAAGAAACCTAGAACGAAATATAAAAATCTAGTCAAACTTGGAATCCCAGAACACTATGCGTCAACAATAGCAAACAGTCGCAGAAAGTATTGGTATATCAGCAATAACAAAGCTGTGATTTGGGCGCTGAATAAAGAAAGACTGATAAACAGTGGCTTTTATGATTTAGCCACAGCCTATCAGTCTGTGCACGTTAACTATTGAAAGCGCCGTATACCGAACGGTACGTACGGTGCTGTGAGAGGACGGCGGTTAGTCACCGCCTCCTATTCGATTCATGGGCATAATTTCTACAGTATCTAAGCCACTTCGCTATGCGCTCCGGCGGGAGTACGTGTGCGCCCGCGGTATCCGGGGCTTACGTTCCTTATGTTGTGGTGAATTTGCGTTACGTGTGGTGGCACACGACACCTGCCATGTGCCACCACACGTACTGCAAATGTGAATAAAAAATATCAACCATTGCAAAATGTACTCTAGATGATTATAATAGGTATATTAGATTTGTAAATGGAAACAATGTCCATATTAAATCGAAATTAAATTATATAATATATTAAGGAGACAGTAGAAAATGAAAGAAAAATCAAGAAGCACTTTTTCCGGCAACATTGGGTTCGTTCTTGCGGCAGCCGGCAGTGCGGTAGGACTTGGAAATATATGGAGGTTTCCGTATCTGGCAGCAAAGGACGGAGGAGGACTTTTTCTGCTGGTGTATATGATACTTGTTCTGACCTTTGGTTTTACATTGCTTACCACTGAGATTGCAATAGGACGTAAGACCGGACAGGGACCGCTCACCGCGTATGGTTTTATCAATCCAAAGGGTAAGTTTATCGGTGTGCTTGCGTGTATAGTACCGGCTATTATTCTGCCTTATTACTGTACTATAGGTGGATGGGTTTTAAAATACTTTACACTTTTCATTACAGGAAGCGGTAAGAATGCAGTTGCGGATGGATATTTCACAGGCTTTATCACAGGCCAGTGGGCACCAATCATATTTGGAGTGGTGTATCTGCTTTTAACAGCAGCGGTTGTCATTGGCGGAGTCAATAAAGGTATCGAGCGCTTCAGCAAGGTGCTCATGCCTATCCTTGTTGTGCTTATTTTTGCAATCGGTATTTTCTCACTGACGCTCCATTATAAGGAGGCATCAGGCACAGTAAGAAGTGGTCTTGAGGGTCTTAAGATATATGTGGTTCCTGACTTCAAGGGGCTTACAATGCAAAAGCTTGTCACAGTATTTGTTGATGCGCTCGGTCAGCTGTTCTACTCAATCAGTGTGGCTATGGGAATCATGGTTGCATATGGTTCGTATGTCAAGAAGGAATCAAAGCTCATGGGCTCAATCAACCAGATCGAGATTTTTGATACACTTGTTGCATTCCTTGCAGGTCTTATGATTATTCCGGCAGTATATGTATTTATGGGCAGAGACGGCATGTCAGCAGGACCGGGGCTTATGTTTATATCACTGCCAAAGGTATTTAATGAAATGGGAATAGCAGGAGATATTGTTGGACTGATATTCTTCATGATAGTTGCATTCGCAGCAGTTACATCGTCTGTATCAATTATGGAGGCTATTGTATCGAGTCTTATAGACAGATTTCACTGGAGCCGCAGAAAAAGCGCAATTTTAGTCACGGTATACGGTCTGATTGCAGAGATAATAGTCTGCCTTGGCTACAATAAGCTCTATATGGAGGTTAAGCTTCCAAACGGTACAGTCGGACAGATACTTGATATAATGGACTATGTCAGCAACAATGTGCTCATGCCAATCGTGGCACTTGCCACATGTATCCTTATCGGATGGATAGTAAGTCCAAAGGTAATAATAGATGAGGTGACACGCGGAGGCAGCAAATTCACCAGAAAAGGGCTTTATATAATCATGGTTAAATTTATTGCACCGGCATTCCTGCTTATACTGTTGCTGCAGGCACTCGGAATCGTTAGTTTTTAACAATGAGAGTCTATGCTTAGGCAGGACTTAAATACAGAGTTGTTGTAAGACGTATAGCCAGACATTACCATGTCGGGTTATACGTCAAAATTTTCTTGATAAAGCACTTGAAATAAGATAATTATAATGGTACAATTTTCCTATATGAGACGAAAGGGGAGCCGAAATGGCTTTAAGACGAGAGAAAAAGCGTATCGGAGATATGCTTATAAATGAAAATGTAATAACTCAGGAGCAGCTTGAGCAGGCTCTGAAAAAATCAAAGGAGACTCACAAAAAGATAGGTGAGACTCTTGTAGAGCTTGGATTTACCAATGAGCTTCAGATTGCAAAGGCACTTTCGCAGCAGCTTGAGCTTCCGTTTGTGAATGTCAGTGCCATAAACATTCCGGAAGATGTGCAGGCGCTTGTCACTGAGACAGTGCTTAGAAAGCATGTTATGATACCATATGCATTTGACAAGAATAATGCCAATATAGTGCATGTGGCCATGGCTGATCCTATGGATATGGTCGCACTGGATGATTTTTCCATCATCACAAATCTGCAGGCTGAGCCGGCGGTTGCGACAGCCAGAGATATTCTTCTGACACTTGATAAGTACTATGGTGATACCGAGGCCATGAAGGCAGCGCAGGAGTATGCAAGAGAGCGAAAAGAGCGTGAGCAGAAAAACGCCGAGGCAGAGGAATCTACCAGCAAGGACGTCAACAATTCACCTGTTGTTTTGCTTGTCAACTCTATAATTGAGCAGGCAGCCAGACTCAGGGCTTCAGATATACATATAGAGGCACTGGAAAATAAAGTCAGGGTACGATACAGAATAGATGGTGCGCTTTATGAGAAGGCGGCATATAGTATACATCTGCTTTCTGCAATTATTACACGACTTAAAATTATAGGTGGTATGGATATTTCTGAGAAACGTAAGCCGCAGGACGGCCGTATCACTATGGAGATAGACAAGATAGAGTATGATATCCGAGTATCAATCCTTCCGACAGTATTCGGTGAGAAGTGCGTTATGCGACTTGCGCAGAAAAAGGCACTTACAAGAGATAAAAAGGAGCTGGGATTTTCAGACGAAGAGCTTAAGGCCTTTGATCATATACTGATGAATACAAACGGTATCATCCTTGTTACAGGACCTACAGGAAGTGGTAAGTCAACGACACTTTATACAGCGCTTTCAGAGCTGAACAGTGAGGACGTAAATATCATCACAGTTGAGGATCCGGTCGAGGCCAATATAGACGGAATAAACCAGGTTCAGGTAAATAATAAGGCGGATCTGACATTTGCGTCAGCACTTCGTTCTATTCTGCGACAGGACCCTGATATCATCATGATCGGTGAGATTCGAGATCAGGAGACAGCAGAGATTGCAGTACAGGCGTCAATCACAGGACATCTTGTGGTCAGCACACTGCATACCAACAGCTCGGCAAGTACTATTTCACGATTGGAGGACATGGGAGTTGAAAGTTATCTGCTTGCGGATTCGGTAAAGGGAATCATTGCACAGCGACTTGTAAGAAGACTCTGTCCGGCATGCAAGAGAGAACATCTGCTGACAGAGGAGGAAAAGGCCTTTATGAATATACCGGCATTTCGTCCGGTAAAGATTTATGAGCCATGTGGCTGTGAAAAATGTGCCAATACTGGCTACAAGGGACGAATCGGTATATATGAGATAATGACCATAACACCAAAGCTAAAGTCACTTATTTCAAAAGGTGTTGATGTAGAGGATATAAACAAGGCTGCATGTGATGAGGGCATGCATACACTTAGACAGAGTGCAGAGAAGCTTGTACTCGAAGGAGTTACTTCATTCCAGGAAATGTTAAAGACCACGTTCGAAAACTAAGGGGGAAAAGAAAATGCAGATAGTAGACATTTTAAAAGCAGCGCAGCAACAGAACTCATCAGATATACATATCGCACCGGGAAATCCGGTTATGCTTAGAATTGACGGAACGCTTGTACCGCAGGGAAATCAGGTTCTTACCAATGTTGAGACGGACAACCTGCTTTCTCCAATTGTTCCGCAGGAGCTTAAAGATGTGCTAAAGAAAAATGGAGAGCTTGATTTTGCTTTTTCGGTGGAGGGCTTTTCACGAGTCAGAGCCAATGTGTTCAGACAGAGAGGTTCATATGCAGCAGCACTTCGTATTCTCTCGTATGATGTGCCTACACCGCAGCAGCTTGGAATACCACAGTCGGTTGTCAATCTTACCACAAAGATGAGAGGACTTGTCCTCGTGACAGGAGCTACAGGAAGTGGTAAGTCGACTACATTGGCAAGTCTTATAGATGTCATTGCATCAAGAGATTCCAAAAATATAATCACGCTTGAAGATCCTATCGAGTACCTGCACTCAAGGCGCCGCTCTATAGTGACACAGCGAGAGGTTGGAAAGGATACACTCTCATATGCTGCAGCCCTAAGAGCTGCACTGCGACAGGATCCGGATGTAATTCTTGTAGGAGAGATGCGAGATCTTGAAACTATATCTACAGCTATTACAGCGGCGGAGACAGGACATCTTGTATTTTCTACACTGCATACCAACAGTTCATCCGACGCAATTGACCGTATGATTGACGTTTTTCCACCACACCAGCAGCAACAGATACGAGTGCAGCTCTCAGGAGTTTTAGAGGGAATTGTTGCACAGCATCTGCTTCCAATGGTAAATGGCGGACGAATTGCAGCATTTGAGGTGCTCCTTGCAAACAATGCCATCAGAAATTTAATTCGTGAGGCAAAAGCATTTCAGATTCCGTCTATCATACAGACCTCAAAGAGAGAGGGTATGATGATGATGGATGACTGTATTTTACAGTATTACAGCCAGGGCCTTATAGCACCGGAGACTGCAGTTGCATATGCACATGATCCGGTAAGCATGGCTAGCCGTGTACACCTTTACTATTGATGGTATAATCGTATGTATTTTACTATTATGGTATAATGTTGTGGAGTCTTAATAAATTATGATTTAATTTATCTGGAGGTTGCACAGAATAGGTATAAGGAGGAAAAGAAAGTGGCTGACTGGACATATCAGATTATAGACCAGAGCGGAAAAGAAAGAAAAGGAAATATAGTAGCTGAGTCAGAAGCAGAGGCAAAAAATAAGCTTAAGATGGATGGCAACATGGTCATAAGCCTCACCAGGGCAACAGCACTGACCAAGGAAATCTCATTCAGTGTAGGAGGAAAGGTAAAGCCGAGAGATCTATCGGTATTCTGCCGCCAGTTCACCAGTATGGTCAATGCCGGTGTTACGATTCTTGATACGCTGGATATGCTATCCGATCAGACTGAGAACAAGGTCATGGCGAAGGCTATCAGAGGTGTTCATGCTGAGATTCAAAAAGGTGAGACTCTCTCGGATGGTCTCAAAAAATACCCGAATGTTTTCCCTGATATCATGGTGAGCATGGTTGCGGCAGGAGAAGCATCCGGCAAGATTGATGTAGCTTTTGACAGAATGTCTGCACACTTTGAGAAATCAGCAAAGCTTAACGGCATGATAAAAAAAGCGGCAGTTTATCCGATTATCGTTGTGATTGTGGCTATTGCGGTTGTTATTGTAATGCTTGTAAAGGTCATCCCAAGCTACTCAGAGATGTTCAATGACCTGGGAACAGAGCTGCCGGGCATCACAAAGGCAGTTGTTGCGATGAGTGATTTTGTTACCGGATACTGGTATATTGTGATTGCTGTCATAGCAGCAATTGTTATAGCCATCAAGCTTTATAAGCAGACTGACAGCGGCCAGATGTTCTTTGGTAATCTCGCAAGAAAGGTTCCGATTTTCGGAAAGCTAAATATCAAGACAGCGGCCAGTAACTATGCGCGTACACTTTCCACACTTGTGTATTCCGGACTTCCGATGATTGAAGCCCTTGGTATCACTGCTGACACCATGAAGAATGCGCTTTACAAAAAAGCCCTGAAAAATGCAAGGGAAGAAGTGAGTAAGGGTGTTCCACTGTCTGAGCCAATCACTGAGTGTGGATTGTTTCCACCTATGGTTTCACACATGACGCGAATCGGTGAGGAAACCGGTGACTTGGAGGGCATGCTTACCCGACTGGCAGACTACTATGATGAGGAAGTTGAGATGGCTACCCAGACAGTTATGGCAGCTATTGAGCCTATGATTATCCTTGTTCTGGCACTTATTGTTGGTGTGCTTGTGGCGGCTGTTATGGCTCCTATGCTTACCATGTATCAGGCTATGGACAGCTTATAAAATGAAAAAGCAGGCTTTGAGTGTGAAGCTCAAAGGCTGCTTTTTTGGTGCAGAGACATTGGCAGTAGGACGGGGCTTCATCCCATGAGCCCAAGCTGGTCCACACTCTCTCGCGTGAGCTACGCTGCACTGCCAAGATACTGTAGGAATTATGCTTTATAGCTTTTCGATGTCCGACGAAACCGTCGAAACGCGCCGTCCATGGCGCGGTTCTCCTTGAGCTCCCATCCGTGGGAGCTCATTTCTGTGCATCATGTGCATAATTCAACAGTATCTAAGCAGCTCCGCTATTCGCTCACGTAAGAGAGCGTGCCACAGCCGGTCTCACGTGATAAAGCCCCTTACGTTGTGGTAGAATGCAGGCTGAGAGACGGTCGAGGCAATCAATCTGTTCGTATCTATACGAGGCAAATGTTTAATTGGAATTCAGAGCAGAAGGAAGCAGAGTTTTCCGGTTCAAGCTATGATGACATAAAATCTATATACAGCATCTGGATATGCATGGATACAAAGAAAACAGATGATTCGATAATCGAATTTGGGATGAAATCCAATCTGATATATGGTAAAATAAAGAAAATACCAAAGATTAGCAAGATAAACGGTGCACTGATAAATGTCCGTACGAGAACAGCAAAAAACAGAGAACTGTCGAAGAACAGACTTATAGCGATGATTGAGGGGCTGTAATCGTTGCTGGTCACACTGTTAGCTGTGAACAGTAACAATAATAGAAAAAAACATGCTACCAACGTCCTATTTGCTCTTGCATTTTTTGAAAAATAGTGGTACAATTTTCCTATCAAAACAAAGAGCTGCATATATAGGGCACAGCACTTTGAAAAAACCAAGTTTTTAAATGAAAAGGAGAAATGAACTATGGTAAAGAATGTACTAAACACATTGAGAAAGAAGCAGAAGAATAACAAAGGTTTCTCTCTTGTAGAGCTGATCGTTGTAATTGCTATTATGGCAGTTCTTGTTGGAATCCTTGCTCCACAGTTTATCAAATATGTTGATAAATCAAGAGCATCTACAGACATGCAGAACCTTCAGGAAATCAAGACTGCAGTGGAAACATATTTTGCGGATACAGAAAGCGATGATGAAACAGCATTTGAATTAACAGCTACAGCAGGTGATACTACATGTGCTATAGGAGCTGGTGGAGACGCATTAACTAATGCTGGATTATCAACTCCAACATTGAAATCAAAAAAATGGACTGCTATTGATATGAAATATAATGCTAAGACAAATACATGGACTATAACTGGAACCAATTCTGTAGATACTACAAAATATGATTTGAGTAAATTATAAAAAGGACGTTGACAAATGATACCAGACCTGATACCCATCTACATCTTAATATTTGCATTCGGTATAGTTATAGGCAGCTTCCTAAATGTCTGTATCTACCGCATACCGCAGCATGAGACAGTGGTGACCGAAAGGTCCCACTGCATGAGATGCGGGTATCAGCTTTCGTGGTACGATATGGTGCCGGTTTTCAGCTGGCTGTTTCTTCGTGGCAGATGCCGCAAGTGCAAAGAACCGATATCACCTCAATACCCTATTATTGAGGCGCTAAACGGTATATTATACATAGTAGTATTTGCAGTAAATGGACTTGAGCTTACGAGTATCATCTACTGCTTTCTTACATCTGCACTCATAGTTTTGAGTGTGATAGACTGGAGAACATATGAAATTCCATTCGGAATCAATATATTTATACTGGTGCTTGGAATCCTGCATGTGTTTATAGACCATGATAACTGGTCTGAATATGTGATAGGATTTTTTTGTGTCAGTTTATTCCTTGAAATCCTTCTTCTTGTAAGTGGAGGAAGAGCCATAGGTGGCGGAGACGTCAAGCTCATGGCATGTGCTGGCCTTGCGATAGGCTGGCAGAATATTACATTAGCATTTTTCTTAGGATGCATCATCGGTTCCGTGATACATCTGATTCGTATGAAAGTAACAAACGCAGGCAACAGGCTTGCGATGGGACCGTACTTGGCAGCCGGAATATTTATTTCGATGCTATGGGGTGAGAAAATGATATCGGCATATTTGACACTCGCAGGCTTTTGAAAAGTGTGTTATAATATAGCGTACTTAATATAAAACAAGTAGTACGACAAGCAGTGAGACAAAATCAGAGAAAACACAGATATGCCGAAATATATATATAGAATGTTTGCAACTGAACAGTTACGAATGTTTTACAGACGCATGCAGTGTAAAACAAAGATAAACACGGAGGACTAGGTTATGGCAAATAGGGTACTCGGTATTGAAATAGGGGAGAACCTTACCAGAGTAGTTGAGATTGATTACAAAGCAAAAAATCCCAAGATTTACAATATGTTCGGCTTTCCGACACCACCGGGGATGATTAATGATGGAGTGGTACAGCCGGATGGAATGTTTCGTTCTATCTTATACAGTAAGCTGAAGGAAAAGAAGATTGCCACAAAAAAAGCTGTTTTTGTGTTAAATTCTGCGCGTATAGCAAGCAGAGATATTGAGCTTCCACTTGTTAAGGAAAAACAGCTTAAGGAAATGATTGCAATGAATGCATCGGATTATTTTCCGGTGGATTTGAGCCAGTACAAGCTGGTACATCAGATTATAGAGAAGATTGACAGACCGGAAGAAAAGAAATTACGTCTTTCGGTTATTGCTGTGCCTAATGAACTTATTTTGTCGTATGGTGCTATTGCAGCTGATTGCAGGCTGCAGCTTGTAGCACTTGACTATAGTGGAAATGCCATCAAGCAGCTCATGAGAAGAGAGATTCCAGGAGATGTGAAGGTGACTGTCAAGGTGGATGAGGTTTCTACCACACTGACTGTAATGGATGGAAGCATGGTAAAGCTGCAGCGTAGTGTCAACTATGGACTTGCTGATGCTATAGAGGAGATTCAGGATAGTGAGCTTTTTGGAGAGTATCTGTCATTTACCGATGCAGTTGATGTGGCACGCAGAAAGACCTGCCTTGCAATAAGGTCTGATGGCACAGTACCTGATGAGCCGGCGGACGGCGGCATGGATCCTATGGGACATGAGATTGATTCGGAGCGCTTTAAGAAGCTTCGCCTGAATGTGTCATACTCGCTTTCCAATCTGATAAGCAGTCTCGGACGAGTGATAGACTATTATCAGTCGAGAAACTCAGATACTCCTATCGATAGAATTTTCCTCATTGGCTTAGGTGCTGATTTCAGCGGACTCTCAAAGCTTTTGACCAATGAGCTGAATGTCAAGGTGGTTCCGCTCCAGCAGTTTGACGGCATACATGTGGCAAAGAACATAAACCTCGCAGAGGCAAAGCTTGCAGAGTATTTCAACTGTGTCGGATGTTCACTGAGCCCGCTTGATATACTTGACAGTAAGAAAAACAAGGGAATCGGTGCTCCGATTATGGCAGGAACAGGTGCCATGCCACTTGGCGGCGCACAGGCAGGGATGCAGGGAAATCCACCTGTTGGTCCGGATGGAAAGCCTCTTCCGGTACCGAAAGGGGAGAAAGCTGAAAAGCCTGTTTCTTTTGCAGTGCAGCTTCTCATTTTTGGCTTGTGTGTTGTAGCTGCAGTTGGTATTACAGCATACAGCATTTTTTCAAATCTTGTTTTAACTTCAGACAATATGACACTTAAAGCGCGTGTTTCTGATTTATCATATGCACAGAATATATATGATGTGTACAACCAGACCAAGAAGGACTATGACTGGACCAAGCTTCTTGAGAGCGCCTCATCCAACAAGAATGATGAGATAACGGACTTTGTGGATGAGCTGGAACAGAAGCTTCCATCGGAGGTCAAGCTTGTGAATATGTCTGTTACGACTGATGGTGTTTCGATGACCATAAAGACAGGCAGCAAGGATATAGCGGCTGATGTGATTGCACAGCTTCGTACATTTGAGAGTATCATGGTATCCAATGTGTCAACCATCACAGAGGAGGTTGATGAGACCGGTGCCTCAAAGGTTCAGTTCACAGTAGAGTGTACATATGTAAAGGCAGACGACAGTGCTGCTTCTGAATCGGCGGATGGCACGGGCAGTGAGTCAGCTGATACCTCAGAGGATGCGTCGTCGCAGGCACAGACACAGACGGATAGTGGTTCATCAGATACAGACAGTACAAATCAGTAGGGGGTGTTAGGATGTCAACGAGAGATAAAAAGTTACTTATTATATTAGCGGGTGTTGCCATTTTAGCACTGACATATTTTTTGATTTTTATTCCACAGTCCAATAAGAGGGATTCACTCAAGAACGAAAATATGAACCTGAAATCACAGTACAATCAGCTTTCAGCACTTGCGTCAAAGGCGGATGACTACACAAAGAAGACAAAGGATATGTCTGATGCCATGCAGCAGGTATATGACAATTTCCCTTCATATTTACAGATAGAAAACGGCATCATGGATGCGGTTGCTATCGAGAAATCTACCAATACAAATATTACAGAGCTTACAGTCGGTTCACCGACAGCTATTGATGTGAATAATCCGACCGGCGATGCAGGTACAGATTCTTCGTCAGGAAGCAGTTCAGACAGCAGTACCACGGATAGCAGTAATGCAGACAGTTCGCAGAGCTCTCAGACCGCTGATGGCAACAGCTCTCAGTCACAGACAGGCGATGGCAGTGCAGCTGATGGCAGCACATCATCAAGCTCTGCAAAGTCTACGGTTACAGGCTATCAGCTTTATGATGTCAGCACAGTTATGGCATTTAAGACAGAGTATCATGGGCTTAAGGCTATGCTCGGCGATGTGATTGGTTCATCACAGAAGAAGACTATCAGCACGCTCAATGTGAGCTTTGATGATTCGACTGGCAAGCTGACAGGTGAGATGCTTGTGGATTCATATTTCCTGTATGGACTTGATAAGCCATATGAGGCACCATACATACCTGCAGTACCACATGGTACAAATAATCTGTTTGGTACAACAAACTAACTGATTATTATAATATTAGATTATTAGATTAGCGGGTTATTGAGACCGTAAGTGATAAATATCAAATATTAGATTATCGAGTTATGAGATAACAAAATACAAGAGGGGAGGAAGCAGATTTGAGAAAGCTAAAAAACGATGATCGAGGAGTAACACTTGTGGAGATTATTGTGTCGATTGTTATTCTCGCAATAATCGTGCTTCCTTTTTTGAATGCATTTGTCACAGCTACAAAGACCAATGTGAAGGCAAAAAACGAGATGAATGCTACACATCTGGCGACAAACATTATGGAGGGTATTGAGAAGAACTCCATGAAGACACTGGCATATCAGTTTAACTATCCATCTGAGGGCTTTGACGTGGCGGACGGCTTTAATATATCAGATGGAAGCAGTGCATGTGAGCTTCTTAAGAAGTCGGGCAAGTTTCATAATGTAAAGAAGCTTGAGGATATCAGTGCTGAGATTGTAAACAAGGACGATGTCATTACTAGCTGTATCCACAAGACTGATGCATCAGCCAAAATAAGCGATACATCGCTTTGGGATTTCAGGGAGTCGGATGCGCACAGATATTATTTCTATATGTCAGGCGTGCAGTCAGGCACAAAGAAATACAATGCGCTTGTGACAGTGGATGCAAAATCTGACGCGACAAAGGTAAACCATACAACGGGCAAGAAAGACAATAAGGTTACAGAGTACAACATGGACGAGGTGGCAGATATGTCGGCTATGGACGCAAATTTCGACTGCATGTGTGCAGACAGGTATTCTGCTATAAATATTATATCTGCATTTAACAATATGAATCCGGGTCTCAGTGTACAACAGAGTGATATAAAGAGAACTATCACAATTGATATAGAAAAGAGTGGAGCTGCGAGCAATAAGGCTACCAAGGTGACGGTGTCGTATTCGTATTCTATCAATAAGAATGGAGTAAGAAAGACTTTTCCGGATCCGAATAGTGCACTGAAGGATGATTATACCATGGTGATTTACGACAATTCTTCAGATACTGTGAATCATAATCTGAGAAATGTCTATCTGTTTTACAATCCATGGTACACATCGACCGGCAACACATGGGATACTGCAAATGATGTCATCATTGTAAACAACAAGGACAAGGTCGACTGCACGGTAAACATTGTAAAGCAAAAGACTATATCGGATCAGACACAGCTGAGCACAAAGGAGAGTTCATATAAGGCATATGTGAAGGTAAGTGAGCCGGGAAACCGTACAGGTTACGCTTATACTCATATAGCCACCAATCTGAATGTGGATATGGGAAATCCGGATAAAGAAACTCAGCCAAGTCAGGCTATATATGGCTTCAATAACAATGTAAACCCAAATGAGGTAAAGGCTATTGTCGATATAAAGAATCTGACAAAAAGCAAGGCATCTGAAAGGCTGTATGATGTGAAAGTGGCTGTATACGAGAGCAAGGCTTCACTGGATGATATATTTAAGGATAAAGACCCGGTTGTCACGATGACCGGAAGCATGGGGTATTAATTATGAAGCGTAACGATAACCGTGGTGCTTCCTTTGTGATGGTTGTAGTTGCAATGGCTATAGTGGCTGTTTTAGCTGTGACTGTGCTGTGGATAGCACTTATGAACCTCCAGATGAAGGTGACGGACGAAAAAAATACAGACAACTTTTACTCGGCAGAGGGTGTGCTGGATCAGATATGTACCGGTCTGCAGGGAGATATTTCCAAGGCTTACTCAGCAGGATATACCAAGGTTATGGAGAATTACTCTGACAGTAGCATAAATGAGGCCGGAAGACAGAGTATATTTGTGCAGGAGTATTTAAAGAGCTTAAAGGGAAGTCTTGAGTCTGACAATACCGGTATGCACTATAAAACTGAAAAGCTTAAAGCCTATGTGGATAGTAAGCTCACAGACGAAAACTCAAAGCCATACGCTGAGGTCAAGGCGGTAAATGCCGATGAAAAGGGAAATGGACTGCTCAAGGTATACAACAGCCGCGCAGTCATCAATGGCATCAGGGTAGAGTATACCGATGAAAAGGGATTTAAATCAATAATAGAGACAGATATTTCTCTGGGAGTTCCGTCCATGAGCTTTACAGCATCGGGAGGAGTTCCGGAGCTTTTTACATATTCTCTTGTAGGAAATGAAGGATTGGAAATTACATCAGGACCTAATAATAAAGTGAATTTATCCGGTAATCTCTATGCCGGCTGTGAAAATGCGGCAGGCACAGGAACTTCCACTACGAGTGTTACCATTCCAAACAATGCCACACTTGATGTAAAGGATACCAGCTATATGATTGCAGAGGGCGATATAGAGGTGGGAGATTTTGCCGGAAAAGATACTGCTACGATAAAAAAGAACATGGCGGGTGTAAGCAATAACAGTACACTTTCTGTTGATTCACAGTGTCAGCTGTGGACAAGCAATATAAATGTAAATGGTGCAAAAGTCAATTTAGATGGCATGACATATGTGGCAGATGACATGACCTTAAAGGGTACAGGCTCAAAGGTCACACTTGGAAAGAATAATAAGAATAACAATGCGAAGTACGTCGGCTTTGGCAACGGAGGCAATGACAAGGAAAATCCTGTCGCAGGCGATAGCTCTGCTATTATCATAAACGGCAGAGAGGCATCTCTTGATATGTCAAATATCAGGGAGCTTATGTTGGCAGGAACCGCATATATCAATACCCAGGCTATTGTAAACTCAAACTCAAGTAGTGTGGGTATAGAAAACAGCAATGTGGCCATGGGTGAGTCAATCTCTGTAAAGGGTGACCAGATAGCATACCTTGTGCCGCCTGAGTGCATAGGCACAAGTGGAGATGGTGCGGATGCCAAATCGCTTTACAACAAGAATCCACTCTCCTATAAGGAGTACAAGGATATCACGGCAACCGGACAGGATCAGCCAAAGTATACTGAGATAAATGCCAATGTGGTCAGCATAAAGACAGGTAAGGCTCTTTCGGCATATCTGCCGGAGTCAAAGACAATCGATAACTATATAAAGAAGGTCTTTGTTCCTTCTACTGATGATAATGGTGGACTTGTATACTATTATGTCAATCTGCCAACTAACAAGGCTGCAGAGTATTACAGAGACTATTTTGGTGCAGACAGAGACAAGCTCAATAGATACACTAAGTTCTATACTGACAGCATACAGGTAAATGAGGCTGCAAGCATCTATACTGCCGGCAATTACAGCATCTACGATGGCAACAATCTAAGCCTTTTGAAGGGCATAGCTGATGGTGTGGACATGGATGCACAGTCGGATGCCTTACAGCGCACGTATACCGCACTAAACTCAAAGCTTTTGACAAATTATTCGGATTTACCGACAAATGCAGAAAGTGTTTCGCTTTTTACAAATATAGTTAACAATACCAATTTGCAGAAAATAGTGCAAAATTCCGGTAATAAACATATATTTGAGACTGAGTATCAGGGGAAAAAATACCAGGCAATTGTCATAAACGGCGACTACACCTATGGTGAAAAGGACAAATCACACAATGTGGATATAATTGTTGCTACAGGAGATGTGACACTGAATGATGATTTTACAGGTACCATAGTTGCAAAGGGCAGGATAATTGTAAACAAAAAACAGTGCGAGATTGATAATGGTACTCAGGAGCTATTTAAGGCATTGCTTCTTGAAAAGGTAAGTGATGCAGACGATGCACTGCACCTGTATGATGTGTTCATGGACGGTGCCAACTATCTGGGGAATGTTTCTTCTTTTTCAAATAAGAAGGAGGCAGATACAAAAATAGATTATGCTACGCTCATTACATACCAGAACTGGACCAAGGAGTAGAAAACAAGCGGCTTTTAAGGCGCAAAACAGCTGCGAAATATTTATATTTGACAAATTTTGACGATATATACAAGGGAGGAATCCAATATGTCTGTAAAAGAAAAAAAGAATAATGGTGGGTTCTCTCTGGTAGAGCTTATAGTAGTGATAGCGATATCTGTCGTACTCATAGGTGCGGCAACCATATCCATTCGCTCGGTCATGGGTGTTGAGGTGAAGCAGTGTGCCAGAAATATTGAATCGATAATTAATAAAACAAGAGTCACCACGATGGGAAAGGACAGCGCAGTTCTTGAGATATATAAGGATGCATCAGATGGTGCCTACTATTATAAGACGACTATAGATGGCGTGGTATCTGATCCAAGCAAAATCGGAAAGAGCAGGATTGATGTTTACTATTCAATGAAGGATGATTATAGTGATAAGACACAATTGAACAGCCCAGACAAGATAGTGCTTCAGTTTGACAGAAGCTCAGGTGCACAAAAGCCTGATGCCAATGGTAAGTGCTGCAGCCGTATCTGGATTCAAAAAAACAGCACCGAGAAGGTTATCACGATATACAAGGAGACCGGCAAGGTGGTATGTGAGTAATTTACATAGTTTAATGATGAATATTTTATTCTGACGCAAGGCTGTTATAAGGTTGTATGATGAAATCAGAGAGGAAGATGAACCATGAAACTTTTAAAGCGCATGAATAAATCAAATAATAGGAAAAACAGTGGCTTTACACTTGTTGAGCTTGTCATTGTCATGGCGATAATGGGAATACTGGGTCTGGCCGTTGCGGGCTTTATCGGTACGAGCACGAAGCAGTATAAGTACGCTTCAAAGGATGTAGATTTACAGTATGAGGCACAGCTTACGATGAATCAGATAGGAGACCTGATAATTGAAGCGCAAAAGGGTGTCAAGTATGAGCCTGCTACAGTGGCAGCGCCGGTGGAGGTGGCATCATCCGACAGCAAGCTGATTATCTACAACAAGGATTGTACATACAATATCATATACAGACCGTCAGAGCACAAAATTTATCTGCGAAAGGATACACTGGATCCTGCAACAGGTGCGGTGAAGGCAGATGGTCAGGGCAAGGAATCTCTTATGGCAGAAAATGTCACAGGCTTTACCCCTGATTTAAGCGAGGCAGAAAGCAAGAACTCTGTTGGAATTGTCGTGGACTTTAAGGCAGGTGACAAGAAGTATACTTCAAAACAGAACTTTACGATGCGCAATAAGGTGCCGGCCTGAGCAGATGTGGAGTATGTTGCACCGGCAGAACCTTAAGGAATAAGGATATATTACAAAGGCAAGGATGTAACTAACGGAACAGTATACTATGAGATGATTAATGACCAAAATAAACAGAGTAGTTTTTTACAAAGGAGCAATCGCAATGAGCAAATTAAGAAAAAAAATAGTGGTTCCAATAACACTCATACTGGTAGTATGTCTCGTTGTGGGGACCCTTGTGATTTATGACAGTTTAACGAGTGTTGAGGCAAATGTTTCCTTCAATGGAATATCGAATATAGTAAGCTCGCACGGCAAGGACAGACCTTTCAACATAGTTGAGGTTGTTCCATCTAAGCAGGAATATAACAATATGGCTTCCATAGGCTATCTTATTGGAGGTCAGGAGCCTGTCAATTCAAGGCAAATGCTTTCAACCATAATTGGTGATAATGGTACTGGAATAGGTTCAGGAGCAATCTATCGCCCATACTGTATGTATCGTTTGTTTTATGAGGATTATCATGACTTTGTAACTGATGATGCAAATGATAAAAGTAGGCCACTATTTTGGTCACCGTATAGTGAAAGCTATACAAAAGGAGTTGATGATTGTAATACTCCTTTGGATCTTGCAGGGACGGAGACCCTTGAGGCCGGTGAAAACGGTACAAGGAACTATGAAATGGTCAGAAAAGATGGAGGCTCATACAGACTGGATACGGAGTATGTTCCGGCAGTTAAAGATGGAAATCCATGTGGTAATTATAATCAGAATGTGGATCATTATGTATATATGCCAGCCTCATTGGTGTCTGAGGACGGACAGGAGACGAAGCCGGTAAGAGGCTATTATGGAGTGGTGTTTAAGGAAGCTGATGAGCATATAAATATCACAAATTATGATTATTTTAATGCCAAAACAACAGACGGATTAAATCTTGATGTTACCAAAAAGGCTTATAAGGTTAAGAGTGCCTATGCTATTGCAGACCAGCATACCATGAATTCTATCGCAGAAAGTGATCCTCATGCAGCGATTTACCGTATTGACAACAGTGATATCAGTTTAGCATATGAATATGCAGGTCTTGCGGAGAGCTATAAAAAGGCAGAAGGCGATGAAGCTCAGGCGGCAGACAAGGCTGATAATATAGAAGCTTCAAATACAGCGGATTATGATACATATACCTATTATACATTGCAGATGGAATATGTTCCTTCTGATGAGGTGGTAAATGAAGGTGTGACGTACTATGAGGTGGACGATGAAAAAACATTGTTTTTTGAGGATCAGTCCGGGGAATATGGCGCAGTATTGGATGAGAAGGAGCCTTACATTAATCTGAATCCGGATAACAGTCAGTCTGAAACCAGAAAGATGGGATATTTTAATATCAAAGAGGGTAGTCAGGTTTATAATTTTGCCGGTGAGGGCTGCGGTGAGTATGAAATTCAAAAAAAGGAAAACGGAGTTTTGGATCATCCTGTAAATGTTAGAAGAATATACACAAAGGGTGGTTTCACAAACAACGAGCTATTTAGAAACGGTGTATTTAATCAGGATGGATCAGGTAAGAGTGATAATATGTCCTTTAATGTGCAGACAGTCACTCCGGCAGAGATGGACCATATAAACTGGTCTGATGTGGATTTACTCTATATCAGTGGAGGAGACGGCAGCGGCAGTGCTTCATATGGTTACGGCAATGACATTAAGGGAAAGACTATATTTGATGTTGCTAAGAGAGTGCACGAGAGTGGATTCATGATGCCTGTTATTGTTGATTACAGTCTGGTAAAGGATAACGTTGACCAGCCGTGGAATTTTCGTTATCATACAAATATGGAGCGTCTGGCAGCTCTTTTATGCTGTTCTAATTATGCTGAATTAGCTATTGATAAAATTGATCCAAGTCAGTATGAAAATCCATTGTGCGTAAACTGGTATGATGATGATAATGGGGAGAAGATCAAGTTTGATACCAGAGTAGATAGTAATCATCCAAATGGCTACGTAAACGGCAATATTTATGTCATTCCGGGAAATATATATAAAAAGCCAACAGATGATGATAAAGGGCATGGGGCAGCATTTCTGTTACAGAATTTCAATACGTCATTTCTTGATTGTACAGGCAATAATGAGACTGAATTTGTAAATCAGGCCAAGAATCAGGGGTTTGGAGAGATAGCAGAGTATATCAACTCAGAGAATACAAGCAGGAAAAATGAAAATGAAACTCTTGGAAAGGACGAGTATGCGTATTATGACAAGAAGATTTCAAAGGCGATAGTTTTAAGCTATATCATATCGTATGTTGATAAAAGAGACATTATAAATCCGACAGATAGTCTGAACATTCTGGATATAGAGCCTGGAACGGTAAAAAATGAGTCTGGCGCATTAAATTATGATAAGCTAACAAAGTGGCTTGGATCAAGATGCCCGGAGAAAAAAAAGGTTAAAATAACAAGGGTTACGAGTGCAGAATTTATTGGAAGAATAGAGGACCTTAATAACTATGACATGATATATATGGGACTCGTAGCCGATAATCTGAATTATGATGAAGATGGTCATACAGTATATAATGATTGGAACATGAATGGGCTTAAATACTCAAATGTTGGTGACATTGTTGTTATAAATCCGAGCGATAATAAAGGCTATTGGGGATATGATATGCTCAGGAATGGTCATGCGGGATTGCTGGATACTGATTATATAAATGGTGGAGATGAGCTTAATACAACTCTTACATTAAGGAAAAATGGAAGTAACAAATATTATATAACTGCTCCAAACACGTACAGAGGCTCAGGAAATGATATCACAAAGCAGAAGGTTTCAGAGTTTGAGGATTATATAAAGGCGGGCTTTCCTGTCGTCTTTTCAGATGGCTTTTTCAGCAATGATAGCAAGTATGAAAGTGGAATTAATGAGGATTACATTGATAACTGTTCAAATGTTTTTACCTTTTTATGTGATGTAAAAGATAAAGATAATGTTCTTAAAGTGGACAGCAATGGAGACTTAAAAAATAAGTCAAATGAGACAGCGCAGCTTATTACCTACCTGACTACTGAAAAACCTGAAATATTACTCAAGGAGCAGGAAAAAGTAAAAGATACAGATTATGTTGAGATTAGTAATAACCAGATCACATTGGAATTTTCAATAAACAATGCAGGAGGTGCTGATTCCAAAGCAAGTTTTAATGCACAGCTGTTTTTGGATTCGAATTCCGATGGTAAGTTTTCGACAACCAATGAAGGAATAGATGCAAATAAGATAAAAATATATTGTGATGGTACTATTGTGAATCCGGTAATGGGTGATAATGGTAAATATATGTATAGTCTGAATGCAGGCAATTATAATTATAAACTGGTCTATGATTTGCCGAATGGCTATGTAGGAGTTATGCCTTGGCAGCTTCGTGTAAGTCAGGCTACAAATAGCTACAGATATGATCAGAAATCCGGATATGTGTATGTCAAAAATTCAAAAGGCAGTCCTACAAAAGTCAAGATTCTTCAGATTAATTCACACTTGAAGCATAATCCGGAGTATAATGGAAATTTTGATATGCAGGTACAGAAGAATGACGATACGACGAAGTTTCATGAATTACTTAGTCAAGTGAAGGATTTTGACCTGGATATAGAAACAGTTTATTATGACGACGTAAATAAAATGAATGAGGTATGTAATAAGCTGCAGACATACGATATGCTTGTAATTGGATTTGGTGATTGTTATGATATTGATAATAATCTCGATAATATAAAAGCATATATCCAGTCAGGAAAACCGGTATTGTTTGCTCATGATACAACGTCATTTTGTAATAATAAAATTGATAATACATATAATAATGTCTGGGGATATAAATTTAACTCTAAAATTCGTGATTCTGTCGGACTGGACAGGTATGGAATACTGTCAAATGAGTATTTAAAGAAGGGCAATACATTGTACAGTACTGATTACCGTACTGATGCGGATTTTGATAAAGCTGTAAAGACCGCCGAAAAGAATAACACTGATATTGCATATGAGCCAAAATCATATAAAAAAGTTATTGTCAGACAGAATCAGGGATTTACTTATGCAGATTTAAATCATTATCAGTGGAAAGATAATGGTGATGATCATGGTGAGTACAGACTGTATTCAGGGCTAGTTGGTAATGATGATGCTCAAGCTTATACTAATAAGGCAGTCAAGGTTAATTCAGGACAGATTACCACATATCCTTTTAAGATTGCTGACGAAATAAATATAGCTACCACTCATAATCAGTACTACCAGCTGGATATGAATCAGGATGCTGATGGTGATGGTGAGAGTGATATTGTTGTATGGTATACCTTGTCAGATATTGGAGTTTATGAGCAGTCTCCAAAGGATGTAAGAAATAATTATTATATTTACACAATGGGAAATGTAACATACTCAGGTGTAGGACATTCCGATTTCTCAAATAATGAGGATGAATTGAAACTTTATATAAACACTATGATTGCTGCATATAGTGCATCAGTTCATGAGCCGTCAATTTATCTTAAGGAGAATGCAGATACTGATTCAAATGATATAACTACATTATATGCAACTATTGATGATGCCATTGAAGAAGAAGCAGCTAATAAAGCGGATGCCAGACTAGATGGTGCAGACAGTACGCAGGATGTTTATTTTACGGTAAAGGATTCAAACCTTGTGCGAAATCAGATTGATGAAAAAACTGTTGTTTATTTGGATTTTTATATCGAGGATCCGCAAAAGAATCCAAATGATGAAACGATTGGCACCGGAGATAATAAGATTTACTTAAAGAAGGTGGACTGGGATATCTATTCACTGAATAATGACGGAACTGAAATTGAACGGATAAATAACAGTAAAGAAAACAGTCAATTAAATAAGGATCCAAGGAACTTCTTTGAAAATAACAAGACATATAAGGTAAAGGTACCATTGAGTGTTTTACCGGAGGGAGCTAATTCTATAAAGATTTATGCCGTAGGATATAGTAAGATTTATCAGTCACTGGCGAGTGGTGAGTGTAAAGAGATTCCAACAGCTAAGGCATACAAGACCTTCCAGATACAGCGTGTAGGACTTGCAGATCTGGATTAGCGTTTATATATGATTATGTATATTTCCATATAGCAAAGACCATATGAGCTGCGAAACAGCTTGTATGGTCTCTGTTTTTTTACTGTTTCTTTATACTTTCTTTATTGAATTATCCACGCTTATTGATAAAATAAAAAGTATGCGCACGATTGCGGATATTTTTGCATTCGTGTATGGGAAATATATTAACCGGAAAGAAAGGAAAAATTTATGAGTAAAATTTTCAAGAATCTGATTCCATACTGGCGATGGATCATATTAATTTTTGTTTTTCTCATTGCTCAGGCTTACTGTGATCTGGCTTTGCCTGCGTACACATCTGACATCATTGATGTGGGTATCCAGGATCATGGCATTGAGCATATCCTGCCAGAGGAGATTACTTCGGAGGATTATAAGATGGCACAGACATTTATGCTGTCTGACGAGAAAGAAAAATTTACGGACTGTTACGAGGCGCAGGATGCTTCAAAATCTGATGGCAGTGTGGCAAAATACAAGCTGACAGCTGATTCTGACACACTTGATAAGCTGGATGAGGAGCTTTTGGTTCCTCTTGTCATGGCATATCAGGCTTTTCAGTCGGGTGAGCAGATGGATGTGGATGCATCAGCTATCCCGCAGGGAGTAGCGCTCGATGATAACATGATAAAGCAGATAAGAAGCAAGGTGCAGGACAAAATCGATGCGGTGGGTTCATCTACTTTAAAGTCCATGGGTGTAACTTTTGCGACAAAGTGTGATGAGAATGCAGGAATCGACGTGGATGCCAATCAGGTTGCTTATCTGTGGAAGGCAGGCGCCAAGATGGCAGCCTTTGCAGCAATTATGCTTATAGCAGCATGTGTTGTAGGTTTTGCGGCTTCAAAGGTCGGTGCCGCTGTCGGCAGGGATTTGAGGGAGAAGACCTTTTCAAAGGTTGTAGGTTTTTCAAATGCCGAGATTAACAAATTCTCTACGGCATCACTGATTACTAGAAGCACGAATGATATACAGCAGATTCAGATGGTTACTACTATGATGCTTCGTATGGTGCTTTACGCGCCAATCGTTGGTATCGGTGGTATCATCAAGGTGGCACAGACCAAATCCGGCATGGAGTGGGTGATTGCCATTGCGGTTGCTGCCATCATGGTTTTTATTTTCACACTGGTTGGCATTGCGATGCCAAAGTTCAAGATTATGCAGAGTCTTGTAGACAAGGTAAACCTTGTTTCTCGTGAGATTCTTACAGGTCTTTCCGTTATCAGGGCTTTCGGCCGTGAGAAGGAGGAGGAAAAGAGGTTTGATGAGGCTAACCGTGAGCTTACACGCACACAGCTGTTTACAAACCGTGTCATGACCTTTATGATGCCGGGGATGTCCATGATCATGTACTGCATCACACTTGGTATCGTGTGGGTTGCAGCAGGCAGAATAGACAATGGCTCCATGCAGGTAGGTACCATGACTGCGTTTATTACATATGCCATGATGATTGTTATGTCATTCCTTATGCTCTCAGCCATGTCCATCATGCTTCCGAGAGCAGGTGTTGCGGCAGAGCGTATCGATGAGGTTATAAAGACAAACAGCACTGTAAATGATCCCAAAGAGCCTGTTACTGAGGCTGATCACAGAGGTGTTATCCGTTTCAACCATGTGGATTTCAGATATCCGGGAGCAAAGGAGGATGTGCTTTCAGACATTGATTTTGTGGCGGAGCCGGGCAAAATCACAGCTATCATCGGAAGTACCGGCTGTGGAAAGTCTACACTTGTAAACCTGATTCCGCGTTTCTATGACGTGACGGGAGGCTCAATAGAGCTTGATGGACACGATATCAGAGACTACACACTAAGCGAGCTTCGCGAGTCAATAGGTTTTGTTCCGCAGAAGGGTATTCTTTTCTCGGGAACCATCGCCTCAAACCTGCGCTTTGGTAAAGCAGACGCGAGTGATGAGCAGATAAAAAAGGCTGCGGATATCGCACAGGCTTCTGAGTTTATCGAGACAAAGAATGACAGGTATGAAAGCTCAATCGCACAGGGCGGCTCCAACGTGTCAGGTGGTCAGAAGCAGAGGCTTGCCATAGCAAGAGCTATCGCAAAGGATCCTCATATCTATGTGTTTGATGACAGCTTTTCAGCACTCGATATGAAGACTGATGCGCGTCTGCGTGCAGCTTTAGCAGAGGTTACAGAGAATGCTTCCGTCATTATCGTGGCACAGCGTATCAGCACGATTATTCATGCTGACCAGATTCTCGTGCTCGATGACGGTAAAATCGTAGGAAAAGGCACCCACGAGGAGCTTCTTAAAAATTGCGATGTATATATGCAGATTGCACAGTCACAGCTTTCAGCCAGGGAACTTGGACTTGATGATAAGGCGGCAGAAACTGCAACAGATAAAGCAGCAGATACTTCGGCTGTATCAGGCTTAGATAATGAAAAGGAGGGCATGTAAGATGAGTGAGAATAACAACGAACAGTTCAAGATGCCTCCTAAGAGGCCGAGAGGACCAATGGGACATGGCCCCGGAATGGTCACAGAAAAGGCCAGGGATTTCAAGGGCTCTACAAAGAAGCTCATAAAGTATCTCGGCAGATACTGGGCTGCCATCATTGCAGTTATGATATTTGCAGCAGTTTCGACTGTCTTCTCCGTTGCAGGACCGAAGGTCATGGGTAAAGCCACAACAGCGCTTGCCGAGGGACTCATGAACAAGATTGCAGGAACAGGCGGCATAGATTTTGATTATATTGCAAAGGTTCTTTTGTTTACGCTGGCTTTATATGTAGTGAGTGCCATTTTCATGTTTGTCCAGGGGCTTATCATGACAGGCATCACGCAGAAGACCTGCTACAGGATGCGTAAGGACATCACGAGCAAAATCAACCGTATGCCGATGAAGTATTTCGAGTCAAGGACATACGGTGAAGTACTTTCGCGTATCACAAACGATGTGGACACACTCGGACAGAGCTTGAACCAGAGTATCACACAGATTATTACATCTGTTGCCACTTTGGTCGGTACACTGGTCATGATGCTGTCTATATCACCGCTCATGACGCTGATTTCACTCGTTATCCTGCCTGTTTCGATGATACTTATTTCGTTTGTCATAAAGCATTCACAGAAATACTTCAGACAGCAGCAGGAGTATCTGGGACACATAAACGGACAGGTCGAGGAGGTGTACGGAGGCCACCTCGTCATAAAGGCATATAATAAAGAGGCAGAGACTGTAAAGACCTTTAAGGAGGCCAACAATGTGCTCTACAAATCCGCTTGGAAATCACAGTTCCTCTCAGGACTTATGATGCCTATCATGCAGTTTGTAGGAAACTTAGGATACGCGGGAGTTGCCATCTCAGGTGGTATACTTGCCATAAAGAATGTCATCACAATCGGTGATATCCAGGCCTTTATACAGTATGTGAAGAATTTCACACAGCCAATCCAGCAGATAGCGCAGGTGGCAAACCAGCTTCAGTCGATGGCGGCTGCATCTGAGCGTGTATTTGAGTTCCTCGAGGAGGAGGAAGAGGATATAACAGTGGAAAATCCTGTAAAGCCAGACCATATCGAGGGAAGTGTAGAGTTTTCGCATGTACACTTTGGTTATAATCCTGACCAGATCATCATCAATGATTTTTCCGCACAGGTAAAGCCGGGACAGCAGGTTGCTATCGTTGGACCGACAGGAGCGGGAAAGACTACCATGGTCAAGCTTCTTATGAGATTTTATGATGTAAGCTCAGGTGCCATTCTTGTAGACGGACATGATATCAGGGATTACAACAGAGCCGATCTGCGAGATGCATTCGGCATGGTATTGCAGGACACATGGCTCTTTAAAGGCACCATTATGGAAAATATCCGCTACGGCCGTCTGGATGCCACAGATGAGGAGGTCATCGCGGCTGCAAAGGCAGCACATGCGCATCACTTTATCCAGACACTGCCGGGTGGCTATGATATGGAGCTCAATGAGGATGCTTCCAATGTGTCACAGGGACAAAAGCAGCTTTTGACAATCGCAAGAGCTATCCTTGCAGACAATCCTATCCTTATCCTTGATGAGGCCACATCCTCTGTCGATACACGTACAGAAATCCGTATCCAGAAGGCACTCGACAATCTGATGAAGGGCAGAACAAGCTTTGTCATCGCCCACAGGCTGTCTACTATCAAGAATGCCGATATGATTCTTGTCATGAAGGACGGAGATATTATCGAGCAGGGTACACATGATGAGCTTCTTGCAAAGAACGGATTTTACGCAGAGCTGTATAACTCTCAGTTTGAAGAATAGAGAAAGCACGGGTATCGTGCGGTTTTGCGAATATGCGTGGGGCTGAATGGTTGCATAAAATTTAAAAAAAACTCACTCTCGACAAAATTCGACAAAATGTGTTATCATAAAAGCATACAATTTGTTTTGACATGACAGTAATTGGCGGCATAGGAGATTTTAATGAGCACTTTAAATGTCGCAGTAGCAGACGAAAAGAAAAACATGCAGAGTTTATTAAAGGGCATGGAGTTTTTAGGAACAGCAAGAAGTAGTGATGAAGCATACAGCATGATAAACGGTAATGCCGGTTCTGATGTGGTACTTGTGTATGTAAAGAGAGCATCCGGTGACACTGAGCCACTTGATGATACATATATGGAGAAAAAATCCCTTGAGACACAGGTGACGGATATCATTCATGAGATAGGTGTTCCGGCTCATATAAAGGGATATCAGTATCTGAGGACTGCGATAGTGATGTGCGTTGAGGATATGGAGATGCTTAGCTCGATCACAAAGCTTTTGTATCCCACTATTGCAAAGAAGTACAAGACTACCTCAAGCAGGGTGGAGAGAGCCATAAGGCATGCTATCGAGGTGGCATGGAGCAGAGGCAGGATGGATACGATAGACTCCATGTTTGGATACACTGTAAACTATGGTAAGGGCAAGCCTACCAATTCGGAGTTTATTGCCCTGATTACAGACAAAATACGTCTAGGGATGTAAAAACCGTCATTATAGACAAATAAAACCACGTTTTGACAAAAATTACTAGGCAAAATGTACTCCCGCGTGATATAATATAGTATACATTCTATTGGTTTCAGGATGTATACTATATTTTTTATCAGATTAATCGTTGTTTAAATAACTGTAATCTGTGGGAGGTTTCAGCATGGACAAAATTAAAATATTAATGACCGCATCAGAGGCAATACCTTATATGAAGACAGGTGGACTTGCTGACGTAGTGGGATCTTTACCAAAATATTTTGACAAGGACAGATATGACGTGAGAGTTATACTTCCGAAGTACAAATGTATGGATGATAAATTACTGCCACAGCTTAAGTTCGTCTGTCATTTTTATGTCAATCTCAACTGGCGCAGGCAGTATGTGGGAATTTTTACATCGCAGTATGATGGTGTGACATATTATTTTGTGGACAATGAGTTTTACTTTGCAGGAGATAAGCCATACAACAATATATACGAGGATGTGGAGAAGTTTGCGTTCTTTTCAAAGGCGGTGCTTGAGGCTTTGCCGGTTATAGATTTTGCCCCGGATGTGATACATTGTAATGACTGGCAGACAGGACTCTTGCCGGTTTTTCTAAAGACAGTGTACGGCTCAGATAATTTCTATGCCGGTATCAAGACAGTCTTTACCATTCACAATATGAAGTTTCAAGGGCGCTGGAAGATTAAAGAGGTGGCTGATGTTACAGGACTTCCGGAGCACATTTTTAATTCAGGGGAGCTGGAGTTCTATGGTGAGGCTAATTATTTAAAGGGCGGCATAGTATATGCAGATGAGATTACGACTGTCAGTCCGACATATGCAGATGAAATCTGTACACCTGAGGGCGGCGAGGGCCTGGATGGCCTGATGCTTGAGCGGCGCAGACATTTGAGAGGCATTGTAAACGGTATAGATTATGATGTCTTTAATCCTATGAAGGATACATATCTGGATAAGCATTTTTCTGTAAGGGAATTGAGCGGAAAGGTCGTTAATAAGCGTCAGCTGCAGGAGAAGTATGGTCTGGCTGTGGATAAGGATGTCATGCTGATTGGAATAGTTTCGCGTCTGACAAATCAGAAGGGCTTTGATCTGGTGGCATATGTGATGGAGGAGATGCTTTCCACCATGAATGTACAGTTTATAGTGCAGGGCACAGGAGAGCAGCAGTACGAGGAGATGTTCAATTATTTCCATGACAGGTATCCGCAGAAGCTTGGAGTATATATCGGCTACTCAGAGGAAAATGCACATGAGATATATGCAGGCTGTGACGCATTTCTCATGCCGTCTCTTTTTGAGCCGTGCGGCTTGAGCCAGCTCATGTCTATGCGATATGGTACGCTGCCTATAGTCAGGGAGACAGGTGGTCTTAAGGACACTGTAGTGCCGTACAATGAGTACGAGAATACGGGCGACGGCTTTTCCTTTGCCAATTATAATGCGCATGATATGCTGCATGTCATCAAATATGCTCTTGATGTGTTTGAAAACCATAAGGACAGATGGCAGGAGATGATGCAGCGCGCCATGAGGCATGACTTCTCATGGAATGCATCTGCGAAAGAGTATGAGAAGCTTTACGACATGCTGCTTGGCAACTAGTACATCGTTCTGCAAATAACAGGCCAATACCTTTCATGAATTTCCAACTATGTTCTTAGAAAGTAAAATACCGGATACATATCTATGATATGATATCCGGTATTTTGTGTTATGGGGTATGATTATCAGGTTATATGATTATCAGTAGACAGTGTCTGTTTTACTATCGTATATGTAGTACCTCTCGCCGAGTACTTCCTCGTCGCGTACCTCTGTAGAGTTTACTTCACAGATGAATTCGCTTAGGTTGCAGACATCTATATCGCTATCCAGCGGCATTACCAGAAACTCATGGATACTGCTTGGTATGAGCAGCATATTGCCGCCGAGCTTTTTTGCCAGCGAGCTTAGCACACCTGGGTAGAGTATGGCGGATGCACCATTTGTCTGCCTGCTGTTTGTAAGGATATACATAGGCAGGCTGTCAAAATCACAGACTGCGCGCATCTGATTGGCATAGCCTGGACATTTTTTGGCAAGAAACTCTGCCATGTTGATTATTGAGCATGGAAGTATCCTTGGGGTATTTTGCATTGAGGCGCGGATTAGTGTTTCTGTATCTATGCCCCAGCGTGACAGAAGCGCATCTGTGACTGTAATGGTGCCAAATTCAGGCAGCTGCGCTCCTACATATACTTCAAATATGATGGCAAAATCCAGATATTTGATATAGGGCACGTCCTTTAGCTGCTTTTGGTTTTTGTCGTAGCTTATGAGCTGGAAAATTATTTTCTCCTTTACCTTGGAAAAATCATCACAGAAGCTTATGTCAAAATCTTCAGTTGGCTTGAAATCATTGTAGGTGGATAAAATTGCATCGAGAATAGAATCAATGGATACACCATCAAGATACCAATGGTAGTAAGGATTGAGATAAATAGTCGGTGCTATATTGAATTTGGGATTGATAATCACCAATCCGTCGTAGATCATCCCGTTGTTCTTTTTGACAGGATGTATGGTAAGCTTGAAATTATTGTCAAGTCTTGCGGTTATTTCTGTTTCTATAGTATGTAAAAACTCCGTGTATTTCATGAATCTCCTTGCGGAGCATAAAAATATCGGATCTCGTGGAAAAGTAAAACCCACGAAGCAGGGCGCTTCGTGGGTTTTACTCTATCATTGTTTGTTTAAGTTTGCAATATGTATTTTTGTACAATTTTTAGACTTCATTTTTGTGACATCATACAAAATATATATAGCTGCGCAATCCATTTTTAATCTGATTTGAGCCTCTGCCACAGTGTGTTGTAAAGAGTTGCGTCATCATCATTTAAAGCTCTGTATACTTCACAGTTTTTGAGCATATCGGAAGGAGGATTAATCGCCTCATTTTCCTTCGTTTTTGCATCCTGGTTGTCGATGACAGACTGGATAGGTGATGCATAGTATACATATTCAAAGTTGAGCTGTGCCGGCTCATCACCGCAGATATAGTTCAAAAATTCCTGTGCGCCCTCTTTATTCTTGCATGTCTTTGGAATAAACCATGAGTCAATCCAGAGGTTTGAGCCCTCCTTTGGTACGATATAGTCCAGATTATCGTTTTCAGCCATGGCGGCAGCTGCCTCACCGGAATAGCACACTGCGATTGCTGCATTTTCAGCAACCATCTCATCACAGGTTTCATCCACGTAGTAGGCGAGCACATCACTGCTTTGTTTGTTTAGTATATCAAATGCTTCATCGAGCTTTGCTGTGTCTGTCTCGTTTATCGAGTAGCCAAGTGTGCGAAGGGCAGGAGTAAAGGCATCACGGACAGAATTAATCATAATCATGTTGTCCTTGTATTTGCCGTTCCACAGGCAGTCCCAGGTATTTAGGTCTGATGCATCAGCCATCTTTTTATTGTATAGTATGCCGAGTGTGCCGTAGAAATAAGGCACAGTATATTCATGTGTAGGGTCAAAGGACGCGGACATGTCGATTATATCCTGATTTACATTTTGATAGTTTGGCATTGAGCTGTAGTCTATCTTGTTGACCTCCCCCTCACTTATGAGCTTCTCGATGATGTAGTCAGAGGTGCAGATGACATCGTAATCGATGGCACCGGACTTGTACTTTGTGTACATCTCCTCAGGCTCCTCGTATTCCTCGTATTTAATGGTGATTCCGGTTTCCTGCTCGAAGCTGTCGATTACTGATTCATCGATGTATTTACCGTAGTTTAGCACTGTTATGGCATTGTCATTGTTTGTGCTTCCGGCGCTTATCGTAAATACCGAAAAGCAGCCGATTACGAGTACTGCAACAATTGCGATGCTCACACTACGCTTTACGATGCGCAGCTTTTTAGCCCTTGCAGGCTTCTTTGAGGCGCTGACAGGTATCTGGTTTGAGTTGATGTTTACCACAACCAAAAGCAGCAGCACTGTAAAGAAAAGTATGGTTGACAGAGCATACAGCTCCGGCTTTACACCCTTTTTCAGCTCTGTGTAGAGCATGGTTGAGAGTGTGTTTACTCCGGCACCCTTCGTAAAGTAGGTGATGGAGAAGTCATCGAGTGACATTGTGACCGCCATCATAAAGCCGGAGAACACTCCGGGGCTTATTTCAGGCCAGGTGACCTTGAAAAATGCATATAGAGGTGATGCGCCCAGGTCAAGTGCGGCCTCATAGGTGTATTTGTTGGTCTGCTTGAGCTTTGGAAGCACATTGAGTATCACATAAGGGATATTGAACGTGATGTGTGCGATAAGCACTGTCACAAAGCCCAGATTCATGAATTTTACAAACAAAAGCATCATTGAGATACCGGTCACGATATCTGCATTGAGCATCGGGATGTTTGTAGCGCCCAGATAGATTGTCTGGTTACGTTTCTTCATGGCGCTTATACCCATGGCTGCGAGAGTTCCTATTATTGTAGAAATCACAGCTGCAAGCAGCGTAATCTGCAGTGTTGTAGAAAATGCCGACATAATCCGCTCGCTCTGAAAGCACTTTATGTACCAGTCGAGCGTGAAGCCTCCCCATTTAACCTTGGATTTGGAGTTGTTGAAGGAGAGTACTATTAATACAACGATAGGTAGATACAGAAACAAAAAAATCAGTCCCATATATACTCTGGATGCTATTTTTTTTACCATAATGCGCTCTGGTCTCCTTCCTTATCAAACAGATTGACGAGTGCCATACTGATTAATACGAATACCATGAGCACGAGTGAGAGACCGCTTCCTGCGCCCCACTGCGAGCCATGGACGAAATCCTGTTCTATGATATTTCCGATGAGCAGTACCTTGCCGCCACCGAGTATCTGTGAGATGGCAAAGGATGTGAGTGATGGCACGAAAACCATTACGATTCCGCTTATGACACCGGAAACTGTAAGTGGCAGTATAATCTTGAAAAGTATTGTGACTTTGTTTGCACCGAGGTCAAGAGCCGCCTCAATCCAGTCGTTTTTGATTCTGGTCATGGAGTTGTATATAGGCAGCAGCATGAATGGCAGAAAGTCATAGACCATGCCAAGCACGACTGCTCCGGAGGTATTCATGATGTTGAAGCCCGGCAGTCCGAGAGTGGTGAGTATCGAGTTGATGACACCGTTTTTGGACAAAAGCTGCTTCCATGCGAGTATTCGAAGCATAAAGTTCATCCACATAGGAAGCATGAAAACAAATACCACAAAGCTTTGGTTTTTAATCTTTAAGCCGTTTAAAATCATCGCAAGCGGATAGGACAGCACCAGGCATATTATGGTGCATATGATTCCAAGCCGTAGGGATAAAAGCAGTGCCTTGATATTGGTGTGCTGTGCTATTGCAGCCACATATTCAAATGTGAAGCCTCCGTCAGAGCCTTTAAATGCATAGTACACAATCATGAAAAGCGGAAGTATGATAAATCCGATAATCCATATGAGGTACGGCCCTGCGAGCAGCTGTTTCTTTATTTTAGACATCTATCTCCACCGCCTTTTCATCTGAGGACTCAGGCTTGTGCATTACCTGGATATTAAATGGAATCACCTTGATACCCACATGACTGCCGACCTCTACATATTTGGTGGTGTGCACCATCCAGTCGTAGCCGTTAGCCTTTACCTCAAGCTCATAGTGCACTCCCTTGAAGATATTTGACACGACATCGCCCTGCATGTAGCCGTCCTCCGCAGGCACCAGCTCCACATCCTCCGGGCGGATGACTATATCGACAGGCGTGTTCTCACCAAAGCCCTCGTCCACACAAGGCATTTTTACACCGAGTATCTCGACAAGCTTATCCTTTATCATAACACCGTCGATGATATTACTGTGCCCGATAAAGTCAGCGACAAAGGCATTTTCAGGCTCATTGTAAATGTCCTCTGGTGTGCCAATCTGCTGGATATAGCCCTGATTCATGACTACGATGGTGTCAGACATGGTAAGCGCCTCCTCCTGGTCGTGTGTGACGTAGACGAAGGTGATACCGAGCTCATTTTTGAAGCGGATAAGCTCATACTGCATGCTCTGGCGCAGCTTTAAGTCGAGAGCGCCAAGCGGTTCGTCTAACAGCAGTACCTTAGGCTCGTTTACAATAGCTCTTGCAATAGCGATACGCTGCTGCTGGCCTCCGCTAAGAGAATCCACAGAGCGGTTTTCAAAGCCGTCGAGATTGACGAGCTTTAATGCATACTTTATTTTGTCATCTATGTAAGCCTTGCTTTTTTTCTTTATTTTAAGACCAAATGCGATGTTTTCAGCGATTGTCATATGAGGGAAAAGAGAGTATTTCTGGAAAACAGTGTTCAGATTTCTCTCGTTTGCAGGCACATTTGTGATGTCCTTTGAATCAAACATGATTTTTCCCTTGTCCGGTGTCTCAAAGCCACCGAGCATGCGAAGTGTGGTGGTCTTTCCGCAGCCTGATGGTCCAAGCAGCGTCAGAAACTCATTCTCCCTGATGTATAGATTTAAATCGTCGAGTACAACATTGCCGTTGTATGACTTTGTGATATCGATAAAATCAATTAATTTCTTTCCCATGGTGTAAACCTTTCTCATGTAATTATAGTACTGGTAGGACCTGTATGTTTATTATAATTTGCTGCTGTACACACTAAAAAATGTGGCCGGCAGTAATTACAGCCCTATAAAAGAGCTTCTGCAGGGGAAGCGTCAGAAGCTTGGAGGATTGCTGACCCATATGAGCACGGCATCCTTTGAAGACTTATTTTCAATAAAATGCTTCTTACCGGCTTTAAAATAAAAGGACTCACCGGCCTTTACGGTGTGCACTTTGCTACCGTAGCAAAGCTTCACAGTGCCCTTTATTACATATCCAAACTCCTCACACTCCTGAGGTAGATATATTTCAGAGCTGCCGCCCGGATGAAGAGTGAGCCTGACAGGCTCCATGGAGCGGGTCTGTGCGTTTGGAATGATCCATTCCACCTTGCTGTTTTTTCCCTCGTCAATTTTCTCAAAATAGTCGTTTGCCTTGTATACAATCTGCTCAGGTTCCGAATCTGTAAAAAACTCCGCCGGTGTCATACCCAGGCACTGGATGATATCAAGCAGGGTGCCGACTGACGGTGAATTCTGATTTCGCTCAAGCTGGGAGATAAATCCCTTCGTCAGCTCAGCTCTGTCAGCAAGCTCCTGCTGGGTAAGTCCGTACTGGATACGAAGCTCCTTCATACGATGTCCGATATCCATGTTTACTTCCTTTTCTAATACATTTTATGTTATATTTACTGTAGGTTTAATAATAGATTTTTTGTTTACTAAAAATAAACCAACGAGATAATTCTAATATATTTTTTATAAATGTCAAGAGGAATTTTGTACCTGTTGTGTATATTTCCAATTGCAAAATCCATCTTCATTGAGTTACAATAAAAAAAAATTTTTAAGGAGAAAAATATGATTAACAAAAGTTTAACAGGGAAAGCAAGTATCGACAAACCATGGCTGCAGTTCTATCCGGAAGAAATCCGAAATGTAGAAAGTCCGGCAGTTAGTATTGAGCAGTTTTTAAAAATGAAAAATCCAGATGAGAATAAAACTGCCTTTGAGTATTATGGAAACAACATTACATGGAAGACTTTTTGGGAAGAAGTGGATAAAGCTGCAAAATCATTGAAAGCACTGGGATTTACAGAGGGTGACAGAATTCCATTATTTTTACAGGCTGTCCCGGCACACTATATTCTTCTTATTGCAGCAGAAAGAATTGGTGCGGTAATTATCTGTAGAGACGATGTTCCTGAGGAGCTGTGTTTCGCAATCAGAAAAGCAAAGTCAGAAGTAGTATTTGCTATGGATTATACTTCAAAGGAGGATGAAGAACTTTTCTTTGCAACAACTCCTATGAAACGGATGATTAAGGTATCACCGTATGATTATGCAGACAAGTCATCTATCCCGGAATATGTGGAAAAAGAAATCAAATCCAAATATACAGATGATGTATATTGTGGCGAAAACGATATGACATGGAACGAGTTTCTTGCATTAGGAGAAAACTATACAGATGATTATATGGCACCGGCTGATGCTGACAGAGCTGTATTTGGGGCATATACGAGTGGCTCGACAGGTATTTCTAAACTGGTCATTCATTCTTCATCAAATATCGTGGCTGTAGCATTTCAGATGTCCGTTTTTATTGCACCTTCAGATGTTCAGGAAAGATGGTGGCTTCCGATTCTTCCGCCAGCACTGATTGCCGTGACAGTTTCAATGACAATATTCCCATTGTCAGCCGGACTGATTGTAGTTTTGGATCCGTTCTGCCCATTAGACGATATTGATATTGCTTTCATGGAGCAGAAACCTAATTTCTGGGCATTGGTTCCAATGCTTTGCGAAAAACTAATGAAGAGTGACAGAATTCCAGAGGATTATGATATGTCACATCTGCGTTCAATCGGAACAGGAGCAGAGGCGATGAATGAACGAAAGACAAAAGAAGTAGAAGACTTTTTCCATAAACATAATGTGCAGGCACCGCTTAGTGCCGGATATGGACAGAGTGAGGGATGTTCAAACTTTACACTTCCAAATCCTATGTTTCCATTGGTTGACGGATGCGTTGGAATGCCAATGCCAGCTACAACAATGGCTATATTTTCAGATGACCTGAAAGAACTGGGCTATGGCGAAATTGGAGAATTGTGCATGACAGGCCCGGCAATGATGCTTCATTATGCAGGCTGGAAGGGTGAAGAACTGACAGAGCGTGCATTAATTAATCATGCTGACGGAAAGTGTTGGCTGCATACAGGTGACAAGGCATACATTAATGAACATGGAATAGTATATGTTCTTGGACGAGGTTCCGCAAAAAGATTTGGCGGTGGCGAATTGTATATGATGAGAATGGAAACAAAAGCTGTACGTGTAGATGGTGTAGAAGACGGATTTTTCTGTTTTGTGCCGGATCAGGTTCATGACGGATATTTCCTTCCGTACTTTTTCGTAATTCTTGATGGAACAAAGACTCTTGATGAGGTGAAAGCAGGTCTGGCAGACGCTCTGGAAGATTATGAATATCCGGTTGAAATTCGTGTGATTACAGAAAGACCATTTTTCCATTTCAAAACAAACAGAAAAGAACTTACTGCAGAAATTATAAAAGAAATAAAATAAAGAATTAGTAAAATAAAGGGGATGTGAAAAAACTCAATCGAGTTTTTTCACATCCCCTTTTTTATGTATGAAGCCGATAACCGGGATCGAACCGGTGGCCTACGCATTACGAGTGCGTCGCTCTACCTACTGAGCCATATCGGCAAGCTATATTATAGTATCAGATATAAGAGTGTATGTCAAATCAAAATTTTGAGGTGAAATTTTTAGAGAGATAATTATAGAAATGTATTGACATTAAAATGTATATAGTGTATATATAACACATAAACAGTTGATAAATACAGTACGGAGGTAGCATATGAAGCTGATGCAAAATTCAGGAGTGCCCATCTATCAGCAGATAGCGGACAGCTTCAAGACAGATATTTTGGCCGGCAGGTATGAGCAGGGGGAGTTCCTTCCGTCGATAAGAGGACTGGCGAAGGACCTGAAAATCAGTGTGATAACCACGATGAAGGCTTATGAGCAGCTTGCAGATGAGGGGCTTATCACAGCGGCGCAGGGCAAGGGCTTTTATGTCAATGCACAGGACAGTGAGATGATAAAGGAACAGCACCTGCGTAAGGTTGAGGAGTCGCTGACAGACGCGATAGCCGCAGCTGAGGTAGCAGGAATCTCAAACGACGAGCTTAAGGGAATGCTTGAGGCATTGCTTGATGTAGAATGACAGGAGTGGATTGGTTATGAGTATGATAAATATAGTGATGACGGCATTAGGTCAGCTATTAATGGAGTTTGTAGCACAAATTATATCAAGATTTATTTAATACAATGATTATGGATAGCTATAAAAAATGAAAAATTTAAGTAAGAATTAGTTCATATTTAAATAATGATATGAAAACGAGTCAGGAGGAATGAAAATGACAACAAAGAATGCAATTGAGGCAGCAAAAATCACAAAGGAACTTAAAAATTTTACACTGGATGTGGAGAATTTCGCAATACCACAGGGCTTTGCGACAGCCTTAATCGGAGAAAACGGAGCAGGAAAGACAACACTTTTAAATATATTAGCAGGAATCAGGCTTGACTACAAAGGTGACATCACTTATTTCGGACAGTATTCCGACAAGCAGAAGGAAAACTCGGGAGATATTAAAAACCGCATAGGCTACACAGGACCGGGCAAATACTATCTGCCACAGTGGACAGTTAAAGATATCGAGGAAATCAGCAAGCTGATGTTTGATGATTTTTCCGCAGAGGATTTTCACAGATATTGTGAGGAGCTTGCAATATTTTCACATGGCAGCATTGATATGAAGAAAGCCAACAGCTCATTTTCGGATGGCATGAAGATGAAGCTCATGCTGGCAGGAGTCATGGCTCGAAAGACAGACCTTCTTTTGCTGGATGAGCCGGCATCGCCGCTTGATCCGCTGATGAGAGATAAGCTGTGCCAGATGATTGGCGAGTATATCCATGAGGGCAACGGAAAGCGCAGTGTATTTTTCTCTACGCACAACATTTCAGATATGGAAAATATCACCGATTATGCCATTATAATGGAAAACGGACAGATTGTGGAGCAGGGCTTTGTCGAGGATTTGAAGGAAAAATATATCCTAATTAAAGGAGATGCAGCAGATACAGAGGCTGCCGGTAAGGTGCTTTATTCAATGACCAAAAATCCGTACGGCTTCGAGGGCATATGCTTGGCGGAAAATATAGATAAGCTCGCAGGACTTAATGTGACAAAGGAAATTCCGACACTTTACCAGATAAGCGTTGCGGTCATGAAAAATAACACAAAGATTGTGATGCGCTAGTGCGAGGTAAGGTGTTATGGAAAATAAGTCAGGAAGTATGAATGAAAAAAACGTTTCACAAAAACATGTAGCTCTAACATACATCAGGGATTACCGTGTTATGACTAATCTCAAGTATCGTCTTATAACAAATATACTGATTCCGGTTTTAGCAATTTTTACATCAATGCTAATTGCCTGTTCAAAAACAGTCTGGGCATGGATTGGAGTTATAGTAATTGTTTATGATTTTTATATGATGTGTGAGGTGGTGCAGGACTATTTCTGCTTCGGCTGTATGTGCAAGAAGAATGCATTTGGCATGCATTTTTTAAAGACAGGTTTTAACGGAGTAAGATACTTTGAGAATGCAGTTCTTGTGGATATACTTGTGAGACCGATTCGTATTGGAATTACAATACTCATTGCTTCAATACCATTTATTAAATTTGGAGTTAATATTTGGTCGATATTTGATATTATTATGATATCTTCAATTGTTTCGGTTGGCTCGTTAAATATATTCAGATACATGGATATGGGAATATATATTTATCTGCTTGCGCTTATAGTTATATTACCGGCAATTGCAGGTAGTATAGCTGTTTTGATCTATGGCGGGAGAATGTGGTTTATCGCACCTGTGTTAGCAGTGGTGCTTGTAGGAGTGATAGCAGCGACATATTATCATATGATGGTTCGTATCCGCAGATCATATGTTGATGTGTAGAGGCATTTTAAATTGGAAGTATATTTGAAAAGGAGAAATATTATGCTGAAAGATATTAAATTAGGATTTAAATTGTTGAGATATGGCTATAAACTGAAGTTGAATGTGATCATGCTTGTATTATTTGCAGTAATCGGAATTGCATCCGATATAATGAGCAAAGGAACTACAATCATAGGCGGTGTATACTTTATGATGAGTGGTATGTTCACATTCCAGCTCATCATGTCGATGGATGTGTCAGAGCTTATCCAGTCCACATCACTGAAAAAGAAGCTGCAGATATACATTCCGGTGATGTCAAGCACGGTAATCAATCTTGTTATTTTTACATTTCTGGTGGTAGAAAGAGTCATTCTGATACAGTATGGAGTGGCAGATAAGACGCAGCTTCTCTACACACTTTTTACGCTTGATGTTGTACTGCTGATAGAATATCTGTACACAAGCATATGCTATAAGTATTATGTACTTGGCTTTATAGTATTCATGGTTTTGTTTATGGGCGTTTTTACTGTGTTTTCAGGAGTGGCGTTTGTGCCGGTTTCTAATGCTGTTTTTAAGCTTGGACTCCCGGTGGTGGCATTGCTAGGCTATATTGCTATTTTGGCAGGTGGGGCGTTTGAGATATTGATAGGAGAGCTTCTTTACAAGAAGCCTTTGTCAGAATTCGCATTCAGGGGATTTTTCCGTGATGCAAAGTAGTGATGTTACTGTTCCCACATAACAGTGCGACCAACAACATAGTGATTTCAAAAAATAAGAAATATTTGTGTAAAAACATTGAAAAAATGATTGCTTTGTAGTATGTTATCATTGTCGGTGCAAAAGCCGGCAATGAGACTAATTAACATATTATCAGGAGAAAAATATATTAAATGGATAGTGACAGTTATAGTAAACAACAGTTAGACGACTTGTTTATGGATATGATTGCCTACTATGATGGCGATCCAAAGAGAATCCAGCATTTCACCAAGGTGCACAGCTATGCAAGGCTTATCGGTATAGGAGAGGAGCTTGATGATGCCTCGCTTTTTATACTTGAGGCAGCGGCTTACACACACGATATCGGCATACGTGTGGCGGAGGAGAAGTATGGCAGGTGCGATGGAAAGCTTCAGGAGCAGGAGGGCCCGATAATCGCCCAGAAGATGCTCTCACAGCTTGGCTTTGAGAATTACATAGTTGAAAGAATTTGTTTTCTCATAGGTCACCATCACACATATGACAATATAGATGGTCTTGATTATCAGATACTCGTTGAGGCTGATTTCCTCGTAAATCTGTATGAGGATGATGCGGGAAACCGTGCAATCAACAAGGCATACAAGCGCATATTCAAGACTGAAACAGGAAAAAAGATTTTTAGACTAATGTTCGGATATGAAGAAGAGGATTAGTATGAGCCGGGCCGGGAGGAGACTTCCGGCCCTTGTTCGTATTATGCAGCTTATATCAGAAATAGTAATTAATCAGAATAGTAAATATGC
>OLPA01000389.1_pt1 | contig 40836 bp, 51 predicted proteins | sample 1672811 | NCBI WGS metagenome assembly OLPA01 (sample SAMEA3136726, study PRJEB25190) | human gut metagenome | biome: human gut; feature: human-associated habitat; material: faeces | place: Austria | collected 2013
GCAGGGTGCAGGGGCAGCGCCCCTGCTGGGGTCAAGGGGCAAAGCCCCTTGGGTCTCCTCATCAAAAAATCAAGTCCATACTCCGCAGTTTTTCGCGAAGCCAGCTTTCGGATAGACCGGATTTCTGCGACATTTCGCGAATCGTTAAACCCGATAGGTATGCGTCAGACAGTACCTCCGGGTCGCTCAGGTTGTCCCAGTCGATGTCCGGGATGACCGGCGCGGGCGGGGGCGTGTAGACGGGCTTGGGCGGCATCGGCTTGGGGGCGGTGCGCACCGGGTTGCGGAACGCGGCGGACTGCGCCCGCTCTGCCAGCAGCTTCACATCCGCCTTCATCTTCCGTTCCTGCGCCACATACGGGCGAATCACCTGAAGGAAGGCTTCGCCGTAGCGCGCGGTCTTGATTTCGCCCATGCCGCTGACGCTGCGCATTCCTTCGAGCGTTTCCGGCTTGCGCCGCACCATGGACGTTAGGGTTGCGTCGCTGCAAATGATGAACGGCGCAACGTGATAGAGCTTCGAGAGCGCCAAGCGCACCTGCCGCAGCTGTTCAAAGAGGTCGCCGCCTGCCGGAACTTCGATTTTCTCGCTGCCGACCTTCTTCGCTGCCGCCTGCTGTCCCAGATGCGCGCCGTCCGCTACAATCCGCTGCCGCTTTGGGGTGGCTTCCTCCGCCTCGCCGTAGCGCGCGCCGCAGCAGGCGCTGCAATGCCCGCAGTCCTGCGCCGCGTTCTCCCCGAAGTACCGCAGGATAAACGCCCGCAGGCAGCCGGGCTTCGTGCAGTAATCCACCATTCGGTTCAGGCGGTTCATGTCCTGATAGCGCACTGCCGACTGCTCCGCCGCCGTCATGTTCTCGTTCGGCTCGCTGTGCTCAATCATCCACTTCGCGGTGAAAATGTCCGACCCGTTGTACAGCAGGATGCACTCCGCCGCCTCGCCGTCGCGTCCGGCGCGCCCCGCCTCCTGATAGTACGCCTCCATCGAGCGCGGCATTTGGTAGTGGATGACAAACCGCACGTTGGATTTGTCGATGCCCATGCCGAACGCGTTCGTCGCCACCATCACCGGGCAGGTGTCGTACTGAAATTTCTCCTGATTTTCCTTGCGCTCCTCGTCGCTTAGTCCCGCGTGATAGCGCGTCGCGTCGATGCCCGCGCGAATCAGCTTGTCGCAGACCTGCTCGACCGCCTTGCGCGTTGCACAGTAAACGATGCCGCTTTCGCCGCGTTTCCGGCGGAGAATATCCATGAGGGCAGCGTCGCGGTTCTTGGGGCGGATGACCTCGAAGTAGAGGTTCGGGCGGTCGAAGCCGGTCGTGACCGTTTCCGGGTTTTGCAGGCGCAATAGGCGGATGATATCTTGCCGGACGCGCTCGGTTGCGGTCGCGGTGAATGCGCCCATGACCGGGCGGGTGGGCAGCGAATCGACGAAATCCGCGATGCGCAGATACACCGGGCGGAAATCCTGCCCCCACTGGGAGACACAGTGCGCCTCATCCACCGCAAGCAGAGAAATCGGCATGGATTGCGCCATCGCCTGAAACGAGGGCGTTTCGAGGCGCTCCGGGGCGACGTAGATGATTTTGTACGCGCCCTGCCGCGCGCGCTGCATGGCGAGTTCCATCTGGCGGGGCGTCAGTGAGCTGTTGAGGTACGCGGCTGGAACGCCCGCGCTCTTGAGCGCCGCCACCTGATCCGCCATCAGCGAAATCAGCGGGGAGATGACAATCGCGACCCCCGGCAGCATCAGCGCCGGCACTTGATAGCACATGGATTTCCCCGCACCCGTTGGCATGACGCCCAGTGCGTCCCGGTGGTGCGTCAGCGCATTCACCATGACCTCCTGCCCCGGTCGGAACGCCTCATGCCCAAAGTACTTCCGCAGGGTTTCCTGTGCTTGCATCCGTTTTTTTCCTTTCTTATGGGAGAACGTGGGGAGGCGCCAGAGACTCTGCCTCCGGACTCCGGCAGGGCTCTGCCCTGCACCCGCGAAGGGTCTTCGACCCTCTCGACACCCTTTTCGCGATTGAGTTGGTGACACTCTCATACTGGTTCCGCGTGTTTATTGGGGGGACGCAAGGGACGCTGCCCCTTGACTCCGCCAAAGGGTCTTCGACCCTCTGGACTCCCTTTCGCGCGATTCAGTTGGTGACGCTTTCAGGCTATGCACGCGTGTTTATTGAGGGAGACGAACGTCAGCTGAAACTTTCGCGCAGTGATCGAGGTACAAAATGCACCCCTCTTTCGGTGATTTGCCGAAGGAGGGGTGCTTGCTATCAGAATCAGGAATATCAGTAGTTTTCCGCCTTGACCATGAAGTAGCTCTGCGGATGTGCGCACACCGGGCAGATTTCCGGCGCTTTCTTGCCCACAACGATATGGCCGCAGTTCGCGCATTCCCAAATCACGTCGCCGTCCTTGGAGAACACAAGGTCATTTTCCACGTTCGCCAGCAGGCGGCGATAGCGTTCCTCATGCGCCTTCTCGATGGCGGCGACCATGCGGAATTTATGCGCAATCGCCGGGAAACCCTCGGCGTCCGCTTCCTCTGCCATGCGGACGTACATGTCTGTCCACTCGGCGTTCTCGCCCTCAGCGGCGTGCAGCAGGTTCGTCGCGGTATCCTTGATTTCGCCGTCCTCCAGCAGCTTGAACCACATTTTGGCGTGTTCCTTCTCGTTCGCCGCGGTTGCCTCGAAGAGTTCGGCAATCTGCACATAGCCGTCCTTGCGCGCCTTCGATGCGAAGTAGGTGTACTTATTGCGCGCCATAGATTCTCCCGCGAAGGCTTCCAGCAGGTTTTGTTCGGTTTTCGTGCCCTTAAGTTCCTTAGCCATGGTAAAAATCCTCCTAATCGTTGGCTTAACGTGCATTTTGCAGAAGTCTGCTGGAATCATTATACCACAAAATTGAGGAATTTGAAACAGGATTTTTGCCTCCGCAGAGGCGAAATCCCTGCGCTGCACGCGCATATGGTATGAAAGTAAAGTCAACGCAACTGCGAAAAGGGTCAAAAGTTAACATTGACGCGGCATGGAGTTCGTGGTATAATTCACAATGTATTCATATGCCAAGATAAAGGAGCAGTATGGATAAGAAGAACTATTGGGTCATTGCGCTGATGGTTGCACTTGCCATCGGGCTGCTGGCGGCGGTAACGCTGCTGCGTCCGAGCGGGGGGCAAAATGGCGAAATCGTCGTGACGGTGGATGGCGCGGAGTACGCCCGTGTGCCGCTGGGGCAGAAGCAGACATTGACCGTCACGCAGGAGGACGGCAGCGTCAACGTGATTGAGATCAGCGAGCGCGGCGCGGTGATGGCGTCCTCAACATGCCATAATCAGCTGTGCGTCCAAATGGGCGAAGTGACGCTGGACAACTGGGAGACGCGCCCCAATCAGCAATTCATTATCTGTCTACCCAATCGGGTAAGTGTGGAATTGGTGGTGAAGGAATGAAGAAAACAGCGGTGCTTTCGGGGCTGATGGCGTTGACGCTGCTGCTGGGCGGATGCAGTGCGCAGCAGGCGGGCGGCGAAACCCCGACGACACCCCCCGCCGCGGCCGCCACGGTTGACCCGGCAGAAAAAACAACGGGCGTGGGTTTCTACTTCGACACAGTTGTGACCATCACGCTCTATGGCGCGGACGACACCCTGATGGAGGACATTTGGGCGGCTTGCAAGCGTTACGAGAACATGCTCTCCAAAACGGTGGAGGGCAGCGACGTCAGCCGCATCAACAACGCTCATGGGCAGACCGTGACCGTTGATGCGGAAACGTGGAACGTCCTCAGCGAAGCGAAGAAGCTCAACCGCTTGACCGGCGGCGCGTTCGCCATCACGATTGCGCCCCTGACCGCGCAGTGGGACTTCACCGGCGGCACGAACCGTATGCCGACCGACGAGGAGCGAATCGCCGCCCTGCCGCTGGTGGACGACGAGCAGCTCACGCTGGGCGAGAACAACACGGTTACGCTGCCCGCTGGAATGCAAATTGACCTCGGCGGCATCGCCAAGGGCTACATTGCAGACCAAGTGGCGGCACTGGTGCGTGGGCGGTGCAGCGGCGCAATGCTGAATTTCGGCGGCAATGTCTACGCCGTTGGGACGAAGCCGGATGGATCGGCATACCGCGTCGGCGTACAGGATCCGGACGAGCCGAACAGCAGCACCCCCACCGGCCTCATGTCCGTCACGAACAGCAGCGGCCCTATCGGCGTCGTATCCGTCATCGACCGCAGCGTCGTGACCAGCGGCATCTACGAGCGCGGCTTTACCATCGATGGCGTGCGGTATCATCACATCCTGTCGCCATGGACGGGGCTGCCGTCCGATTCCGACTTGGCATCGGCAACCATCATTGCGGAAAGCTCCATGGACGCGGACGCACTGGCGACAGCGTGCATCGTCCTCGGCAGCGAGAAGGCACTCCAGCTCACGCAGGAGAACGGATATCCCGCGCTGATGATTTTGCGCGACGGCACGGTGATGATGAACGACCTGATGAAGCAATGGGGCTACACGTCCCTGCGATGATACGCTATTTTCCTCTGAAAATAGTATCAGCTTTCAATTTCACTTTTTCATAGTTCTCAGGAGGAGGCAATAAACCATGAGTGAAACCAAGACAACTCGGAAACAGCTTCCGGCGTACCTGATTCTGGCGCTGATTGCGCTGGCGGCGGCGCTGCTGCTGGCGGTGACGAATGCGATTACAGCAGGTCCCATCAAGGCGCATGAGGAAGCGGCGCAGAACGCAGCGTTCCAGAGCGTCATGGAGGCGGATTCCTTCAGCACCATGAGCATTCCGGATGGCTGCAATGTTACATCGCTGGTGGAAGCGAAGAAGGACGGCAAGACCATCGGCTACTGCGCGGTGTCCTCCGCCAAGGGCTACGGCGGCAATGTCGCTGTGACGCTGGGCGTTGATATGGATGGCAAAATCGTTGGCTGCCAGATTGGCGATACGAACTTTGCCGAGACGGACGGCTTCGGCGCGCGTTGGAAAGAACCGGCTCGTGCGGAGGCATTCATTGGTCTGAGCGCGTATGGCGGCGACACCATCGAAGCGATTACCGGCGCGACCGTCACCTCCAAGGCGGTGCTGGCGGCGTCCAATGATGTGCTGAAGTGCATCAGCCATGTGCTGGGCAAGGACGTCGAAGGCGACGTGCTGGCGTTCGGCGTGAAGGAAGAAAAGCCCGTGCAGACGGTTGAGCTGACCGGCGACGTGCATCAGGGCAAGGCCGTTGGCTTTGGCAACGGCGAAGTGACCGCGCGTTTGACGCTGAATGATGATGGCACGATTGCGGCGCTGGTTATCGACGCTTCCACGCAGACGCCCGGCTTCGGCACGCGCTGCGCGGACGAAGAGTTCACGGCGCAGTTCATCGGCAAGAGCGGTCCGTTTACCCTGAATGAAAATGTGGATGGGCTGACCGGCGCGACCATCACCTCTACGGCAGCGGTGGAGGCCATCAACGCGGCGCTGACTTCGCCCGCGATGGCGGCGGAGGATCTCGAACCTGTGGCGACGGAAGCCCCTGCCGCGACGGAAGCGCCCATGGTGCTGGAAAACGCGAAGACCGCGACGATTGCGGGCTTCGGCGGCGCGGACATCACGGTGCAGGTGACAGACGAGAACGGTGTGATTACGGCACTGGTGGTGGATGCGTCCAGCCAGACGCCGGGTCTGGGTCAGAAGTGCGCGGAGGAAGCGTTCACGAGCCAGTTCATCGGCAAGAGCGCGCCGCTGACGCTGGGCGAAGGCATTGACGCGGTGGCAAGCGCGACGATTACGTCTCAGGCGGTTGTAGACGCGGTGAATAGCCTGTATGCGGAAGCGCCCGCGAAGGTGCTGACCACGAAGGTCAAGGGCTGGCACGAGGGCGTGGCCGTGACGGTGGCAATTGACAAGAATCATGTCATCACGGCGCTGACGGTGGATGCTTCCGGCGAATTCTACGCGCTGGGCGGCAAGTGTGCCGATGAAGCGTTCACGAGCCAGTTCATCGGCAAGAGTGCGCCGCTGACGCTGGGCGTGGACATCGACGCGGTGACGGGCGCGACGCTGACCTCTCAGGCGGTTGTCGATGCGGTCAACCAGCTGGCGAAGTAATACATGAAGAACGGGCAGGACGCATTTTCACGTCCTGCCCGTTGCTTTATGTCTTAGGAAGCATGACTTCCGGGGACTAATGGTTTTCACTCCATACTGGTCATTGGCATGCTTCCAGAGGGCTTTCCGATCGCCCTCTGGACTCCTTCGGCACCCCTTCGGATGCTGATTGAGCTGTGTTGGAAGGTTTTTTAGTTTGTGTACTGGATGTTTTGCCCGCGTGTTTATTTTTTCGGTGTCAAACCCAGTTTTGCCGCGCATTCATCCATATCCAGCGTCGCGAAATAATCCTGCGCCGTCTCCGCGCGGCGAATCAGCTTATAGCCGCCCTCCTGCGTGTACAGCACCTCTGCCGACCGCAGCCGCCCATTATAATTATACCCCATTGCGTGCCCATGCGCGCCGGTGTCATGAATCACCAGCAGGTCGCCGATCTTGATTTCCGGCAGGGCGCGGTCGATGGCGAACTTGTCGTTATTTTCGCACAGGCTGCCGACGACGTCATAGATGTGGTCATGCGGCAGGCTTTCCTTCCCGCAGACGGTGATGTGGTGGTACGCGCCGTACATCGCGGGGCGCATGAGGTTCGCGGCGCAGGCGTCCACGCCGATGTAGTCCTTGTAGGTGTGCTTCTCGTGAATCACGCGCGTGACAAGCCAGCCCATGTTGCCGGTCATCCAGCGGCCGAGTTCGGTTTTCAGCGCGACGCCGCCGTTCGGGAAGATTTCCTCGTATACCTTGCGGACACCTTCGCCGACAGCGAGTACATCCGTCGCGGGCTGGTCGGGGCGGTAGGGGATGCCGATGCCGCCGGAGAGGTTGATGAACGCCAGCTCCAAGCCGGTTTCGGCGGCGAGGTCGCGGCCGCAGGTGAAGAGAATCTTCGCCAGCGCGGGGTAGTAGTTGTCGTCCGTGTTGTTGGAGGACAGGAAAGCGTGCAGCCCGAAGCACTTTGCGCCAAGTTCTTTCAGGCGCTTCAAGCCCTCCTGCAATTGGGCATAGGTGAAGCCGTACTTCGCGTCGCCCGGATTGCCCATGATTTCGTTGCCGATTTTGAAGTCTCCGCCGGGGTTATAGCGGCAGCAGATGGTTTCGGGAATGCCGCCGTGCTGACGGAGAATGTCAATGTGGGTAATGTCGTCGAGGTTGACGAACGCGCCGAGACGGCGGGCATCGTCGAACTCATGGTAGGGCATGGCGTTGGCGGAGAACATGATGTCCCGCCCGGAGAATCCGCAGGCGTCCGCGAGCATCAATTCCGTGTCACTGGAGCAGTCCACTCCGCAGCCCTCTTCCTTCAGAATGCGGAGAATAGCGGGGTTCGGCAGGGCCTTGATGGCGAAATATTCCTCAAAATCTTCGCACCATGCAAACGCCTGTTTCAGCGTGCGGGCATTGCGGCGGATTCCGGCTTCGTCGTAGAGGTGGAAGGGAGTCGGGTACTTGGCAGCGGCATTTTCAAACACCGCGTCAGAAAGCGAAAAATTCGGCATGGCAGTTCACTCCGATTAACTTATTGGATTCCGCGTCAATATAGCACAGAATGAGGGGGAATGCAAGTTTTTCTGCTGTACAGGTGAAGAAAAGGAAAAAATGCGGCTGGGAAAAATCAAATTCAGGTATGATTCCGGCGAAACCCCAGCAAAATACTCGATTTTTTCCGGGAACCCTTGTAATTTCGGGGGAATGCCGTTATAATGGTGCAATGCCCGGTATCATATTTTCTCGGGTGATACTACTTCCGGATTCGTCAGCGCCGCCTGCTTGCGCCTTTTTGATTCTGGAAATGGTATAGAATGGAGAAGGAGGAAACGATTCTATGGAAGAAGCAACGACTCGCAGTAATTTTGTCTGGGAGGCCGTCGAACAGGATTTGAAGGATGGTCGCTACACGCAAGTGCATACGCGGTTTCCTCCCGAACCCAACGGCTATATGCACATTGGCCACTGCAAGGCGCTGATTACGGACTTCCTGACGGCGGAGAAATTCGGCGGCAAGTGCAACCTGCGCTTTGACGATACGAACCCCGCGAAGGAAGACACCGAGTTTGTCGAAGCCATCAAGAACGACATTCATTGGCTGGGTTTTGACTGGACGGGCGGCCTGTATTACGCTTCTGATTATTACGATAAGTGCTACGAAATCGCGGAGGACTGGATTCGGCGCGGTCTGGCGTATGTGGACGAGCTGAACAAGGAGCAGATGCGCGAATACCGCGGTACGCTGACCAAGCCCGGCAAGAATTCGCCGTGGCGCGACCGTCCCGCCGAAGAGAGCCTTGACCTGTTCCGCCGGATGCGCGCGGGCGAATTTGCCGAGGGACAGTACACCCTGCGCGCCAAGATTGATATGGCGTCGCCCAACATCGTCATGCGCGACCCCACCATGTACCGCATCCTCTACAAGGAGCACTGGCGCACGGGCAAGAAGTGGTGCATTTACCCGATGTACGACTTCGCGCACCCGATTGGCGATGCGCTGGAAGGCATCAGCCACTCCCTCTGCTCACTGGAATACGAAATTCACCGCCCGCTGTATGACTGGGTGGTGGAGCACAGCCAGTCCATGCTGCCGGCACGTCCTCGCCAGATTGAGTTCGCCCGCCTGAACATGACCCGCACCGTGATGAGCAAACGCAAGCTGCGCGCGCTGGTCATGGGCGGCTACGTCAAAGGCTGGGATGACCCGCGTATGCCCACGCTGTCGGGCCTGCGCCGCCGCGGCTGCACTGCCGCTGCGATTCGCGATTTCGTCAGCCGCATCGGCTTGAGCAAGGCGGATTCCACTGTGGATACCGCGCTGCTGGATGCCTGCATCCGCGACGATTTGGGTGAAAAAGCGGCGCGCGTGATGGCGGTGCTGCACCCGCTCAAGGTGGTGCTGACGAACTGGGATGCCGACAAGACGCTCACGCTGACGGTCGAAAATCATCCGAAGCACCCCGAAATGGGCAGCCACACAGTCACGTTCGGCAAAGAGCTGTACATTGAGCAGGAAGACTTCATGGAAGTGCCTGCGAAGAAGTTCCAGCGCATGTACCCCGGCTTTGAGGTGCGCCTGAACGGGGCGTACATCGTCAAGTGCGAGGGCTGCAAGAAGGACGAGAACGGCAACGTCACCGAAGTGTACTGCACGGTGGACATGGACAGCCTGTCCGGCAGCGAGGGCGCTGACCGCAAGATTAAGGGCAAGACGCTGCATTGGGTGAGCGCGGCGGACGCTGTGCCGTTTGAGGCGCGCCTCTACGACCCGCTGCTGGCGGATGACAGCGCGCTGGAAGATGAAACCGAGCCGACCGCCGAGGATGCGGTGGATGCGGAAGAAACCGAAGAGGCAGAGGAAGCGGACGCGAATCTGTCCCGCGCGGATTATGACTTCCTGAAGAAGCTGAATCAGCACAGCCTGACGGTGGTGCGCGGCGTGATTGATCCGTACGCGAAGGAATGCGCGCCGGGAACGGCACTGCAGTTCCTGCGCACGGGCTATTTCTGCAAGGATCCGGATTCCACGGCGGAGCTGCCGGTGTTCAACCGCACGGTTGGGCTGCGGGATGCCTTTGCGAAGGCGGCTAAGTAATTTCTAAGTAGGTAGAATTGCTTTTCTGCGGGAAAGTGCTTTTGCGGAGCAGGGGGGTCGCCTCTGCGGGAGCGAAATCCCCGCATAAACACGCGGACACAGCATGAAAGTGCGCTCAATCCAATCGCGAAAAAGGGTCAAGGGAGGAACTCCCTTGCAGGGTGCAGGGACAGCGTCCCTGCTGGGGTCAAGGGGCAACGCCCCTTGGGTCTTCTTATCTGTACGGATTCTCCTCCGTCCCGTCGCCTGCCGTGAAAACGTAAGCCGTCAGGTCAAGCAGCGCTAAGGGGCGGATGCCGGGAACTTCGGTGTCGGCGGGGAGGGTCAATACACCCGTTTCGCTGATGACGGGGTGGATGCCGTTCTCCAGCGTATCGCGAAGCCAGTAGACGGCGGAAGCGCCCTGTGCGGCGGCGTAGGGGGTCGCAGCGCAGGTCAGGTCGGTCAGCGTCGCTAAGTCCGCCGCGGACGGCAGGGAAATCTCCGCGGCGTCTGGGGTGTCCGCCATCGGCAGGTCGCTCGTCGTCGCGACGCTCGATGCGTCAATCACCGAGCAGCACAGCAGCACCAATTGGTTGCCATCCACGCGCAGCACCTGCCACAGCACGTCGCTCTCCGCGCCGCTTTCGCCCATCGGGTACGTTCCCAGCAGCACATACGGATGTTCGCTCCGCGCCGCACGCAGCAGGGAGAGGTTCACGCCGAATTTCTCCGCCAGCGCCTGCCGAATTTCCGCAAACGCCGCGTCCGCCGAAAGCGATTCGAGCTGTTCATCCAGCGCATCCGCCGTTTCCAGCGTCACCGCCTGAAACGCTTCTTCTGCCTGCTTCAGCAGCAGTGAGCGGCATTCCTCCGCCCGGTGCGCCGCATCCAGCGTGTCGCCCATGGCGGCGAAGGCGTTCATCGCGCCCAGATAGTCGCCAGCGCCCAGCAAATCCTCCGCCGCCAAGTACGCCTTGCGCGCTATCGCCGCTGTGCAGGCATCCGAAAGTGCGCGGGACTGCCCGTAGCCGTTCAGCGAGAGGAACAGGTCGCGCGCGCCCTCGTAGTCGCCTTGGCTCATCAGCTGCCGCCCCTGCCGGATGGCTTGCTCCGGAATCGCGGCTTCCAGCGTCTGCGCTCGTTCTGCGCAGTCCTCAAAGCTGCCCAGCGAGGCGTAGATGTCCAGCGCGGAATCGAGTTCGCCTTCGTTTTCCGCATCCAGCGCATCCAGATAGCGCAGATACCGGTCAGCGCTCTTGAACGGCGCGATTTCCAGCAGATTCGCCCGCGCTAAGTCGATCTTGCCGTTTTGCAGGGCATCCAGCGCCGCGGCGTACAGCGTGTACTCTGCCGAATCCTCGTATTCGCCCAGCTGATGGAACAGCTCCGCCGCCTCCGCGTACTCGCCGCTGCCCATCATCAGCTGCGCCCGCTCGTAGTACCGCTGATTGCTGTACGCCGAGCAGCCCGCCGCTCCAATGCTTACGCACACGAGCAGCAGCATCGTCAGGAATTTCTTGCACTTTGCGTTCATGGTCATCCCTCCAGTCGTTGTGCTGGAAACAGGATGCACCGAACGCGGAAAATTTATGAGGGAAACGGCGGATTTATTTTCTCCGCATCAGGCGGAAAATGTCGCTGCGCTTTGCCAATTTCCAGTATGTCAGGCACAGCGCGCCATACACTGCCGCACCGCCGATGACCTGAACCGCGAGTTTCCCCCAGCCGTGCAGCGGGAGAACATGCCCCAGCAGCGCGACCGCGCCCGCCATCACCAGCCCGAACAGGCAGTAAACGCCCGTCGTTTTCAGGTACTGCGCATACGGCAGTTCCTTGCGCAGATACACAAACTGCACCGCGGGCACGGAAAACTCCGCCAGCACCGTCGCCGCCGCCGCGCCCATTGCCCCGAACGGCGGAATCAGCACAAAATTCGCAATCAGGTTGATGACCGCGCCCGTCAGCACACTGTGGACGAAAATCGTGTCGCGGCCCTGCGGCAGCACCCACTGCGTGCGGATGACGTTCGCGAAGCCAATTGACAGGAGCGTAAATGCGAGGGGCATCATCAGCGTGCCGGAATACGCGAAATCGTCCCCGTAGAACAGGGGCGCGAAGTTCACCGCCACCGCCGCCAGCCCGAACGCCATTGCGCACACCATGCACATCACCAGTTCCATGCTCAGACGGATGTGCCGCTTGACCGCGTCCATCTGCTTCATCCGCGTCATGCGGCTGACCTTGGGCAGCATCACCGTGCCGATGGCGGAAATGAAACCGGACAGGCAGAGGATGATTTTCTCCGCGTTCTCGTACAGTCCGGTTTGCGCCATGTCCGCCAGCGCGCCGATCATCACCTTGTCCATCTGCCGGTAGACGCTCACGGCGATGACCGAAATCGACAAAAGCGCGCACGGGGCAAGATGCTTCAAGGCTTCCTTCCATGTCACCTTCACCGGCGTGACTTTCCCGTGCAGGCTGAACATGCAGCTAAGGCAGCCAAGCAGCGTCGAGAGCGACCACACGAAGGCGTACACCCACAAATCCTCCGGCTTGCGCACGAAGAGGAACACTGCCGCTGCCGCAAGCAGCTTGACCGCCGTGTTGCGCAGGGCAATGGGCTTGAACTCATCCAGCCCCATTAAGCACCAGTCGAGGTTGACCAGGCAGCTGACGCTCATCATCGTCAGGTTCAGGGAGATGATTTTCTCCTCGCCCGCGATGAAAAAGACGTACACCAGCCAGACGAGCAGCGTCACCCCGGCGACAAGGCGCTGCATCTTCCAGATGGCGGAGAAAGTCCGGTTGAGGGCGTCGCGGTCGTCGCGGACGCGGGCGATTTCGCGCGGGCCGTAGTTTTCCAGCCCCAGCAGGCCAATCAGCACGAACACATAGCTGACCGCCCACGAATAGCCGTACAGCCCGACGCCCTCCGTCCCGACGACGCGCGAGAGGTACGGCGCGGTCACCAGCGGCAGCAGCATCGAAAAGACGCGGTAAGCAACATTATAGAGCGTGTTTTTGCGCGTATTCATGGCAAGTCCTTTCCTGCCGAAAAACGGCATCACAAGACAATTCGCCATCGGACGGCAAAATCCTGCGTGATTGTGAAAACTGCCCCTCCCAGCGTGCAAATTTTTGTCGAAAAAACCGCCCTTCACAAGCAATCCTTTCCGTGCTATCATCATGACAGTGAATTTCGCAAAGGAGCTTGCACCCATGTCCCGCCTGACCTATCGCCATACCATCGCCGCCAGCTATCTGGGCTACATCACGCAGGCGATTGTCAATAACCTCGCGCCGCTGCTGTTCGTCACGTTCATGTCCGAATTTTCGCTGACGCTGGAACAGATAACGATGATGACGACGGTGAATTTCGCCGTGCAGCTGCTCGTTGACCTGCTCAGCGCCAAGCTCGTTGACCGCATCGGCTACCGCGTCAGCATCGTTGCGGCGCATGTGCTGGCGGTATTGGGCTTGTCCGGCATGGCGATTCTGCCGGGCATTCTGCCGCCCATGACGGGGCTGATGATTGCGGTTGTGCTGTACGCCATCGGCGGCGGGATGATTGAGGTGCTGATCAGCCCGATTGTCGAGGCTTGCCCGACGGAAGGCAAGAGCGCCGCCATGAGCCTGCTGCACTCCTTCTACTGCTGGGGACATGTGGCGTTGGTGCTGCTTTCGACGCTGTTCTTCGCTGCTTTCGGCACGGCGAATTGGCGCGTGCTGACGCTTCTGTGGATGATTGTGCCGATTGCGAACGCGGTGTACTTCTCTTTCGTGCCGCTGTACCCGATTGTGCCGGAAGAAGCGCAGCAGATGCCGATGAAGCGGATGCTGACGAGCCGGGTGTTCTGGCTGCTGATGGTGATGATGGTCTGCGCGGGTGCGTCGGAGCAGGCAATGTCGCAGTGGGCGAGTACGTTCGCGGAGAACGGCCTGCACATCACCAAGACGATGGGGGATTTGCTCGGCCCGTGCGCGTTCGCCGTCACGATGGGCACGGCGCGCGCCCTGTATGGCAAGTTTGCGGATAAACTGCCGCTGAAAACCGCCATGATTGCGTCCAGCATCCTGTGCATCGTGTGCTACATCGTTGCGTCGCAGAGCGGCAATGCGCTGGCGGCACTGCTGGGCTGTGCGCTGTGCGGCTTCTCGGTGGGCATCTTCTGGCCGGGCACGTTCTCGCTGGCGGCGCTTGCGCTTCCGGGCGCGGGTACGGCGATGTACGCGCTGATGGCGCTCGCCGGCGACCTCGGCTGTTCCGCCGGCCCGACGACGGTGGGTCTGTTTTCCGGCGCGCTCGGCGGTCTGCAATCCGGCTTAACCGTTGGCATGATTTTCCCGATTGCGATGCTGGTGTTGTGTGTGTTCTTGAAGACGGAGAAGAAGAAAGTTTGTGGAATTTTATTCCGAATAACGTTGATATTGAAAAACTGTTTATAGAGAAAGAAGACAAAAAAGAATTTCTGGATAAAGTTGAACGAGTGTTTAATTCACTACAAAAGAGAGAGAAGCCGATTATTTCCGATATACTGACAACAAAATTATGGTTATATTTGGATGAAACAGATAAGAAATATTCTTTTATCAGTAAAAAGATAGCAGAAGAATGGAAAAAAACAGGTATATTGCCAACTCAAAGAGAAATAGCAAGTGGGTATAATCGCCATGAGGCAAGCGTCAGTACGTCAATAAAAAACTTTCGAAAAAAAATTGAGAAAGAAATCATAAAAGAAATCATTGAATTCGATTTGGACGAAGGAAGAATGGACTATCTGGATGATATGATTGACGTGTTTTCCAAAGACGGCTGTGAAATGGTGGATATCCTCTTCGACAGATTCCTAAAGAAATACTACGCTGATATTGATGTCAGCAACGAACGAATGACCATCAATCTCACTGACGAAGAAGGACATGTATTGTCCTTTAATCTGAGCCAAAGCGAGGTCCATTATGTGCTTCACATGGTCGAAAGAAGGCTCAACAGCTTTATGCGCGACGACGGAGGAGGTGGTTTCAGTGACGAAGACTGAGCTGCAGACCATGTATGAGGTGATGTTCACGGATTACCCCGACATTGTGAACGTTGCCCAGGTCCAGTCCATGCTGAAAATCAGCCGCCATCTGGCCTACGAGCTGATTGGCGACGGGTATATCCCCGGCATGAAAATCGGAAACGCCTACCGCATTCCGAAAATCAACGTGATCCGCTACGCTCTCTCGGCGGGCAATCCCCAGCCGGCAGCGTGACACGGATTTGAACTGAAACGACACATTGGACGGGCATCTGAGTAGGCCGTATAATGGTTACGGTCCGAAAGGGTGCCCGTTCATACGCTGTCAGCAAAAGGAGGTATGGATGAATGATAGCGGGACACCTGCAAATCAAAAACGACTACTATTATATGGTCCTGAGCTATTTGGACGCCAACGGCAAACGGAAGCAGCCGTGGTTTCCAACGGGACTGCCAATTAAGAACAACAAAAAGCGCGCGGAGAAAATGCTGCTGGAGCTGCGTCAGACCTATGTTCCCCCTGCCGAGCACAAGTCAAACGGAGAGCTGTCTGCCGATATGCTCTTTGCCGACTTTATGGAGCTTTGGCTGGAGGTCGTTCGCAATTCGATTGAGAAGACGACCTTTTCCTCTTACACCCAGATGGTAAAGGGAAAAATCGCACCGTACTTTCGGAAAACCGGCGTCAAGCTGGGCGAGCTTCAAGCCAGGCATATTCAGAGCTTCTATCTGTACGAGCTGAAAACCGTGTCTGCCAGCACGGTCATCCACGAGCACGCCAATATTCACAAGGCTCTGAAATATGCCGTCAAGATGGACCTCATTCCGTACAACCCCGCCGACAAGGTGGAGCGTCCGAAGAAGCAGAAGTATATCGCGGATTACTACCGTTTGGAGGAGCTGGAGCAGCTCTTTGAGGCGACAAAGGATCACCCCTATTCTCTGCTGATCCAGATCACCGCGTTCTACGGGCTCCGGCGCAGCGAGGCTCTGGGCCTGAGATGGGACGCCATCGACTTTGAGCGCAATACCATCACCATCAGACACATCGTAACAAATGCCAAGATAGACGGCAAGTATGAGATCGTCCGCGAGGATCGCGCCAAGACGAAATCCAGTCTGCGCTCTCTTCCTCTGGTCGACAATATCCGGGAGAAGCTGCTGGCCTTGAAGGAGCAGCAGAAGGAAAACAAGAGGATCTGCGGCAACTGCTACAACCGGGAATACGACGGCTATGTGTTCGTGGATGTAATGGGGAACATTTTTAATCCCCGGAATCTCAGCAGCAATTTCAGCAAGCTGCTGGAATTGAAAGGTCTGCGGCATATCCGCTTCCACGATCTCCGGCACAGCTGCGCCTCGCTGCTGCTTGCCAACGACGTGCCCATGAAGCAGATCCAGGAATGGCTAGGCCACAGCGACATCAGCACCACGGCGAACATCTACAGCCATCTGGACTATAAGTCCAAGCTCACGTTCGTAAATGTGATGGACAACATCCTCAGCTTGCCGGACACCGCACAGGCCGGATGGCGCACGGGAGTCCTTGCCGGAAATCATGTTCACCGATGTACGTTTGAAAAAAGAAAAGCCCAGTCATATGGGCGCAAAGCCTTGATATGACTGGGTTTTTCGCTGGCGGAGGGCGTGGGATTCGAACCCACGTGCCGGCTCATCACCGACAAAACGATTTCGAGTCGTTCTCGTTACGACCACTTCGATAGCCCTCCGTATATCTTAACTGTTTTCTGTGCGCTGAGAAAATGCAAGAAAAACAGGCAAGAACGGTATGAAATTTTGAAATTGGAACTCGTGAAAACCCTTGTGCCGCAAGGATTTCCGGCGGAGGAAACGGCCAGAGTCAACGCGCATTTCGAGTCAGCCTCGTTACGACTACTTCGATACATCTCCATACCGCTTCGCCGAGTAATTATATCTGATTGTTGGGGAAAAATCAAGATGGGGAGAAATTTATTTTATTTTATATAATTTGTGTTAACATTTATATATTATGCTTGACAAAATTTATTGTCCGTATTAGTATACAGGCAAGACAAGAGGAAAGGGATGGTCAGATTTGAAAAAAACATTATACAGCCTGATGCTGAGCGATGGGGTCGTTCGGGAAGTGGACGCGCTGGCCCACAGGCTGGGTACCAACCGCTCCAACCTGATTAACCAGATCCTGGCCGAGTATGTGAATTACACCACGCCGGAGCGACGCATAAACGAGATTTTATCTGCCATGGAGCAGCTTATGAGCCCGTCCCGGGAGCTTGTGCCTTTTTTTACGCCAAACAGTTTCAGCATGTCCCTGAAAAGTTCCCTGGAGTACAAATACCGGCCCACGGTGAAATACGAGGTGGAGTTGTACCGGGGCGGGGGGGCATCCATCGGAGCGCTGAGCGTGATGTTCAGAACCCAGTCCACAGCCCTTATCCAGGCCATGACGGAATTTTTCCGTCTGTGGAAGCGGATCGAAGATGCACATCTGCGCCCTCTCACCGGAGCAGAGATCGATTACGCGCTCTATGAGGGCAAGTTCATGCGCAGCCTGGCCGCCCCCGACAGGGATTGCGGCCCAGAAGATCTGGCCGGTGCCATATCTGAATACATCAAGCTCTTTGATCGGCTCATGAAAAGCTATCTCAGCGGCAGGCTCGATCCCCATGAGGTGGAGGCAGCCTATTATTCTCACCTTATAAACTCGAAGATCCATATCTGACGAGGGAAAGGAGTTTTCTATGAACGCACAGAATTTCACTCAGAAAAGCCTTGAAGCGGTGCAGACGGCCCAAGCCATGGCGCAGGAGAACCGCAACAATTATATCATGCCGGAGCATCTGCTCTACGCCCTTATTGACCAGGACGGCGGCCTTATCCCCTCCCTTCTGGGAAAGATGGGCGCAGACTGCAACGCCGTTTTGGCGGAGCTGGACAGCGCCATTGCCGCCCTGCCCAAGTTGGGCAGCGTAGGCGAGGTATACCTCTCCCCTGAGGCAAGCCGGGCCATAAGCGCAGCGGAGAAGGCCGCAAAATCCATGGGGGACGAATATGTGTCTGTGGAACACCTGATGATCGGTCTGTTTGCCGCGGCTACACCGGCAATAAAGCGTATTTTTGCTGACCACGGCATCAATAAATCCGCCTTTACGACAGAGCTTTCAAAGGTAAAAACCTCTCCCGTCACTGGGGATAACCCGGAGAGCACCTATGACGCGCTGGCAAAATACGGAACGGACCTTGTGAAACGGGCCCGGGAAAACGAGCTGGACCCGGTCATCGGCCGGGATACAGAAATAAGAAATGTTATCCGCATTCTCTCCCGCAAGACAAAGAACAACCCCGTCCTGATCGGCGAGCCGGGCGTGGGCAAGACGGCCATCGCCGAGGGTCTGGCCCAACGCATCGTCCGGGGCGACGTACCTGAGGGGCTTAAGGACAAGACTATTTTCTCCCTGGATATGGGCGCGCTTGTCGCCGGGGCAAAATACCGGGGTGAATTCGAGGAGCGGCTTAAAGCCGTGCTGGAGGAGATCCGCCGTTCAGAGGGAGGAATCATCCTCTTTATTGATGAGCTGCACACCATTGTGGGCGCGGGCAAGACCGAAGGGAGCATGGACGCGGGCAACCTTTTAAAGCCCATGCTGGCCCGGGGCGAGCTGCACTGTATCGGCGCCACGACCCTGGACGAATACAGGAAGTATATTGAAAAGGACGCGGCTCTGGAGCGGCGCTTCCAGCCCGTGCAGGTAGACGAACCCACGGTTGAAGACACCATTTCCATCCTTCGCGGCCTTAAGGAGCGCTATGAGGTGTACCACGGCGTGCGCATCCATGACAACGCCCTCGTGGCCGCCGCCACGCTTTCAAACCGCTATATTACCGACCGCTTCCTCCCAGACAAGGCAATTGACCTTGTGGACGAAGCCTGCGCCCTTATCCGCACAGAGATTGACTCCATGCCCGCAGAGCTGGACGATATCCGCCGGAAGATCATGCAGCTCGAAATCGAGGAAATGGCCCTCAAGAAAGAGGATGACCAGCTCAGCCGGGAGCGGCTGCAGAAGCTGCGGGAAGAGCTGGCAAACCTGAAGGACAAATTTAACGCCATGAAGTCCCGCTGGGAGAGTGAAAAAGGCAGCGTCGACAAGGTAAAGCAGCTCAAATCCGAAATTGAAAAAATGCACGCAGAGATTGAGAACGCACAGCTCCGCTATGAATATGAAAAGGCCGCAAAGCTCAAGTACTCCGACCTGCCTGCCCTCGAAAAACAGCTTCGGGAGGCCGAGGCCGACTCAGAGAACCGCCAGAAGAACACCATGGTCCACGACACTGTCACCGAGGAGGAAATCTCCGGCATTGTGGCAAAGTGGACCGGGATCCCCGTGGCCCGGCTTATGGAGGGCGAGCGAGAGAAGCTCCTGCACCTGGACGAGTACCTGCACAAGCGGGTTGTCGGGCAGGACGAGGCCGTGCGTCGGGTGACGGAGGCCATTCTCCGTTCCCGGGCCGGAATTGCCGACCCTAACAGGCCCATTGGTTCTTTCCTGTTTCTCGGCCCCACGGGCGTGGGCAAGACGGAGCTCGCCAAATCTCTGGCTGAGTGCCTGTTTGACGACGAGCACAACATTGTCCGCATAGACATGACCGAGTATATGGAGAAGTTCTCGGTCTCCCGTCTTATCGGAGCGCCCCCGGGATATGTGGGCTACGACGAGGGTGGCCAGCTCACCGAGGCCGTACGCCGCAAGCCATACAGCGTGGTGCTTTTTGACGAGATTGAAAAGGCCCATCCGGATGTTTTCAACATTCTTCTGCAGATTCTGGACGACGGCCGAATCACAGACTCCCAGGGCCGCACCGTTGACTTCAAGAACACCATCATCATCCTCACCTCCAACCTGGGCAGCCAATACCTGCTGGATGGGATCGATCAAAACGGCCGCATTACCGACGCGGCCCGTGACGCAGTCATGGCAGAGCTTCGCCGCTCTTTCCGGCCGGAATTTCTTAACCGCTTGGATGAAACCATCATGTTCCAGCCTCTGACCAGGGATAACCTGACCGGCATTATCGACATAATGGCTCAGGGCCTGCGCGCCCGCCTGGCGGAGCAGTCTCTGAAACTGGAGATCACGGCCGAAGCAAAGAAGCTCATCATCGACCGGGGCTTCGACCCGCTCTACGGCGCAAGACCCTTGCGGCGCTATCTGCAAAGCAGTGTGGAAACCCTCATAGCCAGAGTTATTCTCCAGGGCCAGCTTCCCGCCGGCTCTACCATCACCGTGGACACGGAAAATGGCGAGCTCGTCTGCAGATAAGCCAAGGCTCCGTTTCAAGCGAATAAAAAAACAGAGGCAAAAAGCCTCTGTTTTTTTAATATTGAGTTTCGACTCAGACCAGCTCGATGACTGCCACTTCGGCAGCATCACCCCGGCGTACGCCGATGCGGGTGATACGGGTGTAGCCGCCATTGCGCTCCGCATACTTGGGCGCGATCTCATCGAACAGCTTCTTGGCAACATCCTCGCGGGTGATGAAGGCCAGCGCCTGACGATAGGCCGCCAGATCCTTTGCCTTGCCAAGCGTTATCATCTTCTCGGCCATGGGAGCAATCTCCTTGGCGCGGGTAACGGTGGTCTCCATACGGCCTTTGTCCAGGAAATCGGTTACCTGCTGGCGGAGCATCGCCATGCGCTGAGCGGTGGTCTTGCCGAGCTTTCTTGTTCCGGGCATAATTGCATTTCCTCCTTCTTGAGAGCTTACTGATTATCCTCGTCTGCCAGAGACAAGCCCATCATCGTCAGCTTATGCTCGACTTCTTCCAGGGACTTGCGGCCGAGGTTACGGACCTTGATCATCTCGTCCTGCGTCTTGTTGACCAGATCCTCGACAGTATTTATATTGGCGCGTTTGAGGCAGTTGAAGCTTCTCACGGACAGATCCAGCTCTTCGATGGTCATCTTGAGCATGGTATCAGGCTCCTTCTCCACCTTTTCAACAACCGTGGAGTTGCTGCCGATGGTGTCGGACAGGTCCGTAAAGAGCGTAAAGTGGTCGCAGAGTATCTTTGCTCCCAGGGAAAGAGCGTCACGGGCGGTCATGGTCTTGTCGGTCCACACCTCGATGGTCAGCTTGTCAAAGTCGGTCTGGTTGCCTACACGGGTGTTCTCTACGGTGTAGTTGACTTTGAGGACCGGAGTGTAAATGGAGTCGACAGGAATGGTGCCAATGGCGGTCTGGGGGTTTTTGTTCTTCTCAGCGGATACATAGCCTCTGCCATGGTCGAGGACAAGCTCCATATTCAGGGCGCCATCAGGGCCAAGGGTAGCAATAGGCTGCTCGGGGTTGAGAATTTCCACTTCCGCATCCGCCTTGATATCTCCAGCAGTGACAACGCCCTCGCCGGAGGCCTCAATGTAAACGGTCTTGGGGCCGGTACTGTGGAGACGGGCTATAATGCTCTTTACATTGAGCACAATTTCCGTAACGTCTTCCTTTATACCGGGAATCGTGGAAAACTCGTGCTGTACGCCTGCTATCTTGATGCTGGTGCAGGCTGTTCCGGGAAGAGAGGACAGGAGTACCCTGCGAAGAGAGTTACCAAGTGTTGTGCCGTAGCCGCGTTCCAGAGGCTCAATGATATATTTGCCGTATGAGCTGTCTGCGGGAGTTTCGATGCACTCGATGCGCGGCTTTTTAATTTCGATCATATAGTTATATAACCCTCCTTTTAAGTCTTGCGCTTGAGTAAGCGCTTGCGGTGATCCAGCTTACCAATTTGAGGGTGTCTTTATTACTTGGAGTACAACTCGACGATAAGGTGCTCTTCGATAGGCAGGTCAATATCATCTCTTGCCGGAACGGCGACGACCTTTGCCATCATGTTATTGGCGTCATACTCAAGCCACTTGGGGGCGGGACGGAATGCATTTGCCTCAATGTTAGCCTTGATCTTGTCAATTCCGCGGCTGCTCTCCTTAAGAGAAATGATCATGCCGGGCTTCACCTGATAGCTGGGGATGTTCACCTTGCGTCCGTTGACGGTAACATGCCCGTGGCTGACCATCTGGCGCGCCTCGGCGCGGCTCATGGCGAAACCAAGGCGGTAAACAACGTTGTCCAGGCGGCACTCCAGGATGGACAGCAGGTTCTCGCCGGTCTGTCCCTGGCGGCGCTCGGCCATCTCAAAGTAGCCACGGAACTGGCTCTCAAGAACGCCGTAGAATCTCTTGGCCTTCTGCTTCTCCCGGAGCTGCTGGCCATACTCGGAGACCTTGCTGCGGCCCTGACCGTGCTGGCCGGGGGCAAATGCTCTGCTGTTCATGGCGCACTTGTCGGTATAGCAGCGGTCGCCCTTCAGGAAGAGCTTCTGGCCCTCTCTGCGGCACTGGCGGCATACTGCTTCAGTATATCTTGCCATATTCGTTTTCCTCCTTCAATTAGACACGACGACGTTTCGGAGGACGGCAGCCATTGTGGGGAATGGGAGTAACGTCCTTGATCATCGTTACTTCAAGACCGGCGGTCTGCAGGGCGCGGATAGCGGCCTCGCGGCCGGAGCCGGGTCCCTTGACGAACACTTCGACGGTCTTCAGTCCGTGCTCCATGGCTGCCTTTGCGGCGGTCTCGGCGGCGGTCTGCGCGGCGAAGGGGGTTGACTTTTTGCTGCCACGGAAACCCAAGCCACCTGCGGAGGCCCAGGACAGCGCGTTGCCCTGCGTATCGGTGACGGTTACCATGGTGTTATTGAAGGACGAGCTGATATGAACCTGGCCCTTTTCAATGTTTTTGCGCTCTCTTCTGCGGGTTCTGACTTTTTTCTTAGCGTTTGCAGCTGCCATTATTCATATCCCTCCCTTACTTCTTCTTGTTCGCGATGGTGCGCTTCGGACCCTTGCGGGTGCGGGCGTTGGTCTTGCTTCTCTGGCCGCGCACGGGCAGGCCGCGGCGGTGACGCAGACCGCGGTAGCAGCCAATCTCGGTCAGACGCTTGATGTCAAGTGCGGTCTGACGGCGCAGGTCGCCCTCAACAATAAAGTTGTGGTCGATGCACTCGCGCAGCTTTGCCTCTTCCTCATCGGTGAGGTCTTTCACTCTGGTGTCGGGGTTGATCCCGGTCATGGCCAGGATCTTTGTTGCGCTGGTTCTGCCGATACCATAGACATAGGTGAGACCAATCTCAATTCTCTTGTCCTTGGGCAGGTCAACGCCGGCTATACGTGCCATACTATACGATCATCCTTTCGATAATTTTCCGCACTTTGCGGCACAGGGGCTTGTTCCCGCCGGAGGGAGTCCCTGTTCCATGCGGGATGCTTCTGGGTTTATAAAGGACAGGCTTTTTAAACCTTGTCTCCAAAATGATTTCTTCTGCTTAACCCTGGCGCTGCTTGTGCTTGGGGTTCTCGCAGATGACCATGACTTTACCCTTGCGCTTGATTATCTTGCACTTTTCGCACATGGGCTTCACGGAAGGTCTTACTTTCATTTGTTTTACCTCCTACTTGCTTCTCCAGGTTATTCTGCCGCGGGTGACATCATAGGGAGACATCTGAACCGTGACCTTGTCGCCGGGAAGTATCCTGATAAAGTTCATCCGGAGCTTTCCGGAAATATGCGCCAGAATGATGTGGCCATTGCCGATATCCACCTGGAACATGGTGTTGGGCAGGGATTCAACCACCGTGCCCTCGAGTTCGATTACATCGTCTTTTGCCAAAGTAAATTTCCTCCAAAGTCGGTTGTGACAAATTTCTTTGTCAAAGTCAAATATCCTCTGCCATTGTGAGTATCTCCGGCTCACCGTCGGTGATAAGGATGGTGTTTTCATAGTGGGCGGAAAGGGAACCGTCCGCAGTCACAACAGTCCAGCCGTTATCCAGCTGCCTTATCTCGTAACCGCCGGCGTTCACCATGGGTTCCACCGCTATGGTCATGCCCCGCACCAGTCTGGGATCGGTCCTCCGCCCCATGCCTTTCTGATGCCGGTCCACCTTGTAGTTGGGAACTTCCGGCGCTTCATGGAGCTGCCGCCCCACACCGTGACCCACATAGTCGCGTACGACGGAATAGCCGTGGCTCTCCACATATTCCTGTATCGCCGCGCCTATATCGGATACCCTGTATCCCTCCCGGGCGAACCTGATGCCCTCGAAGAAGCTCTGCCTTGTTACCTCTATGAGCCGCTTTGCCTCGGCGTTTACCTCCCCGCAGGGGAAGGTGCCCGCGCAGTCGCCTACGAAGCCCTTAAAAGTGGCTCCTACGTCCAGCGATACAATATCGCCGTCCCGGACGACCTTTTTGCCGGGGATTCCATGTATTATCTCGTCATTGACGGATATACAGGCGCTGGCCGGGAAGCCGCAGTAATTCAGGAAAGTCGGATAGGCATGGGACTTTATAATAAAATCATGCACATGCCTGTCGATCTCTCTGGTAGTGACGCCGGCGGCCACAGCCTGCCGGGCCACCGTCCTTGCTCCCGCGGCAAGCCTGCCGGCCTGACGCATCAGCTCAATATCGCTCTGAGATTTTATATATACCGTTTCTGACATTTTAAATTCCCAGCGCTTCTCTGATAACGGCGGTAGTGGCCTCTATGCTGGGCTGATTTTCCACAGATTTGAGCTTCCCTCTTGCCTCGTAAAAATGCTTGAGGGGCTCGGTATCCTTATGGAAAGTTTCCAGGCGGGCCATAACGGTCTCCGGCGCGTCGTCCCTGCGGATGCTCAGTTCGCCACCGCAGTAATCGCACACACCTTCCTTTTTCGGCGGATTGGAGACGACATGGAAGCTCTGGCCGCAATCGTGACAGGTTCTGCGGCCGGCCATACGCTCCACTATGACATAATCCTCTATCTCAATGGACAGGGCCCAGTCAACACCGACCCCCATCTCCTCCATCGCTTCGGCTTGGGGGATGGTCCGGGGAACGCCGTCGAGGATATAACCGTTTTCGCAGTCCGGCTGGGCAAGGCGTTCCTGGATGATGCCGATTATGACCTCATCGGGAACCAGCCTGCCGGAATCTACATAGGCTTTAGCCTTAAGTCCCACGGGCGTGCCATTTTTCATAGCCGCCCGCAGGATATTGCCAGTGGAAATTGTCGGAACATTGAGCAGTCTGCTCAAAATTTCTGCCTGAGTACCTTTGCCTGCGCCGGGGGCGCCCAAAAGTATTAACCTCATATGCAACTCCTTTTTTTAATTAAGGAAACCTTTGTAGTTGCGCATGAGCATCTGAGCCTCCAGGGCGCGGACTGTCTCAAGTGCAACGCCGACAACGATTATGATGGAGGTGCCGCCAAGGGACACGCCGGTGAGGGCGGACGCCTTGCTGAAGTGAGCGACGAGAATCGGCACAACAGCGATGATGCCAAGGTAGATGGCGCCGAAGAGGGTGATCTTGTTAAGCACCTTCTGGATGAACTCGCTGGTGGGCTTGCCGGGACGGAAGCCCGGGATGTAGCCGCCGTTCTTCTTCAGATTATTGGCCACTTCAACAGGGTTGAACTGGATGGTAGAGTAGAAATAGGCAAAGAAGAGTATCAGCAGGAAGTAGATCACAGCGTAGGTGATGGATGTGGTGTCAAAGGCCTTCATAAACCAGCTGTCCGGATTGCTTCCGGTGAACGCCGCAATGGTGGCAGGCAGGGATGCAATGGACTGGGCAAAGATTATGGGCATGACGCCGGACATGTTCACCTTCATGGGCAGATGCGTGCTCTGGCCGCCGTACATCTTGCGGCCCACCACGCGCTTAGCGTACTGGACCGGGATTCTGCGCTCGGCGTCGCTGACAAAAACGATCAGGACGATGATCGCCAGGGCGCCCAGGAACATCATCACAGCGACCCACCACTGGAGCTTGCCGGAGATGATATTGCTGATACTGGTGATAACGGTAGTCGGCAGACGGGACACGATGCTGGCAAAGAGGATGATGGAAATACCGTTGCCGATGCCGAATTCGGTAATCTGCTCGCCAAGCCACATAATAAGCGCGGAGCCGGAGGTAAAGGTCAGAATGATGACAATTGCAGCCCAGACGCTGTTCTGCGCGTCGGCGTCCAGCAGGCCGTTGTTCTTCATGAGCATGTAGTAAGCAAAGCCCATGAGAAGACCGATGCCTACAGTGGCGTAGCGGGTGATGGCGGTGAGCTTCTTCTTGCCCTCCTCGCCCTCTTCCTTCTGCAGCCGCTCCAAAGCGGGGATCGCGATGCAAAGGAGCTGGATGATAATGGAAGCATTAATGTAGGGCTGGATGGACAGGGCGAAAATCGTCGCCGTGGAGAAGGCGCCGCCGGACATTACGTTGTAAAGGCCGAGAACGGTGTTCTCCAGCTGCGTGAAGTAGTACTGCAGGGCAGCCACATTCACATAAGGGACGGGGATGGCGTTGCCGAGACGGTAAAGCAGGACTATGAGCAGAGTGAAGAGTATCTTCCTGCGGATCTCCTCAATTCTCCACGCGTTACGCAGAGTTTGAAGCACTTAGACCACCTCTGCCTTTCCGCCGGCCGCCTCGATTTTCTCTTTCGCGGTTTCGGAGAAAGCAGCAGCTTTAACAGTAAGCTTCCTGGAAACTTCGCCGTTGCCAAGGAACTTTACGCCATACCTGCACTTGGAGAGGATGCCTGCGTCCAGAAGAGCCTGGGCGTCCACAACGGCGCCGTCCTCGAACTTGTTGAGAACAGTGACGTTGACCGCCTCCAGAGGCTTGGCAAAGATATTGTTGAAGCCTCTCTTGGGTACACGGCGGGCCAGAGGCATCTGGCCGCCCTCAAAGCCGACGCGGGTGCCGCCGCCGCTGCGGGCCTTCTGGCCCTTGTGGCCGCGGCCTGCGGTCTTGCCGTTACCGGTGGCGTGACCTCTGCCCTTGCGCTTGTCAACATGGGTGGAGCCGGCGACGGGAGAAAGTTCGTGAATATACATTCTCTTGCCCTCCTTATTCTTCTGTTACCTTAAGCAGGTAGCCGATCTTGGCTATCTTGCCGCGGGTCTGTGGATTGTCGGGCTGTACGGTCTCGTTGCCGATCTTGTGCAGGCCGAGGGACTTGGCAGTGGCAACATGATTGTCCAGTCTGCCGTTGAGGCTCTTGACGAGCTTGATCTTAAGATTTGCCATTTTTCGCCCTCCTTAACCCTGAACTTCTTCAGGAGTCTTGCCTCTGACGGCGGCCACCTGAGCGGCGTCGCGCAGAGACTTGAGGCCCTCCATGGTGGCGGCGACAACATTGGCAGGATTGTTGGTGCGCATGCACTTGGTACGGATGTTCTTTATACCGGCCGCCTCAACCACCGCGCGGACAGCGCCGCCGGCAATCACGCCGGTGCCATCGGGGGCGGGCTTGAGAAGAACGCGGCCGGCGCCAAATGCGCCGATCACCTCGTGGGGAATGGTGGTGCCGCTGAGGGTGACGGTGCAGATGTTCTTCTTGGCGTCTTCAAGACCCTTGCGGATCGCCTCGGAGACTTCGTTGGCCTTGCCCATACCGAAGCCGACGCGGCCCTTGCCGTCGCCCACTACGCAGAGCGCCGCAAACTTGGCCACGCGGCCGCCCTTTACGGTCTTGCTGACGCGGTTGAGGGAAACTACCTTCTCGATGAATTCGGAGGGCGCCTCGTCTCTGCGGCGGTCTCTCCGGTCATTATTATAAGCCATATCGTTTCTCCCCTTCCTTAGAACTTCAGGCCGCCCTCGCGGGCGCCCTCTGCCAAAGCCTTGACACGGCCGTGATAGATGTATCCGCCACGGTCAAACACGACTTCCTCGATGCCCTTCTGCAGAGCGCGCTCCGCAATGACGGCACCGATCTTCTTGGCAGCTTCGCAGTTGCTGCCGTTGCCTTCAAACGCCTTTTCAACGGTGGAGGCGGAAGCGAGCGTAACGCCGGCCGCATCATCGATTATCTGGGCGTAGATGTTGCTTTCACTGCGGAAAACGGACAGACGGGGTCTCTCGGCTGTGCCGGAGATCTTGCTGCGCACCCTGCTATGGCGCTTGATGCGCTGTCCTCTGGTATCAGGTCTTTTAATCATTCAGGCACACCTCCCTTTACTTAGCGCCGGTCTTGCCTTCTTTACGGCGAACAACTTCGTAGTCATACTTGATGCCCTTGCCCTTGTAAGGCTCGGGAGGTCTCTTACCACGAACTTCAGCCGCAAACTGGCCGACCTTCTGCTTGTCGATACCCTTGATCACAATGTGGTTGGCATCGGTAACCTCGATCTGGATGTCCTCGGTCTCGGGGACAATGATCTGATGAGAGAAGCCCAGGTTCATAACGAGGTTCTTGCCTTCCTTGGAAGCGCGGTAACCAACGCCGTTGATCTCCAGCTTCTTCTCAAAGCCCTGCGTCACACCGACGACCATGTTGTCGACCAGGGTTCTGGTCAGGCCGTGGAGTGAACGGTTCTGCTTGGTATCGTCGGGACGGGTGACATGGATTACGCCCGCTTCAACATTGACCTTCATCTGAGGCACCAGGTCACGCTCCAGAGTACCCTTGGGACCCTTGACGGTGATATGGTTACGCTCGTTGACGCTGACTTCAACGCCGGCGGGGACAGTTATGGGAGCTCTTCCTATTCTAGACATTCTTTATAGCCTCCTTACCATACGAACGCAAGGACTTCGCCGCCAACATGCTCTTTGCGGGCCTGCTTGTCGGTCATGACGCCCTTGGATGTGGAAATGATGGCTATTCCCAGTCCCTTGAGGACGCGGGGCAGTTCGTCAGAGCCGGCATAAACGCGAAGGCCGGGCTTGCTGACGCGGCGAAGGCCCTGAATAGCTTTTTCCTTGCCGGGGAGATACTTGAGGGTGATGCGGATGATGCCCTGGGTGCCGTCGTCAATAACCTGGAAGTTCTTGATGTAGCCCTCGTTGAGAAGAATCTCGGCGATGGCCTTCTTCATCTTGGACGCGGGGACGTCGACGGTCTCATGCTTGGCGGTACCGGCGTTGCGGATACGGGTCAGCATGTCTGCAATGGGGTCGGTGATCTGCATAGTTTTTATCCTCCTGTTTTAGAGTTACCGCTTTTGCGGTTCCGGCGGCGAGGTTCCATGCCAATACATGATTGGCCATGGCCTTTCGCCATCCTAAGCGGCCTTTCGGCCTTTATTTGCAGACGGGGGGGATCGGCTCCCGCCTACAAAGCTTGACGCTTTACTCTCCCTGCGAACTCACAGCCCGGCAAAACGGGCTGGAATCCGGAGGGAAGAACAACTCTGCCGGTCGATGCCGTGCCGTTCAGGCTGCGACATGGCCTGGCAGGATCATTCTGCTGCTCAGAAGCTGGCTTTCCTGACGCCGGGGATCTGGCCCTTATAAGCCAGCTCGCGGAAGCAGATACGGCAGATGCCGTAATTGCGCAGGTAGGCGTGGGGGCGGCCGCAGATCTTGCAGCGATTATACTTGCGGGTGGAGAACTTCGCAGGAGCCTGCTGCTTGAGAATCATGGATTTCTTTGCCATAGTTTAACTCCTCCTTAACCCACGAAGGGGGCACCCATGAGCTTCAGCAGCTCCCGGGCCTCTTCGTCAGTCTGAGCGGTGGTAGTGATTGCGATGTTCATACCGCGCAGCTTTTCGATCTTATCGTACTCGATTTCGGGGAAGATGATCTGCTCCTTCAGGCCCAGGCTGTAATTGCCGCGGCCGTCAAAGGCATCTGCGGAGATGCCGCGGAAGTCGCGGACACGGGGCAGAGCCACGTTGAACAGACGGTCCAGGAACTCCCACATGCGGTCCTGGCGGAGCGTGACCTTGACGCCAACCTTCATGCCCTCGCGGAGCTTGAAGTTGGCAACGGACTTCTTGGCCACGGTGGCAACGGCGTGCTGGCCGGTGATGGCGGAAATGTCCTTGATGACGGCGTCGAGCGCCTTGGCGTTATCCTTGCAGTCGCCGCAGCCGACGGAGACAACGATCTTGTCGAGCTTGGGGATCTGCATGGTGGATTTGTACTGGAATTTCTCCATCAGAGCAGGAGCAACTTCCTCAAGATACTTTTTCTTCATTCTTGTCATAGTCAGTTATCTCCTTTCTCAGATTTCTGCGCCGCATTTTTTGCAGACGCGGACCTTTTTGCCGTCGGTGATCTTGTGGGCAACACGGGTACCCTTGCCGCACTTGGGGCAAACAAGCTGAACCTTGCTGGCGTAGATGGGCGTCTCGACCTTGATGATGCCGCCCTCCTGCCCCTGCTTCTGGGCCTTCTGGTGTTTGGTGGCAACGTTGACGCCCTCGACAACAACCTTCATTGCCTTGGGGTCGGCGATCATGACTTTGCCCTGCTTGCCCTTGTCCTTGCCGGACAGAACAACGACTTTATCGTCTTTCTTAATGTTCATTCTCTGTGCCCTCCATTAAATCACTTCGGGAGCCAGGGACAGGATCTTCATATATTCCTTGTCACGCAGCTCACGGGCGACGGGTCCAAAGATACGAGTACCGCGGGGGTTCTTATCGCCGGTGTTGATAAGAACGGCAGCGTTCTCGTCGAAACGGACGTAGGTGCCGTCGGCACGGCGGACAGGCTTGACGGTACGGACGATGACTGCCTTGACAACATCGCCCTTCTTCACAGAACCGCCGGGAGCCGCCTTGCGGACGGAGCAAACGATTACGTCACCAATGCTTGCATACCTGCGCTTGGAGCCGCCAAGCACGCGGATGCATTTGAGTTCCTTGGCGCCGGTATTGTCGGCGACCTTCAGATAAGATTCCTGCTGTATCATTACGGCGCCTCCTTACTTAGCCTTCTCTACAATTTCGACCACGCGCCATCTCTTGTCCTTGGACAGAGGGCGGGTCTCCATCACACGAACGATATCGCCGACGCCGCACTCGTTGTTCTCGTCGTGGGCCTTGAGACGATAGGTTCTGCCGATGATCTTCTTATAAGTCTTGTGGGCAACCCGGTCCTCAACGATGACGACCACGGTCTTGTCCATCTTGTCGGAAACGACCTTGCCTACGCGGGTCTTACGGGAAGTAGTTCTTTCTTCGTTCATTATTCCTTACCTCCTCAGTTCTGCTTCTCGCGCAGTATGGTCTTAACGCGAGCAATGTCACGGCGCACGGCAGAGATCTTGGTGGGGTTGTCAAGATGATTGGTGGCATGCTGCATACGGAGCATGAACAGATCCTTCTTCAGATCAACGAGCTTGCCTTCCAGCTCGCCGACGGACATGGAGCGTATTTCGTTTGCCTTCATCTTATTCACCACCGTTCTCAGACTCGGTGCCCTTCGTGACGATCTTGGTCTTGATGGGCAGTTTGTGGCTGGCAAGGCGGAGAGCCTCGCGGGCGACTTCCTCAGAAACGCCGGCGATCTCAAACATCACTCTGCCGGGCTTTACGACGGCAACCCAATACTCGGGAGAGCCTTTACCGGAACCCATACGGGTTTCAGCAGGCTTGGTAGTAACGGGCTTGTCGGGAAAAATCTTTATCCATACCTGACCGCCGCGCTTGGTATAGCGGGTCATGGCGATACGGGCCGCCTCGATCTGGTTGGAGGTAATCCAGCCGGGCTCCTGGGCAGCCAGACCGAACTCACCGTAGGTCACAACGTTGCCGCGGGTGGCTTTCCCCTTCATGCGGCCGCGCTGTACTCTGCGGTACTTCACTCTTTTGGGCATTAACATTAGTTGTTGCCTCCTTCCTTTGCGGGAGCGGCGGGACGGGGTCCACGGTTGAAGCCCTGGCCTGCGGGTCTGCTGCCATAGCCGCCCTGGCCTGCGGGTCTGCTGCCGTAGCCGCTCTGGCCGCGGTTGTCACGGTTGTCACGGTTGTATCCGCCCTGACGGCGGTCGCCCTGACGGCGGTCGCCCTGGCGGCGGTCATCTCTGCGGCGGCGTTCACCGGCGGGCTTGGAGAGATCCATTGTGCGGGGGGTGGTGCGCAGGGTCTGAGAGAGGACCTCGCCCTTGTAAATCCACACCTTGACGCCAATACGGCCGTAGGTGGTGTTCGCCTCGGCAAAGCCGTAGTCAATGTCGGCGCGGATGGTCTGCAGGGGGATCGTGCCCTCGTGGTAGCACTCGGATCTTGCGATCTCAGCGCCGCCAAGACGGCCGCCGCACTTGACCTTGATACCCCGGGCGCCCATTCTCATGGCACGGCCCATAGCGTTTTTCATGGCGCGGCGGAAGCCGATACGTTTCTCCAGCTGCTGGGCAATGTTCTCGGCAACCAGCTGGGCGTTGGTGTCGGGGGTGCGAACCTCGACGATGGAGAGAGCCACGGGCTTGCCGATGAGCTTCTCTACCTCTTTGCGAAGGCGCTCTATCTCCTGGCCGCCCTTGCCGATGACAACACCGGGTCTGGAGCAGTGGATGTAGATGCGGACCTTGGCGGAATCGCGCTCTATCTCAATGGTGGGAACACCGGCGGAATAGAGGGTCTTTTTCAGGTACTCGCGTATTTTGTAATCTTCAACGATCAGATCGCCGACCTTGTCTTCCCTGGCGTACCATCTGGAGTCCCAGTCTTTGATAACGCCGACGCGCAGGCCATGCGGATTCACTTTCTGTCCCATAATTCTGCCTCCTTCCCTTATTCTCTCTCAGCCACGGCAATCATAATGTGGCTGGTGCGCTTGTTGATACGGTACATACGGCCCTGGGCTCTGGGCATCCCCCTCTTGAGGATGGGGCCGCCGGTTGCGAAAGTCTCGCAGACGAAGAGCTTCTCAGGATCCATTTCAAAATTGTTCTCGGCGTTGGCCATGGCGCTCTTGAGCACCTTGATCATCAGCTCGCAGCCGGCCTTGGGCGTGTTCTCCATAAGAGCCAGGGCCACGTTTGCCTTCTTGCCGCGGATCATATTGCAGATGATTTCAACCTTGCGGGGAGAAATACGGGCGTATTTGTGCTCCGCACGGGCAATTTTCTTCTCGTCCATTTTCTCTCCTCCTTACTTACCGGTCTTGCTGCCGGCATGGCCGCGGAAGGTACGGGTCGGGGCGAACTCGCCCAGCTTGTGGCCGACCATATCTTCGGTGACATACACAGGCACATGACGGCGGCCGTCATGGACAGCAATGGTGTGTCCGACGAAGGACGGGAAAATAGTAGAGGAACGGGACCAGGTCTTGACAACCTGCTTGGTGCCCTTCTGATTCATTTCATCGACTCTCTTCAGCAGCTCGGGAGCAGCGAAGGGGCCTTTCTTTACACTTCTGCTCATTAACTATTCCCTCCTTACTTTGCGTTGCGGCGCTTGACTATGAACTTATCGGTGCGGTTCTTCGTCTTGCGGGTCTTGTAACCAAGCGCGGGCTTGCCCCAGGGGGTAACAGGGCCGGGGCGGCCCACAGGAGACTTGCCTTCGCCGCCGCCGTGGGGGTGGTCGCAGGGGTTCATAACGGAGCCACGCACGGTGGGACGCACGCCCATATGGCGCTTGCGGCCTGCCTTACCGATGTGAATGTTGGCGTGGTCAATATTGCCGACCTGGCCGATGGTGGCCATGCACTCCATGCGGACCTTGCGGTACTCGCCGGAGGGGAGACGCACGGTAGCCATGCCGTTTTCCTTGGCCATGAGCTGCGCGGCAACGCCGGCGCTGCGGACAAGCTGTGCGCCCTTGCCGGGGTAAAGCTCAATGTTGTGGATAACGGTACCCACAGGGATGTTGGCCAGAGGAAGCGCGTTGCCGGGTTTGATGTCAGCCGCAGATGAGGAGACAATGGTATCCCCGGCAGCCAGACCGACAGGGGCCAGGATGTAGCGGCGCTCGCCATCCTCATACTCGCACAGGGCGATGAACGCACTGCGGTTGGGGTCATACTCCAGGCGCAGGACCTTGGCGTTCATATCCAGCTTGCCGCGCTTGAAATCAATGACGCGGTACTTCTGGCGGTTGCCGCCGCCCTTGTGGCGGACGGTAATGCGGCCGTAGCTGTTGCGGCCGGAATTCTTCTTGAGAACCTCCACGAGGGACTTCTCGGGCTTGACATGCTTGTCAACACCGTCGAAGCCGGAGACAGTCATCTGTCTCCTGGCGGGAGTTGTGGGTCTGTAAGTTTTAATAGACATTCTGTTTTCCTCCCTTAAGCCATGCCTTCAAAGAGCTCAATGTTCTTGGAGTCGGCACTGAGCTTTACGACAGCCTTCTTCCAGGAGGCGGTCCTGCCCATGGGGTAAGCGCCGGTGCGCTTCGCCTTGCCGCGGACGTTCAGGGTGGTGACCTTGATCACGGTGACGCCGAAGATTTCCTCGACAGCCTTTTTGATCTCGATCTTGTTGGCGTCCTTTGCGACTTCAAATGCGTACTTCTTGATGTCCAGGTCCTCCATGGACTGCTCGGTGATGATGGGGCGAATGATGATATCATATGCGGTCTTCATCAAGCGTACACCTCCTCAATCTTGGCGAGGGCAGCCTTATCGACTACCATCTTGCCGCTGGTGAGTATCATGTAGGGGCTGAGCACGGTGGAGATGGTGGTGGTCACGCCCTCAATATTGCGGGCGGACTTGACGACCTTTTCATCCACGCTCTCGGTGACCACAAGGGCCTTGCCCTCTATGCCGAGCTTGCCGAGGAAGCTCTGGAAAGCCTTGGTCTTGATCTCTTCCATCTTCAGACCGTCGATAACGAAAATCTCGTTCTCCGCGGCCTTGGCGGACAGAGCGGACTTGAGGGCGATGCGCTTCACCTTCTTGTTGAGGGTGTAGCTGTAATCCCGGGGCTTGGGGGCAAAGGCTACGCCGCCGTGATACCACACGGGGGAGCCTGCGTAACCGGCGCGGGCGCGGCCGGTGCCCTTCTGGCGCCAGGGTTTTCTGGTGGTGTAGGAAACCTCGCCCTTGGTGAGCGCGCTCTGGGTGCCCTGCCGGCAGTTAGCCAGATGATTCTTAACGGAATCGTGCAGGACGCTCTTGTTCGGCTCGATGCCGAAAATGGCCTCGGAGAGCTCGATCTCGCCGATCTTCTCGCCTGCCATGTTAAATACGTTTGCTTTAGGCATTTATGCTGCTCTCCTTTCTTTACTTGTTCCTTGCGGAAGCCTTCTGGGGATTGACACGGGCAGAAGCCTTCTGGGGATTGAGGCTGATGCCGGCACCTTCGCCCTTCTTGACAGGCTGTACCTTGGCAGTGGACTTAATGTAGATAATGCTGCCCTTGGGGCCGGGAACGGCGCCGCGGATAGCGATCAGGTTCAACTCGGGATCGACCTTTACAACGTCCAGATTCTGAACGGTGACCTGATCCACGCCCATATGGCCGGCCTGCTTCTTGCCCGGAAAGATCCGGGAGGGGTCGGCGCTGGAGCCCATGGAACCGGCATGCCGGTGAACGGGGCCGCCGCCGTGCGTCATACGGCCGCGGGACTGGCCGAAGCGCTTAACAGTACCTGCGTAGCCCTTGCCCTTACTGATGCCGGTGATGTCGACCTTTTCGCCCTCGGCAAAGACGTCGGCCTTGACAAGGTCGCCGACTTCCAGCTTGCTGCTGTCCTCAAGGCGGAACTCCTTCAGGTGCTTTACCATGCCTACGCCCGCCTTCTTCAGGTGACCCTGCTCGGGCTGGGTAAGCTTTTTCTCGGCTACTTCCTCATAGCCGAGCTGGACGGCCTCGTAGCCCTCCTTTTCCTTGGTCATCTTCTGCACGACCACGCAGGGGCCGGCTTCAATGACGGTGACGGGAATGACTTTGCCACTCTCGTCGAAGATCTGCGTCATGCCGACCTTCTTGCCAATGATGGCTTTCTTCATTTTATTTCCTCCTATCGGTTATTGGTTGCCTCGCATGGCCCGCCGTTTCCGGCGTTCAGAGGCTGGCAACTTAACCCGTCCGCATACGCAAGCTGCGGACAATGGGTCGTTAACTTGTTTGGGTCTCGCTCAGAGCTTGATCTCGATCTCTACGCCGGCGGGGACTTCAAGGTTCATCAGGGCCTCGACGGTCTTCTGGGTGGGGTTCATAATGTCGATGAGGCGCTTGTGGGTCCGGCGTTCAAACTGCTCGCGGCTGTCCTTGTACTTGTGGACGGCGCGGAGGATGGTGACGATCTCGGTCTTGGTAGGCAGGGGAATGGGGCCGGATACCTTGGCGTCGGTGCGCTTTGCAGCCTCAACAATGGTTTCGGAAGCCTTGTCGATGAGCTGATGATCGTAAGCCTTCAGGCGGATACGGATCATGTTCTTGTTGGTGCTTGCCATGTGTTTTCTCCTTTTCGTACGTTTTTTTCGGCGGCATTGGCTCCGCCTTTCACTATGCGTACGGATGAAGCGTTTTCTCTGTACACACAACCGTGCGTATCAGGCCGCGTCCGAAAAACAAACCGGCTTTTTGAGCCGGTCCGACCTTCCGTCCGCGCGATATACGCGTGTACCGGATAGCTTCAGCCGCCCGATTGCGTGCCGAACACTTATCCGGCACCGGACATACTCCACGAAAGTTACCTCAGTTTTCTGAGCAATCTCCCGCTTCATCGCATAATACGCCCATGCTCTGCACACGCGCTCAATTAATATACCAAGTACAGGGCTCCATGTCAAGAGAAATTTCGGAAAAATTACAAAAAATTTTGCCCTGTTTTTATTGATAGCTCACAAAAATATTATTTGCGCCGCCCGGCTTATCCCGCCCGGCGGCGCAAAGGCACTAAAAGGTACTATTTATTATAGTAGGGAACCGGGCTCATCCCTTCCGGCCGGCGGATTTTCGCGGAAAAACATCATAGTAGAAGCCCAGCAGCGCTCCGCACAGGATGTAGAAATAAAGGGGCCGCACCTCCATGCCCGTAAACAGGCAGGATTCAAACAGGCTGTATATCAGCGTCCCGGTTATCGGCAGAGCCAGCAGCTTGACCGCGGTTTCGGCCTTTTCGTCCCGGCTGAAGAAAAGTCTTACGGCTTTTATTACCACAAGGATAACCAGCGCCAGAATCAGCAGGAGGCCGGGAAGTCCCGTAAAGATCAAAACCTGGAGAATAAAATTGTGATAGTGGGGCTGCGGCCTTGTGAGGGTTTCGTTGGTCCGCGTCATGGCATCCCGGCTGAGGCAGCCTGTCAGAAGGATGGACGGATCCTCCGCTATTGTAAGAAAAGCGCCCTTATATATTTTTAGCCTGCCGGAGGAAAAGGAATTTAAATCTCCATTCCATTGGCGAGGATCTTCGTATGCCTCCAGGCTGTCGTTCGTGCTGGTTTCGCTCCCCTGGGATGCAGACAGAGTCTGGGACGAGGCTTCGCCGCGCTCCGTCTGTACGCCCTCATTTTTATCGGCCCGGACGGCTATGGATACTCTCAGCAGCCCGGTGCTTATCAAATCGAAGCTCTTGTAGGCCAGCGGGGCCGATGCCAGGAAAAGCGCCGCCAGAACAAGGGCCAGCGCCGTCTTCTTCCGAAGCTTCAGCTTATTGTAAGCCAGCAGGACCACCAGCAAGGCGGTGCACACGGCCAGGGAAACTTTAACGCTTCTTGTAAAGGAAATGGCGACCACAGAATAGTGCACAAGCCCCGCCAGGACGATGGGGATTCTCCAAAGCCTGTTTTTACAGGCAAAAAATTGATAAACCATCAGCAGGAAGGCCATCATAAACCAGAAAGCCGTGGCGCATATATTGATATCGAGAATATTGATCCGCTCAAAGCTGTCTGTCGTGGTCATGCCCAGCAGGCCGCCGGTTATCGGGTTTACAAACTGCCTTCTTAGGATAAACGCAGCAAGGCAGACAAGCCCCAGCAGGAAATGATACCCGCCCACCGCCGCGCTGAACCAGTCGAGAAAACGTTTGCGGTTCTCTCTCTCCAAAACAAGGCCAACCAGAAAGGAAGGGAGCATGAGGGCAAGATCGAAAACCAGCGAAAATTCCTGTACCAGCGCAGGGTCCCCGTTGAGTATCCGAGAGGCAATGAACCACAGCCAGTAGCATACCAGCAGGGTATATTCCGGCCCGTTTTTAAGCCGCCAGAAATAGAAGCCGCCGGCAACAAGTACGGGAAGCACCGCCATATAATAGGTGTTCTTTATGTTGCGGAACAGATAAAAATTCACCTGCCATACCATAAACATCAGAAACAGCATGAACACTGCCGCCGCAAAGACCAGCCCGCGGAGGTCCCGGGGCTCTTTCACTTTCTCTCTCATCATTCTCTCTATCCTTTCCTGCTGCGCATACCGCAGCCCGCCGCTCAGGGGCCCTGCAGCACCACAGAATCCTTGTCGTAATATTCGCAGATGCTGACGTTTTTCCAGTCGGCCGGGTCGGTTGAAATGTCAGTGAAGTAAAAAACATAAGGCTGATAAGGATATTCCTCAAGCACAACATCCTTAGCATTTTCATCATGAAGAAGCGCAAGCCTGCGTTGGGCGCAGGCATAATAAGCCTGTGCCTCTCCGGAGCGCATAGACCCCATCGCCATGACAGATGTAAATCCGCCGCTGCGCACATGAATCCCGCAGCACGCAAGGCACACCATAGACACCGCCAGCGCAGCGGGAAGCGGCAGCTTTTCCTTGCGTTCCGTTTTCCGCGAAGCCCGCATTGCCAGCCAGCCTGTCCAGTAACAGCAGTTAACGAACAGCAGCAGCACATAGGTATCGTATATGATGTTCAGGAGCCGGTAATCGCCCTCTTTGTTCGTTGCATACAGGGACGGGCAGAACATGGCCGACAGCAGACAATACGAAAACAGCGTGACCAGCACGGGGTATCTGAATTGAAATGCCGCGCCGCCCACGCCGTTCCAGAATACCGGAAGCAGGAACACCAGCGCCCCGAACAGCGGCAGGCTCATCCATCTGACACTGTATATGGCGCCGTCTTTGAATGAATGAATGACCGCCTTTACCGCACTGGGCGTATGTTCAACGGCAGCCTGCCTTACTGCGTTACCCGGAGCCGCCATGCTGATGAAAAAAGCCGCGAGCAGGAATCCCAGCGGGATCAGGAATTTCAGTCTGCTTTTGTCCTTCTTCCGGATAAGCAGCGCCTCGGCGAAAACGCCGGCGATCGCGCAGCTAAGTGCCGTTACATAGTTGCCGCCGCCAAGAAAGACGGCGAGCAGGCAGAGCAGGCACCATCTCCAGGGGCCCTGCTTCTGCACCGCCCGAATTCCCAGCGCAAAGGCGGCCAGCATGACGCCGTGGAAAAACGTATAATAAACCGAGCCGTTATACCAGAAGAAAGCCTGAGCGGGCGAGGGGACAAGCTGGACACATACGATCGACAAAACAGCCGCGATTATTCCGGAAATACTCCTGTGCAGGCCGAACACGCAAGAAAATAAGGCGAGACAGAAGCAGAAAGTGCCGATTATGAGAGACGCAAGCATCATCCATGTGCCGAGACAGTAATACTGCTCCCCGAACACGGCAGGCTGAAGAGACATGAGAAAGACCGCCGAAAACGTTCCCTGCCAGCCGGTATATACTTCCGCCACCTCCCTGCAGGCCTCAGCCACCGTGCGGGAGAAGGAGCCGGTCTGAACATAGGCCCTGTGTGTGTTCACGCCATAGCTGTAATCGTCCGCGCAGGGGACGCTGTAACGGGAGACGGTAAGGATCGGGACAAGGGACAGCAGCAGAGCTGCCAGTAAAACAAAAAACACAATCCTGTATGATATTCCATATTTTTTCATATGTTTATCCTCTTTCTTTGCAAACCGTCTGTCCGCGCATTATCGCTTACGCATCCGTCCGGGGCAAGACATACGCTCCCCTCTCAACGTCCGGTCGGCTTACTGCCCCGCGCTCAGCGCTTTTTTAAATTTCTCCATCACGGGAGTACGGTCCCGTCGGGGATAATTTTTTTCATACCAGGCGAGAAGCTCCCGCTTCTTTTCTTCTGAAACAAAGGGCAGAAGTTCCGCCAGATAGCCGTGCATGGCGGCAAGCATAAGGCCAACGGCAGGCGGCTCGCGATGCGCCCAGCCCTCCAGAAGGATAAAATCGATTATCTCCGCCGCCTGTTCTTTGGCCTGAGGATCCGAGAGGGCGGTCTGGACCGCCTCATTGAATCGGACGCTGCAGGCGCTGCGGCTTCTGGGGCCGGAGACGAAAACGCTCAATGCGCCCCGCAGCCCCTGTTCCTCCATGCGCGCCTGTTCCATGGCGCTGTAAAATTCGGCGTAAATCCCTTTCAGTCTTTCAAGCGTATCCATTTGTCCTCCTTTACGCCGCCGGGAGCAGAATCATTTCCGTTTCCGCCGGGCCGCTTCGAGGCCCTGGCGCATTTCCGGCGCGGCATAGAGCTTTGAATAAAACTGCTCGCCGCTCATGGCGTATTTCATCGACGGCAGGAGAGTCCGCATGGGCGCAGCTCACGAACAGGTACGGCTCCGCGCCCTCATAAGGCCTGAAACCTTCCACCGCTTATTCTCCTTTTTCTCTGTCTTGTTCCTCCGCTGCCGCGCGGACCCGCTCCGCGCTTTCCTCCGCCGCGCTCAGCAGCGCCTCGGCTTCTTCGAGCAGGCGCTCGCCCGCCGCAGTCAGGCCCAGCACCCGGTTTCCCCGTTCCAAAAGGCGCACGCCCAGCTCGGCCTCCAGCGCGGCCACCGCTCTGGAGGTGGTGGAGTGGCTTATGTAGAGCTTCTTCGCCCCCAGGCTGAAGCTGCCGCAGCGGGCTACGGCCACAAAGATCCTGAGCTGTTCCAGCTCCATTTTCAGTAATTAAAGGTATAGGGCAGAAGCTCACTGAGCTTGTAGCTTACATACCTGTCGCCCGCCTTGGCGCAGAGCACTTCCATATCCGGCGAAAACTCCGCCAGAAACTGCCTGCAGGCGCCGCAGGGAGTACACCAGTTTTCGCTGTCGGCAAAGATGGCTATACGGCGGAACTGCCTGTGCCCCTCGCTGACCGCCTTGCAGCAAGCCGTGCGTTCGGCGCAGATCGTGCTGCCCAGCGCCGCGTTTTCCACGTTGCAGCCGGTATACACCTTCCCGTCCGTGCATTCAAGCGCCGCGCCCACCGAAAAGCGGGAGTAAGGAACATAGGCGTTGTATGACGCCTTTTTGGCCATGGACATAAGCTCTCTGTCAGTCATTTTCGTTCTCCCTTTCAAAAATATTGCACAGATATTTGAGACTGTCAAAAAACATTTGCCGAAGAAAAATAACAGAGCCGCGGGGGAGCTTGAGGGGGCAAGGCCCGCCTCAAATGGG
>OLPA01000396.1_pt1 | contig 40678 bp, 38 predicted proteins | sample 1672811 | NCBI WGS metagenome assembly OLPA01 (sample SAMEA3136726, study PRJEB25190) | human gut metagenome | biome: human gut; feature: human-associated habitat; material: faeces | place: Austria | collected 2013
GAAGATCGTGAACAACGGCAATCTGGCGCTGAAGTACAAGGTGCTCATCACCGGCCTTCAGGGCGACAGCGAGCTGAACGACGTCATCGAGTGGACGATGAAGCTGGGCAATGATGCCTTCGTCATGGGCAGCGAGCACAGTCTGGCCGCCAAGACCGGCGATACCGTGGCCTCCGACATCCTGACCATTCAGGGGCACATGGACGCCGACGCCGGCAACAAGTATCAGGGAATGACTATCGAGGGCGTCAGCATCACCGTGTATGCCACACAGGATACTGTTGAAAGCGACAGCTTTGACGATCAGTATGATAAGTTTGCCGAGTATCCTGATGTGACCGTCAAGCAGATCCCCGCCGGTGACACAGCTACCGTGAATGAAACCGTGAAAGACGCGTTGGCAAGTATTCCCGCCGGCGAGGACGCCACGCAGATCGTGCTTCCCGCAGGATCTACCGTGTCCATTGACAGCGGCGCTACCAATGTTCCTCAGGGGAAGAGCAAAAATATCAAGTTCACCGGCACCAAGGACACCACTGTTGCCCTGCTGGGAACGAACGGCACGACCTCCGATGCAGGCAAGTTGTCTTATCAGGATGGCGCCAATCTCACCTTCCAAGGCATTACCTATGACGCCGGAAAGGCTTCCGGCATCTGCGCCCGCGGCGGCGTAGTCACCTTTATTGACTGCACCATCAAAGGCGAAATAAAGCAGACTGTCGGCACCAAATTCGTGTTCTCCGGCTGCACCTTCACTTCCCCCATTTCTCAGCTGGGCTACGGCTGCACGGATGTGGTCATTGACAACTGCGCCTTCAACACCAGTGGCTATGGCATCAAGATCTACAGCGAGGGCAGCACGCCCGTAAATCTGACCGTGAAGAATTCTTCCTTCAAGAATACCAGCAGTACTATGGAGAAGTCCGCCATCTTCTTGGATCATATCATTGGCGGCATCACCTATAACATCACCATTGACAACTGCACCTTCGAGGGCTTCACGGCTGTGCCTACCCCGAATTACAACGGCTATGCCACCCGTATGATCGTCACCGACAGCTTTGTCAAGACGGCTGACGGCCAGTACATCTTCGCCTATCAGACCGGTATCACGGGCGGCACAGGCAGCAACGATGGCAGATTCCACAAGATTCTCACCGCAGAGCAGTTGGTCGTTACCGTAAAGTAATTTTCCCGCAAGCCCGCATCATACTGTGGGCAAGCAGAATCCGTATCTGCAAATTTCGCATAGCCCCTCCCGCCCCGCGCCGGTCGTGCTCCGCGGGGCGGGATCTCCCTCAAAAGAGCGGCGTCCCGCAAGGGCGCCGCTCTTTGCTGCTTTGAAACCAAAAAAGCAGGCGCCGCCTCCCACACAGAAGCACCGCCTGCTCTTTTTATCAGTAAAAACAATTAATTCGCGGAGAAATCGTGGGGCTGCTCGGCCTCCAGCACCGCCTGCGGGTCGGCCTCCCACAGCCGCAGCAGCTTTTCCGCCAGTATTTTGGAAAAACCCGCCAGCAGCGCCGACTCCATCACAAGGCAGCGAGCCACGCCGTCCGTGCCGGCGTCCGGCGCGCACAGATCTTCCCAGCTCTGCTGGATCTGCCGGTTAAAGAGCAGGGCGATGCCCCGAAACTTGCCGCTGTAATCCTCGTAAATTTTTCGCAGGGACTCCGACCCGTCCTGCCCGTCGGCCAGATCCCAGGGGATGATCTTCTGCACCTGCGAAATGCCGATGGACTGCTTCAGCGTCAGGATCATGATGAGGTAGCAGATGTGCACTCGATAATACTTCCGCTTCACCGGCGCGGGCATCAGCTTCAGGCGCACATAGTTGTTGATGGCCGAGGCGGTGACGATGCGCTCCTTCTCCTCGTTCACCGGCGGGATGAAGCTGAGATACCGCTCCAGCAGCAGCACCACCTGATCCATATACAGCCCGAAATCGGGAATGGACTCCCACTGGGGCAGATGGTACTCCGTGATATAGTGATCCCACCGCTGCAGCTTGTGCGCGATGAGGGCTTTGTCGTAGGACATAACGCCACCTCCCGATGATAACGCATTTATTATAACAGCAAACGCGGATGGTTACAATAGGGAAATAGAGCGTTGACAAACAAGATATAATATGCTATATTATCAAAAACAATGAGGCCGGCGAAAGGAGGGCGAAGCCATGGCTCGCGCCTATATTTACGGAGATTCCTTGCTGAAGGCCACGGTACCGGACGAGCAGTTCCGCTATCATTTCCATCTGCCGGAGGTGATGGAGCGGTACAGCGGACGGCAGACGGAGGTGGTGAATCGCTCTAAAATGGGCGCCACTGTCCGCAAGGGGCAGGCGCTGCTGGAGCATGATCTCCGGCGGGGGATGCAGGCGGATTACGCCCTCATTGCCTACGGCGGCAACGACAGCGACTTTGACTGGGACGCTGTGCAGGCGCACCCGCAGGAGAGCCATCTCCCCCGCACCACTCTGGCGGATTTCAAGGAGATCCTGCTGCGCATGATCCGCGAGCTGCGGGAGAGGGGCGTGCAGCCGGTGCTCATGACCCTGCCGCCCATTGACGCCCAGCGGTATCTGGATTTTCTCTGTCGGGAGGGGCGCAGTCGGGAGCGCATCATGGACTGGCTGGGGGACACCCAGCGCATCTACCGCCATCAGGAGCTGTACTCGGACACCGTGGCGCGGCTGGCCTACGAAACCGGCACGCCCCTCATCGGCGTGCGGGAGATATTTTTGGATGAAAAGCGCCTGCTCAAGCTCATCGCTGCCGACGGCATCCACCTGACCATGGAGGGCTATGGAAAGCTGTTTGACACGCTGGCCGGCTGGTTGCGGGGCATGGTGGCGTGACCGCTTGACCCGAGTGCTTGACTCCGGCGAAGGAAAGGATAAAAATATGGTACAGATCTTTACGGATACGGCAGCCAATCTGCCCATGAAAATACTGCGGGAATATGACATCCGCACGGTGCCCCTGACCTATGAGGTGGACGGCGTGGAGCCGGATCACGACATCGAGTTCAGCGGCCCCGCCTTCTACGACGCCATGCGCCATGGCGCGGAGGTGAAGACCTCCATGGTGAACCCCCAGCGGGCGGCTTGCGCCATAGAGGAGAGCCTGCGGCAGGGGAAGGACGTGCTGTATCTGGGCATTTCCGGCGGCATCAGCGGCAGCTGCTGGGGCGTCGCGCTGCAGAGCAAGGAGCTGGCGGAGCAGTACGGCGGGGGGCGTATAGCCGTAGTTGACACTCGGAGCGCTTCTCTGGGCGAGGGCTTGGTGGTGCTGGAAACGGCCAAGCTGGCGCGGGAGGGCAAGTCTCTTGCGGAGCTGGAGACCTATGCCCGCAGCCGCTGCGCCTGCATGCAGCAGTTTTTTGTGGTAGATGATTTGAAATATCTGCACAAGGGTGGGCGCATCTCCGGCGGCGCGCGGCTGGCCGGCACCCTCTTGCAAATAAAACCCATTCTTCGGGGCGATGAAGAGGGTAAGATCGTGGTGTATGACAAGGTGCGGGGCAAGAAAAAAGCCTTGGAGGCGCTGGCGGAGCTGTACGCCGGAGCCGTGGGCGACCTGCACGCCCCCGTTGGCCTTGCCCATGCCGACGCTCCCGCCGACGCCCTGCATCTGCAGAGCCTGCTGCGGGATAAAGGCGCCGCAGGAGAGATCCTCTCCGTGTGCTATGAGCCGGTCACCGGCGCCCATGTCGGCCCCGGCACCGTGGCGCTGTTCTTTTACAGCGAGGAATGGAGATAAAACTATAAAGAATTCCCTGTCCGTGTTGGACAGGGAATTTTTGCGTTATTTCTGCAATGCCAGCGCCCACCGGGAGTATTTTTCGATGTTCTCGTCCCGCTGCTTGGGGTCTTCGCCCAGGGTGAGGATGTAGACCTTGATCTTCGGCTCCGTGCCGGAGGGGCGCACAAGGATCACCGTGCCGTCGTCCAGCGCGTAGCGCAGCACATTGCTGCCCTTCAGCTCCGAGGCGGTGACATTTCCGGTTGCGCAGTCGGTGATGGTGCCGTCTGCGTAGTCCGTGCGCATTGTCACGGCCACGCCGGCGATGTCGGCGGGAGGCGCGTCCCGCAGCCCCTTCATCAGCGCCGCCATCTTCTCCAGCCCGTCCAGCCCCGGCATCACCAGATTGTGGGTCTTTTCGCCGTAGTAGCCGTATTTTTCATAGAGCGCCTGCAGCGCGTCGAACAGGGTCATGCCCTTGCTCTGGTACCAGGCGGCCATCTCCGTCAGCAGCAGGGAGGCCGTCACGGCGTCCTTGTCCCGCACATAGTCACCCAGCATATAGCCGTAGCTCTCCTCGTAGGAGAACACCACCTTGCCCAGCCCCTGGCTCTCCAGCTGCTGCTTCTTCTCGGCCATGAACTTAAAGCCCGTGAAGGTGTCGTAGCAGGTCACGCCGTGCGCCTCCGCCACCCGCCGAGCCATCTCGGTGGTAACGATGGTCTTCAGCAGCACGGCGTTCTTCGGCAGCTTGCCGTTTCGCGCCATGGCGCCCAGCAGATAGTCCGCCAGCAGCACGCCGGTCTGGTTGCCGGACACGGGGATGAACCGGCCATCCTCGCCGCGCACCAGAATGCCCACGCGGTCGCTGTCGGGGTCGGTGCCGATGATGAAGTTGGCGCCCACCTGATCGGCCAGCGCAATGGCCAGATAGAAGCCCTCGGGGTTCTCCGGATTGGGGGACACCACCGTGGGGAAGGAACCGTCCAGCACCATCTGCTCCGGCACGCAGTGCAGATGCTTCACGCCCAGCGCCCGCAGCGCCTGGGGCACCAGCTTCCAGCCGCAGCCGTGGAAGGGGGTGTAGACCACATGGAAATCGTCCGCCACCTTGGCGACGCTCTCGCGGTCGTTGACCATGGCCATGACGTTTTCCATGAAGGCGTTGTCCGTTTCCTCGCCCATAAGCTCGATGCGTCCGGCGGCCATGGCCTCGTCAAAGGGCATGGTCTTCACGCCGGTGAAAATGTCGATCTTTTCCAGCTCCTTGGCAATGGCGTCGGCGTGCTGGGGGGGCAGCTGGGCGCCGTCGGACCAGTAGACCTTGTAGCCGTTATACTCCTTGGGGTTGTGGCTGGCGGTGATGTTGATGCCTGCCTGACAGCCGTAGTGCCGCACGGCGAAGCTCAGCTCCGGCGTGGGGCGCAGGGACTCGAAAATGCGCACATGAATGCCGTTGGCGGCGCAGACCTCTGCGGCGGCGTGGGCAAACTCAGAGCTGTGATGGCGGCAGTCCATGCAGATGGCCACGCCCTTGTCCATGGCGGCCTGCCCCTCGGCGCAGATGACGTTGGCAAAGCCCTGGGTGGCCCAGCGGATGACGTAGATGTTCATCTGGTGCAGACCCATCTTCATGGTGCCCCGCAGGCCGGCGGTGCCGAACTCCAGCGGGCCGTAGAACCGGCTCTCGATCTCCTTGTCGTCGCCGCTGATGGCGGCCAGCTCCGCCCGCTCGTCCTCGGTGATGGCGTCGCTATGGAGCCATTTTTGGTATTCTGCCTTGTAGTCGATCATGGTAAAATCTCCCTTCCGTTATTATGTGAAAGTTCAATGGTCACTCGTCCTTCGGACTGCCAAAAATTCCGATGGAATTTTTGGCAAAAGGCTTGCAGCCTGCTGCGCGCATAATTTTGCCGCTGGGCGGCAAAATTCCACACTTGCAGCCTGAGAGGAATTTTTCCCCACGCACATGTCGCGGTGAAAAATGATTTCATTTTTTTGCGCCTGCGGGCGCAAACTCTGCGAGGCTTTTTTGCCGCGAAAAGGGATTACTCGTCCTCGTCGGGGAAGATGGGTTCGGCGCTGAGCAGCTCCCTGGCCTCCTCCAGACGGGAGGCGGGAACATACAGGTCGGCTCCATAGCCGGAAAAGCCGTTGATGACCTTGCCCGCGCCGCCCTCCTTGGCGTAATACTTAAAGCAGGGGATGCCGTATGCATGCAGCATGGACATCTTCATGTCGGCGTCCGCCGCGGAGTCGAAAACCTGCTCCAAAAGCACGGCCTGCTCCCTTTCTCCGGCTTCATTCGTCGGCCATACGGGCGCATCCGCCGCTCCGCCGAAAGACCAATCGCTGTTCATGGTGGGTTCCTCCTGATGTATTATATAGTATTTTATTTGTGATATTTTGTCCCTTGCTGGATCTGAAACGCCCGATAGATCTGCTCCAGCAGCATCACTCTCGCCAGATGGTGGGGGAAGGTCATGGGGGACATGGAGAGACGCCAGTCCGCCTGCTGCTTCAGCGTTTCGCTGAGCCCCACGCTTCCGCCGATGAGGAAGGTGAGCTGGGCCTTTCCGCCGGTGGCCAGCTGCTGCATCCGGCGGCTCAGCGCCTCGCTGGAGCAGGTGTCGCCCTCAATGCACAGCGCCGCCACCGCCCCGCCCTTGGGCAGCTTTGCGCGGATGGCGTCGGCCTCGGCGTCCAGCGCCTGCCGGATCTGCGCCGGAGAGGGATCCTCCGGCAGACGGCTCTCCGGCAGCTCGATGATCTCCAGCCTGCAAAACCGCTGCAGCCGCTTGCAGTATTCCGCCGCAGCGTCCAGATAGAATTTTTCCTTCAGCTTTCCCACGCACAGAACGGTTATTTTCTGCATGACGCACCCTCCGCGATATAGGCTTCGCTGCATTCGCCCCGCGGCGCCACGGTGACGGACGCATCATGTCCGGCGCTGCGCAGGGCACCCGTTATGGCGTCCAGCGCCAGAGCGGGGGTGTTGTTTTCCTGACTGAGATGCATCAGAACGAACTGCCTCGTGCCGCCCGCCGCCATGCGGCAGGCAAATTCCGCCGCCGCGTCGTTGGACAGGTGGCCGCAGTCGCTCAGGATCCGCTGCTTCAGCGGGTAGGGGTATGACCCATTATGTAGCCGCTGTATGTCGTGATTGCTCTCCAGCAGGAGCAGCTCCACGCCGGCCAGAGCCGCCTCGGCCTCCGGCGTCACGAAGCCTGTGTCCGTGAGGATGCCGGCGGAGGCGCCGCCGCAGTCAAAGCGGTAGTCCATGGAGCCGGCGGAATCGTGGGAGGTGGCAAAAGCGGTGACGGTAAGTGGCCCCAGCACCCGCGTGTCTCTCGGGCACATGGGGCGCAGCAGCCCCGCGCTGTGGGGCATTTGCCGCAGCAGGGCGGCGCACACGGCAGGGGAGGCGAAGATCGGCGCCCCCGTGTGCTTGCTCAGCACCCGCAGACCGGCGGTGTGGTCGCTGTGGGTGTGGGTGATGAAAATGGCGGATAGCTCCGGTGCCGGCCGCCCCAAAGACTTCAGAGCGTTCTCGATGCGTCGGGCGGAGATGCCGGCGTCCACCAGAATATGCAGCCCGTCGGCGCAGACCAGGGCGGCGTTGCCCTCGGAGCCGCTGGCCAGAGTGTGAATGGTTATCAAGTGTCAGACCTCGCTTGCGATTTGGTGAGAAAAGCAGCGCCCCTGCGCAGACCGTCCTTGCGGGACCCCACGCAGCAGACGCTGTTTCGGTGGCAATGTATCAGCCGATATGTGCCTCTTTCTGCTCGGTGACGTCCGGAGCGTCCACCACCCGAATGTCGGCGCCCACGGCGCGGAGCTTGTCCACCAAGTCCTCGTAGCCCCGCTCGATGAACTGCACCTGGCTCAGCTCTGTAACGCCCTCTGCGCTCAGACCGGCAATGACCATGGCGGCGCCCGCCCGCAGGTCGCAGGCCTGCACCGGAGCGCCCTGCAGGTGCTCCACGCCCTCGATAACGGCCACGTGGCCGTCGGCCTGAATGTTGGCGCCCATGCGCTTTAGCTCGTCGATATACTTAAAGCGGCTGTTCCACACGTTTTCGTTCACGATGCTGGTGCCCTGCGCCGTGGCCAGCACGGCGGCGATCTGGGGCTGCATGTCCGTGGGGAAGCCGGGATACGGCATGGTCTTCACGTTGGTCTTCTGCAGCGGGCCGCTGCGGCGCACCAGAACGGCGTCGCCCCGATCCTCCACATGCACGCCCATCTCCACCAGCTTGGCGCTGATGCAGTCCAGATGCTTGGGGATGACGTTTTTAATGAGCACCTGCCCGCCGGCGGCGGCCACGGCTGCCATGTAGGTGCCGGCCTCGATCTGGTCGGGAATGATGCAGTAGCTGCCGCCCGCCAGACGGTCAACGCCGCGGATCTTGATGCTGTCGGTGCCGGCGCCCTTGACGTCGGCGCCCATGGAATTGAGGAAGTTGGCCAGATCCACGATGTGCGGCTCCTTGGCGGCGTTTTCGATAATAGTGGTGCCCTTGGCCAGCACGGCGGCCATCATGATGTTCATGGTGGCGCCCACGGACACCACATCCAGATATATCGAGGTGCCGGTGAGCCGGCCGCCCTTGGCGCTGGCCTGAATAAAGCCGCTTTCCACCTTCACCTCGGCGCCCATGGCCGTGAAGCCCTTGATGTGCTGGTCAATGGGGCGCACGCCGAAGTCGCAGCCGCCGGGCATGGCCACCGTGGCCTCACCGAACCGCCCCAGCAGGGCGCCGATGAGGTAGTAGGAGGCGCGGATGCGCCGGGCCATTTCATAAGAGGGATGGGTGGAGTGGATGGCATGGCAGTCCAGCTCCACGGCGTGGCGGTTCAGCACCCGAATTCGGGCGCCCAGCTCCTCCAGAATGTTCAGCAGCAGCGTCACGTCGCTGATTTGGGGAATGTTTTCAATGCGGCAGATGCCGTCCACCAGCAGGGCGGCGGGGATAATGCCGACGGCGGCGTTTTTGGCGCCGCTGATGGTGATCTCGCCGAACAGCGGATGGCCGCCGCGAATAATATATTGGTTCATAAAAGCCCCTTTCATGAGGTGTATAGGGCAGGCCGGAGCCGCCCGTCAGTCAGCCGCTGCCCAAAAAAGCAGGGCGCAGTTATCCATTTATACAAAGGATAGTATACCACATAATTTCTCAAAAGCAATCATAAATATTCCGGAAACGGACGGCAAGCCGCCGAAAAAATGGGACAGATAAAAATAAATGGAGAAAAAATAAAAAAACGGGGTTGACAGCGCTTTCAAAAAGGTGTAGTATACAAACAACAAACATATGAGCAATTATTCACATGAACAATTAAGGAGAATATCATGGAGCAGATGGAAAAGAACACCCCGCAGGATTTCCTGTGTCTGCACGAGGAGGCCGTGGCCGCCGTGCGCAAGCAGATGCCCGACGAGGACGACCTGTACGATCTGGCGGAGCTGTATAAGGTCTTCGGGGATTCCACCCGCATCAAGATCCTGTATGTGCTCTTTGCCGCAGAGCTGTGCGTGTACGACATTGCCCAGCTGCTGGGCATGACCCAGAGCGCCGTGAGCCACCAGCTCCGCATCCTGAAAAACAACAAGCTGGTGAAGTTCCGCCGCGAGGGCAAGACCGTGTTTTACGCCTTGGATGACGACCATGTCCGCTCCATTCTGAAACTGGGCATGGAGCACCTGGGCGACTGATGAAAGGGGATTTATTACCATGAAAAAGACTTACAAGATCGAAGTAGACTGCGCCGCCTGCGCCGATAAGATGGAGCTGGCCGCCCAGAAGACCGAGGGCGTGGCCGCCGCCACCGTCAGCTTCATGACCCAGAAGATGAAGGTGGAGTTCACCGACGGCGCCGACGTGGACGCCGTGATGCAGCAGGTGCTGAAAAACTGCAAAAAAGTCGAGGACGACTGCGAGATATTCCTGTAACTGGCGAAAAAACCATGTCATTGCGAAGCCAGTCCGCAGACTGGCTGTGGGGAGCGAGCCGAGCGCTGCCGGTGGCAGATGAAGCGAGGCGAGCGAGTGGCCGCGGTCAAAATTTCAAGCGTCCGCCGTAAGGCAGCGCAAGAAATTTTGGGCACCGCAACAGGGACATCCGTAATACCCTGGTAACATTCCACTTAGTCAGCGTGGCGGGCGGCCGCAAGGGTTGCCCCTACGCAATTTTTACCGATAAAAGGCCGTTAGATTTGCAAACACAGTAAGGAGGCGTAAACGCCGTGACAAAGAAGCAGAAAACCAACCTCATCCGCATCCTCGTGTCGGCGGTGCTGGTGGCGGCCATCTGGCTCTCGCCCCTCACCGGCTGGCTGGAGGGCGTGCTGTACCTCATCCCGTATTTTATCATCGGCTATGACATTTTGCTCAAGGCCGTGAAGGGCATTTTCCGCGGGCAGGTGTTTGACGAGAACTTCCTCATGGCCGTGGCCACCGTGGGCGCCATGGCCTTGGGCGACTGGCGCGAGGGCTGCGCCGTCATGGTGTTCTATCAGGTGGGCGAGCTGTTCCAGAGCTACGCTGTGGGCAAGAGCCGCCGCAGCATCTCCGACCTCATGGACATCCGCCCCGACTATGCCAACATCGAGCAGGACGGCGCCTTGGAAAAGGTGGATCCCGACGACGTGGAGGTGGGCACCGTCATCGTGGTGCAGCCCGGCGAGCGCATCCCCATTGACGGCGTGGTGACGGAGGGCGAGTCCGCCGTGAACACCAGCGCCCTCACCGGCGAGAGTCTGCCCCGTCAGGTTAAGGTCGGGGACGAGGTGCTCTCCGGCTGCGTGAACCTCAGCGGCCTGCTGCACATCCGCACCACCAAGGAGTTCGGCGACTCCACCGTGGCCAAGATCCTCGATCTGGTGGAAAATTCCAGCATGAAAAAGGCCAAGGCCGAGAACTTTATTACCAAATTCGCCCGTGTCTATACTCCTGCCGTGTGCGGCGCGGCGCTGGTGCTGGCTGTGCTGCCGCCGCTGGTGCGGCTGGTCATGGGCAGCGCGCCTATGTGGGGCGACTGGGTCAACCGTGCCCTGACGTTCCTGGTCATCAGCTGCCCCTGCGCGCTGGTCATCAGCATTCCCCTGAGCTTCTTCGGCGGCATCGGCGGCGCCTCCGCCAAGGGCATTCTGGTCAAGGGCAGCAACTATCTGGAAGCGCTGGCCAAGACGGACTGCGTCGTGTTTGACAAGACCGGCACCCTGACCAAAGGCGTCTTTCAGGTGCTGGAGGCTCAGCCTGAGGGCATGGACGAGCAGACCCTGCTGGGTTGGGCGGCTCGGGCGGAGTGCTACTCCAATCACCCCATCAGCCAGAGCCTGAAGGCCGCGTGGGGCGGCGAGGTGGACGCCGAGCAGGTGACGGACGTGGAGGAGCTGGGCGGCTACGGCCTCACCGCCAAGGTGGAGGGTCATGCCGTGGCCGTGGGCAACCGCCGGCTCATGGAGAAGCTGGGTCTTGCCCCCGTGCAGCCGCAGCAGGCCGGTACCGTGGTCTTCGTGGCCGTGGACGGCGCCTATGCCGGCTGGATCCTGCTGGGCGACGTGGTAAAGGAGCATGCCCAGGCGGCTATCCGTGGTCTTAAAGCCGAGGGCGTGGCCAAAACGGTGATGCTTACCGGTGACGCCGAGGCTGCCGCCCGTCAGGTGGCGGACAGCTTGGGCGTGGACGAGATGCACAGCCAGCTGCTGCCCGCCGACAAGGTGCAGTGGGTGGAGCGCCTGCTGGCGGAGCGGAAGGACGGCCGCCTGCTGGCCTTCGTAGGCGATGGCATCAACGATGCCCCCGTGCTGGCTCGCGCCGACATCGGCATCGCCATGGGCGCCTTGGGCAGCGACGCCGCCATCGAAGCGGCAGACGTGGTGCTCATGGACGACGACCCCGCCAAGATCGCTCTGGCCATGCGCATCTCCCGCCGCACGCTGCGCATCGTGTATGAGAATATCGTCTTCGCCCTGGCGGTGAAGGCGGTGTGCTTGGTGCTGGGCGCCATCGGCATCGCCAATATGTGGCTGGCCATCGGCGCCGACGTAGGCGTCATGGTGCTGGCCGTCCTCAACGCCACCCGCGCCCTGTCTGCGGGGAAAGAGTAAATAAAGCGGACGGAGGGAACCTTGCAATGTCCCTCCGTCCGTTTTTTAATAAGTAATAATAAATCACAAAAACCGCCACTCTGCCAAGTGACGGTTTCCTTGCGCTTGCTCAAGTGATCCTAAACTTCTAAGAGCCAACCGCTTGCCGCGGCGCTCTTGCTATATTTATAGCACCACACGGGCAGAAAAAGTCAAGTGTGGCTTTTATTTTTCCATGTTTGAGCGTATTTATTTAGGTCTTGAAAATCCACCCGCTTTCTGCTACACTTATTTAGTTAAAGTATGCCATTTTTGAGTAGTGAGGTGAACTGCGTGTACTTAAAGGCTTTGGAAATTCAAGGCTTCAAGTCGTTTCCCGATAAAACGGTGCTGAATTTCGGCGAGGACATCACCGCCATCGTCGGCCCCAACGGCTCCGGCAAGTCCAACATCTCCGACGCCATCCGCTGGGTCATGGGTGAGCAGAACAGCCGCCAGCTCCGCGGCGCCAAGATGGAGGACGTCATCTTCGGCGGCACCGAAAAACGCCGACAGATGGGCTTTGCACAGGTGACGCTGGTGATCGACAACACCGAGCACATCTTCAACCGCGACGAGGCGGAGGTGGCGGTGACCCGCCGCTATTACCGCAGCGGCGAGTCGGAATACTATATCAACCGCCAGTCCGTCCGCTTGAAGGATGTCAACGAGCTTTTCATGGACACCGGCATGGGTCGTGAGGGCTACTCCATCATCGGCCAGGGCAAGATCGACGAGATCCTCTCCGTCCGCAGCGACGACCGCCGCGAGGTCTTCGAAGAGGCGGCGGGCATCAGCAAGTACCGCCACCGCAAGGAGGAGTCCGAGCGCAAGCTCCAGCGCACGGAGGAGAATCTGGTGCGCATCAATGATAAGATCGCGGAGCTTGAGCTGCAGGTGGAGCCTTTGCGCAAGCAGGCGGAAACGGCGAAGCGCTATCTGGTGCTCCACGACGAGCTGCGCACGCTGGAAATAAGCGTGTGGCTGGAAAACCTGCAAAAGCTGAAGGCCGACCGCTTAAAGCTGCAAACGGACTTTGAAACGGCGCAGGCCGACCAGAAGAAGGCGCAGGCGGAGCTGGACGAGGTCTATGCCCGCGCGGAGGAATGCGCCCGTTTGATGCACGAGAACGACTGTGCTGCCGAGGAGCGCCGCGGGCAGGTGTCGGCGCTGGAGAGCGCCATCGGCGAGCATGAGTCCGCCGCTGCCGTGGCGCGCACCACGGCGCAGCACCACGCCGATACCATCGGGCGCATGGAGCGTGAGATGAGCGAGAGCCGCAGCCGCACGGAGTCCCTGCAGGAGCAGATGGATGCTCTCTCCCGCCGCACGGAGGAGATCAACGCCGCTGCTCAGACGCTGGAAGCGGAGGCGGAGACCCTTTTTGCGCAGATGCAGGCCGGCGCCGGCAGCGGCGAGGCCGTCGCCGCCCAGCTGGAGGAGCTGCGCCGGCAGGAGGCGCGTGAAATAGCCGGCGCGGCGCAGACACAGGCGGAGCTGTCCGCCATCACCGCAGGAGCGGACGAGATCGAAAGGCGCACCCGTGAGCTCACGGAGGAGCTGGCGCAGAACGAGGAAAAGCTGACAAATGCCCAAAAGGAAGCGGCGGATAACGAAGCGGAGCTGCGCGCAGCCCGCGAGGAGGAGCAGGCGGCGTCCAATATCATCGGCGGCCACAGCCTGAAAATGGAAGGCCGTCAGAGGCGGGCGCAGGAGAGCACGGAGCAGAAAAACCGGCTTTCCCTGCAGGAGAAGACCCTGTCCGACCGCATCCGCCTGCTCAGCGAAATGGAAAAGGAGTACGAGGGCTTTTCCAAGGCGGTGAAGATCGTCATGCGTGCCGCCGAGGCGCGGACGCTCTCCGGCGTTCACGGCCCCGTTGGCAACCTGATCCACGCAGATAAAGAGTGCAGCGTGGCCATTGAGATCGCGCTGGGCGGCGCCCTGCAGCATATTGTCGTTGACACGAAGAACGACGGCAAGAACGCCATCGGGCTTCTGAAGCAGCGGGACGGCGGCCGCGCCACCTTCCTGCCGCTGGACACCATCCGCGGCCGCAGTCTGCGGGAAAACGGGCTGGAAAATGAGTATGGCTTCGTGGGCGTCGCCTCGGAGCTTGTGCGCTATGAAGAAAAATACAGCGCCGTTGTAGAGAATCTTCTGGGCACCACGGTGGTGGTGGAGGATCTGGACTGCGGCATCCAAATGGCCAAGCGCCACGACAACCGCTTCCGCATCGTCACGCTGGACGGGCAGGTCATCAACGCCGGCGGCTCCATGACCGGCGGCAGCGTCAACCGCAATGCCGGCATCCTCTCCCGCTCCGGCGAGCTGGAGCAGCTGGAAAAGAGCCGCAAGAAGATCCAAGCTCAGCTGCAGGACGCCGCCCTCCTGGCCGACAGCGCCACCCGGGAGCTGCAAAAGGCGCAGTATGAGCTGGAGGTGGCCAAGGAGCAGCAGCGGCAGGCCAATGATCGGGTGCTGACGCTGGAGGGACGCAAGAACCACTTCGACATTCTGCTGGAGAGTCTGGCGGCTCAGTCCGAGAGTCTGCGCCTGCAGCGGGAGAACCTGCAAAAGCGTACGTCGGCCGACGCCGGCCGCATGGAAACGCTCCGCAGTACCATTGCCGGCCATGAGGCGCAGGCAGAGAAGCTTCGCGGGGAAATGGAAAAGCTGCAGCAGGAGCAGGCCGACTGCCGGCAGGCCGTCACCGAGCTGACCGACGCGCTGACGCAGACGAAGACCCGACAGGCGGCGCTTTCCGCCGAGGGCGAGAGCGCCCGCCGCAGCATGGAGGATCTTGCTCGGCTCCGCGAGAGTCTGGAGGGCGAGCACACCGATCGGGAGACCCTCCGCCGCCAAATGCAGCAGGCCATGGAGCAGGCGCAGGCGGAGGAGCAGCGGCAGCTGCAGCAGGCGCAGACCCTGCGCAGCGGCATCGAGGAGCAGCGCGCGGCGCTCCGGAAGCTCTCGGAGGAGAAGCTGGCGCTGGAAACGCAGCGCAGCCAGACCGACCGCCTCAGCCGCACCTGCAACGACACCCTCCTCAGCTGCGAGCGCGAAGTCACTCGTCTGGAGGGCAAATTAAACGGCAGCGCCATAGAGGAAAAGCAAATTCTGGATAAGCTCTGGGAGCGTTACGAGCTGAGCCACAGCGACGCCCAGACCCTCCGCGTGGAGCTGGAGAGCATCCCCAAGGCCACCCGCCGCATCGCGGAGCTGAATCGGGAGATCAAGAGCCTCGGCCCCATCAATATCGGCGCCATCGAGGAGTTCGATCGGGTGAACACCCGCTATACCTACCTCTCCGACCAACGCAACGACGTGGAGAAGGCCAAGGAGGAGCTGGCCGGCATCATCGAGGAGATCACCAAGCAGATGACGGAGATCTTCGCCACGCAGTTCGAAATTTTGAAGCAGAGTTTCCAGGAGACGTTTCTGGAGCTGTTCGGCGGCGGCCGCGCCACGTTGGAGCTGGAGGACGAAAACGACATCCTCCGCTGCGGCATCGAGATCAAGGCGCAGCCCCCCGGCAAGCAGCTCAAGACCCTGTCCCTGCTCTCCGGCGGCGAGAAGGCCTTCGTGGCCATCGCCCTGTATTTCGCCATTTTGAAGGTGCATCCCACGCCGTTCTGCGTGATGGACGAGATCGAGGCGGCGCTGGACGAGTCCAACGTAGTGCGCTATGCCCGCTATATGCGGCGCATCGCCGGCAAGACCCAGTTCATCGTCATCACCCACCGCCGCGGCACCATGGAGGAGGCAGACGTGCTCTACGGCATCACCATGCAGGAGCGCGGCGTTTCCACGGTGCTCACCGCCAACCTCAACGAACTCAGCAAGGAAATGAAGATCAAGTAAGGAGGCAGCAACATGGGTATTTTCAGCAAGCTCAAGCAGGCCTGGTTCGGCGATGTGAACTGGGAAAAGCTGGACGACGACTTTTTTGACGGCTTGGAGGAGTCCCTCATTCTGGCGGACGTGGGCGTAGGCATCGCCACCGAGGCGGTAAATTCCCTGCGCAACGCCGTTTTCAGCTATGATATGAAGGATCCGGAGCAGGTGAAGGCGGAGCTTCGCAAGATCCTGCTGCAGAAGATGTCCGTGGGCAGCGCCGCCCTCGACACGTCCAAAAGCCCCACGGTGATCCTCGTCATCGGCGTCAACGGCGTGGGCAAGACCACCTCCATCGGCAAGCTGGCCAAGCGCCTCAAGGCCGAGGGCAAAAAAGTCCTTCTCTGCGCCGGCGATACGTTCCGTGCCGCCGCTGCCGACCAGCTGGAGATCTGGGCGAAGCGTGCGGAGGTGCCCATTGTGCGCCAGCATGAGGGAGCCGACCCCGGCGCCGTGCTGTTCGACGCTCTGCAGGCCGCCAAGGCGCGGAATATTGACGTAGTCCTGTGCGACACCGCCGGCCGCCTGCATAATAAGCAGAACCTCATGAACGAGCTGGCCAAGCTCCGCAAGATCATCGACCGTGAGCTGCCCGACGCCGGTCGGGAGACCCTGCTGGTGCTGGACGCCACCACCGGTCAGAACGGTCTCATTCAGGCGCGCAGCTTCAAGGAAACGGCGGGTCTCACGGGCATCGTCCTCACCAAGCTGGACGGCACGGCCAAGGGCGGCATCGTCATCGCCATCGCCCGTGAGCTGGGCGTGCCGGTGAAATTCGTGGGCGTGGGCGAGGGCGTCGACGACCTCAAGCCCTTCGACCCCGAGGAATTTGTCAATGATCTGTTTTAATATAATATTGTATTGGTATAAAAATAGGAGAAAAGACTATGACCAGAGCAGACGGACGTGCCTTTGACCAGCTCCGCCCCGTGGAGCTGACGAAGGACTATGTAAAATTTGCCGAGGGCAGCGTGCTTATCCGCTGCGGCGACACGGTGGTGCTGTGCAACGCCTCCGTGGAGGAGAAGACCCCGCCCCATGTGGCGGAGGGCCACGGCTGGGTCACGGCGGAGTATTCCATGCTCCCCCGCGCCAACCGCCAGCGCTCCCGTCGGGACGTGGACAAGCTGAAGCTCTCCGGCCGCAGCGCCGAGATCCAGCGCCTCATCGGCCGCAGCCTTCGGGCGGCGGTGGACATGTCGGCGCTGGGAGAGCGCACCATCACCATCGACTGCGATGTTCTGCAGGGCGACGGCGGCACCCGCACCGCCTCCGTCACCGGTGGCTTCGTGGCGCTGGCCTTGGCCTGCCGGAAGCTGCTGGCCGAGGGCAAGGTGAAGCGCGACCCCGTCGTGCATCAGGTGGCGGCGGTGAGCGCCGGCATCGTGGACGACGCTCTCCTGCTGGATCTGCCCTACAGCGAGGACAGCCGCGCCCAGGTGGATCTGAACTGCGTCATGAACGAAAAAGGCGAGCTGATCGAGCTGCAGGGCACCGGCGAGGGGCGCAGCTTCACCCTCGGCGAGCAGCAGGAGCTGGTGCGCCTGTGCGCCAAGGGCATAGCCGAGCTTATGGAAAAGCAGCGGCAGGTTTTGAACGGATAAATGAAGCGGAGAAAGGAGGCGGCTGTATGAAATTTGTATTGGCGTCCCACAACAAGGGAAAGCTCTCTGAAATGCAGGAAATTCTGGGCGAGCTGGGGGTGGAGGTGGTGCTCCAGTCCGAGCTGGGGCTTGATTTGGAGCCGGAGGAGACCGGCGAGACCTTTTTGGATAATGCCCGCATCAAGGCGCGCGCCGTCATGGAGGCCGGCGGCCTGCCGGCCATTGCCGACGATTCCGGCCTGTGCGTGGACGCGCTGAACGGCGCCCCGGGGGTCTATTCCGCCCGCTACGGCGGCCTGGAGGACGACGCCGCCCGCTGTCGCCTGCTGCTGCAGAATATGCGCGGCTCCCTGACCCGCGCGGCGCACTTTCACACCTCCGTGGTCTGCGTCTTCCCCGACGGCACGGAGCTTACGGCGCAGGGCGAGTGCTCCGGCACCATCGCCTATGCCCCTCTGGGGGGCGGCGGCTTCGGCTATGATCCGGTGTTCCTCTATCCCCCTCTGCGCAAGACCTTTGCCCAGATGACCGCCGAGGAAAAGAACGCCGTCAGCCATCGGGGCAACGCCCTGCGTGCCTTTGCGGCGGAATTAAAAAACTATTTGGAGAAACACTGATATGGAACTGACAAGCAAGCAGCGTGCCCAGCTCCGGAGCCTGGCCTCCACGCTGGACACCATCATTCACATAGGCAAAGACGGCATCAGCGACAACCTCGTGAAGCAGGCGGACGACGCTCTGGAGGCTCGTGAGCTGATCAAGGGCAAGGTGCTGGAGAATTCCATGCTCACCGCCCGCGAGGCGGCGGAGGAGCTGAAGACCCGCACCCGCAGCGAGGTGGTGCAGGTCATCGGCAATAAATTCGTCCTCTACCGCATGCAGCACGACAAGACAAAGCGCCGGATCGAGCTGGTCAAGGCGCCCCGCCGCAGCGTGTGACCATGAAAATAGGCGTATACGGCGGCACCTTCAACCCCATCCATCGGGGGCACCTGTCGGCGGCTTCGGCCGCGGCGGAGCAGCTGGGGCTGGATAAGCTCCTGCTGATCCCCGACGCCATCCCCCCTCATAAGCCCCTGCCCTCCGGCAGCGCCGGCGGGGAGGATCGGCTGGAGATGGTGCGCCTGTGCACGGGGGAGCTGCCCGTTTCGGCGGAGGTGTCCGACATGGAGCTGCGCCGTCAGGGCGCCAGCTACACCTGCGACACACTGTTGGCTCTGCGCCGCGCGTATCCGGCGGACGAGCTGTTTCTGCTCATGGGGTCGGATATGTTTCTGTCCTTTGAAACGTGGAGCCGTCCGGCGGAGATCTGCCGTCTGGCGACGCTGGCGGTGTTCAGCCGCCGGAGGGAGGACGAGTCGGCGGTCTTTGGCCGGCAGAAGATAAAGCTGGAGCAGACCTATGGCGCCCGCATCACCGTGGTGCGTAACCCCCATGTGGTGGAGATCTCCTCCACGGAGCTGCGGGAGCGGCTGTCCCGTGGGCAGGGGAGAGAGCATCTCACGGAGCCGGTCTATGGCTACATTCTCCGCAAAGGGCTTTACGGCACGAAAACGGATCTAAAGCGCCTTTCGCCGGAGGAGCTGCGCCCCATTGCCCTGAGCTACCTCAAGCCTAAGCGGATGCCCCATGTGCTGGGCACGGAGCAGGAGGCGGCGTTTCTGGCGGAGAAATACGGGGCGGATGTGACAAGCGCCCGCATAGCGGCGCTGCTTCACGACTGCACCAAGAAGCTGGACATGGAGCAGCAGCTGTCCCTGTGCGCCCACTACGGCCTTGCGCTGGACGAGCTGGAGAAAACGAGCCTGAAGCTCCTGCACTCCAAGACCGGCGCGGCGGTAGCGAAGGACCGCTTCGGCGTTTCGCGGGAAATTTATGACGCCATCTATTACCACACCACCGGCAAGGCCGCCATGACCCTGCTGGAAAAGATCATTTACTTAGCGGACTATATAGAGCCAAGCCGCAGCTTCCCCGGGGTGGAGGAGCTGCGCCGTGCGGTGCATGCGGATCTGGATCGCGGCCTGTATGAAGCCCTGCGGGATTCCATTCGGGAGCTGCACGGCTACGGCAGCCCCGTGCACCCCCATACGCAGGAGGCTCTGGAGTATATCACAAAAGAGATCGGAGGAACAGAATCATGACGAAAACCCCCAAAGAGCTGGCCTTGCTGGCCGCCAAGGCATTGTCCGATAAAAAGGGACGGGAGATCCGGGTGCTGGAGATCGCCGACCTGACCACGCTGGCAGATTATTTTGTGCTGGCCACCGGCTCGTCCAATACCCAGATCAATGCTCTGGTGGACAGCGTGGAAAAGGCGCTGTCCGAGCAGGCCGGCGAGGAGCCGCTGCATCGGGAGGGCTATCGGGGCGGCACCTGGGTGCTGCTGGATTACGGCTGCATCGCCGTCCATGTTTTTAACGGCGAGGCGCGGGAATTTTACGGCTTGGAGCGCCTGTGGCGCGACGGCAAGAGCGTAGACCTCACCGGCGTCATCACCGATGGCGACTGATTTTTCCCCTATTTACGCCCTCGTTCGGGCGCATGAAAAAACGGCGGATCGCACCGCCTGCGTGGCCGTTCTGCGCCCGTCCGGCTGCACCCACTTACCCCTTCGGCTGCACAGCGCCGAGGCGATGCAGCCCGCCGATGAGCGGTATGCCCTGCTCCTTGTGAAAACGGCGCTGTGGCTGCAGGGCGGCTGCGGCCTTGTGACGGAGGACGAGGCCGTCTTCCGCTGGCTGCGGGCGGCGTACAGTCCGCAGGGAGCGCGGGCGTTTGACCGGAGCTTTATGTCCGGTGTCTACGGCCGACCCTTTTCCGTGGCGCTGAGTCGGGAGCTGCCGCCGGCCTGCGAGGCCGCGTCCTCCGTGTCGGCGGAGAGTCGGGGCTGCCGCGTCGGCATCGACCTGGGCGGCAGCGACCGCAAGGCCGCGGCGGTGATAGACGGGAAAACGGTCTACACCGAGGAGGTGCTCTGGCAGCCCAAGTCGGCCTGCGGCCTGCGCTATCATTATGCGCATATCACGGCGGCGCTGCGTTCGGCGGCAGAGCATCTGCCGCGGGTGGATGCCGTGGGCTTTTCCACCGCCGGCGTGGTCATGGACGGCGAAATTCGCCGTTCGGGTCTTTTTATGAATGTGCCTGCGGCGGAGTTTGACCGCTGCGGACGGGATATTCTGCAGCGTGCGGCGCGGGACGTCTTCGGTGCCGTTCCCTGCACCGTGTGCAACGACGGCGACGTGGCGGCGCTGGCCGGCTCCATAGCGCTGGGGCGGCAGGAGCTGCTGGGCATCGCCATGGGCACCAGCCAGGCCGGCGGCTATGTAGATGAAAACGGGCATATCACCGGCCGGCTCAATGAACTGGCGTTTTTGCCGGTGGACGTAAGCGCCCAAGCCCCCGTGGATCCCTGGTCGGGGGACAGCGGCGTGGGCGAGCGGTATTTCTCTCAGGAGGGCGTCCTGTGGCTTGCCGGCCAAAGCGGCCTTGCCCCGCAGGGGGATACGCCGGCGGAGATGCTCCGCTGGGTGCAGGCTCTGGTGCAAAAGGGCGACGAGCGGGCGCTGGGCGCTTTTTCCGAGCTGGGGCGTATGCTGGGTCTGACCCTGCCGTGGTATCGGCGGCTGCTGGGCTGCCGGAATGTGCTGCTGCTGGGTCGGGTCATCAGCGGCGCGGGCGGCGAGTGTCTGGCGGAAGCGTGCCGGACGGAGCTGAGAAGGGCAGGAGAGGAGATGGAGCTTTTCCTGCCGGAGGAATCTCTGCGTCGGGTGGGGCAGGCGGCTGCCGCCGCCCTGCTGACAACAAAATAGGAAAAAAGCAGCCATTCGACTGCTTTTTTTCTATATGTCGGCCTATATGATTGCCTATATCCCGTCCACCATGGGAATGGTTTTTGGGGTCATTTTTCCGTGTGAATGTCCATCTGGGGGTAGGGGATAACGTAGCCGTTTTCCGCAAAACGGTGTCGGATCAGCCCAAAGACCCGCCGCCGCACGGCGTTGTGTATGGCGGGCGGCGCCACGATGCCCAGCAGGTAATCCACGGAGTAGTCGTTGAGCTTTGTAAGCCCCAGCATACTGCATTTTTCTACGCCCTCCAGACCCTCCGCCTCCTGCGCCAATCGGGTCAAAAAAGTTTCCATTTCCACGGGATCGGCCTCGTAAGCCGTGGGAACGGTGAGAAAAAGTTCGTTGCTGGCCTTGGCAATTTCCAGAATGTTCCGGTTGGAAACGGTGACGATGTTGTTTGTCGCCAGCTCCCGAATTTTGGTGGAGCGCAAAGAAAACTGCACCACTTCGCCGGTGAGAGCGCCATATTTTACCACATCGCCCACGGCGAAATATTCCCCCGTGAGGATGTTGCAGCCCATGATCATGTCCTTGAGCATATCCTGCAGCGCAAGACCCACAATGGCGCCCACGATGCCGAGGCCGGCCACCAGCGAGGACACATTCACCCCGTGAATTTGCAGAATCAATATCAGAGCCGCCAGCACCAGAAGACCCCGCACGATGTTCAAAGACAGCGCCAGATAGGTCTGACGGCGGCCGGAGAGGGAGCCGGCGGAGGTGATCCTGTCCGCGAAGCGGTGGATGATCTGGCGCACCAGCAGCCAGACCACCAGAGCGGCTATTGCAATGCACAGGCTGATTATAAAACGGGAAGAACTGAAATATTTCAAAACGGCTTCCATAGAGCACCTCTTTGTATTTTTTTCAAGTATAGCACAGAAACGGGGGCGCCGCAATATTTGGGCTTTACTTTGCGGCGGGGCGTAGTATATAATGACCGTGTATCGAAAAAAAGGGGGTGAGAGGGATGCTGCGGAGCATACAGACCGTGACCCGCGCAGGACTGCGGGTCAACGAGGACGCCGTGGGAGCGGGAGAGGATTTCCTGTTCGTCATTGACGGTGCCACGAACCTTTCGGGCAGGAACTACATGGACGCGCGGAGCGATGCCTATTGGTTCGCCCAGCGGACGGCGGGGCTGCTGCGGGAGATGCTGGCGGATGAAAAAGGCACCCTCTCCGACCTTGTACGCGGCGCGATGGAGCGCGTTTTGCACCGGTGGACGGGGCCGAAAGAGGCGATGCCCACGGCCTCCGCCGCTATATGGCGCTGCCGAGGGGATAAGGTGGAGCTGTTTCAGCTGGGCGACTGCGGCGCGTCGCTGGAAAGGACGGACGGAAGCGTCCTCGTGTGGCAGGATCAGGTTTTGGCGCGGCTGGACGAGGCGGCGCTGGAACAGATGACGGCGCACCGGATGCAGACGGGCTGCACCATGGAGGAGGCGCGGCGCTGGGCGTCGCCTATTTTACAAAAACACCGCGCGCTGCACAACAGACCGGACGGCTACTGGGTGCTGGATCCCACGGGGGCGGGCATTGCCCACGCAAGGACGGCGGAGCTGCCGGCGGGGGAGTGCCGCTCGATATGCGCCTACTCCGACGGCTTTGCCCAGCTCATGCAGTTCGTGCCCCAATGGGACGGGGCGGCGCTGCACCGGCAGGTCATGGAGCAGGGGGCGCAGGCGCTGCTGGACAGGCTGTATGATATGCAGGAGCAGGACAGAGAGATGCTTCGGGTGCCGCGCTTTAAGCTGCGGGACGACACCACGGCGGCTGCTGCGGAGATAGAACAGAGATAGAAAGAGAGAGGAAAGACCATGAGCTTTTTGGGGAACAAGACCCAGCGGATGCACCCGCTGTATGTGCCTGTGGCCAACAAGGTGGATTACTTTTTCTACACGGCGTTCCGGCGGATCAACCCGTTCTCTGTTATTGCCCTGGCGCTGCTCATATACTCGCTGGTGGGATTCGTGGGGGATATTCGGAGTCTGTTCAGCGACAGCGTATGGGACAGGGTGCTCTACATTGCGGCGTTTATCCTGTCGGGGGTGGTGAAGGTGCTGAATCTGGCGGCACACTATGAAGACCGCTTTACCACCGACGAGATCGACAAGGACTTTTTCAAGGACGTGGATGTGCCGAACGGGGACTGGCAGCGGCTGGATCTGCGCATGGGCGACAAGGAAACGGAGCCGGTATTCTTCAGCGAGAAGATAGACAAGCTCCTGCGCAGCGACACGCCCATTGACATCCGGCGGGACAAAGAATACGAAAAGCGGCTCGGCGCTCATATCAGAAAGAAGGAAAACTGGGAAGCGACATACAGCAAATTCCTGCGGCACAACCACCGCAAGGCCATGTACAGCGGCAAGCAGTTTTATAACGAGGCAAAATACGGCCTGAGCAGCGACCCGACCCCGTCGGCGGATCCGACGAAGCCGGCGGAGGCGGTGAAGATCCACAAGACCTGCTATTTTGACTCCTATCTTACCAATATTATCCCCGGGCAGGTGCTCACACGGAACCGCGACAAAGAGGTGATGGCCAGCGCGCTGGAGGCGGGGTGGCTGCCGTTCACGGCGGAGGGAGAGGAGCGCCGCCTGCGGGCTACGGGGGAGTGCGCCATGGCCAACGAGCCGGGGGTCACTACCCTTTGCATCAAGGAAAACGACACCATCATCCTGTGGCGGCAGAACCATCTGGCCCAGTGCAGCACGGGACAGCTGGTGGCCAGCGGCAGCGGATCGGCCAACTGGGGCGATTGCAGGAAATATCTGCATGATCCGGACAAAAACGGCCTGCGCAAGGCCGTGCGGCGGGGCATGGAGCGAGAGCTTTGGGAGGAATCCGTGGGCATGCGGGGCGTCAGCGACCGGAAATTTTACAAGAATCTGGACACCCGCATCACCGGCTATTTCCGATGGCTCAAAAAGGGCGGCAAGGCGGAATTCGTGGGCGTGAGCCGGCTGCGCAATTCCAATTCCATGACGGAAAACCTGCTGCCGGAGGAGTCGGAGGTGCTGGCCGGAGAGGAGATCCCCGCAGGAAGCATTGCAAAGCTGAAGGCAGAGATCGGGAAGCGGCTGAAAAAGCAGACGCAGAGCGGGGCAAGATTCGGGAAAAGGGACAAGGTATACTCCGTGTCCTGCGCCATGGCCTTGCGAGCCTTGCAGGCGACCTGCCAGGAATACTGCGATAGGGACTGCCTCCAGGCCAAGGAGGAAGGCTGCAAGGGAGATGAATGCCCCTACCGACCCTTTAAGGTGCTGTTTGACGAGAAATACATTGTGAAGCTGGAAAAAAGAAGGTAAGCTCCATGTCAGAGAGAAAAGCGGAGGTGCTGATGGCGTCGGTCATCATCGCACGCAGCACCTCCTTCGTATTCAACAAATTGGGACTGGGCACCATGAGCGCCTTTAACCTGCTGGCGGTGCGGTTTTTGCTGGCCTTTGTGCTGTTGGCGGCGCTGTTCGGGAAAAAAGTGGTACGGCATCTGGATCGCCGGACGGTGGCGGGCGGCGCGCTGGTGGGATTCATCTTTTTTATGGTGATGAGCTGCGAGATGCTGTCGCTGAAGACGGTGAACTCCGGCACGGTGTCGCTGCTGGAGAATCTGGCCATTATCATCGTGCCGCTGCTGGAATCGGCCATCCACCGCAGGCTGCCCAAGGCCATGAGCCTGCTGTGCGCCGCCGTGGCCATATGCGGCGTGGCGCTGCTGACCATGGAGGGCGGGCAGTTCCGGCCGGGAACCGGCGAGTGCATTGCCCTGCTGTCGGCCTTTCTCTATGCCGTGGGCATCATCACCATCGACCGCACCAGCCACCGGGCAGACAGCTTCACGCTGGGCGTGCTGGAGGTGGGCTTTCTGGGGCTGTATGCCCTCATCGCCTCCTTTATCTTTGAAATGCCGAGGCTGCCCCAGACCGGCAGCGAGTGGGGGATCATCGCGGCGCTGGCGGTGGTGTGCACGGGGTTCGGCTACACCCTGCAGCCCGTGGCGCAGAGCCGCATCGACGCCAACCGAGCGAGCCTTTTCTGCGCCCTGAGTCCGGCCTTTGCCGCCATTTTCGGAGCCATACTGCTCCACGAGCGGGTGACGGCGCTGGGCTGTGTGGGCATCGTGCTGATCCTGGGGAGCATTCTGCTGCCGCATCTGCCGGTGTTTCACAAAAACAAAAAGTGGGTGCGCACGGTGCTCTTTGACTTGGACGGGACGCTGCTGGACACGCTGGAGGATCTGAAGGACTCCGTGAACCATGTGCTGCGGGCGCATGGCTACTGCGAACGGACGCTGGAGGAGGTGCGCGCTTTTGTGGGAAACGGGGCGGAAAAGCTCATGCGCCGCGCGCTGCCGGAAACCGTGGGCGAGGAGGAATTCGCGGAGATCCTGCGGGAATACAAGGCGTGGTATCAGGCCAACTACTGCGTGAAGACCCGACCCTACGACGGCGTGCCGGAGCTGCTGGCGGCGCTGAAAAAGGCGGGGATACAGGCGGGCATCGTGTCCAACAAGCCGGAGGAAACCACGAGGACGCTGGCGGAGAAATTCTTCCCCGACGTGCCGGCCTTCGGACAGCGGGACGACCTGCCGCCCAAGCCCGCGCCGGATATGGTGTACCACGCGCTGGAGAAAATGGGCGGCAAGCGGGAGAGTGCCGTGTATGTGGGCGACAGCGAGGTGGACATTCAAACGGCGCGGAACTGCGGCATGGACTATATCGGCGTGAGCTGGGGGTTTCGGGGCAGGGAAAAACTGCTTTCCATCGACCCCAAGGCCACGGTGGTGGACAGAGCGGAGGAAATTTTGAAGTTTATCCGTTGACAAGACGGGAAAAGGGGCTTATAATATGCTCTAATCTAAAAAATGCGTTGACGGAGAAGAGATCTTTCCCCCGCCGCAAAAGAGAGGGACGCCGCGGCTGAAAGCGTCCTGCGGTGAAGCGAGGTCGGTACCACTCCCGAGCTGTCTGCGACGAGCAGAACGGGTGCTCCCGTTACAGAGAACACGAGCGACGGAAATTTTTCCGTAAGCAGGGTGGAACCGTGGAGTAAAAATTTTTACCTCACCCCTGAAATTTGTCAGGGGTGAGGTTTTTTGTCACCCCCAAGAAAAAAGGAGGATACGAACATGAGCGAAGAAAACATCTACACCTTTGAAAACAAGGACTACCGCAGGACGTATTGGCACACCTGCTCCCATGTGCTGGCGCAGGCCGTGAAGCGGCTGTATCCCGAGGTGAAGCTGGCCATCGGCCCCAGCATCGAGGGCGGCTTCTACTACGATTTTGACGCACCGTTCAACTTCACGCAGGAGCATCTGGACGCTCTGGAGGCGGAGATGCGCAAGATCTGCAAGGAAAAGCTGAAGCTGGAGCGCTTTGAGCTGCCCCGTGAGGAGGCCATTGCCTATATGCAGGAGAAGGACGAGCCCTATAAAGTGGAGCTTATCAACGACCTGCCGGCGGACGCGCACATCTCTTTTTACAAGCAGGGCGAGTTCGTGGATCTGTGCGCAGGCCCCCACCTGGACTCCACCGGCCGCATCAAGGGCAACGCCATCAAGCTGACCCAGTGCTGCGGCGCCTACTGGCGGGGCGACTCCAACCGCAAGATGCTCCAGCGCATCTACGCCGTGGCCTTCCCCAAGAAGGAGGAGCTGGAGGAGTATCTGAAGCAGCGGGAGGAGGCGCTCAAGCGCGACCACAACAAGCTGGGGCGCGACCTGGAGTATTTCACCACCGTGGACTATATCGGCCAGGGGCTGCCCATTCTGCTGCCCAAGGGCGCACGGGTCATTCAGCTTTTGCAGCGCTGGGTGGAGGATGTTGAGCAGAAGCGGGGCTACCTGCTGACCAAGACCCCCCTCATGGCCAAGCGGGAGCTTTATAAGATCTCCGGACACTGGGACCACTATCTGGACGGCATGTTCGTCATGGGCGACCCCCACGACGAAACCAAGGAATGCTTCGCGCTGCGGCCTATGACCTGCCCGTTCCAGTATCAGGTGTATCTGAACCGGCAGCGGTCTTACCGCGACCTGCCCATGCGGCTGGGCGAGACGTCCACCCTGTTCCGCAATGAGGATTCCGGCGAGATGCACGGCCTCATCCGCGTGCGCCAGTTCACCATTTCCGAGGGACATCTGGTGCTGCGGCCGGATCAGCTGGAGGAGGAGTTCAAGGGCTGTCTGGAGTTGGCCAAGTATTTCCTGAGCACCGTGGGTATGCTGGATAAGTGTACCTTCCGCTTCTCCCAGTGGGATCCCGCCAACCCCAACAACAAGTACGAGGGAACCAAGGAGCAGTGGGACGAGGCACAGCGCATCATGGGTCAGATCCTGGACGATCTGGACGTGAAGTACGAGATCGGCATTGACGAGGCCGCCTTCTACGGCCCCAAGCTGGACATTCAGTATAAGAACGTGTTCGGCAAAGAGGACACGCTGGTGACTATCCAGATCGACATGCTGCTGGCGCAGCGGTTCGGCATGTACTATATCGACGAAAACGGCGAGAAGGCGCTGCCGTACATCATCCACCGCACGTCGTTGGGCTGCTACGAGCGGACGCTGGCCTACCTCATAGAGGAGTACGCCGGCGCTCTGCCCACCTGGATGGCGCCGGAGCAGGTGCGCTTCCTGCCCGTCACCGACCGCGCCGCCGACTACTGCGCCGACGCTGCCAAGGCGTTGGAGGCACAGGGCTTCCGGGTGGAGGTGGACTACCGCAACGAGAAGATCGGCAAGAAGATCCGCGACGCACAGATGGAAAAGGTGCCCTACATGGTAGTGGTGGGCGACCGCGACATGGAGAACGGCACCGTGTCGCCCCGTCACCGCGCCGACGGCGATCTGGGCGCCATGTCCATGGACGAGTTTACCGCCCTGCTCCGCGATGTGGTGGACAGCAAGGCCAAGAAGTAAATATGCACATAATAAAACCTCCGGCTTGAAGCCGGAGGTTTTATTATGTGCATGGGATATTAGTAGCTGCCCAGGTCGGCAGACTTGTCGCCCTGGGGGTCGGTGCCGAACTCGTAGTCGTTGCCGGGGAGGATGGCGTTGAGGATCACGCCGGCCAGCGCGGCGATGGCAAGACCCGTGAGGGTGATGTCCGCGCTGCCCACGGTGAAGGTGATGCCGCCGGTGGAGCTGAAGCCCAGACCGCTGACGAAGATCACGGCGGCGATGATGAGGTTGCGGGACTTGGTGAGATCCACCTTGTTTTCCACCACGTTGCGCACGCCCACGGCGGAGATCATGCCGTACAGCACGAAGCTGACGCCGCCCACGATGGCGGTGGGGATGGAGTTGACCAGGGCGTCAAACTTGGGGGAGAAGGAGAGGATGATGGCGTAGAGGGCGGCCAGGCGGATGACGCGGGGGTCGTAGACCTTGCTCAGAGCCAAGACGCCGGTGTTCTCGCCGTAGGTGGTGTTGGCGGGGCCGCCGAACATGCCGGCGACTGCGGTGGCCAGACCGTCGCCCAGCAGGGTGCGGTGCAGGCCCGGGTCGGCGATGAAGTTCTTGCCGGTGGTGGAGGAGATGGCAGAGATGTCGCCGATGTGCTCCATCATGGCGGCGATGGCGATGGGCGCCATGACCAGAATGGAGGTGAGATCAAACTTGGCGATGACGAACTGCTGCAGACCCACAAAGTCGGCGGTCTTCACGGAGGCGAAGCTCACGAGGGGCTGCATGGCGCCGCTGGCATCCGGCAGCTGCGCGCCGCAGGCGGTGGCGATGAGCGCCACCAGGTAGCTACCCACCACGCCCAGCAGGATGGGGATGATCTTCACCATGCCCTTGCCCCAGATGTTGGCCACGATGATGATGGCGATGGCCACCAGAGCCAGCCACCAGCAGGTGGAGGCGTTGGAGATGGCGGTGCCGGAGAGGTTCAGGCCGATGAGGATGATGATGGGGCCGGTGACGATGGGGGGGAAGAAGCGCATGACCTTCTTTGCGCCCACCAGCTTGAACAGCAGAGCCAGCACCAGATAGAGGCCGCCGGCGATGACGATGCCGCCCAGGGCGTAGGGGAGCTTCTCCTCGCCGCTCATGGCGGAGAACTTGCCCACGTCCAGCTTGCTCACGGCCTCGAAGCCGCCCAGAAAGGCGAAGGAGGAGCCGAGGAAGGCGGGGACTTTCAGCTTGGTGCACACATGGAACAGCAGCGTGCCGAGGCCGGCGAACAGGAGCGTCGTCTGGATGGAGAGCGGCAGGCCGTAGCTCTGCACCAGAATGGGCACCAGCACCGTGGCGCCGAACATGGCGAACAGGTGCTGCAGACCCAGCAGGAGCATGCGGGGCAGACCCAGCGTGCGGGCGTCATAGACCGCTTCGTTGCCTAAGTTGTGTTTCTTGTTCATTTTTTGAACTCCTCCTCTTTCTTTTATATTCATTTTTAATTAAAAATGGGCAAAAAAATTGACCGGTAAAAATACCGGTCAAAAAGGGAAAACGGAAATAAAAACAGGGGCGCCGACAAGAGCCTTTTTCTTTTTTACGGCGGAAAAAGTCATGGGGCAGCCTCCTCTCAAATTTCATCCTGCCCATTATACGGCGGGGAAAAATAAAAGGCAATTAGGAGTAAGTCCAATTATAAAACGAAAAAATCAGCCTTTTTTGTCGAAAAGGACAGACAGGCGGGGAAAGAGCACCGCCGCTACGGCGATCTTCAGAGCGTCCCCGGGGAGGAAGAGGAGCATGCCGTCCCGCAGCAGGCGGCCGAGGCTCCAGCCCTTGCCCAAGTAGACGTTCAAAATCAGCGCCATGTACGGCAGACCCACGGCGTAGAGCACCGCAAGACCCGCCGCGCAGGCCAGCACGACCCGCAGGGGACGGCGGCTGTTTTTCGTGAGCAGGCTCATGACCAGCGCCGAGGGGATCAGACCCAGCAGGAAGCCGAAGGTGGGCTGGAGGACATAGGAAAAACCGCCGCCCATGGTGAAAATGGGCAGACCAACCAGACCCAGAAGCACATAGACGCCTTGGCTGGCGGCGCTCCACAGGGGCGGCAGCAGGCAGCCGGCCATGGCGGTGAAGAAAAACTGCAATGTGACGGAGGACACGCCCAGGGGGATCTTGATGAAGGCACCCACGGCGGTAAAGGCGGAGAGGAGCGCCGTGCGGGCTAATAATTTCGTGTTTTGACGCATGGATGTAAACCTCATTGCCATTAATTTGAGTTTACAATACAGGAAAACGGAAAACTTGTCAATCCTTTCCTATAAATTTGGTTTACAATTATAAAATGCGGTGGTACACTATGGTATCATTTGAAGCGGAGGGACGGAGTATGAGCCAGCAGCGTGTGCGGGAGGCCTTGCAGGCGGCGGAGGGGTATCTCTCCGGAGAGGAGCTGAGCCGAGGCATCGGCATTACCCGCGCCGCCGTGTGGAAAGCGGTGGAGAACCTGCGGCGGCAGGGGTACGACATCGAGGCGCGCACGGGAAAGGGCTACCGCCTGCGGCAGAGTCCGGATCTGCTGCGGCGGGAGACGGTGGAGCCGTATCTGACGGCGCGGCGGGAAAACTGGCAGGTGCTGGAAACGGTGGACTCCACCAACTCCTTATGCCGGCGGCTGGCGCTGGAGGGCGCGCCGGACGGCACGGCGGTGCTGGCAGACTGCCAGACGGCCGGACGGGGGCGACGGGGACGGAGCTTCCAGTCGGCGGCGGGAAAGGGACTGTTTTTTTCTGTCCTCTGGCGGCCGCACTGTCCGCCGGAGAAGCTGCTGCCCTTGACGGCGCTCAGCGCCGTGGCGACCTGTCGGGCGATCAGGAGGGTGTGCGGCGCGGAGGCGCAGATCAAGTGGCCCAACGACCTGGTGCTGGGCGGAAAGAAGCTGGCGGGCATCCTCACGGAAATGGCGCTGGAGGGCGAAAGTGGGGAGATATCCCACGTCGTGGTGGGTATTGGCATCAATGTGCACCAGAAAAAGGAAGATTTTCAGGGCGAAGTGGGGGAGATCGCCACATCGCTGGACAAGGAGCTGGGCGGCAGCGTATGCCGAGGACAGCTGGCGGCGGCGCTGCTGGAGGAGATGGACTTCCTGCGCCGAGAGGTGCTGCTTGCGCCGGAGAAATGGCTGGAGACGTACCGGTCGGCCTGCCTGAACATCGGCCGCGACGTGCAGCTGCTCCGGGGCGAGGAGCGGCAGCGGGTGCACGCCGTGGCGGTGGACGAGCAGTTTGGGCTGGTGGTGCGGCATGAGGATGGACAAGTGGAAACCGTGCGCAGCGGCGAGGTGTCGGTGCGGGGACTATACGGATATGCGGAGTGATGAAACATGATGAAAAAATTGGTTACCTTATTTTTGACCTTTGCCAAGGTGGGAGTCATGACCTTCGGCGGCGGGTACGCCATGCTGCCCATTTTGCAGCGGGAGGTAGTGGAGAAAAAGGGCTGGGTCACGGAGGAGGAGCTGGCGGACTATTTCGCCATCGGCCAGTGCACCCCGGGCGTCATCGCCGTGAACACGGCTACGTTTGTGGGGCAGAAGCTGGCGGGCGTGGCCGGAGGCATCGTGGCCACGCTGGGCGTGGTGTTCCCGCCGCTCATCATCATCTCCACGCTGGCGGAGGTCATCATTCGCTATGCCCATCTGGCATGGGTGCAGCACGCCTTTGCGGGCATACGGGTGTGCGTATGCGTGCTGATCTTTAACGCCGTGCTGAAGCTGGGGCGCAGCGCCATTCGGGATGCCTGGGGCTGGGTCATTTTTGCGGCGGTGCTGGCGGCATCGCTGCTGCTGGATCTGTCGCCGGTGCTGTATGTGCTGGCGGCGGGGGTGGCCGGAGCGGTCATCGGCGCGGTGCGCAGGAGGAATGCCAAATGAATTTTCTGACATTATTTTTTGAATTTTTCAAAACGGGGCTTTTCGCCGTGGGCGGCGGTATGGCCACTTTGCCCTTTTTATATGACATGGCCGGACGGCATCCGGAGTGGTTTACCGCCGCCGAGGTGGCCGACATGCTGGCGGTGTCGGAGTCTACGCCGGGGCCTATCGGCGTGAACATGGCCACCTTTGCCGGCTACAAAATGGGCGGCATCGTCGGGGCGCTGGTGGCGACGATGGGGCTTATTACGCCGTCCGTCATCGTGATACTGCTGGTGGCGCTGTTCCTGAAGAGCTTTCGCAACAGCCCCGTTGTGGAGAGCGTTTTCTACGGGCTGCGGCCGGCATCCTCGGCCATGATCGCTGCGGCGGGGCTTACGGTGGTGGGCACCACGCTGGTGCATCCCGAGGTGAGCGGCTGGGGGTTCTTTGACTGGAAGGCCATTTTGCTGGCGGCGGTGCTGCTGGTGCTGACCCGATGGGTGAAGCCCACGAAGAAGCTGCACCCCATTTTGTTCATTTTGGCCTCCGCCGTGGCGGGCGTGGTCTTCTCGTTCTGATCATAAAAAAAGGAGAGCCTGTTTCGCTGAGGGAACAGACTCTCTTTGCTGATAACAATTTGTATTGGTGGGCAAAAAATATACGGAAAGCAATCGGTTTAGCGGCCCAAGACCAGCGCCGCGCCTACGGCGATGACCTCTCTGGCCCAGTAGCAGGGGCCTAAGAAGCGGTAGGAGCGGCAGCCGAGGGACTGCGCCTGCAGGCCGTTTTGGCGGGCGTACAGGGCGGGGCGGTACTGGTGGAAATAGTCGGAGGCCACGGCGACGTCCGTGGGCAGGTCGTTTTGGCGGATGACCTCGGCGGCAAAGGAGATGTTCTGGGCGGTGTTTTCGGACTTGTCCTCCATATAAATACGCTGGGGGTCGATGCCGCGGCGGACAAGCTCGTCGCGGATGCACTGGGCTTCGGAGATGATCTCGTCGTCGGCCATGCCGCCGCAGGCCACGCACACGGCCTCGGGATGGGCGGTGAGATAGTCGTAGGCGCTGTCGATGCGGGCGGAGAGCATGGGGCTGGGGCGTAGGCCGCGCACCTCGCAGCCCAGCACCAGCACCGTGCGGGGGGCGTCGTCCGTGGGACGGTTCAGCGCCTGACGGATCATCAGACCCAGAACGATGTCTATGCACACAAGGCCGGCGGCGAAAAGCGCCAGCAGCGTGCGCCACAGGGCGCGCCGGCGCCCCGTGAGCAGGCGGCGCAGCTGCGCAGGACGCAGCAGCATCCATATAAAAATCAATAGAATGACCACCGGATAAAAAACGCCGATGTGGCGCACGCCCATGGTCAGCGGCAGCAGAAACAGCACGGCGCAGGCGGCCAGCAGGGCGGCCAGCGTATAGCGGAGGATCTTATTCATCATGTGCCGGAGTTTTCGCCGGAGTTTTCTGCGATGTGGCCGGCGATGCGCTGCATGATGAGATCCAGCGCCACTAAGTTGTGGCCGCCCTCCAGCACTACGATGTCCGCATACTTGCGGGTAGGCTCCACGAACTGCTCGTGCATGGGCTTGACGGTGGTGAGGTACTGATTTACGATGGACTGCATGGAGCGGCCGCGTTCCTCCACGTCACGCAGGGCGCGGCGGAGGATGCGCACGTCGGCGTCGGTCTCCACGAAAATGCGGATGTCCATCAGCTCCCGCAGGCGGGGATCCTGAAAAATGAGGATGCCCTCCACGATGACCACCGGCGCAGGCCGGATGAGGATGGTCTCATCGGTGCGGTTGTGGTCGGTATAGGAGTACACGGGGCAGCGGATGGCATGGCCGGCTTTCAGCTCCCTGAGCTGCTGCACCATGAGGTCGGTGTCGAAGGCATCGGGGTGGTCATAATTCTGCTTGCAGCGCTCCTCGAAGGGGACATTCTGGCGCTTGTAGTAGTTGTCGTGGTGGACGACGCTGATGTTGGCGCCGAAATGGGCGGCCAGATGCTCCGTGAGGGTGGTTTTGCCGCTGCCGGTGCCGCCGGCGATGCCGATGATCATGGTATTCATAAGCGATGGACCTCCGCTGTATCTATTTTTATCCATTATAAAATTTTGCGGGGGCAAAAGCAAGGACAATGTAAAAAAAGGATGAATTTCCATGTTTTTCAGTTGACGGAAAGGGCGAAAACCGTATAATAGAATACAGAGAGTTTTGAATGGGAGGATATGCAATGCGCCTTTTGAAGTGTCCCAAATGCGGAGAAATGTTCTCCGATACATATAAAACCTGCCCCTTCTGCCAGGAGGACGAGGAGCTGCACAGCAACAGACCCGTGAAAAGAGTCAGCCACCGGACGGGCGGCGGCCGCGCGAAGCCCAAGGTGGGCGGCGCCGCGGTGGTGGTGTGCCTGGTGCTGGTGCTGGGGCTGGCGGGCTACACCATATTCGGCAGCCAGCTCACGGCGTTTTTCAGCGGCGACAAGGAAAAGCCCGAGCCGGCGCCGGCTGTGCTGACATTGAGCCAGTCCAGCGTGGACATGACCGTGGGAGGAAGCACTGTGCTCTCCGCTTCCGGCGCAGAGGGGATCGTATTCTCCAGCAGCGACGAGAGCGTCGCCACCGTGGCGGAGGACGGCACCTTGCAGGCGGTGGGCGCGGGCAGCGCCATTGTGACGGCCAAGGCCGGCGAGCAGACGGCTACCTGCCAGGTGACGGTGGAGGAGCCGGCACCGGACACGCCGGTGGAGCCGACGGTGAAGGAACTGGTTTTGCAGTCCATTTACGGGAGTAAGGGCGATATTTCCATCGGCGTGGGCGAAAAGGCACCCATGAAGGTGGTGGGCACAGAGTCCGCTGTGACGTGGAGCATGGAAAATGCCGCCGTGGCCACGGTGGACGAGAGCGGCGCGGTGACGGGCGTGGCCTCGGGCAAGACCACCCTCACGGCCACTGTGGACGGGCAGACTCTACACTGCACGATCCGCGTGAGATAAAGGATCAAAGCGCTCTGCTGAGGCAGGGCGCTTTTCATGGGAGGAATGGGCTTGAACAGGCGGGAGCTGCTGGACAAATTATCCGCTTCGGCGGAGGAACGGGTGCTTTTAGGGCGGCTGTGGGACGCTCGGGAGCGCTGCAGAAGCCGCAATGTGCCGGAGGTGAGCGGGTTTCTCTCACCCCACGAGCAGGCGCTGGCGCAGCGGCTGATGCAGGCACTGGGGGCGCAGGAGGAGCTTATCCTCTGGGGCGGCTACGAGGGCGCCCAGCGCAGGCAGGCGCACTTCATACCGGACTGGATGGACGGGGCGGACGCCTCGGCTGTGCGCTGCCTGCGGTGCCGGTTTTATGAAACGGAGCACCCCACCCATCGGGATTTTCTGGGCAGCCTCATGGGACTGGGGCTGACGCGGGAAAAGGTGGGGGATATTCTGGTTTCCCGGCGGTGGGCGGATGTGCTGGTGGGCAGCAGCGTAGCAGAGCATCTTTTGCGGGAGTGGCGGCAGGCTGGGCGTGTGCCGCTGAAGGTGGAGGAGATCCGGCCGGAGGAGATCCGGCCTCCCGCCGAGCAGGTGAAGCTGCTGCGGGACACGGTGGCCTCTCTACGGCTGGACAGCGTGATTTCCGCAGGGTTTTCCGTGAACCGCAATGCAGCGGCGGAGCTGATCCGCAGCGGCAAGGTGGAGGTGAACTGGATGGCCTGCGAAAAGCCGGACGCAGCCGTAGAGCAGGGCGACGTGCTGACGGTGCGGGGGCTGGGTAAGTGTTGTTTGGAGGAGGTCGGCGGACAGAGCCGCAAAGGGCGCACCGCCGTAACCATGAAACGGTATTTATAAGGAGAAAAAATATGGAACAGAAAAAAATAGACCGCATCAATGAGTTGGCAAAAAAGGCCAAGACGCCGGAGGGACTGACGGCAGAGGAGCTGGAGGAGCGGGCGGCGCTGCGGCAGGAATATCTGAACAGCGTCATGGGCAATCTCCGGCGGGAGCTGGACAACACATGGATCGTGGACGAAAACGGCAACAAGCGCAAGCTGACTCCGAGGAGGAAAGAGGAACAAAAAAGTTGATCCTGTCATTCCGAGGAGCGAAGCGACGTGGGAATCCGTATTGCGGGATAGAAAAAGCTTTTTTCTGAAAGGGAACGGATTGCCGCGCCGGTCTGCGGACTGGCTCGCAATGACAGATTTTAGAAGGATAGCCTTTAGACAGGAAAAAAAGGAGCCTTGCGGCTCCTTTCAGCTATAATTATAAATCAAATCTGCTTGGCGCTGTCCACTATGATGGCGCGGGCGCGCGCCAGACGCAGGTCGTGGGTGAGACGCTCAATGGGCAGGCTCTGCTTGAGCTGGTCGGGGGTCATGCCGTAGAGGGCAGACATCTGGGTGTATTTTTCCTCCAGCTCAGCATCGGTGAATTGGATATTCTCCCGGCGGGCGATCTCCGTCATGGCCAGCTCAAACTCCACGGCGGCGCGGGCACTGGACTCCGCCTGCCTGCGCAGGTCGTCCCGGGTGAGGCCGGCCATTTCCAGATAGGCGTCCATGGTGGCGCCCTGCTGCATGAGCTGCTGCTCCAGATCCCGCATGAGGCCGTCCAGCTGGCAGGTCACCATACGCTCCGGGATGTCCACCTCCATGCCGGCGATGACCTGCTGCACCAGAGCGTCGGCATAGGCGTCCGTGGCCTCCTGCTGCTTGGCGCGCACCGCCTGCTCCATGATGCTGCGGCGGAGGGCGGAGGCGTCGGCAAAGCCCTGCGCCTTGGCAAAATCGTCGCCCATAACGGGCTTTACCCGACGGGTGATCTTGTGGACTTTGATATGGAACACGGCGTCCTTTCCGGCCAGCTCCGGCGCGTACTGGGCGGGGAAGGTGACGGCGATGTCCCGCTCACCGCCCACGGCCATGCCGGCTACCTGCTCCTCAAAGCCGGGGATGAAGTAGCCGCTGCCCAGCAGCAGGGGGTACTGCTCGGCCTTGCCGCCCTCGAAGGGCACGCCGTTCACGAAGCCCTCGAAGTCCAGCACCACCTCGTCGCCCATGGCGGCCTTTTCCGGATGCTCCTCGGCAAGATGATTCTGCAGGTACTCCTCGATGGCGGCGGTGACATCGTCATCGGACAGCTCCACCGTGGGGCGGGGGGCGGAGAGACCCTTGTACTGCCCCAGCTTTACCTCGGGGTAGAGGTCGATGAGGGCGGTGAAGATGTAGCCCTCGGGGCCGATGGACTCCACGCTCAGCTCCGGCGCGCCGGCCACGCTGATGTCCTCCTGCCGCACGGCCTCCACCAGCGCCACGGGGAAGGTGTTGTTCACGGCGTCCTGATAGAACACGTCGGCGCCGTGCTTTTCCTCCATCTCCTGGCGGGTGGGCAGAGTGCCGTCCTCCTTCTTGAACAGGTTTTTGCTCTGCTCATAGGCTTCGTTCAGCGCCTTTTCCCAAGGCTCCTGCTCCACCTGAATGGTGAGCACCACCTGGCGATTTTCTTTGTTTTCACGGTTCAGCAGCATACTGCGCTCCTCCTCAAAATGTGACATTGCATGTATTATAATATAGAGAGTGCCGTTTTCGCAAGCCTGTGGGGTGAAATTGTTAAAAAACAGTGACAAATGCATCTGCCCTATGGCGTCCGGCGGGAAAACTTGCTATAATGGCGGGGAATCTATCGGCGAGCCGGCGGCGAATCACCGCCCGCAGACGGCTGATCGCAGGACTGAATAATACGGAAAAACACGCACTGTCTTTATCCTACGGAGGGTTTTCATGCAAAAAATCAAGCAATTCATCCAAACGCACAAGCATATGTGGTGGGGGCTTTATCTGCCGGTGTACCTTATCATGTATTTCACCGTGGAGCATGTGGTCACGGACAATTACTGGGCCACCCAGACGGCCATCGACGACTATATCCCCTTCTGCGAGTATTTCGTCATTCCCTATGACAGCTGGGGGCCGCTGCTGTTCGTGCTGGGCGTGTTCCTGATTTTGAAGGATCCGGAGAGCTTCCGGCGGTATATGTGGTTCATCGCCATTGCCTACACCACCGCCACCATCTTCTGTTTCCTCGTGCCCAACGGGCAGGATCTGCGCCCTGCGGTGCTGCCGCGGCAAAATATTTGCAGCTGGATTTTGCAGAAGACCTGGGAAGCCGATAATAACGCCAATGTTTTCCCCAGCGTCCACATTCTGGGCGTGGTGGCGGCCATTTCCGCCATGTGGCACTCGCCGAAGATGAAACGGGTCTGGCAGATCGCAGGCACCGTGTGGTTTGTGATCATCGCGGCCTCCACGCTGCTGGTGAAGCAGCACGCCTTCATCGACCTGGCGGCGGCTTTGGTGTGGGGCGCCGTGGTCTATGCCATCGTGTATGTTATCATTGGACATAAGAGAGACAGAAAAGGCCTGCGCTGCGGCGCAGAGGAGCCGGAAAGAGAGGCGGAGCATGACCATTCCCCAGACGCCGGTGTTTGACGGGATCTCGGCGGAGGAGTGCCGGCGCATTTACGAGTGCTTCGGCGTGCAGGAAAAGCGGTTTCGGCCGGAGGAGCTGATCTACGACTTTGACAGCGGCCGCCACACCATCGGGGTGCTGGCCACGGGGTCGGCCATCGTGGAGCGGGTGGATCAGCGGGGCGACCGCACCATTCTGGAGCATCTGCAGCCCGGAGGCGTGTTCGGGGAGATGCTGATGTTTCGCAACGTGCTGGGCGACAGCGTGTGCGTGTCCTGCGAAAAGTCCTGCTCCGTCTGGTTCTTCCCCCAGGAAAAGCTAGAAAACCGCTGCGAAAAAAACTGCGGCCATCACAACCGCATGATCGAGAATATGTTCCACCTCATTGCCGAGAAGGCTACGGCCCTGTCCGAGCGGGTGGAGGTGCTCAGTCGCCGCAGCATTCGGGAAAAGCTGCTGTGCTACTTTTCTTTGCAGCAGGCGAAAAACGACGGCAGCTTCACGCTGCCCTTTTCCCTCAGCGCGCTGGCGGACTATATATCTACCGACCGCAGCGCCATGATGCGGGAGCTGAAAAAGCTGCGGGAGAGCGGCGAGGTGCAGATAGAGGGACGGCGGGTGACCATACCCGACGGAGAACTTGCCCAGAGCAATTGACGAAGCGAAGAATTAATGATAAAATAAAATGCAGAGCGGACTCCGCGGGGCGGGGTGCGCGGACTCTGATGAGAAATCAATGAGGAAGGGAAGAAATCATATGTACCGCATTGTTACGAAAACAGCCCTGAAGCCTACCGTGATCCTGTATGAGATCGAGGCGCCCATGGTGGCCAGGAAGGCGCAGCCGGGTCAGTTCATCATCCTGCGTGTGGATGAAAACGGCGAGCGTATCCCCATCACCATCCACGACTATGATCGGGAAAAGGGCACCGTGACCATCATCGTGCAGACCGTGGGCGCCACCACGGAAAAGCTCAGCCACAAGCAGCAGGGCGACTGCCTGCATGACTTCGTGGGTCCTCTTGGCAAGCCTACCGAGACCGAGGGCAAGAAGAAGGTCTGCGTGGTGGGCGGCGGCGTCGGCTGCGCCATTGCCTATCCCGTGCTGAAGAAGTTCCACGACTGCGGGGCGGAAGTTCACGCCGTGGTGGGCTTTAAGAGCAAGGACGTTGTGATTTTGGAGGATAAGTTCAAGGCGGTCTCCTCCGTTCTGAAGGTCTGCACCGACGACGGCTCCTACGGCCAGAAGGGTCTTGTTACCGAGGCGCTGAAGGAGCTGCTGGATGCGGGCAACGTGTATGATGAGATCTTCGCCATCGGCCCCATGGTCATGATGAAGTTCGTGTGCAAGACCACCGAGCCTTACGGCGTGCCCACCACCGTGTCCATGAGCCCCATCATGATCGACGGCACCGGCATGTGCGGCGGCTGCCGCCTGACCGTGGGCGGCGAGACCAAGTTCGCCTGCGTGGACGGCCCCGACTTCGACGGCCACAAGGTGGACTGGGATCTGGCCGTGAAGCGCAACCAGATGTATCACGACTTCGAGGTACACAAGCACGAAGAGGTCTGCAACCTCTTTAAGAAGGAGGTAAAGTAAGATGGCTGTGAATATGCGTCAGGACAAGAATCCCATGCCCTCTCAGGATCCCAATGTCCGCAATCATAACTTTCTGGAGGTGGCGCTGGGCTACACCGAGGAGCAGGCGCTGGACGAGGCGGCTCGCTGCCTCAGCTGCAAGGCACATCCCTGCGTGAACGGCTGCCCCGTGAACGTCCGCATCCCCGAGTTCATTCAGAAGATCGTGGAAAAGGATTATGAGGGCGCCTATCAGGTGATCCACCAGACCAGCTCCCTGCCCGCCGTCTGCGGCCGCGTGTGCCCCCAGGAGAGCCAGTGCGAGATGCACTGCGTCCGCGGCAAGAAGGGCGAGGCCGTGGGCATCGGCCGTCTGGAGCGTTTCGTGGCCGACTGGCACAACGCCCATAGCACCGAGGCGCCCGAAAAGCCCCAGAGTAACGGCCACAAGGTAGCCGTTGTCGGCTCCGGCCCTGCGGGTCTCACCTGCGCCGGCGACCTGGCCAAGAAGGGCTACGACGTCACCGTGTACGAAGCGCTGCATCTGGCCGGCGGCGTGCTGGTGTACGGCATTCCCGAGTTCCGTCTGC
>OLPA01000403.1_pt1 | contig 40431 bp, 36 predicted proteins | sample 1672811 | NCBI WGS metagenome assembly OLPA01 (sample SAMEA3136726, study PRJEB25190) | human gut metagenome | biome: human gut; feature: human-associated habitat; material: faeces | place: Austria | collected 2013
CCCGGCGGAAAGCGCAGTCAAAAAAGTCCGGCATGGACTTTTTTGACAAGCTGAAAAAAGTGCGTTCCCATGTCCGGGAACGCACTTTTTTATGAAAGCCGCCGCTTTCTTTGTGCTCAGGGCCTTGCCGTGGCAAAATAGATAATGTCGCTTATGGGCTTTTCCCAGCCGAACTGGACCGGATTTATAAGCTGGCAATTGAAAACCGTAGTGGCGGTCTGCCCCCCGTCAAGGGTGTAGGCCTTTACGCAGCCCTTTTCCAGCATGGCGTCCGCCGCCTGGCGGAGGGTGGCCAGATAGTAATAGCCGGGCTTCTGGCAGTTGATGTTCATGCTGAGATAGTGCCGCTGGCCCAGCATGCCCAGCGCGCTGCGGGCATAGGTGTCGTTTATCTCGCCCCATTGGTAATATTCCGGGGTCACATCCTGCCCATTATCAATCAGCACGGGGCCGAAGCAGAGGGAGAAGAGCACGTCGTTTTCTTCAACGAACTTCTGGGCTTCTTCCTGGGAGGAAAACTGATCCCTGTATGAAAAAAGCATGTCCCCGGCGGAGTTGATGTAACAGGTGTCGCTGGAGCTGGGCTCGAAGCGGATAAGATTCCGCTGGTAGACGGATATGCCGCAGGCTCTGTCGTGGTGATAGAAGTCGCCGCCCAGGGCGAGAACTGCATTCGTTTCCAGGGCAAACTCCGTTGTGGTCTTGAAATCAAAGCTGAAGGGCTCGTCCCCGGCGATTCTGCGGCGGAGCTGGGAGCCGTCGGCGATAAAAACTTCCGCAAAGGTGCCTACCGCCTGGGCTTCTTCCTCCTGCCAGACGATAGCCAGAATCGTCTCGTCCAGATAATAGCGGATGGCCGTGTCCGGAATAAGCGCCGTCTCCGGGCTCCAGGCAAGCGCCTGCTCCCCGATAAGAGCCTTTGCCTCGGGTCTTTCCAGCAGGGCGGAAATTACCGCGGGGTCTGTGGTCTCCCCGAAGCAGGCCGGGTCCGGCGCCCGGCCGGTAAGGGCGGTTTCTTCTATTTTATATCTCTTTGGAACATAGATAAGCTCCGTGGTCGTTTCCGCCTTGAGCGTGTCTGCCAGCGCGTCCCCGGGCTTGACGGAAAGGGCGGCATACAGGGCTTCCGGATTTTTAAGCTGCCAGCACCCTTTTTCATAGCGCATTTCGATGGTGGCCGCGGTCTCTTCCGTGTAGTCCGCGGGGCACTCAAGCCTGGCGCGCAGAGCCTCGGAAAAGGCGGCGCTTACAACCCCGGGCCGAAATTCCCGGTTTTCGTCGTATATATCCTCCGCAAGCGCCGCTTGTTCGACAAGCCGGGCCAGTACCGCGTTGATCTCGGCGTTGAGCCCCTTTGCAAGCTTTTCGGCGCTGAGAACCTGAAAGCGGACATTCCGGCGGTACTCCCGGCCGGAGAAGCTGCCCTCGCCTATAAACGCATATGAACATGCGGCCGGAGCGGCGGCTTCAATGGCCTTGCCGATGTCCGTCTCAGCGGGAATCCTGTTCCCGGGGCCTGCCGTGCCGGGCAGTATGGTCTCCGCCTGTCCCCAATCGCCGGAGCAGGCGCTTGACAGGAATTTCTCCGCCGTCTCTGCGGGGTCCGGCGCTTTGGACATGATGGCCGCTTCCATGCCGAACCAGGCGATGCCCGCCAGAAGCAGCAGGAGCAGAGGAGAAAGCAGAATGAAAAGCTTCTTTTTTATGCTTTTAACGGTTTTCCGTCCCATATATTCCTCCATGAATTTGTTTTCAAAAAGGGACCTCTCCGGCAACCGCCATCGAAATCCCTTTTGTGCGTTATTCTTATCAGAAATCGGCGTTGCCGGTGGTGCGGGGATGCAGCTCCACGTCACGGATGTTGGAGACGCCGGTGAGGTACATGACCATGCGCTCAAAGCCCAGGCCGAAGCCCGCGTGGCGGCAGCTGCCGTAGCGGCGCAGATCCAGATACCACCAGTAGTCCTTTTCGTCCAGCCCCAGCTCCTCCATACGCTTTGTGAGCACGTCCAGCCGTTCCTCGCGCTGGCTGCCGCCGATGATCTCGCCGATGCCGGGCACAAGGCAATCCGCCGCGGCGACGGTCTTTCCGTCATCGTTCAGACGCATATAGAATGCCTTGATGTCCTTGGGATAATCGGTGACAAAGATGGGCTTTTGATAGACTTCCTCGGTGAGATAGCGCTCATGCTCCGTCTGGAGGTCGATGCCCCACTGGACGGGGTAATCAAACTTTCTGCCGCTCTTTTGAAGAATTTCCACAGCCTCGGTATAGCTAACACGGCCAAAGTCGTTGGAAACCACATTATGCAGCCGCTCCAGCAGGCCCTTGTCCACAAAGGCGTTGAAAAACGCCATCTCCTGGGGGCACCGTTCCAGGACGCTGTTGATAATGTACTTGACCATGGCCTCAGCCAGCTCCATATCGTCGTTCAGATCGGCGAAGGCGATCTCCGGCTCGATCATCCAGAACTCGGCCGCGTGGCGCTGGGTATAGGAAACTTCCGCGCGGAAGGTGGGACCAAAAGTATACACATCGCCGAAGGCCATTGCGAAGTTCTCACAGTTGAGCTGGCCGGAGACGGTAAGGCTGGTGGGCTTGCCGAAAAAGTCCTTGCTGTCGTCAACCGTTCCATCCTCTTTGCGGGGGGGATCGTTCAGATCCAGCGTAGTCACTCTGAACATCTCGCCGGCGCCCTCGCAGTCGGAACCGGTGATGATGGGAGTATGGACATACACAAAGCCCCTGCCCTGGAAAAACTCATGCACCGCCTGAGCCGCCACGCTGCGGACTCTGAAAACGGCGGAGAAAAGGTTGGTCCTGGGGCGAAGGTGCTGAATGGTGCGGAGAAATTCAACGCTGTGGCGCTTTTTCTGCAAGGGATAGTCGGGGGTGGAAACGCCCTCTACGCATATTTCGTCCGCCTTCAGCTCGAAGGGCTGCTTGGCGTCCGGAGTGAGCACAAGCGTTCCGTGCACGATCAGGGCGGCGCCTACGTTCTGCCTTGCGATCTCATCGTAATTATTAAGAGTGGACCTCTCAAACACAACCTGCAGCGACTTAAAGCAGCTGCCGTCGTTCAGCTCTATAAAGCCGAAGTTTTTCATGTCCCGGACGGTTCTGACCCAGCCGCATACGGTGAGCTCCCGGCCATTGAAATCCGAAGCGCCGGCATATATGCCGGAAATTTTCTGATGCTTCATGTGGCACCTATCCTTTCTTTGCGTACATGGACGCTCATATTTTCCACGGCCCGGCCGTGTCCTGCCATTATATACATTATATACAATTTTTTCAAGCTGAATTTAGCGTTTTCCTTAAAAAATGAATTCAATCGGGGCCTTGTAGTTGCAGAGGCTGATTTCCTGGTATTCGCCTCCCGCCTCGCCGTCCCGGGTCCAGGCCACGGGTTTTTCAAAGCAGAAACGGGCTCGCTTTGTGTGAAGAATAATTAGCTTGTCATTATCGCCGTTCTGGTTAATGACACCGTCCAGTATTTCGCCCAGGCCCGCTACGCTGCCCGGGTCCTTTACCAGCACAAGCTCGCTTATGCCGTCCCCAAGGCAGACCATTTCTTCCTTCAGGCGGACGATACCCGCCACCGAGGTGGAGTTTGACATGCTGCCGTATACAAGATTTGCCTCGATCATGCCCTCGTCATACTCGATTCTTGTTTTATATATCTCGATTTTGGGAAGCTGAGCCATGCCCTGGAGCACATAGGCCAAATGGCCCAGTACCTTTTTCTGGTTCTGGGGCGTGGCATAGCTCACCTCGGTGAAGGCGCCGAACGCGGCGATATAGGCGAAATATTTATCTTCCCCGAAACCGCCCACATCGAAGGGGTGAGGCTCACCGTATAAAATGCGCCGGGCGGCGCCCACCGTGTCGTTCTTGGGCAGGCCCAGGGTGGTGGCCACGTCGTTTGCGGTGCCCATGGGGATGTAACCCAGCTTCGGCCGGGCCTCAAGGCGCATGAGGCCGGAGATGACCTCGCTGAGCGTTCCGTCTCCGCCGATGCAGGCGACCGTGTCGTAGTCCCCGCCATACCGGGCGGCATATTCCGTGGCGTCTCCGCTGCCGGCGGTGAAAAAAAGGCTGGTACGGTATCCTCCGTTATCTAAAATCTGGAGCGCCTCCCCCAGGTTGTTTTTATAACTGCCCCGGCCAGCGGCGGGGTTTATTATAAGCATGAGCTTTCTTTTCACGCAGCGCTTCCTCCCCCGTTTCAGAAAATTGATCGGTATTTTACCTGAAGCTTAATTATACTCCTCCGTTGCTTTCCCGTCAATAAAACGCCGCCCCCAAAGCAGGGGGCGGCGGATGAAAAAGGACAGAGCCGGTGGCCGGGACAGCCAGGGCTGGCAGGCTGCCGGCGCGCCGGTCTTTTCCCGCGCGAGAATGCTTCTGGTTCTGGCGGTGCGGTAAACGCGGGTTGTATTGGTGTAGGACCGGAGCATGAGGGCGGTGTCCAGCTCGGTGGCAGCTTCGGCGATCTGCTTTTTCACCGAATCAAGGACGGGGCTTCCCTGGTCAGCAGGAAGCGGATCCCCATGTAAACGCCTTCTGCCCGTGCTTGAGGATGGTGCACTTGTGAATCCAGACAAAAAAGCACTTGCTGAAGCAAAAAATAACGCAGCCGGGGGGCGCTTGGGGGGGCAGGATCCGCCTCAAATTGGATAAACCGCCGTCAAAATGCCCGGCGGAAAGCGCAGGCAAAAAAGCTCTGCATGGACTTTTTTAACAAGCTGAAAAACCGGAGGGCCTGCGGGCCCTCCGGTTTCAGAGTCAAAGCTTATTCTTCTTCGCCGCTGAGATCAAACTCAAGAAGCTCGCCGCAGCCGGGGCAGCGAATGGAGCCTTCGCCGAGCGTATCCTCGTCAAAGCTGATCTCCTCCCCGCAGCCGGGGCAGGTCACGTCGTACAGGACGCCGTCATAGCTGAGTTCCTCGTCCTCGTCGTCCTCGTCATCCTCATCTTCATCATCGTCATTGCAGCCGCCGCAGCAGAAGCCGCAGTCGTCGTCCTCGTCCATGTCCTCAGGCACGTCCAGGTCGCAGGTCAGCTCCTCAAGATAAGTCAGATCCTCGCTGATGTCGTCCAGCGCCTCGGCAAAGTCCAGATTGCTGGCCTGAAGGTCTTCTATCTCGTGGGCCATGTCCGATAAAAGCCCCGTCAATGCACCCCACAGCTTGCCGTCTCTGGAATCCGCTTCCACGCCGAGACCCTCGGTAAGTCCCTTAAGATACGCGGCTTTTTCAACAATCGTCATAGTGAAAACCTCCTTTTGTTTGAAATATTATACCCAAATAATCCGAACTGCTTCAAAAAACTTTGCTTATGCTCTGGAAAGATACTCGCCGGTACGGGTGTCGACCTTGATCTTCTCGCCGGGCTCGATAAAGAGGGGGACCTTGATCTCGGCGCCGGTCTCCAGCGTGGCGGGCTTGGTGGCGTTGGTGGCGGTGTTGCCGGCAAAACCGGGGTCGGTCTCGGTCACTTCCAGTTCCACAAAGAAGGGAGGCTCCACATTAAAAACCTTGCCCTTGTAGGAGTATATGGTGCATTCCATGTTCTCCTTGACAAACTTGAAGTTATCGCCCAGAACGGCCTGGTCAACAGGCTCCAGCTCGTAGGTCTCGGGGTTCATAAAGTAGTAAAGGTTGCCGTCGGCATAGCTGTATTCCATGGTCATACGGTCAACGGTGGCGTTCTCAAACTTGGCGGTGGGGTTAAAGGAAGTTTCGGTGACGGCGCCGGTGATGACGTTCTTCATCTTGGTGCGGACAAAGGCCGCGCCCTTGCCGGGCTTAACATGCTGAAACTCAACGACCTGCATAACCTGGCCGTCCATCTCAAAGGTAACGCCGTTTCTGAAATCGCCTGCTGTAATCATAAAAGGGACCTCCCGAATTTAAATTATAATAGTAATAGCTTGAACATTTTACAGTATGCGCGCGGTTTTTGCAAGAGAATTTTCACGGAATTAAGGATTTTTCGCCCTTTCAGAGAATAATAAGCTCCTTTGGGGCCTTAGTGATCACCCGGCAGCCGTCTTCTTCCAGTATCATCACGTCTTCAATACGCACGCCGAAGCGGCCGGGAAGGTATATGCCCGGTTCCGCGCTGATTACGGCGCCCACGGGCATCGGCGCAGTTCCGCCGGGGCTTGCGTTGGGGGCTTCATGAATTTCAAGGCCCAGGCTGTGGCCAAAGCCATGGCCGAAATATTTGCCGTAGCCTGCGTCTTCAATGACCTTGCGGGCGGCGCTGTCTATCTCGCGGCCGGGAATCCCCGCCTTTGCTGCAGCGATGCCCGCAAGCTGGGCCTCCAGCACGGTGGCATAGACATTCTTCATTTCCTCCGTGGCGCTGCCCACGGCCACGGTGCGGGTCATATCAGAGCAGTAGCCGTCCTTCAGGCTGCCGAAATCCATGGTGATAAAGTCGCCGGCATGTATGATCTCGTCTCCGGGTACGCCATGGGGAAGGCTGGTTTTGGCGCCGGTGACCACAATGGGGTCAAAGGAGTTGCCCTCGGAGCCGCAGCGCAGCATCCTGTATACAAGCTCTGCCGCCACCTCCCGCTCGCTCATGCCGGGCCGGATGATTTGCAGCACCTCCTCCAGCGCCTTTTCGCTGATGCGCTGGGCCTGTATCATGCGCTCGATCTCCGCCTCGGTCTTTGCGGCGCGAAGCTCGCTCAGAAGCGCCTGCGCCGGGAGCAGGGGCAGGCCCAGCTCCTTCTCCATCGCCGCATAGCGGCCGTGGCTCAGCTTTTCCTCCTCGCCGCCCAGCTTTTCGACCCCCGCTTCCTTCAGGGCGGCCTTCAGCAGGGAAAGCTGGCTGTGCGCCCTGTCGAACATCTGCACCGTCACACAGTCCGGCGCGGCCTTCTGGGCCGCCTCGATATAACGGGAGTCCGTTATGAGCCAGGCCCGCTCCCGGGCTACCAGCACGGAGCCGTCCGTAAAAGGGAAGCCGGCGGCGAAGCGCTGGTTCTTCTCGTCCGTTATCAGAATTGCGTCGAGCCCGGCTTCAATCAGTTTTTTCTGGATCCTTTCGATGTTGTTCATATTCCTGTCTCCTCCGATGTGGGCCGCGGAAAGCTCACGATAAATCTTGAGCCCTGCGGCTTATTCTGCCCCACGGCAATGCTGCCCCCATGGGCCTGCACCGCGTCGTGGACTATACTCAAACCAAGGCCGCTGCCCCCGGCGTCCCGGGACCGGGCTTTGTCCACCCGGTAGAACCTTGAGAATATATTCAGTCTGTCCTCCTCGGGAATGCCTATGCCGGTATCCTCCACCGTTAGCTGCACGCTATCCTTACAATTGCGCAGGGTCAGCTGCACGCTGCCCTCGGGAACATTATATTTGACGGCGTTTTCCACAAGGTTAAATATGATGTGGAACATATCGTCCACCGTGGCCATGACGACGCAGCCGTCCTCCAGGCTGCTCCTGACCCGTACTTTCCTTTCCTCCGCCAGAGGCCGGAGCATCACCAGCGCATCCAGCGAAACCTGCTTCATATCCACCGGCTCCGGCACGACCTGCACACCGTCATCAAGCCTTGACAGATCCAGCAGTTTTTCCGTGGTCCGCTGGAGGCGCCGGGCCTCGTTTCCGATATCGGTAACAAATTCACGTACCGTCCCCTGGTCCATGCCCTCGTTCTGGACGATGCTGTCCGCCAGCAGGCGGATTGAGGCTAGGGGCGTCTTGAGTTCGTGGGACGCATCGGACACAAAGCGCCGGCGCTGGCGCTCGGTGGTCTGGAGGCGTTCTGTAAGCTGGTTGAACTCATTTCCCAGCTCCGATATCTCGTCCCGGCCCCGGGTTACATGCCGATAGCTGTAATCCCCACCGGCGACGATGCGCATGGACTGCACCAGTTCCCGCAGGCGCTGCATGATGATAAAGGCAAAAAAGCCCGCCAGCACCAGCGCCGCGGCCCCGATGACAAGGGAGACCGCCCGGACCCGGCCCTGAACCGAGAGAATAATCGCCCCCCGCTGCGCGTCATGCTCCAGAAGATACACGGCGCCCGTTACAAGCCCCTGGTAGCTCATGGGCATGGCGAAGCTGCTGGAAAAGGCGCCGTCTATGAAGTCGGAACGGAAAATGATCTTACTGTCCAGCGCGGTAATAACGTCCTTTATGTCCGTATGCCCGGAGCTGCCCAGACTGTCATAAAGCACAGCGCCCCGGGCATCGGCGACCAGAATCCGCTCAAAGCCGCTGATATCCAGCACCCGCAGGACCTCGGCAATGCTGTCGCTCCCGGGGCTGTCCAGCCCTGCCAGCGCGGAGGCAATGACCGCCGCCTGACCGGAAAGAGAACTGCGTTTCTCCTCAAAAACCGCGTCCCTGGAGGAGATGAGGGGATAGGTGTTCAGCAGCAGCAGCAAAATTACAAGCAGCGCTGCAATAAAGGCAATAAATTGAAAGCGTATGCTGCGCATTGAAGGCCTCTCAGTCCGCGAAATAGTAACCCACGCCCCACTTGGTGATTATATACTGGGGTTGGGCCGGGTTCGGCTCCAGCTTCTCCCGCAGACGGCGGATGTGCACGTCCACGGTGCGGGTGTCCCCCAGATAATCATAGCCCCAGACCAGATCCAGCAGGCTCTCCCGGCTGTAAACCCGGCCGGGGTTTTTCATCAGAAAGAGGATCAGGTCAAACTCTTTCATGGTCAGCTCCACCGGCTCTCCGTCCTTGCAGGCCCGGCGCCGGCTCTCATCCACGGAGATGCGGCCGAACTTCAGCTCGCCCTCCTCCGGGGCCTCCGCCGGGGCCGCCAGAGAGGCCCGGCGCAGCAGGGCCCGGACCCGGGCCTTCAGCTCCAGAATATTGAAGGGCTTTGTCACATAATCGTCCGCCCCGGACTCGAAGCCCATCAGTTTGTCCGCCCCCTCGCTGCGGGCGGTGAGCATGATGATGGGCACGGTGGAAAAGCTGCGGATCTCCTGGCAGGCCTCGAGCCCGTCCTTTTTGGGCATCATCAGATCCAGAATGATCAGGTCATATTCCCCGCCCCGGGCCATATTCACTGCGCTCTCCCCGTCATAGCAGGCGTCCACGGTGTAGCCCTCGTTTTCCAGATTGAATTTTATCCCCTTTACAAGGAGCTTTTCGTCGTCAACAACAAGTATTTTCATGGACCCTTTTCTCCGATTGTAATATTTCCCTTCATGGCGGTGAATTTCCCTTCGCCGATGCCGGGTACTTCCATTATTTCCTCAATGCTCCCGAAGGGGCCGTTTTCCCTGCGGTATTGCGTTATCGCCCCGGCCAGGGCTTCGCCGATGCCGGGGAGCCGGTCAAGCTCCGCCTCGTCGGCGGTATTGATGTTTATGAGCTCCCCGGGCAAAAGCTCCGTGGCCTGGCCGCCCGGATCCCTGCCGGTGAGAATGGCGGCCTGGGAGGCGGGCTCCGCGGAGAGCCGCAGGCCGTCTGCCGGGCAGAAGGCCAGAGCCCAGGCAAAAAGCGCCAGGGAGAACAGCCCCGTCAGAGACAGCAGCAGAATGAATGTGAGCCTTTTACCCATGAAATCTCCCTCCGGCCCGACGCGGGCGTTTTGGCCTTGCATTTCCCGGGGCCAGACTTTATAATGGTACGGGTATATTTCCACCTATATAATAACACATTCCTGAAAAAACGGGAGAGCAAAATGAAAAAATTTAAACTTTTCCCCCTGCTGCTGGTTTTCTGCCTGGTGCTGGCTGCTTTTGCCCCTTCCGCCGCCGCGCTGGACGAGCCGGAACTGAATGCCAAGGCCGCCGTGCTGGTTGACCTGAACACCGGACGCGTCCTCCTGTCCAAAAACGCGGAGGAGCCGCGTTCCATGGCCAGCCTTACCAAGATAATGACGGTGCTTCTGGCGATCGAATCTGTGGAACGGGGCGAGCACAGCATGGACGAGACGGTCACCGCCCAATCCGACTGCCAGACCGGCATGGACGAGGACAGCAGCAGCGCCTATATAATGGAAGGGGAACAGATGAGCTTTAAGGATCTGCTCTACTGCGCGCTGGTCCACTCCGCCAACGATGCCTGCAATGTTCTGGCCTCCTGCATTTCCGGCAGCATTGACGCTTTTGTGGAGCAGATGAACCAAAGAGCCGCAGAGCTTGGCTGCACAAACACAGTCTTTGCCGATCCCAACGGCCTTTCCAGCGAGAACCACAGCACCGCCTACGACCTCTATCTCATCAGCGCCGAGGCGATTAATCACCCGGATTTTATGACCATATGCAATACTGCCGAATACACGGTTCCCGCCACCAATCTCAGCGAGGCCAGGGAGTTCAGCAATTCCAACGCGCTTATAAGCTCCCGCTCCATATACGGCTGGGGCGCCTACCTCTACGAGTACGCCGCCGGCGTCAAGACCGGCTTTACCCAGGCCGCAGGCTACTGCCTGGTATCCACGGCGGAAAAGGAGGGCGTGAGGACGCTGGCTGTGGTCATGGGCTGCGATGGCAACGGCAACGCGGGTATAGACGAATACAAGAACTTTGATGACAGCATAAAGCTCTACAACTGGGTTTTTGATCATTTCAGCTACCGGACCATTCTTACCACCCAGGATCCCATTCAGAAAGCGCCCGTTACGCTTGCCAAAGGGGACGGGACGGTAACGCTCCAGCCTCAGGCAGATGTAAACCTCCTTCTGCCGACGGATCTGGACAGCGGCGCGCTCAGCACAAGCGTGACCCTGTATGAGGAGAAGCTTGTGGCGCCCATCGCCGCGGGCACCGTTCTGGGGGAAGCGAAGCTTACAATAGACGGACAGGATTACGGCACGGTGAAGCTCGTAAACAGTGCTGAGGTGGAGCTGGCCCGGGGCGAATATCTGAAGCAGCGGCTGGCCGCTGTGTTCTCCAATGGCTGGGTCATCGCGGCGATCCTTATTATCCTCGTCCTTGGAGGCATTTATATCGCATTGGTCATCCGCTACCGGAGACTGCGCAAAAAGCATCTGCGCCAGCGCAGGCTTATGGAACAGCGCCGCCGCGCCGAACAGGAACGGCTCTACAAACAGAGCCGGGAAGGGTCCGGGGATGAATATTTCACCGGGGAAGAGCCCGCGGTGGATTACACGGATACGGACGATTACTGGAAATAAAAAAATAAATATAAAACGCAGCCCCCTTCGGGAAAATCCTTTCCCGAAGGGGGCTCAGCTTGTCAAAAAGTCCGTGACGGACTTTTTGACTGCGCTTTCCGCCGGGCATTTTGGCTCTGTCAAAATGCCGCTTCGCGCAAACGGCCTGTTTTCAGGCCGTTTGACGGCGGCATATCCCCTTTGAGGCGGGCCTTGCCCCCGCAAGCTCCCCCGCGGCTCAGTTGCTTTTCGCTTCGGCAGGCGTTTTTTGACAGTCTCAGCTTAAGGACAGATTTATTTTACCACAACGTTTTCCTCGCCAAGCATCTCCCTCAGTTCCTGCACCAGGCCCTCGTGGATAAGACAGTGGGCGCCCACGCGCTTCTGCTCCCGCTGGCAGTAGATGATCATCTGCTGCTTGCCGGGAAACATGGTGAGGATAAGTTCGATGCGCTTCATGGCGGGGTCGTACTGGCTGGGGAGCTTTACCCAGAGCTTCTGCTCCGGGGGAGGCGGCGCGTCGGAGGCAAGGGCATTCAGGTCCGAAAGGGGCCGGATGCTGTCGGCCATGAGCTGGGGCTCTTTTTCGTCCCGGATGGATATGCGGCCCCGGACAATGATAGCGGCGTTTTCCTTCACATAGACCCCGCCGCTGTCCAGCGCTTTCTGGAAAGCGATCAGCTCCATGGCGCCGGTGTCGTCCTCAAGCTGGATATAGCTCATAAGGGAGTTGTTCCTGGTGGTCCTTGTCTTGTAGGAGGAGACGACGCCTGCCACGGTTACATACTGGTTGTCCGCGAAGCGGCTGGGTCCGCCCTCGGCGGCAAAATCGCTCATCACCGCGCCGATAGGCACCGCCCCGATCTTTCGGGCCGCCTCCCGGTACTCATCCATGGGGTGCCCGGTGAGATAGAGTCCGGTGGTCTCCTTCTCCATGGCCATCTTCTCCCGGGAAGAGTATTCCTCCACCTGGGGGATAGGGATGGCCGCAGGTTTGGCGCCGGGCTCGTCCCCGCCGAAAAGGTCAAGCTGGCCGGAGATATTGTCCCGCTGGGCCTGGCTGATGCTGTCTATGACGGGGCCGGCTATCTGCATGAGGGCTTTGCGCTTGCAGCCCATGCTGTCAAAAGCGCCAGCCTTGATCAAATTTTCAACCGCCCGGCGGTTCAGCTCCCGGCCGGACATACGCCGGCAGAAATCCTCAAAATCTGAGAAAAGGCCGTTTTTCTCCCGCTCGGCCACAAGGCTGCTTATGGCCCCCCAGCCGATGCCCTTTATGGCAACAAGGCCGAAGCGCAGGTTCTCCCCGGCCACGGTGAAGTCAGCGTCGGACTCGTTCACATCCGGCGGCAGCAGCTTTATGCCCAGCTCCCGGCACTCGGCGATGTATTCCGCCACCTTGGTGCTGTTGTCCAAAACGGAGGTCAGCAGGGCTGCCATGTACTGCCGGGGATAATGCCGCTTCATATATGCCGTCCGGTAGACCACGATGGCATAGCTCACCGCGTGGGCCTTGTTAAAGGCGTAGCTGGCGAAGTCCAGGATCTCGTCGTATATGCTGTTGGCTACCGCCTCCGGCACGCCCTTTGCCAGCGCCCCGGGAATGCCCCGGCTTTCGTCCCCGCGGACGAAAGCCACCCGCTCCGCGTCGATCACCTTGTGCTTTTTCTTGGACATGGCCCGGCGGATCATGTCCGCCTGCCCCAGGGAAAAGCCCGCCAGCTTCCGGAAGATCTCTATGACCTGCTCCTGATACACGATGCAGCCGTAGGTAACCTCCAGAATGGGGCGCAGCAGCTCATGCTTGTAGCTTATCTTTTCCGGATGGGCCGAGCAGTCCAGAAAGCGGGGAATGCTGTCCATGGGGCCGGGGCGGTAGAGCGCGATGATGGCGGTGATGTCTTCAATGCTCTTGGGCTTGAGGCCCACACTCACACCGGTCATTCCGGTGCTCTCAAGCTGAAACACGCCCTGGGTCCGCCCGGCGGCCAGCATCTCAAAGGTAGGCTTGTCGTCCTCGGGAATTCCGTCAACGCAAAAATCCGGATCGCTTTTCCGCACCAGCTTCGCCGCGTCCTCCAGCACAGTCAGGTTTCTCAGGCCAAGGAAATCCATTTTCAGCAGGCCAAGCTCTTCAAGGGTGGTCATGGGGTACTGGCAGACAATGGATTCGTCGTTCTTGGCAAGCGGAACATATTCGCAGACGGGCTTTTCGGTGATAACAACGCCGGCGGCGTGTGTGGAAGCGTGCCGGGGCATTCCCTCCAGCGCCCTGGCCACGTCGATGAGCCGCCTCAGGGTCTCGTCCCCGTCATACATCTCTTTGAGCGGTTTTGAAAGGCGCAGGGCCTCGTCCAGCGTCATGTTCAGCGCGCCGGGCCCGGAGGGTACCTGCTTTGCCACCGCGTCTGTCTCCGCATAGCTCACGGACAGGGCCCGGCCCACATCCCGCACGGCGGCCCGGGCGGCCATGGTGCCGAAGGTGACGATCTGAGCTACATGGTCCTCGCCATAGAGCCGGTTCACATAGTCTATGACCTCGCCCCGGCGGTTTACGCAGAAGTCCACGTCGATATCGGGCATGGAGACGCGCTCTGGGTTCAGGAAGCGCTCGAAAAAGAGGCTGTATTTGATCGGGTCCACATCGGTTATATGAAGGCAGTAGGATACCACGCTGCCCGCAGCGCTGCCGCGGCCTGGCCCCACCGGAATGCCGTTTCTCTTGGCGTAGCCGATAAAGTCGGAAACAATGAGGAAGTAGTCCACAAAGCCCATCTTTTTTATCATGCTCAGCTCATATTCAAGCTGCTTGTGGACCTCCGGCCGTTCGGGAAAGCGTTCTGCAAAGCCCTTCTCACAGAGCTTGCTGAGATATTCATAGCTGTCCGTCTCCCCCTGGGGCAGTTTGAAGCGGGGCAGGTGATAGTGGCCGAACTCAAAGTCGTAATTACAGCGCGCCGCTATGAGGGCGGTATTGTCCGCGGCGGCCTGAAGCTGGGGAAAAAGGGCGCGCATCTCCTCCTCGCTCTTGAGATAGAACTCGCCGGACTCAAAACGCATCCGGTTGGGATCGTCCACGGTCTTGCCCGTCTGAATGCACATGAGCACGTCCTGGTAATAGGCGTCCTCTTTTTTCGTGTAGTGGGCGTCGTTTGTGAGGGCAAGAGGGATCCCCGTCTCCCGGCTGAGCCGGATCAGCCCCCGGGCGGCCTCTTTTTCCTCGGGGATGCCATGGTCCTGTATCTCCAGGAAAAAGTCCTCGCCGAAAAGCGCCCGGAGCTCCAGGGCCTTCTTCTTTGCACCCTGATCGTCTCCATGGATCAACATCTGGGGAATGGCCCCGGCAAGGCAGCCGGACAGGCATACAAGGCCCTCGGCATGCGCCCGAAGCAGGGCCCAGTCTATTCGGGGCTTGATGTAAAAGCCCTCGGTAAAGGCGGCGCTTACAAGATAGCAGAGGTTTTTGTAGCCCGCCTCGTTTTTGCACAGCAGGATAAGGTGGCTGTAATCGTTATCCAGTCCGTGCTCCCGGTCTGTCATGTTCCGGGGGGCCACATATACCTCGCAGCCGATGATGGGTTTTATACCTGCCGCCCGGCAGGCCTTGTAAAAGGCCACCGCGCCGTACATCACGCCGTGATCGGTTATGGCAAGGGCCTCCTGGCCCAAAGCCTTGGCCGCTTCCGCAATCTTATCGATGCGGCAGGCCCCATCCAGCAGGGAAAATTCAGTATGTACATGCAGATGAACAAAGGCCATGTGCTAAATTCCTTTCCTTCGGCCCCTCAGTCCTCCGGGGCAAGGCTCATGATCTTCTTAAGCCTGTGGGACAGGCAGCTTTTCGTCACCGCCGGGCAGGAAAGCCTTGCCAGGTCCGCAAGGCTCGCCTCGGGGTTGGTAATGCGCAGCAGCGCCGCATCCTTCAAAGGCTCCGGGAGCGCATCCAGCCCGTAGGAGCGGACAATGCGGCGGATGGCGGCCATCTGCTCCTGCGCCGCAGCCACCGTCTTGTCGGCGTTGGCGGAGTCACAGTTGATCTGGCGGGTGACGGTATTGCGCATTTCCTTGTCCACCTTGGCGGTCATCACATTCATGGCAGCCACAGGCGCGCCCAGGCTGGTAAAAAAGTCCGCTATCAGGTCGGCCTTTTTGAAATACAGCAGGGAGTTGCCGCTGCGCTGGGTCTCCTTGGGGGAAAAGCCCATATCCAGCAGGACGGAGAACATTTCCCGGCTGACGCTGTGGTGGGGCGTGGCCAGCTCCAGATGATAGCGCTTTTCCGGGTCGGTAACGCTGCCCCCGGCCAGAAAGGCCCCCCGCACAAAAGCGGTCCGGCAGCAGTCCTCCTCGATAACGCCGAAATTGATATGGTGGGACAGGCTGCCCTCCGGTTCTGAGCCGAAGGCAGAAAAAATGCGGGCCAGCTTGTCCCTGTCGTTTATGATGAGGGTCTTTTTTCCCGTGCCCGCGTCTGGCAGGCTGTCAAAGCGCAGACCGAAGCCCCGGCGCAGAAGCTTGGGCAGCCGGGCGGCAAATCCGCCGCTGGCAGTGATTATCCTGATCTCTCTGGCGGAAAAGGTGTTGCAGTAGAGCAGCACCCCGTAGCACTCGGCCACGGCGCAGCATTTCCGGTCCGTTTTGGCCTGGCACAGTTCCGCTTTCGCATCTGATGAAAATGACATTTTTGAGCCTTTCTCCGCGTCTTACTTGTCCAGATCCCGGTTTACGTTCACAGAGCTCAGGCCCTTGGCCTGAAGATAATCGTTCAGGGCGGCGGCAATGGCTACGCTCCTGTGCCGTCCGCCGGTGCAGCCGATGGCGATGGTCAGCCCCAGCTTGCCCTCCTCTATATACAGGGGGAGAAGAAAGCTGACAAGATCTTCCATTTTTTCCATGAATATTCGGGTCTGCTGATAGCTGAACACAAACTCCGCCACGGGCCGGTCCAGCCCGCACATGGGCCGCAGCTCCTCCACATAATAGGGGTTTGGGAGAAAGCGGGCGTCAAAAACCAGATCCGCGTCCATGGGCAGGCCGTGTTTATAGCCAAAGGACATGACAGTCACGTCGATCTCCCGCTTTTTTCCCTCGGCGGCGAAGAGGGAGAAGAGCCTGTTCTGAAGCATGCCCAGGGTCAGGTTAGAGCTGTTTACGATAAAATCCGCCCGTTCCTTTATGGGGGCGAGCAGCTCCTCCTCCCGGCGCACCGCCTGCTCCACGCTGACGCCGGCGGCGGCCAGCGGGTGCGGCCGGCGGGACTCCTTGTAGCGGCGCACAAGGGTGCGCACATCCGCGTCCATGTACAGGATGCGGATCTGGCAGTCCATTGCGCCAAGTTCCTCAAGGGTGCTCAAAAGCTCCCCGAAGCCGTCCCGTTCACGCACGTCCGTCACCAGGGCTACCCGCTCATAGCGGCCCCGGGTGGCGAGGCACAACTCTGCAAAGCGGGGCATCAGGGCCACGGGCATGTTGTCCACGCAGTAATAGTCCAGATCCTCCAGCACGTCCGCCGCCCGGCTTTTGCCCGCGCCGGAAAGGCCGGTTATAATCAGAAATTCCATTCTCAGTCCTCCGCGGAGCCGCCCGGACCGCTGATGACATAGCCCGGCGCGGCGGGCCCATTGTCTTCCAGCTTATAGTCCGGCGGGAGAATAATGATCTCCGGCTCCAGTATAATGCCGCTTTTTTCATACACCGTTTTCCGCACCTGCAGCATCAGCTCGTGCACGTCGTGGGCGCTGGCCCCGCCGGCGTTTACAACAAAACCGGCGTGCTTTTCCGATACCTGCGCGCCTCCCACGCGGAAGCCCTTCAGCCCCGCCTGGTCGATCAGCGCCGCGGCAAACTGCCCCTCGGGCCGCTTGAAGGCACTGCCGGCGGAGGGCAGGTCGAGCGGCTGCTTATCCCGCCGCCGCTGATTAAAGTCCCGCATTTTGGCGGCGATCTCCTCCCGGTCACCCGCTTCCAGGCGCAGCACGGCGCTGAGAACCACACAGCCGGGGAGCTTTTTAAAAAAACTGCTCCGATAGCCGAAGTCGCATTTGTCTCCCGGAACCTCGTACAGCCGCTGCTCCGGCAGATAATAGCAGACAACGCTCTCGACCGCATCTTTCAGCTCCCCGCCGTAGGCCCCGGCGTTCATAACGCATCCGCCGCCCAGCGAGCCGGGAATACCGGAGGCAAATTCCAGGCCCTTAAGGCCGTTCTGCTGGGCAAAGCTGGAAAGCTTCGCCAGGGAGACGCCCGCCTCGGCGTAGATGGCCCCGTCGGGCAGGAGGAACATTTTCGTAAGCCTTTCGGTGCTGATTATAAAAAGCGCCGGCAGACCCTCGTCGGGAAAGAGGATATTGGTGCCGTTTCCAAGCAACAGGGGGGCAATATGATTTTCCTTGAGAATACTGCATATTTTTGAAAGAGAGCTCACATCCGAGGGCGCGGCCAGCGCCCGGACAGGGCCGCCGATTTTAAAGGAGCAATGCTCGGCCATGGGCTCGTTTTCCAGCAGGCGCAGGCCGGGCATGGCCGCTTTTATTTTCAGAATGGCTTTTTCAAGATTTTCCATTTTTCTCCAATCTGCCTGCTCAGAGGCCGCCGTTGTCAATGGCCAGGTCGTGGGCCGCAGACAGCGCCTCTGCCGCGTTGAAGCCCATCTTTTTCTGGCGGTTGTTCATGGCTGCCAGCTCAAGAATCACGGCCAGATTTCTGCCGGGAGTCACGGGAATGGTCACCAAAGGCAGCTTCACGCCCAGGATTTCCTCCGTCTCCTCAGATATGCCCAGCCGGTCGTAGGCCTTGCCCTCCTGCCAGGTTTCCATTTTAACCACAAGGTCGATATTTGTCTCCGGCTTGACCGCGCCCACCCCGTAAATATGGCGGACGTTGATTACGCCGATGCCGCGCAGCTCCATGTAATAACGGATAATCTCCGGCGCTGTGCCCACCAGCTTATCCCGGCCGATGCGCTTTATCTCAACCGCGTCGTCCGCCACAAGGCGGTGGCCCCGCTTTATCAGCTCCAGCGCCGTTTCGCTCTTTCCAATGCCGCTGTCTCCCATAAGCAGCACGCCCTCGCCGTAAACCTCCACAAGGACTCCGTGGGTCGTGAGGCGGGGGGCCAGATAGCTGTGCAGGGAGCTGATTATATTGGCCTGAAAATCCGAGGTATCATCCCCGGTTATGAAAACATTCCTGTCAAAGCGCTCCGCCATCTCCAGGCACTCGGGAAAGGCGTCGACCCCGTGGCAGATGACCAGAGCGGAGATGTCATAGCCCATGAAGCGTTCAAAGGCGCTCAGCCGGTCTTCATGGGTGAGCGTGTCAAGATAGGTGCTTTCCACCCGGCCCATGATCTGAAGGCGGCGGGGGTCAAAATAATTATAAAACCCGGTCAGCTGCATGGCGGGCCGGTTCACGTCAGCCGTGGTTATGACGGCGCTCTCGTAGTCTTTCGAGATGTGCAGCGCTTTGAGGCCGTGCTCGCGCACGATGGTGCTCAGCTTTACCGAATATTTGCTTCTCATCAGCCAATCCTCCGCTTATATATATATACACATATTATATTAACCACTTCCCGCGGATTTGGCAATATCTTTTACACGCATCCGGGTGTAAAATGTTTATATACGGATATTTTTGCGGACCGGGCAATTTTTACCCATTTTAGTGAAAAAAACTGCTTGCATTTGGACTTCGGGTCTGCTATTATATATGAGCTGTCTATTCAGCGAAACACAAGCAAGGAGGTGCTTCAATATGGCAAAGTGTCAGTTCTGCGAAAAGGATGTGGCCTTTGGCATCAAGGTCAGCCATTCTCACAGACGCTCTAACCGTACCTGGAAGCCGAATGTGAAGCGCGTCAAGGCCATTGTGGACGGTAGCCCCAAGCACGTTTACGTCTGCACCCGCTGCCTGCGCAGCGGCAAGGTCACCCGCGCTGTGTAATTTCAAATTAAATTACCCGAAACAAAGCCTGTCGTGTGCTGTTACGACGGGCTTTTTTCGGTGATGCGGAAAGCTTCTCCCTTGCTCCGGCGGCGCTTTTACAGTACAATGGATTTCGACAGAATTTGACATTTTCGGAGGCTTGCTATGGAACTGCTTGAACAGCGCATTCTGCGCGACGGGAAGATTAAACCCGGCGGAATTCTCAAGGTCGACAGTTTTCTCAACCACCAGATCGACCCTGCCCTGCTCTATGAAATGGCCCTGGAGCTGAAGCGGCTCTTCGGGGGCGAAGGCGTGAATAAGATATTCACCATTGAGGCCTCGGGGATCGCCCTGGCCTGCATGGCGGGCTATGTTTTCTCCTGCCCGCTGGTATTTGCCAAAAAAAGCAGATCCCGCAATATATCCGACGATGTTTACTCTGCAGAGGTGGAGTCCTTCACCCACGGTAACACAAACACCGTTGTCGTCTCCAGGGAATACCTGAGCCGGAACGACCGGGTTTTGATAATCGACGATTTTCTGGCCACCGGCGCCGCCCTGGAGGGGCTTAAGGCCCTTGTGGAGCAGGCCGGCGGCACGGTTGTCGGCGCGGGCATTGGCATTGAAAAGGTCTTTCAGGGCGGGGGGGATAAACTCCGGGCAGAGGGGATGCGCATAGAGTCCCTGGCAAGGATCGCCGCTATGGGTGAGGATGGCAGCATAGCGTTCTGCTGAGGCATGCAGTTTTTTCCACTTATCATTAATTACAAAAATTGCTTGCAAAAAATAGTAAAATCATCTAAAAATATACTTGACAATCTTCTCACCTGCTGTTAGGCTATTGCCGTAATAATTGAACATTTTTCGATATATAGCAAATGATATGGATTTGAAGTCTCTACCCGGTTGCCGTAAATGACCGGACTATCGAAATTCTGACGGGGCACGGCTTTGCCGTTCCCCGCCGGGGCGTCGGTTGGGGCTTCTTTCCTGTTTCCGGCGCTTTTTTCATGTATCTTTTCCGCTTCCGGCGGTTTGGATAAATATAAAAATTATTACTGAGGAGATCAAAGAATGAAAAAGCTCATCGCCATGCTGCTTGCTCTTGTTATGGTGTTTGCTCTCTGCGCCTGCGGCAAGACCGAGGCTCCCGCTGCCAGCGAGGCCCCTGCCGCTGAGGAAACCGCTCCCGCCGAGGATGCCGCCGCCGTCACCGTGAAGGCCGGCTTCATCTTCCTGCATGATGAAAACTCCAGCTACGACCTCAACTTCATCAACGCCGCCAAGGCCGCCTGCGAAGCGTTGGGCGTGGAGTATCTTTTCAAGACCAACATTCCCGAGGGCGAGGCCTGCTATGACGCCGCCGCAGAGCTTGTTGACGAGGGCTGCAACTTCATCTTTGCCGACAGCTTCGGCCATGAACCCTTCCTGCTCCAGGCCGCCAAGGAATTCCCCGAGGTTCAGTTCTGCCATGCCACCGGTACCCAGGCGCACACTGCCGGCGTTGCCAACTACCACAACGCTTTCGCTTCCATCTATGAAGGCCGCTTCCTGGGCGGTGTTGCCGCCGGCCTGAAGCTCAACCAGATGATCGAGGAAGGAACCATCACTGCCGACGAGGCCAAGCTCGGCTACATCGGCGCGTTCCCCTATGCCGAGGTTAAGTCCGGCTACACCTCCTTCTTCCTTGGCGCCCGCTATGTCTGCGAATCCGTCACCATGGACGTGACCTTCACCAACTCCTGGTATGACCCCACCCTGGAGAAAGAAGCCGCCATCAAGCTCATTAACAATGGCTGCGTTGTCATCTCCGAACATGCCGACTCCATGGGGGCTCCCACCGAGTGCGAGGCGCAGGGCGTTCCCTTCGTTTTCTACAACGGCTCTGCTGCCGCCGACTGCCCCAATACCTTCATCATCGCCTCCAGAATCAATTGGGCGCCCTACTTTGAGTATGCCATGACCTGCGTCATGAACGGCGAGGAGATCGCCGTCGACTGGACCGGCACCGTCGCCACCGACTCCGTTGTCATGACGGAGCTCAACGAGACCGCCGCCGCTCCCGGCACGGCCGAGAAGCTGGCAGAGGTCAAGGCTGCTCTGGCTGACGGTTCCCTCAAGGTCTTTGACACCGCCACTTTCACCGTGAACGGCGAGACCCTTACCGAGTACATGGCCGACGTTGACGACATGGGCGACTTCGTTCCCGAGACCAATGCCATTGCCGACGGATTCTTCCATGAGTCCGAGTTCCGTTCCGCTCCTTATTTCGACATTGACATTGACGGCATTACCAACCTCGACGCCTGATTTTTAAGCAAACAAGCAATTGACCTGAAAGTCCCGGCCCGCCGGGCCGGGACTTTATTCCTTACTGCTGCAAAGGGCAGCGCAGTGACTTTCGCCGCCGCGCTGCCCTTTGCAGTATTATGCTTTTTACAGACAGGGAGTGAAGCTTTTGGATAACAAGATAGCCGCAGTAAAAATGAGAAATATTACCAAGACTTTTGGCTCCGTGGTTGCCAACGACAGGGTCTGGCTGGATATTTACCGGGGCGAGATCCTTGCGCTGCTGGGCGAGAACGGCAGCGGCAAGACGACGCTGATGAACATGCTCTCAGGTATCTATTTCCCGGATGAGGGTCAGATAAGCATTGACGGGAAGGATGTGGTCATCCGCTCGCCTAAGGACGCTTTCGACCTGGGGATTGGCATGATTCACCAGCATTTCAAGCTTGTTGATGTGCTTACCGCCGCAGAGAATATTGTACTGGGTCTCAAGGAACCCGGGCGGCTGGACATGGAAAAGGTGGCCGGGCGGGTGCGCAGCATCTGCGAGGCATACGGATTTGAGGTCGATCCCAACCAGAAGATATACGACATGTCCGTGTCCCAGAAGCAGACGGTGGAGATCATAAAAGTCCTCTACCGGGGCGCGGATATCCTGATTCTGGACGAGCCCACCGCCGTTTTGACCCCCCAGGAGACGGACAAGCTCTTTTCCGTGCTCCGCAACATGCGCGACGACGGAAAGGCCATCGTCATCATTACCCATAAGATGCATGAGGTGGAGGCCCTTTCGGACCGGGTGGCCATCCTGCGCCACGGCCAGTTCATCGGCGACATGCCCACGGCCAGGACCAATGCCCAGGAAATGACCAACATGATGGTCGGTCACGCGGTGACGCTGAATATCGACCGGCCGGAGCCTGTAAACCCCAGGCCCCGCATAGAGGTGAAAAATCTCAGTGTGCGCAGTGTGGACGGCATCCTGAAGCTGGACGACGTATCCTTTACCGCCAACAGCGGCGAGATTTTGGGCATCGCCGGCATATCCGGCTGCGGCCAGAAGGAACTGCTGGAGGCCATTGCGGGCCTGCAGCCCACAGAGTCCGGCAGCATCTGCTATATTGAGGACGACGGCAAAGCTGAGGAGCTTATCGGCAAAGACCCTCTGAGTATTGCGGAGATGGGCGTGTCCCTGTCCTTCGTACCGGAGGACAGGCTGGGCATGGGCCTTGTGGCCAATATGGATCTGGCGGACAACATGATGCTCCGCTCCTTCCGCCGGGGCCGTTCGGTTTTTACCGACCGGAAAAGCCCCCGGAAACTGGCCCAGACCGTTGTTGAGGAGCTGGATGTCAGCACCCCCGGCATCGGCATCCCCGTGCGTCGGCTCTCCGGCGGCAACGTGCAGAAGGTTTTGGTGGGCCGGGAGATCTCCTCCGCTCCCACGGTCCTGCTCACCGCCTATGCGGTGCGCGGCCTGGATATCAATTCATCGTACACGATTTATGACCTGATAAACCGCCAGAAGGCGGCGGGTGTGGCCGTTATCTATGTGGGCGAGGATCTGGACGTGCTTCTGGAGCTGGCGGACCGGATCCTGGTGCTCTGCGGCGGCAAGGTCAGCGGGATTGTTCCCGGCCGCGGGGCCACAAAGCGGGATGTGGGCATGATGATGACCCGCCTGGGAGGGAAGGACGACAATGAATAATCAAAATCACGCGCCTCTTATTCATATATCCAAACGGGGCGCGCTGCCCTGGTACAAGGCCTGGGGCATCCGGGCCGCAGCCGTGCTGCTGGCGCTGGTGGTCTGCGGGGTAATCACCTCCATTGTTACCGGCGAGGACCCGATTCAGGTATACGCCGCCATTTTCAAAGGCTCCTTCGGCACGCCCCGCAAATTCTGGGTGCTGCTGCAGAACATCGCCATGCTGCTGTGCGTTTCTCTGGCCGTCACCCCCGCGTTCAAAATGCGCTTCTGGAATATCGGCGGCGAGGGGCAGGCTCTTATAGGCGCCCTCGCGTCCGCCGCCTGCATGATCTGCCTGGGCGATACGCTGCCCAACTGGGCGGTTATCGCCTGCATGGCAGTAAGCAGCATTGCGGCCGGCGCACTCTGGGCGGCGATCCCCGCTGTGTTCAAGGCCAGGTGGAACACCAATGAGACGCTCTTCACCCTTATGATGAACTATGTCGCCATCCAGCTCGTCTCCTATTTCTGTATCGTCTGGGAGTCTCCCAAGGGCTCGGGCAGCATCGGCATAATCAACCAGAATTCAATGGTGGGCTGGTTCCCCCAGGTGGGCGGGTCCAAGTACCTGCTCAACATTCTCATTGTGGCGGTGCTCACTCTGGGCATGTATGTCTACCTCAATTACAGCAAGCACGGCTATGAAATTTCCGTCGTGGGCGAGAGTGAGCGCACTGCCCGCTATGTGGGCATCAAGGTGGAGAAGGTCATCGTGCGCACCATGCTTCTCTCCGGCGCTTTCTGCGGCATTGCGGGCCTGCTGCTGGTGGGCGGCACCAACCACACCCTCACCGCGAGCCTTGTGGGCGGCCGGGGCTTCACCGCCGTCATGGTTTCCTGGCTTGCCAAGTTCAACCCCATCTGGATGATCCTAACCAGTTTCCTGCTGGTCTTTCTTGGCCGCGGCGCCGGGGAGATCGCCACCAATTTCAGCCTGAACCAGTCCTTTGGCGATATTCTCAGCGGAATCATCCTGTTTTTCATTATTGGGAGCGAATTTTTCATTACCTACAAGCTGAGCTTCCGCAAAACCCAGAAGAAGGAGGGCCGGGAAAATGTTTGATTTTGTTTCTTTTATCCCCCGGGCGATCGTTCAGGGCGTGCCCCTGCTTCTGGGCAGCACCGGCGAAACGCTGACGGAGAAATCCGGCAACCTGAACCTGGGGATTCCGGGCATCATGTATGTGGGCGGTATCTGCGGCGTTATCGGCTCTTTCCTCTATGAGCAGTCCCTGCCCTCCGCAGAGGCCATGAACAGCTTTCTGGCCATTCTCATTCCTCTGCTGTGCTGCCTGCTGGGCTCCCTGCTCATGGGCCTGCTGTACTGCTTCCTCACCGTCACCCTCAGGGCCAACCAGAATGTCACCGGCCTTGCGCTCACGACCTTCGGCGTGGGCTTCGGCAACTTCTTCGGCGGCTCTCTCATAAAGCTTTCCGGCAGCGAACTGCCCTCAATCATCCTCACCGACACCAGCAACTGTTTCCGCAGCGCGCTGCCCATCGCCAAAAAGCTGGGCTGGTTCGGGGAGATTTTCCTGTCCTATGGTTTTCTGGCCTATCTGGCGGTAATCATCGCCCTTGTGGTGGCCTATGTGCTCAAACACACCCGGGTCGGCCTGCAGCTCCGGGCTGTGGGCGAGAGCCCCAACACCGCCGACGCGGCGGGCATCAATGTCAGCCGCTATAAATATGTGGCCACCTGTACCGGCAGCATGATCGCGGGCCTGGGCGGGCTCTACTATGTCATGGACTATGCCAGCGGCGTCTGGGCCAACGACGCTTTCGGCGACCGGGGATGGCTTGCCATCGCACTGGTTATCTTCACGATCTGGAGGCCCAACATCGGCGTTCTGGCCTCTTTCCTCTTCGGCGGGCTTTACATTCTGCACATGTATATTCCCTCCGGCATGAACCTGGCCGTGAAGGAGCTCTACAAAATGCTGCCCTATGTGGTGACCATTATTGTTCTGGTCATAAGCAGCATGAGAAACAAGCGGGAGAATCAGCCTCCCGCCTCTCTGGGCCTGGCCTATTTCAGGGAAGAACGGTAAAAACGCCGCTGCAGCAAAATTCCCCGCCGCGAGAAAACGCGGCGGGGAATTTTGCTGTGTTCCGTTCAATCCAGAGGCGGGATCTCCACCTGTTTGTTGAAGCTGTATTCGGGCGTGGGAAAGGCGCCGGAGAGGGATTCCTCGTGGAAGCGGTTCAGACCCGCCACCATCTCCTGCCGGATATGGGCAAAATGTTTGACGAACTTGGGCTTGAAGTCGCCGTACATGTCCAGCAGGTCCTGGGTCAGCAGCACCTGGCAGTCCACGTCCGGCCCCGCGCCAATGCCCAGCACCGGCACGCGGACAGCCTCCGTGACGGCTTTGGCAACGCAGGAGGGGACACATTCGAGGACGATGGAGAAAACACCCGCCGCCTCAAGCGCTTTCGCGTCCTCAATCAGCTTTTTTGCCCCCTCGGGGGTGCCGCCTTGTACCTTGAAGCCGCCAAGAGAGGTGGCGGACTGGGGCGTGAGGCCGATGTGGCCCATGACGGGGATGCCCACATCCACCATGCGCCGGATAGTGGGGGCCATGTTCCCGCCGCCCTCCAGCTTGACGCAGTCGCAGTGCGTCTCCATGAGGATGCGGCAGGCGCTGCGTATGGCTTGCTCGGGGCTCTCCTGATAAGAGCCGAAGGGCATATCGCCCACGATGAAAGTGTTGGGCGCGCCCTTGACCACGGGGCGGATGTGATGGATCATGTCGTCCAGCGTCACGCCCACCGTAGTGTCGTAGCCCAGCATGATCATGCCCAGCGAGTCGCCCACCAGAATGACCTCCACATCGCTCTCGTCAACGATGGAGGCGATGGTGTAGTCATAGGCGGTCACATAGGCGAACTTACGCCCCTCCTCCTTGTACTTTTTGAAATCCGGGACAGTCATTTTCTTTTTTGCCATACTGAAAATCTCCTGAATTTATAATTTTTATTTGAGCTCCGGGGAAAAGCCGATTGCTTGCCCGGGGCGTTATTTTCTGTGCTTAAGGGCCGTAAAGAGCCGGGGGGCCGCTCTGCCCGCGAGGGCCACAAGGCGGAAAACAAAGAGATTCAGCCCGACAGAGCCTGAGCGGAGCACAGCGCACAGCAGCTTCGGCGCAAGGCCGCCGGAGACATTCCGGCAGCGGCGGAGAACCCGCTCGTCCCGTATGATCCCTTCGGCAACCGCCCGCTTTTCCTCTTTTGAGAGAAGGCAGGAGGCGGAGAAAAGATTGGTCAGGCAGGAAAAGACGCTTTTGGCGAACATGTACCGGAAATCCGCCTGCTCATCCACACCGAACGAAGCACAGAGAGCCTCCGCCTGCCGGTCTATCTCCAGGCATATACTGAATTTCCTGTCGTAAAAGCGGGTGATAAGGCTCTCGCCCCTGTGCATAATGTAGCGGTACTTGCACTCGGGCAGGATCCGGACAAGCTGCATATGCGCCAGACAGTCAAAAATAAAAAGCCTGTCCTCACCCCAGCGGCAGTCCTGAAAGAGAATCCCGTTGTCCAGCAGAAGCTCCGCCTTGTAGAGCTTGCCCCAGACCTGATTGAGAAGATTCGCCTTGTAGAGCCCGGCAAAGCGCGCCCCAAATTCGCTGCGGGAGAGAAGCTGCTCCGGCTCGGAATAATCCCGGCGGCTGCCGTCGGCCCCCAGAATGGAAAAACCGAAAATGACAAGTTCCGCGCCGTCCTCCGCCCCCGAAAGCGCGTATTCCAGCGCGTCCGGCGCCAGGGCGTCGTCTGCATCGAGGAACATGATATATTCCGTCCCCGGCTTTACCGCGGCAAGCCCGCGGTTTCTGGCAAGGGCCGGGCCGCCGTTTTCAACGGTCATGGGCCGCAGGCGGGCGTCGCCGTCGCTCAGCGTGGTGAGGATACGGCCCGTGTCATCCCCGGAACCGTCATTGACGACGATGAGCTCCCAATCCCGGAAGCTCTGGTCCAGAACGCTTCTGACGGAGGCGCTGATATAGGCCGCCGCATTATAGGCGGGCATGATGAGCGTCACCTTTGGGGCTTTCCCACTTTCAGGCATTGCTGCGCCTCCCGTCCCCGGCCCCATTTTCAGCGGCGCGGTAAAATTCAAGAAAGAAATCGTACATTGGCATCAGGGCCGAAAAATCTTCCGCCAGCAGCCCGGGCAGCGCCTGCGTCAGCAGCACTCCGCCGAAATCTTCGCTCCGGCAGAGACCCGCCCGGCGGCGGTTGTACCACTTGTTTATAAGCGCTCCCCGGTCCCCCTTGGGGCGCTTGTATTCCTCGCCCTCCACCTGAAAGCGGCCGCTCTTTTCTATATCGGCGGCCAGCCGTTCGAAGCGGGCGGGGTTTGCGTCGATCAGGCGGCGGAAAGCCGCCATCTGGGCGGGGGTGGCGCCATAAAAGCCCATGCCCCAGCTAAAGTCTGCCGCGCCTACCTCGAACCAGAACATGGGTCCTTCCATATTCCCCCCGTCGGCGATCTCTCCGCTTTTGATGGAAAACCAGAGGTGGTCTTTATAGGGGCCCCGGCCGAAGAGCCGCCGGGCGTCCCGATAGATGCGGGAGACGTGGAGCCGAAAGTCCCGCTCCGGCCAACGGCGGCGCAGAAGCCCGAAGCTGTCCCCCGCCAGCTCCCGGAGGGGCCGGTTCAGGCAGCGCTCAAACTGCTCCTTGTGCGCAAGGAACCAGGGCCGCTCGTTGTTGAAGCGCAGCTCCCAGAGAAAATCGCTTGTTTCTTTCGTAAATCCTGTAAACATTGGCTTTGGCCTTTCTGTCCAGACATTTGTATGGTATTTTAACACATTTCCCGCCGTTAATCAATAAAGGACAAGCCGCCGGCGCTGTACAAGCAAAAAGAAAGATGATATAATCAGCCTTAATCATAAGTTCAGAATGGAGCCGAACATGAAAATAATCATTGCAGGCGCGGGGAAGATCGGCCACTCCGTCGCCCGTATTCTCTCCGAAGAGGGACATGATATCACGATCATTGACCGTGACCCGGATATTATCCAGCTTCTGTCCAACGAACTGGATGTGATCTGCGTGGAGGGCAACGCCACCAATTCCGAAACCCTGCGGGAAGCGGGGGCGGACCAGGCAGAGCTGCTGCTGGCGGCCACGGAGCAGGACGAGGTGAACATGGTCTGCGGCATTTCTGCAAGAAGGCTTGGCACAAAGCATGTGATTGCCAGGATCCGCGACCCGGAGTATCTGAGCCAGACGGGCTTTTTGAGAGACACGCTGGGCCTCTCCGTCATTGTCAACCCCGAGTATGAGTGCGCCAAGGAGATTTCCCGCATTCTCCGCTTTCCCAGCGCCGTCCGGGTGGACGCGTTTTCCAAGGGCAGCCTCGAGATTGTGGAGCACCGGGTTATGGAAGGGGCGAAGCTGGATGGAATGCAGCTTAAACTGCTGTCGGCCCAACTGGGCGCCAAGGTGCTTGTAGGCGTTGTTGAGCGGGGCGGCGAGGCCGTCATACCCAACGGCGAATTTACCCTCCGCGGCGGGGACCGGCTCAGCATCACCGGCACCGCGGCCGAGCTCCGCCGTTTCTTCATTGCCGCCGGGCAGTACAGAAAGCCTGTGCGCCGGGTGATGATCATGGGCGGCGGCAGAATTGCCGTCTATCTGACAAAAATGCTGCTGGAGTGCGGAATGACCGTCACCGTGGTGGAGCGGGAAAGAGAGCGCTGCGAACTTCTCTGCGACCTGGCTCCCGGGGCCAACATCGTCTGCGGGGATGCGACCCGGAGCGATGTGCTTTTTGAGGAAGGAATCTCCTCGGCGGACGCTTTTGTGGCCCTGACCGGGGATGACGGCGACAATATTATAACCTCCATGTACGCGAAAACCTGCGCGGTGGGCAAAATCGTGGCCAAGGTGAACAGAGAGCATTTTTCGGACATTCTGGAGAGCTCCGGCCTTGACAGCATTGTCACGCCCAAGCAGATCGTGGCCCAGCAGCTTGCACGCTATGTGCGCGCCATGAGCAATTCCATGGGCAGCAGCATGGAGACCTTGTACCGTCTGGCGGACGGAAAGGTCGAGGCACTGGAATTCAAGGTGGGCGAGGGGGCCGCCTGCGCCAATATCCCGCTGCGGGAGCTGCGGCTCAAGCCCAATATTCTGATAAGCTCCATCATCAGGGGCGGGCGCAGCATCATCCCCGACGGCAATACCAGGATCCTCCCCGGCGACCATGCGGTGATCGTCGCCGCCGCCGGCTGGCTCAAGGATATTGATGCGATCGTTGAGGAAGGCTGATGAATTACAGAATGATAGCCCGGGTACTGGGCCTGATCCTGCTGTGCACGGCGGCGCTGATGCTGCTGCCGCTGACGGCCGGCCTGTGCTTCGGAGAAAATGTGCTGAACTTTGTCATAACCATTTCCATCGGGGCCGCGGCGGGCTTCCTGCTGACCCGGATAAAACCCAGGACGACCGCCCTTTTCGCAAGGGACGGCTTTGTGATCGTGGGGTTGGGCTGGATCATGATATCCCTGCTGGGTGCGCTGCCCTTTGTGATCAGCGGCAGCATACCCAATTATATTGATGCGGTTTTTGAAACCGTTTCGGGCTTCACGACCACCGGCGCCACAGTGGTCACCGATATTGAGGGGATGCCCCGGGGCGACCTGTTCTGGCGCTCCTTTACCCACTGGATCGGTGGTATGGGCGTGCTGGTGTTCATCATGGCCGTCTTACCCATGAGCGGGGAGCACTCCATGCATATCATGCGGGCCGAGGTGCCGGGGCCTACGGTGGGCAAGCTGGTGCCCCGGGCCAGAAAGACGGCCTCCATACTTTACCTCATATATGTGGCGCTTACCGCCATTGAGACGGTTATGCTCATGTGCGGCGGCATGAGCTTTTATGACGCCCTGCTCCACGCCTTCGCCACTGCCGGCACCGGCGGCTTCTCTACCAGGGCGGCCAGCATCGGCGCATTCCACAGCCTTTATATTGAGATGGTCACGGCCACGTTTATGCTCATCTTCGCCGTGAACTTCAACCTCTATTTTCTCCTTCTGATCGGGCGGCTGAGAGATGTGGTGAAAAACGAGGAGCTGCACTGGTATCTGGGAATCGTGGGCCTGGCCGTGCTGGGAATCGCCCTGGGCATCCGGGAGATGTACGGCGGCATGGGCACGGCCCTGCGCCATGCTTACTTCAATGTAGCCACGATTATAAGTACCACGGGCTTCGGCACCGAGGACTTCAACCTCTGGCCGGAGTACTGCAAGTGGATACTGGTGCTGCTGATGTTTGTGGGCGCCTGCGCCGGCAGCACCGGCGGCGGCCTCAAGGTGTCCAGAGTGGCTATGCTTTTCAAGACAGCCCGCTCCGAGATAAAGCAGATGATCCGCCCGCGCAGCGTGGCCCCGGTACAGATGGACGGGAGGCGGGCAGAAGCCGGAGCCGTGCGAGCGGTTTCTGTATTCTTTCTGCTCTTCGTCTTTCTGCTGCTGGCATTCACCTTTGCCGTCTCCTTCGACGGCTATGACCTGGCCACGAATTTTACGGCTACGCTGTCCTGCCTTTCAAATATAGGCCCCGGCCTGTCTCTGGTGGGGCCCACGGGGAATTTCTCCATATTTTCATATCCATCGAAGATCCTCCTTTCTTTTGCCATGCTCCTGGGCCGGCTTGAGATCTACCCGATTCTGGTGCTCTTCTCCCGGCATACCTGGAAAAACTGATCAAATCGGGCGTCAGGATGCCCGTGAGGTGTGTACTTGAAAAAACGACTTCGGCTTACGCCGGCTCAGATAATCGTGCTGAGCTTTTTTGCAATGATAAGTTTAGGCGCGCTGCTTCTCATGCTGCCCATATCCTCCAGGGCCAGGGTGGCCACCCCGCTGGAGACGGCGCTTTTCACCGCCACCTCGGCGGCCTGTGTTACCGGCCTTATCATTCAGGATACGGCCCAGTATTGGTCAGCCTTCGGCCAGACGGTTATCATCTGCCTTATCCAGATAGGCGGCATGGGCGTTGTGACCATGGCTGTGGTTCTTATGATGTTCTCCGGCAGGAAGATAGGCATTAAGCAGCGCTGGATCATGCAGGAATCCATCTCCGCGCCTCAGGTGGGGGGCATTGTTCGTATGGCCGGCATGATTTTGAAAACCACGCTGCTGGTGGAGGGCCTTGGCGCCCTGCTGCTGGCGCTGCGCTTCTGCCCCCAGTTCGGTCTGGGGCGGGGGCTGTGGTACGCGGTGTTCCATTCAATCTCTGCATTCTGCAACGCGGGCTTTGACCTGATGGGCGCAAACGGCGCGCCTTTTTCCTCCCTTACGGCTTACAGCGCCGACTGGCTGGTGAGCCTTGTGATCGTGCTGCTGATTCTTGTGGGCGGCATAGGCTTCGGCACCTGGAAGGACATTGGCGACTACCGCATGAAGCTCAAACGGTACCGGCTCCAGACAAAACTGATCCTCAGCGTGACGCTGCTTCTTGTAGGCGGCGGGTTCCTGTTCATGCTGCTGTATGAATTCGCCCAGCCCCAGTGGAGCGGGATGAGCGCCGGAGAGCGGGCCGCGGCGGCGCTGTTCCAGTCCGTGACCCCCCGCACGGCGGGATTCAACACGGTGGATCTGAACAAGCTCAGCCCCGGCGGCCAGCTTGTGACCCTGCTTCTCATGCTGGTGGGCGGCGCCCCCGGCTCCACAGCCGGCGGCTTTAAGATGACGACGCTTGCTGTGCTGGCCCTTTGCGTCCGGGCGGCTTTCCGGGGCAAGGAGAGCTCCGAAGCGTTTGGGCGGCGGATTCCCGACAGCGCGGTGCGCAATGCGGCGGCCCTGTTTATCCTCTATATCCTGCTCTTTCTGGGCGCAGGGGTCTTCATCGCCTGCTATGAGGGGCTTCCGCTGATGCCCGCCCTGTTTGAGACGGCCTCCGCCATCGCTACCGTAGGCCTGTCTCTTGGGATAACGGGGCAGCTTTCCGCCCTGTCCCATGTGATTCTTATTCTGCTTATGTTCTTTGGCCGTGTGGGCGGTCTGACGCTTATTTACGCCGTGTCCGCCGGCGAGCGGCCGGACGGCGCGCGCCTGCCCATGGAGCAGGTGGCCATAGGCTGATTTTTAAGGAGGAAATATTATGAAATCCATTTTGCTTGTGGGTCTGGGCCGTTTTGGGCGCTATGTTGCCAAGGCGCTCAACGAACAGGGCCATGAGGTCCTGGCTGTTGATAAAAACGAGGGCCTTGTAAATGACGCGCTGGACTATGTGACCAATGCGCAGATCGGAGACTGCACCAACGAGCGCTTCGTCGAGTCTCTGGGCGTGAGAAATTTTGACCTGTGCATCGTCACCATTGCGGACGATTTCCAGAATTCCCTGGAGACGGTCTCTCTTCTGAAGGACTACGGCGCGCCTTTTGTGTTGGCCCGAGCCTCGGAGGATATCCACGCCAAATTCCTGCTCAGAAACGGGGCGGACGATGTGGTCTATCTGGAAAAGCAAATGGCCTCCTGGACCGCTGTGACGTACAGCAACGACAATATCTTCGACTATATGGAGCTTACCGACGAGTACGCCATCTACGAGACCCCGGTGCCCGCCTCGTGGCAGGGCAGAACGGTGGTCGAGCTGGAGGTGCGCAAAAAGTACGATATCAATGTGCTGGCCACCAAGAAAAACGGCAAGCTCTTTCCTCTCTCCGGCGCTGAGCACGCGTTCACCGCCGATGAGACGCTGCTGCTTCTTGGCTCAAGGAAGAATATGCAGAAATTTCTCAAGCTCTGAAATCGGTTTTTACGGAGGCACTGTATGAAAATACTGGACAGCCGCGCCGGGGGCAGAGAGCGCTCCCGGGCGGCGGAAAAAGCGCTTGGGATAGCCGGCGCGCTGCTTATCCCGGCTGCGGTAATATATCTTGAAATCCTTCTCAGACTGACGGCAAAAATGGAAGTCATTCACAGCGGCCTGGCCGGCGGACTCTGCACGGCTCTGGCCTTCGCGCTGGCGGCTTCCGCGCTCTGCGCGCTGCCTGGAAAAAGCGCCGCCAAGTGGCTGCGCTTTTTTTTCGTAGAACTGTTTACCGTCTGGTACCTGGTGGCATTTTTTATAAATGACAGCTATAAGGTGTTTATGGCCCCGTCCATCATTCTCAGCACCGCGGGCGCCGCGGCACGGGATTTCGGCGGAAATGTGGCCGCGGCGATTGGAAACGGCCTGCCGGTCATAGGGATTTTTCATTTTCCCGCCCTGCTCTGTCTGCTTCTGCCGGGCGGGCGCCCCGCCGGGCGCGTCAGGCGCAGGCTTATTCCGGCGGGGATCATGCTGGTTCTGGCCGCCGCGGCGCTTTTTGGGGGTGTGTTTTTCAGCACCTGCACCCCGGAGCTCAAAACCCGGTATGAGAGTGAGTACAACTATGACGGCGCTGTGAAATATTTTGGCCTGCTCTCTGCGCTGACCCAGGAGTTCAGGGCCTCGGTCTATCCCGGCGGACAGGCAGCCGGCTTTTCCACCACCGCCACGGCGGCGCCTGCCGCGTCCCCCGCGGCCGAAAGCGAGCCGGTGGAAACGGCGGCCCCGGAATACGGCCTGAATGTGATGGATATCGACTTCCAGAGCATAAATCCCGGCGGGAATTCAAACCTTGCCGAGCTGAACGCCTATGTTGAAAGCCTGGAGCCCACGAGCAAGAACCGGTATACCGGCATTTTTGAAGGAAAAAATCTCATTCTCATCACAGCGGAGGCCTTTTCCAAAGAAGTGATTGACAAGGACCGTACCCCTGCTCTGTACCGGCTGGCAAATCAGGGGATTGTTTTTGAGGACTTCTATCAGCCCGCCTGGGGGGGCAGCACCTCCACAGGCGAATATTCCTGGCTCACCGGGCTTGCGCCGACGGATCCCATGGCCATGATGTACTCCGCCCAAAACAATCTCTTTTTCACCATGGGCAACCAGCTCCAGCGCCAGGGCTATTACAGCGCGGCCTATCACAACGGCAGCTATACCTACTATAACCGGGATTATACTCACTGCAACCTGGGCTATTCCCGCTTTGTGGGCATTGGCAACGGGCTGGAAGAGGGGATGACCGGGGGTTTCCCGGCCAGCGATCTGGAGATGTTTGACTTTACCCTGCCCCAGTATGTAGATAAACAGCCTTTCAGCGTCTACTATATGTCAATAAGCGGCCATGCCAGCTATGCTTTCAGCGAAGAGGTAAACGACATGGCGGTAAAAAACCGGGCGGTTACCGAAAATATGACCTGCTCCGAGGCGGTAAAGGCCTACTATGCCTGTAATCAGGAGCTGGAATACGGGCTGGAGAGCCTTGTGTCCGGGCTGGAGAAGGCGGGGATTGCGGATGATACGGTCATTGCCATCGTGCCGGACCACTATCCTTACGGCCTGATGCCCAGCGCCGCCTGGGGCTTTAACACCAATTATCTCGAACAGCTCTATGGCTTCCCGGCGGACACAAATCCGGCCCGGGACCATAATGCGGCCATCATCTGGTGCGGCAGCCTGGAAGCGCTTGACGAGCCCATCGTCGTTCCGGGGCCTACGTCCAGCCTGGACATTCTTCCTACGCTCCTTAACCTCTTCGGGCTGGAATATGATTCCCGCCTTTTGGCCGGGCGGGATGCGCTTTCCGGCGCGGAGCCGCTGGTATTCTGGAATGATTACAGCTGGCTCACGGACAAGGGCTATTATGACAGCGCGGCCCGGAGCTTCCGCCCCAACGGCGGTGTGGAGGCGGATGAGGAATACATCCAGATGATGAACGATCAGGTGAAGGACAGGCTGAGGTTGTCCGGCAAAATTGCCAGTCTGGATTATTACGGCATGCTCTTCGGCCCGGATGAAATAAAATGATCCATCGGCAAATCCCGGCGATGCGAAAGCACCGCCGGGATTTGTCATTTGCCAAGGGCTTGAATTATGCTGCCTTTTCTTCGATCCCGGCGCTCCGAAGCATGTCCTGTATGCTGATGCCATAGCCCCTTGTAGGGTCGTTGACGAACACATGGGTTACAGCGCCAACAAGCTTACCGTCCTGGAGGATGGGGCTGCCGCTCATGCCCTGAACAATGCCGCCGGTCTGGTTCAGGAGCCGGGGGTCGGTGACGGTGAGCATGATATGGCGGCCGTCCCCGTCGCTGTAAACACGGGTGATCTCCACCTGATATTCCGCCGTCTGCCGCCCGCTGACGGTGGAAATAATGCTGGCCTTTCCGGGACGGATGTCTCCGGTCTCCACGGCGCGGCTGCCCAGAGCCACAAAGGAGCGGCCGAAAATGCCGTGGGCGGTATTCTCATCCACGCTGCCCAGTATTTTGCCCACATCGGCGCAGCCGTTGAGTTCCCCGGGGGATCCGGAAGCGCCCTTCGTGATGCTGACGATCTCCGCGTCGCTTATGCTGCCTTTCTCCAGCGGCACCATCACACCGCTGTCGCAGTCGCTTATGCTATGGCCCAGGGCACCGAAAATACCCGTATCCGGGTCGCTGAAGGTAACGGTGCCGATGCCGGAAATGCCGTCACGGAGCCACATGCCGAGCATCCACTGATTCTCGTTTGAAAGGGCGGGCTGTACGGTGAGCTTCAGCGTCTTGCCTTCCCGCTTCACCGTCAGCTCCACGCTTGCCCCCTGCTTTTTGCCCACGGCCTCAATGAGCGCTCCCGCTCCCGTGACCTTTTCACCGTCGGCCTCAATAATAAAATCACCTTGCTGCAGGCCCGCGTCGGAAGCCGGGGAACTGCTTCCCCCGGCAGTCTCCACCTCTGCCACGCCTGCCACCATCACGCCCTCCGTGCTTATCTGGATACCCACTACCTGTCCGCCCACAACAAGCTCCTGGGCAAAGGCCGCCCCGGAAAAGGCGGAGGACAGAAAAAGACAGAGAAGCGCTGTAATTGCTGCTTTTTTCATAAAAAACTCCCTCCCGCGCATTATCATCATTCAAAATTGCCGCATGATCATTATGTGCGGGAGGGAAGGAAAATAAATAAGGATATTTATCTCAGCATTCCTGAAAAAACCATGGGCGCTTTTTTCAGAAAGGCTTCATCCGCAGTAAAAACCGGAAGTTTCTTTCGTCGGGAGCAAAGCGAAGAAGCAAAAGCCATTAGCGGAAAATTCTTCACCGTGCGCGCGAAACGGCAGGACAATTCCGCGCGGACGCACCGGGAAAGAAATTTTTTCCATAAGTTATTTTTCTATTATATGCACATTCATATGCTCGTAGCTCATCTGAACCCCGTGCGCCTGAAAACTGCGGCGGACGCGCTCGTTCATGCCGTAGTACACATCCCAGTAGTCCGGCGTCCTGCACCAAATGCGGGCGATATAATCGATCGAGCTGGCCTTGTAGCTCTCGATGCCCACAAAGGGGGCGGGCTCCGCAAGAACCCGGGCGTCCTCCCCGGCGGCCTCGAGAATGGCGGTACGGACGGCCTCGGCGGCATCGTCATAGGAGGCGGAAAAGTGCATATCCACCCGGCGGAGCGGCTCGGAGCTGTAATTGGTCACGGCGGCGGCGGTCACATCGCCGTTGGGGATGCTTATGACCGTGTTGTCGAAGGTTTCCATCACGGTGTAAAAAAGCCCAACGGTTTTCACAACGCCGCTTTTGCCGGCAATGTCCACATAGTCCCCGGCGACAAAGGGCTTGGACATGAGAAGGGTCACGCCGGAAAAGAGGTTTGCCATGATATTCTGCACCGACAGGGAGAGGGCCAGGCCCGCCACGCTCACCAGAGCCACCAGGGAGCTGGTCTGTATCCCCAGAGAATCCGCCACGATGATCGCGGTCACCAGCCACAGCGTGATCTTTACCGCCGAGCGGATAAAGCCCCGCAGCGTGCCCTCGAGCCGTTTGGAAGAGTTCAGAAGCTTGTCCGTCAGTTTGCTTATAAGCTTTATGGCAATCAGGCATACTATAAAGGTGAGCAGCGCCGGAACCAGCGCCGACAGTGTGAGCTTCCCGAGAGATATTTCCGAAAAGGCGTTCATAATGCTTTCCTGCATGATTGTTCCCCCCTTTCGCCGCTTATATGCTTCCCAAATAGCCCTCTAAAATAAGGCTGGCGGCGACCGCGTCCACGGTTTTTCTGTGCTTTTTCTCCTTTTTCCCGCTGGCATGCAGGATGGCGTGGGCCTCGATGCTGCTGCGCCGCTCGTCCCATAAAATGACGGGCAGGCCGCTGTCCTTTATCAGCAGCTCGCGAAACAGGCGGCTTTTCTCTGCCCGTGGGCCCTCGCTGCCGTCCATATTTTTCGGAAGTCCCAGCACCAGCGTTTGAACCTGCCGCGCTTTTGCCTCCTGGCTTATGCGCAGGGAGGCCCGCTCCATGTCCCATTCCTCCATGGTCCAGGCCTCGCCGCAGAGCATTCCCAGCAGGTCCGAAACCGCCAGGCCTATGCGGGCGTCACCGTAATCGATGGCCATGATTCGCATGTAGTCCTCCCCTTTAAAAAAGATTGAAGCAGGCGCGCACGGCTCCCGCCATATACAGGGAACCCACGGCGCAGACCATACCCTCATCCCCGGCGGCCTTTGAGGCGGCGGAGACGCCCTCCTCTATGCTTCCGCAGACCGTCACGGGCTTTTTATACCGGCGCAGGTGCTCTGCCAGCGCCTCCGCAGGCAGGGCCCGATCGCTGTTGGGAGTAACGCAGATATATTCGTCCGCGGCGGCGTTCAGAATTTTCGTCAGCGCGGCGTAATCCTTGTCCGCCAGCACGCCCACCAACAGCACCCGGCGGCGGTTGGAGAAATAGTTCATAAGATTATCCCGCACGGTTTCGGCGCACTGAGGGTTGTGCCCTCCGTCCACAACAAAAAGCGGCTCCGAATGGATAAGCTCGAAGCGGGCGGGCCAATTGACGGCGTAGAGCCCGTGCTCCACATCTTCATGGGGCAGCTTCCAGCCCCGGCCGCGCAGCGCTTCCACCACCTCCAGGACTACGGCGGCGTTTCTGAGCTGGTGCTCCCCCATGAGGGGGATGGCGTAGCTTTCGCCCTTATAGGAGAACACCTGGCCCTCCAGGCTGTCAAACTCCCGGCGGATTTCATTGAAATCGGCAACGCGGAGCGGGACGCCGCATTCGGCGCAGCGCTTTTTAACCACAGCTTCCACGCTTTCCTGCTGCTCATAGAGCACGCAGGCGCAGCCGGGCTTTATGATGCCCGCCTTTTCCATGGCGATCTGTTCCACCGTGCTGCCAAGGACCCCGGTATGGTCAAGGCCGATGTTCATGATGACCGCCGCTTCCGGGGCGCCGATGATGTTGGTGGCATCAAAGCGGCCCCCCAAGCCCACCTCAAGCACCACGATGTCGCAGCGCCCCCTGGAATACCAGAGCAGGGCGGCGGCAGTGATCAGCTCAAACTCCGTAGGGTGGTCCTCCACCATAGCGTCCGCCAGGGGGCGCAGTTCCGTAACCAGCTCCGCAAGAGCCTCGTCGTCGATCCGCCGGCCGTTTATCTGCATCCGCTCGTTGAATCGGTACAGATAAGGGGAGGTGAAAAGCCCCGTGCGGTATCCGGCGGCTTTAAGCACGGATGCGGCCATGGCCGCGCAGCTGCCCTTGCCGTTGGTGCCGGCGATATGGACAAATTTAAGCCCCTTCTGGGGATTCCCCAGCTTTTCCAGCAGCGCCCCGACCCGCGCAAGGCCGGGCTTGGAGCCGAACCACTGCATCCCGTCGATATATTCAAGTGCTTCTTTGTAATTCATGGCGATCCTCTTTTTCAATTTAATATCCGTGAAGAGAATATAGCATCAATCCGGTTCGGGCGCAAGCGCAAAATCGTGAATTTTCCTTGATTTTACGGCAAAAAACGGTTGACCTTGTTCCCTGCCTGTGATATAGTATGTGTTACCTGTCGGATGAGAGGTCTGTTTTTGCGCGCATTTTTCCGCGCGAAGGCGTCCCCGCGCCAATACAGGGAGGCAATGCCCGCCGGAGGCGGGTAAATAAAATAGGAGGTGCCGAAAGAATGGCTGCAGGCGCAAGAGTAAAAATTACACTCAGATGCGAAGAATGCAAGCAGAGGAACTACAACACGGTCAAGAACAAAAAGAATACTTCCGACCGTTTGGAGCGCAACAAGTATTGCCCCTTCTGCAGAAAGCACACCAAGCATGTGGAGACCAAGTAACTTCTGAAAGGACGCGTGAAAATGGCTGTAGAAAAGAAACCCAATACTGCTCCGGCCAAAGCCGTCACCGCCGTTAAGAAGGACGAGACCAAGCCCGGCTTCTTCAAGAGGATCGGGAAATGGTTCCGCGAGATGAGAAGCGAGCTGAAGAAGGTCATCTGGCCCACGGGCAAGAGCCTTACCAACAATACGCTTATCTCCGTGGGAGTTATGCTGGCCTCGGCTGTGGTGCTGTGGGGCTTCGATGAGTTGGCTCAGATGCTGGTAAAGGCGATCTTTACTTTGGTGGGCTGAGCATGGCTGAAGACGCAAAGTGGTATGTTGTTCACACATACTCCGGTTATGAAAACGCAGTAGCTGCCGCCGTGATGAAGGCGGCGGAAAACCGCAGGATGACGGATCTGATAAAAGAGGTCAACATCCCCATGGAGACCGTTACCGAGATCACCGACAGCGGTGAAAAGACCGTTGAGCGCAAGGTGTTTCCCGGTTATGTGCTGGTGAAGATGGTCCTTACGGACGATAGCTGGCACCTTATCCACAATGTCCGCGGCGCAACGGGCTTCGTAGGCTCCGACGGCAAGGCCGTCCCCCTGACGGAGCAGGAAATTTACGATTTGGGCGTCGAACGCAGGGAAATCGTCGTGGGCTATGCCCTGGGCGACGAGGTCAAGGTAAACGACGGGCCCCTCGCCGGCTTCCTCGGCGTGGTGGACGAGCTGGAGCCTGATAAGAACAGGGTCCGCGTGGTCGTTTCCATGTTCGGCAGAGAGACTCCAGTTGATCTGGAGCTGGACCAGGTCGAAGTAATTAAAGACTAAGAAGAAAGAGGTGCTGTAAATGGCACAGAAAGTAGTTGGATACGTAAGATTCCAGGTTCCCGCCGGCAAGGCGACTCCGGCACCCCCCGTCGGCCCGGCTCTGGGTCAGTACGGCGTTAATATCGGTCAGTTCACCAAGGACTTTAACGAGCGCACCAAGGGCGACATGGGCATGATGATCCCCGTCGTCATCACCGTGTACTCCGACCGCAGCTTCACCTTCATCACCAAGACGCCTCCTGCCGCCCTGCTCATCAAGAAGGCCTGCGGCATCGAGACTGCCTCCGGAGTCCCCCAGAAGGATAAAGTCGCCACCATCAGCAAGGAAGATGTCCGCAAGATCGCCGAGCAGAAGATGCCCGACCTCAACTGCACCGACATTGAGTCCG
>OLPA01000410.1_pt1 | contig 40167 bp, 29 predicted proteins | sample 1672811 | NCBI WGS metagenome assembly OLPA01 (sample SAMEA3136726, study PRJEB25190) | human gut metagenome | biome: human gut; feature: human-associated habitat; material: faeces | place: Austria | collected 2013
AAAAAAATCATAACAACGTATGATTTTTTAAAATTATAAAATGGGGCGCGATGTGGGGATCGAACCCACGCATAACGGAGCCACAATCCGCCGTGTTAACCACTTCACCACACCCGCCGCATCTTATCATACAGCACCTGCTGTATAACGAAATGTATTATACCATGCTTACCCACAGGCGTCAATATTGCAACCCTTCAAGGAAAGGACCTTTGAATGCGGTAACTCCCTTCCTATTTTATTCTTCTACATAATGATGCTAAAGAAATAAACGACTTGATGATCCTCCACCAATGCGGGCGGAGGTTCAAGCCGCTCATTTCTTTATTAAAAGTATAAGAGATAATGACAAAAAGTCAAATCCGCACGCAACTGAGCGCTTTTTTAGTTGTGATTCCCTACTATCTCTCGCTAAGGTATAATTGTGAAATCAATCATGCCATGCATAACCACGTTGTAATTCCCTACTATCTCTCGCTAAGGTATAATATACCTGCTAAAAAAGACGAGGTACTCACTCAGTATCCCGTCTTTTTAGTATGAAAATTTTAAAAAAATAAATAAATTCTCCTCTTTATTTTTCATTTTTTTAGAAGACAAGCAGTTTACTTTCTTTTTGAGGCTCATCCAAATCGGGAATCTTTTCTCCGCACAGAATTTCCATGGCTTCAAACTGCCTTTCCGTCACGAGGAGTGTCCGCACAGAGCCTTCCTCGGGAAGTTCCCGCAAAAGACGTCCGCGGTGCTTCGTTGCCGCTTCCTGCCCATTGCAAAGGCGCACATAGATAGAGAACTGCATCATATAATAGCCGTCATGAAGAAGAAAATGACGGAACTGATTTGCCGCCCTCCGCTCTCCTACTGTCCCTGTAGGCAAGTCAAACATTACGATGAGACGCATATACTTACTCATAGGCATGGGCCTGTAAAGGCATTAACTCTGGAAGGAGCAAGACTGCCGAAGCATCTTCAAAGCACCGTGATAAACCTTGCACCTCCCGCTCAATGGCATGGTTCACGCTGTGGACTTCTTTTCCTGAACGAATATTGCAGTTTAAAAGTTGGACAAGTCCCCGACGCATTTCTTTTGTAAGATATTCTTCCTCACTTTCCACAAAACGGAAAGCATATAAATCGACAAGGGGACGAAACGGCTCAAGGAGATCATCGGCCAAATTAAAAGCATTCAATTCACTGTGGTGGAAAAGGCCAAGGCTTGGTTCAAAGCCGTAAATCGCCAGATACCGGGCGATGGCGCTTCGAAGAATCATATACCCATAGTTCAGGATATCATTCACCAAGTACGGTGTACGGCGGGTAAAGTCTTCCCCAAAAAGCATGGGAAAGTAAGCGGCTGCTGCCATACTTTCCACATTCGTCGTATCACCGGACTTTACTTTATCTACCAATCTATCCACTATATTTTCTTTGCCGCAAAATTCCAGACAGCGCCCCTGGTTCCGTATTTTTTCCTGCACCACTTGCCGCCAGAGCTGCTTCAGGCGCGGCTTCTTTTGAGAAATTTGACGGCGGATCGTTTTCAGCCGCCGTGAATTGGCGCCATAAGGAAGAAGGACGGATTCCGGCATATGCTTTCCATTACAGAGAATAACCACCGTCCCTCGCGAAGAAAGCTGCTCCAGGCAGTACGTGGTAATGATGATTTCCCGATTGTCCAGAACTACCGTAGCAATGTCTTCCGCCGGCAGTTCATGAAGTACATCTTTTTCGATACAAAGACGATTATTCTTTTGAAATACTTTAGCACCGCTTTCCACCATGATATGTTGGTACATAACTGCCTCCTCTACCGAAAGGTCTGCCGTTTTTCCTTACTTGCAAAAGAAATATTTCCAAGTACATCGATACAGCATTTTTTGATTTCCCTTAAACTTTGTATGCCGATCCCTCTGGCCTTATATGTCTCATCATGATTGACTCCGCTGATGCTCCCTGTTGCAATATCTGCGCCCTTGTAATACATCAAAAACCGGCTCGCCTTTTTCTCAGGATCTAAAGTACTTCCTTTTAACGCTGCCTTAAAGGGAATTCCTTTCCCTGCATCTACAAAAATTAAATCATTGGGATACAGAGAAAAAATAAAATCCTCCTCTTTCATGATCTTCCATGCCTCATAGGGCTTATGAGCAAGCACAGCTCTATTGGGCAATTCTTCTTTCACTGTATCCGCCACGTAGACAGGAATAAAATAGTACTTCTTCTTTCCCTTTTCTTCTACCCGGAACACATCAATCCGCACCATATTTCCATTAGAAGCCAGGCCTTTTCCACCATTGACAGGTATCAGCATGGTGGATTTTTCCATAATTTTCACTTTATTCACAATCGGACCGGGCGTCCCGTCGGCCTTTGGTTTATGGAATGGTTCTTTAAATGCCTCTTTCGCCTTCCCACCATATCTTTGCAATTGTTTTTTCAGCGCTTCATAAAGGAGCCGATCACTTTCTTTATTGTAGTATCCTTTTATTTCCTCTTTATCTTCCGTCAGTTTCAAATCAATCAGCGCCGTTTTCGAAATGGTATATCCTTCTTCTTTCAATCTTCCGCTCCGAATGGTTTCCTTATGTGCCGGGCCATGTATTTTCCGATTGGGCATGTGGGACACAAAAGGTTCTTCCATTTCTGTTATATCAGCAGTTTTCGGGATATCCAGCGGTCTTATTCTGACTTTTTGTTCCAGTTCATAGCGGAAATTCAGCCATGGTTCAGGGAATACATCTTTTGTGTTTTTATTTTTCTTTTGAAGGACTTCTCCTGTTTCCATATCCACTTCATAATCCCACAGCTCCCTGCTCTTGCTGTACCGTGACACCTTATTTACAATACCTTGCGTAGCGCAGGCGATGATCACCGCATCTACGGCATGGTGGAGATCACCGTTTTCCCTGATTTTATTGATTCCTAAACGCTTTCGGAAATAAGCAGTCACCGCGCCATTCACAGGGATAATCCGTCTTTTTCTTTCGGTATATCCCTTAGCCAGTACCAAATGGTGCCGAAGATAATTGTACAGGTACTTACTGATATACTGCGTATCTTGGAGATTTCTCCGTTTCCATTCGTTTTCTGTTGTTTCCGTATAGTCGATTCGAAGCAAGTTTTCTCTCTTACGGCTGTTCCGAATGGTACTCTTCACCCAATGGATAAACCGATTCTTCCGTTCCGGGGCATCTGCCAGATATTCCATGGGTATGCGGTTTCTCTTTTCCCGGTTTTCTTTTGTAAGAACAAGGACTTTATTATTGTAAGAATCATCAAAAGAACGGCTATAGGGAATGATATGATCCACTTCCGCATAAGATGGGTCTCTCAAGAGCTTCTCCATATCGAAATGTTTCTGGGAATACGCGCATTCTCCATTCTGCTCTTCGCAAAGCTTAAATTTCACGATATCCATACCCTTGGGACGAAGTACACCAAATTCGCTTATCAAACGTTGTCTGATCTTTTCATTTTTTGCCTGATTTTCCTGCATTCCTTTTTCTATTTTCTTACGATCCCGGAAATTTCTTGCCAGTTCGCGGGCCAGTTCGATATGGACTTCCACCGGATTTCCATACCGGAGGATAATGGCATTGATGACTTTCAGCGTTTGACTGATGGATCGTTTCACCACAGGATTAGGTATATCATCGATATTTTCCAGAGAGCTTTTGCTGAAATCATAACCTGCCCGTTCGCAGGCTCTGGAATAAACTTCTCCTTTTTCAAGAAAAGGAAGAATTTTGTAGCAAGCCTTGAGGGAAAGATGTCCGAACTTGCTGAAACCGGAAAGTCTTTCCAGAAGTGCTTCTCTATCCGCTTTTTCAATTCCCCCTTCTTCTAAATATTTCTCGATCGTTTCTTCATTTTTATATACAGAGAAAGCCGTTGCAATGGTATCCAACTGTTCATGGCTCAATTTAAGGATACGGTTTTTTTCAACTTTATCCAACGCTTTGCGGATACTATGGTAGTCTTTTACCCAACTGAAAGACATTTTCTCCGCTTCTGACACAGGCTCTTCCAGATCTTCCTCTTTTTCCTTTTTCAAATCATACCGAAGTCCTACGAAACGGTCTTCCGGATCGAGAAACAAGACTTCACGCAAACTGCCATAAGTCAGTTTTTCTTTTTTCCATGCTAAATCAGCGATGCGTCGTCTTTCTTCCTCTGTAAGAAAACGCTCGCTTCCTCGTCTGTTTATTTTCAGATGGTTAATTTTCTGCCACAGGTTGAACGCCATGAAAGCATAACTTGCTTTCGGCGCTCTCTTTTCTTTTTTCCCTTCAAGTGTACAAGAGCCAATCATTTTTTCGATTTGATTGCCTGCATAAGGGCTGTTCTCGCCCGGGCCCTCGTCAAACTTACGCTGGGCTGCAAAAAGAATTACATACTCTTCCTCTATTTTTTCATCAGCAAATTTTTGTCCCAGATTCCGCTGGATTTCAAAAAGTGTATGTATCTCTTCCATGAGCATGGCGCGGCTTACAGTGAAATTATAGGCACCGTCCCTGTTCCTTTTCCGCTTCCTGAATTTTTCATTATCACAAAGCATTTCACCGACGGTGCGGTAATTTTTCAAAATCTCCGCATTGGCGGCAATGGCTTTCAACATTTCACCTTCATCTGCATCGCCGCTTGCTTTTTTACGATTCGATTTAAAGCCGCGATGCTTGGCAAAGAATATGAGAAGTCGTGCCCATTCTTCAGCCGTCACTTTTTCCGTGAGCGCTCTTTTTCTCAGTTCATAAATATCTATCGCCGAAGGCACATCATAGAGATGGTCTACTTTTTCTGCCGGCAAAATATTATGTCTTTTAAGATAACTCCGCACTCTCTGCAAACGGAAACGACGGCGGCGGATAACACGGCGAATTCCCCTGCTCATTCTCCGTGGCGCTGCCAGTGACGCACCTGTCTTCGGTACCTCTGCCTTGTCAAAAATACGAGCTCCCAAGCCTTCTATACGTATCGGATTATCTTCCTCGTTCAGTTCCAATACAGCCCACCCTACCGAGGCAATCCCCACATCCAATCCCAATACGTAATTCATGGCTTCTCTCCTTTGTACAAAATATTTACTAAAAATATCCACATGTCTACGGTTAAAAAGTCATATAAAAAGATAACGGCACCCGTGGGTGCCGTTAGAGCTTTACGGTACCAACACTCCTGTTGGACCTTATTGTAATAACCTACTATCTCTCGCTAAGATATAATTATTACATTTTTAGTATATGGTAGGGGCGGTGCTTTGTCAATTATTTTTTCACAAACCCATATTCTCTTTAAATCCTTTTATAATATTTCTTTCTACTTCCCTATCCATGCTATATAATAAAAGCGTATAAAGCATATAGGAGGTCCTATGTCTCTTAAATTTCATGAAATGACGATTGATGCTTACCTATCCGCTCTCGGTTCTATGGCTCCCGCTCCCGGCGGCGGTGCTGCTGCGGGACTCATCGGAACGCAGGCCTGTGCCTTGGGAGAAATGGTTTCCCGCCTTTCTTCCTCCGGGAAGAATACTGATGATTTCCGTGAAAAAGCGGAGCAGTATGTTGCCGTTTTTGAATCGGCCCGCTCTATTTTCCTGGATCTGATGGACGAAGATGCGAAAAATTTCCGTGAACTGATGGCACTTCTTCAATCACCAAGGGATCCTGCCGACACGAAGCGGAAAGAAAATCTGGAAGCGGCTTTCAAAAAATCGGCGGAAGCGCCTTATCAGATGGCGGAAGCCATGAGCGGACTGCTCCCCGCATTTACCCAGCTCCTGCTTCACTGCAATAAGAATGTCATCACTGACGCGGTTATCGCTGCGGAACAAGCCATTTCCTGTATCCGTGCGGCCAGATTGAATGTGGAAATCAATGCGAAGTACGTAAAAGATGAATTTTACGCCCGGGAGATGAAGGATTCTTACCTCACCTGGGAAAATGCCATTTCCGCTATCGACGCGGTACTCACTTACCAGGTTAAACTTTAATTTTCAGGCTGCAGCATCTTCGCGGCTTATTTCTATCGGAAAGATTATGGACTCTCAATCGGAAAAGGCGGAAAGGGAAGAATCCCGCCTGCAGTTTAACAAACAGCTTTTCAAAACATATCTCGCTCTTGATCACTGGCACCGGTTCCGTCTCCGCCTTTTTCTGGAAGGAATCCTCGTCGGAATCGCCGGCGGTCTTTTGATTGCCCTTTTCCGTTTCCTCCTGGGACTGGCTGATACCTATCGCCGCCGTCTGTTTCAGGAAATCATTATCCCGTCTTTCGGGATTTCCGATTTCCTCCCCCTCCTTTGGTGGCTGGCAGCACTTTTCTTCATCGGCGGCGTACTTTACGGCATGTGCCGATACGCCCCCATGGCTTCCGGGTCGGGGATTCCGCAGGTGAAGGGTGTCATTCTCGGTTTCTTCAAAATGAAATGGTTCCGCATTCTCTGGGTAAAAATCACCGCAGGTGCTTTAGGCATCGGCGCGGGCTTGTCTCTGGGCCGTGAAGGGCCGTCTATTCAAATCGGCGCCGTTGCCGCCCAGGGCTTGAGCCGCCTCATGGGACGGACACGCATGGAGGAACGGTATCTCATCACCAGCGGCGCCAGCGCGGGTCTTGCGGCGGCGTTTAATGCTCCCCTGGCGGGAACGATGTTCGCTTTGGAGGAGCTCCACCGCAATTTTTCGGGCGCTGTCCTTCTCCCTACAATGGCTTCCGCTATTTCCGCCACCATTGTGTCCCAGTTCTTTTTCGGATCGGCGACAAGTTTTTCCTTTCCTCTTCTTGTCCATCTGCCGTCGGAATACTTGTGGTGTGTAGTGCTTATTGCCGTTTCCTGCGGTTTTGCAGGTATCGTTTTCAATTACGGCCTGCTCCATATGGACGCTTTTTACGGTCTTCCCGTCTTCAGAAACCAATATATGAAAATCATGTTTGCCCTCTTTGCAGCGACGATTCTTGCTTTCACACTGCCCGATGTTTTAGGCGGAGGAAATTTCCTGGTCGATTCGCTGGCAAAAGCACGGTACGGCTTCGGATTCCTTGCGGCGCTTCTTCTGGCAAAATTTCTTTTCACCCTCATCAGTTACGGCTGCGGCGTTCCCGGCGGTTTTTTCCTGCCTCTTCTCGTTATCGGCGCCCTCATCGGCTCCCTGGAGGGGGAACTCCTCATCTCTGCAGGCATTTTATCCGCCCTCTACCTACCAAACATTATTATCATTGCCATGGTCGCTTTCTTTGCCGCCAGTATCCGCGCTCCCATTACGGGGACGCTCCTCATTCTGGAAATGACAGGTGACTTCCATCACCTCACGGCGCTTGCCCTCGCTTCCGCCGTAGCTTATGTCACAGCGGAACTGCTGAAAGGCCAGCCGATTTATGATTCTCTCTTGAAAAAATCCCTGTCCAATGGTTCTACGCCCGTTTCCGACGAAGAAAGAAATATTCTGGAAGTTCCCGTGGGCAGCGGTTCCATCCTCGAAAACCGGACAGTGGAGGAAATCCCCCGTCTGTCTCACACGGTACTCGTCAATATCAAAAGGCAGGGGGCAGATATGATTCCCGACCCTGATACAAAACTTCTCTCCGGTGATTTCCTTTACTTCCTTACAGAAAGCAGGCATACGGAAGAAATCCACCACCTCTGCGAGGCACAGATTCCAAAAGACCATATCCGGTAAATTGAAAAGCGCTTGGACTGTTTGGTTCCAAACGCTTTTTTGTCCTAATTTTCATTCAGAGAAACAATGTACCGCTCCACCATCTCCGCCAGATTCCCGTTCGCTTTCAGACCGGGAGCAAGAGAAATGAAACGAAGACTGAAATCCTCATCTCCGCGGGGAGGTATTTCTTTCGGAAAAACCGCCCACACTTCTTTTACAGGCCGGCTGTTCCTGAGAGAATCGCCCTCTTCCATGCCGCGGTAAAATTTCGTATTCATATCGCGGTACGCGTTGAACTGGGTACGGATGCCTGCACTTCTTGCCGCGTCGCGCCACAGGAAAAAAATGTCACGGTATTTAAAATCTGCCACGAGAGAGCCATAATACGCTCCGTTCCGATAGTAGTCCATGCGGAGATCGGGACGGCGGTGGACATTATTCGTATAGAGGGGATCCGTTTCCCTGTCGGTGTCCGATGCATGCTGGGGCACAGTGCCGTCATAAATGAGACGGATCTTTTCATCATTCCTTGACAGAGTAATTTCCGTTCCTTCTTCCAGGCTGGACAGACGGTACTTCCCGTCTTCCTGCACCACGGCAGGGCCCGTCGCCAGCTCCCACCCCTTTTCTTCCAGCGCCTTGATGAATTGGAGGAAACACCAAAGTTCGTACAGTTTGTCTGTCCTCTTCCACTGGAATTGATAGAAAGATGATACGGAAAGACTGTCGGCAGGATTTCTCAAATTTCTGTACAGCCTGTACAAAAGGGAATAACGGGGGTCAAGAAAAACAGTCATAGGCAGTGTTTCGGGCATTCCGCTTTCTGCTTCATGAAACCAAGTCGCCTCTGCCACCATCCGGATCGCATTTCGTATATGCACCGCCCGGGCCCGGTATTTCTCAAAATGAGAAAGCGCATTGGCCCCGTTTTTAAAATCTCGGTTTTTATAGTACCCCGCATTGGCATCCTGGACTTTTCCCAGCCGCCGTGCATGATCGTCAATTTCCTGTACAAAAGAACGGAGATTTTCATCCAGCTTTTGTAAAATAGCTTTGGCAAAACGATTCTCCGCCACGTTCCAGGTCACTTCCGAGCAAATGACAGGCAGGACGGGCGTCCCTTCCCGTGACTTTCCCGATGCGCAGCGGATATGGGCGCCTGCGGCATCCCGATTGCTCCTTACGACACCCTGTTTGCGGACAATGCGGGAATTTGCCGTACGCGCCAGTTCCCCCAGCACCTGCACGACACGGTCCGACTCTTCGCTGATGGCATAGAAACGGAGCAGCATGGCAGATTTCAGCCCCAGTTCGCCTTCCATGGAACGGGAAATATGGATACTCCGTTTCATAAAATCGAAGGAAAGATCTTTTATTTCCTCTACCAGTTCCTCACGCATAGCCTGCCAGCTCTGCCGTCCCATGAACTTGGGGGCGATTTCCAAAAGCCCCCGCCATATTTTTCCCGCGCCTGTCACGGTAATCACATAGTAACCGGGAACAAGCGGGAAGTCTCTCCCCTCAAAAAGAAGGAACGGTTCTCCTTTCCATCCTGGGCGAAGATAACTCTGTCCGTCAATCTTTTCCGCATGGGGCAGCGTCACCACATCGAGCCCGTCCATGGTAAAACGGAAATCGGGAGGCCCGTCGAAGCGGAGCCAGATATCCTGATTTTCCACAAGACTCACACCGGCAGTTTCTTCTAAAACCGCTTCTTCTCCGTTTACAAACCGGGTAACCGGGTAAACACGGCCGCCGTCGCCTTTTGTAATAAAAGAAAGCCTGAAGGGCAGTTTCTTTTCACGGCGGTTCCTTCTCCCCGGCGAAAATATCCGGTTCCGTTTTTCTCTTGACCGTTCAGACCGTGTAATCATACAAATTCAGTTCCTGTGCTTTGGCGCGCAAGGCACGTCGTGATTCCTCAAAATCAGAAAGATCGGAAAAACTGTCAAGCACCTTGACCAAACGGCCTTCCACATCACCTTTATCGGAGAGAGAAAGCAAAGCAGACAGCTGCTGGGCAGAGCCGCGTATTTTGGTAAGTATCCTCTGTACCAGCTGGCAGTCCAGTCCTGCCTCCCGATCAAAACCGTCATTTTCGGGAATATTCTTTAAGTACCTGTCCATTTGGCGCGCCACGCGGAAACCGATACACCCCTGGACACCGCCTTCCCGAAGGGCATCATTCAGTGTATCAAGGAATTCCAATTCCCGCGCCGTGAGTTCCATATCCCCCGTTTTCCGGTAACTTTCAAACTGGGCAAAGGATATTTCCTTCAGATCCGGCGGCTCCGCCTTTTCGGCAGTGAGCCAGTCACTGAATCGTTCCTGATGGAGAGTAATCATGTTCGCGCGGTCGAGGATTTTATCGGAAAAACGGTACGTCGATTCATCCACGTTCACCGTACCGGTGAAAATGACATTTCTTCCGATGGAAATTTCCGCAGGATAGGCGTCTCCATTATAAAGACGCCCCTGGAGCGACGGATTATACAGGCGGATAACAGGATCCTCCTCTTTTTCCAGTACAGAAATAAATTGGGCAAAGTAATGCTCCGCTCTGGCCAGGTTCATTTCATCAAAGCAAACGATATACATTTCCTCCGGATGCCTTTCCGCATCAAGAAGAAGCTCCGCAAGGCCCGTGTCGGCAGGGCGGTAAATCATATTTTTCATATCCGCATAGCCGAGGATATCTCCGTCATCCATCCATGACGGGCGGACAGGCACAACGGCGATGCGGTCATCAGGCAGTCCCAGGGCTTCGCCGTAAAGACGGACAAGACGTGATTTCCCTGTGCCGCTCATCCCCGACAGGATCGTCAGGCGCGAAGATTTCACGGAAATATGGAAATTGATCAAATCTTTTTCTGCATACAGAAGTCCTTTTGAAGAAGCAAGCGCGGAAAAACGGTTCAGGAATTCATCTTCCCTGTCCGGTCTTTCCTCCGTTTCTTCAGACATTTCTATTTCTTCCACTTTCTCATCGATTGCCGGTCCTTCCTCTCCGGCAGTCACGCTTTCAGAAGTGTCTTTCTCCAAAAGGGAAGGCAGGATATTTCCCAAACCCGCAGGTGTTTCCGCGGCGGACGCAAAGGATACTACCGGCCTTTCTTCAATGCCGCGGGCGGATAAGATATCCCCATCAGCCGGCACTTCTTCCATGCCCTCTTTCAAGTGTTCGATATATTCAAAAGGTACGAACCAAAGGGGTGAATTGGTACAGCGGAGAACGTGGCCCGCCATGATTTCGTCAGAGATGTCAATCACTTTGTACCCGAGACGGCCACCGTGAAAATACGCGCCGCCCTCATCAATGACCGTCTCTTCAAAAGCATCGCCGTCCAAAGGTGCAAAAAGAACAAAGTCGCCCAACTTTCCATCGTGCCGCTCCGCAGCCGCAGCAATGAAGTAGGGCGTAAAATCATTGTTCCAATATTTTTTTGACAGGCCGGGTATAGGTTTCCCCTCCAAAAGATGGCGGCAGAATTTATTGATATCTCCTTCCATCGCAGGCTCTCCCTGCCGTCCAAAAGCAGGAACGGGACGGTAATCTTCATCCTGTTCCATGAAAGGGGTGCGTCCTTCCTTTTTCAAATCATCAAGGACGAAAAACTTATTATTTCTAAGAGCAGGCGTGAATGTCACGAAAGAACCGCCCAGATCTTCCTGCAATCTGGCAAGCGCCTCCTCTTCACCGGCAAAAGCATTGAAACCGTAGCCGCTGCGGCTCATAAATCCGGTAAAGCCGAACCGCGGGCCTTCTCCCATTTCAGGCGGCAGCGATGACAAAGGATCAACAAAAAAGCGGTAATCCTTCACTCCCGCCCGCGGCGTGGATCCCTTGACAAGGGAACGGACGCGTCCGAGAACTTTCCCTTCTGCCTGCCGAAGAGGGAAAGCGGAATTATCCGCCGTAACATTCGGGGTAATAAAATAAGCCATATAAAATTCCTCTTTTCTTACATAAATAAAAGGTGCACGAAAATTCGTGACAAATACTAAATGGATCAGCTCATGATCCGTGGAAAGAATCCTTTCCTTTAATGATATATCAGATCTCCCTGATACATTTTCATTCTACCATAAAACCGATCTTTTCCACTATTTTATTTTCCTTACACGGACACGCCCCGTGTACATGGCTACCGTAATCATCCGCCCGTATTTCCCATTGTCGGTGGTCAGAAATATATTATATTCTTCTCCCGTTCCTGCGAAACCGTCTTTTCGGAAACGGAGCGAGGCCTTCCCTCCGTCCACGCGGATCCCTTTGGGCAGATATCCTTTCGGATTCACGCGCTCCGTCCCTTTCCTCGTGTAATACCGTCCCGTGCCGTCAGTCATCGTTTCACAAAAGAACGTGAGCCCTTCCGACATAGAAGGGTAATCGGCCGACTCATTTTTCGCAAGGATTTCCACCTGCCGTATCGCCGAAGCCACTTCCTCCGCTGCCAGTTCCAGCCTTTTCTCGCTCCGCCATCCCGTGTACAGAGGGATCACTGCCAGCGCCGCAAGCGATAAAATAACCGAAACCAGAAGAGCCTCAAATAAAACAGTGCCACGATGGAAAGAACGGAAGCTGAAATACTTCCGCGCCATATGCCGCCACACCTCCCAACGCGATGAACGGGCAGAAAGGAATCCCCTCCCTGCGGGACATTCTGCCAAAGAAAAGAAGCACCATGCCTGCAAGAGCCGCAGCAGAAGCAGAAAGGAAAAGAAAAAGCGGTACGGATCCCGGCGCGAGCCATAATGCAGCCGCCCCTGAAAGAAGTATATCCCCCGCCCCCATGGCATGCTTCGCCATCAGAAAAAGAAAACCGTACAGGCCAAGAACAAAAGCGCAGGATAAAAAACCATCCGCCAGGCGGCCGTAAAAAACATTGTGCCCCAACCCTGCCGCCGCAAGGAAAACACTCCAATGGTCGGAAACATACCCCGTCTTCCAATCCTCTACAGCAGGCGGAAACAGAAGAAGCGCAAAAGAAACGAAAGGACTCCAAAAGAAAACCGCCGAAGCGGCAAGAAAGAAACAGCATAAACCGAGTGGAGAAGAAAATTTCTCTCCAAAAAAAGATTTCTCTTTTCCTCTTTCACTGCAAACTGTTCTTTCCAACTCGTCCGCTTCCATATTTCCTCCCCGCAAACCCCTCCGATACTCTGTGCCTCTCATCATTCCATGTCCAGTATAGGAAATATAAACCAATTATTCAAGCCAGCCGGCTTTTCCATGCAACTTGAAAAATCAGGGTAAAGTGCTAAGATGAATATATCTATAAAAAGCGTGTAACTCTCATATAGGAAAATCATGAATGCAGAAATCATAAAAAAAGCGGCGGAAAATGAAATCGCCCGCCATCCGGATCAAAAGAATATACAATTTAAAATCGATGATCATATTTTCTGGATCAAAAGAAAGTACAGCAACAAAAGAAATCGTCTGGTGAAACAGTCCCCGGAAACAGAATTTCTTTTCGAAGTCGCCCGGATTACCATCGCCGCGAAGGCACACCCTGAACTCGTTCCGCAAATCGAAGTCCTCACATCCGAATACATGGTCACCCGTGACGGCGGCCCCACGATAGAAGACTGGATGGAAGATCCTGATTTCACCTTTGAAGAAAAAAAGAATCTTCTCTACCGCATAGGCGCGTCTCTTGCCGCACTCCACAATGCGGATGTCATCCACGGCCGTCCTGCGCCGCGGGATATCCTGTACAGCACCGGCGGAAAAATTACGTTTCTCGACTGGGAAAGCCGGCGCTACTGCAGCAGGAAAGAAACGCAGAAAATACAGGATTTTCTTCTTCTTCTCCACGGAATCTGCAGAATAAACTACGCAGAAGAAAGAGACTGGCTGGATGCCATTGAAAAAGGCTATACCGATACAGATAAAAATGGGATAAAAGAAAAAGCGGTCCGCTTCCTCCGCTCCCACCCCTTTATCGGCATGCTTACCAAAAAACTCCATCGCTTCCATATGACAGACGTGGAAGCCGCAGAAAAACTCTACCGCCGTTTTTGCTGAAAAATACATTCTAGAAATGTTAAAACACCGCCCTGGCCGTCAGACCTGAATCTGACCTTCAGAGGCGGTTTTTATCCGGCAGAATAATTATCCCTTATACCCCGGACACACTTTCCGCCCCCAGTTATTCAGAGCAGGAGCAAGAATGCTGTGTGAGGAAGACGGCAGACGAGACAGTGACACAGAGCAAAGAATTTATTACTTTGATGGCGTCTTACCGTTTCCCGTCATTCAGAGCTTTGGCAAAAATGTTTTATGAGAAAAGCGGGAATCAGCAATATGACACAAAGCGAAGAATCTGTTACACTGATGACATTTTACCGCCTTCCTCCTCACGGTAATAGATCCTTCACGTTCGTTCAGGATGACGCTTAACGTTTCCCTCATTATGACGCTTTCCATTCCCTATCGTTAGTGACGCGCTTCCCCTAAATCGTCATTCAGAACGGAGGTAAGAATGCTGTGTAGGAAAGGCAGGAAAGCGGGATAGTGACACAGAGTGAAGAATCTATTACTCGGATGACGTATTACCGGCTTCCCTCATCGCAGAAACAGATCCTTCACATTCGTTCAGGATGACGACTGACGCTTTCCTCATTATAGCGCCTTGCCGTCCCCGGTCATTCTGAATGGACGCAAGAATGCCATATGAGAAGGCAGGGAAGCGGAATAGTAGCACGGAGTGAAGAATCTATTACCCGGATGACATCCTACGGCTTTCTTTACCATGGTAATAGATCCTTCGCTGTCGCTCTTAGCTTCTAGCTGCTAGTTGCTATCTGTCAGCTGTAAGCTGTCATCTGTTATCTGCTGATACAAAAACGGCACCCATCACGCTTGACAGGTGCCGCATTTTCATTTTCTCTTTTTTATGTCCCGGCTGCAGACAAATCATCGTATATGCCGCATCGTCTGACTGCTGACTTTCAATCACTTCTTCCCTATATGCCTTGCTTTGTAAGCCACCAATTTCGCATCACGGATGGCAAGGTGCTGGAAATACCGCTTTGTTTCCGCGACGACTACACCGGTAAGTCCAAGAAGGGCGATCAGGTTCGGAATGGCCATGAGACCGTTTACAATATCTGCAAGGGCCCAGATTTCTTCAAGCTGCATGAAAGCGCTTCCTGCGATAATGGCGACATAGCACAAGCGGTAAGGAGTAATCCCTCTGACACCCACAAGGTATACGAGGCAGCGTTCACCGTAATAGTTCCAGCCGAGAATGGTGGTGAAGGCGAAAAGTGTCAGAGAAACTGTCAGAAGGATCGGCGCGACAGTGCCATAACCATGGCTGAAAGCGGCCTGTGTAAGAGCTGCGCCGTTGGTATCCCCCAGCCATGCGCCCGAAACGATGATGGTAAGCCCCGTCAGGGTACAGATAATGATGGTATCAATAAAAGTGCCTGTCATGGAAATAAGCCCCTGTTCAGCCGGCCATTTTGTTTTTGCCGCTGCCGCCACGATTGGCGCGGAACCCAGGCCGGATTCATTGGAAAAAAGGCCGCGGGCGATACCGCTTCGCATAGCAAGCATAATGCCCGCACCGGCAAATCCGCCGGCTGCTGCCGTACCTTCAAAAGCGCCGTCAAAAACGAGAGCCAGCGCATGGGGCAGTTCTCCCGAAAATATAACAAGAAGAGCCACCGTGATAATAAAATAAACAACAGCCATGGCAGGAACTATTTTTTCCGCTGTTTTTGAAATGGATTTCAATCCGCCGAAAGTAATAATAGCAACCAGGATGGTAATCACTGCTGCAGAGGGCAGGATAGGAACACCCAGGGATACCTGTAAAGAAGACGTAATAGCATTGACCTGCGTAGTCGTACCGGATCCGAGCATAGCGGTGAGCGTACCGAAGAAAGCAAATGCCAGCGCCAGAGGTTTCCATTTCTTTCCCAGCCCCTGCTCAATGTAATACATCGGTCCGCCTGCGATATTTCCATTTTCATCGATAGAACGGAACTTAACGGCAAGGCAGCCTTCGGCGTACTTGGTAGCCATGCCGAAGAAAGCGGCTACCCACATCCAGAAAAGCGCGCCGGGGCCGCCCAATTTGATAGCAGTGGCAACGCCTACGATATTTCCTGTGCCTACCGTTGCGGCAAGCGCCGTGCAGAGTGCCTTGAAACTGTCAATGTCGCCGTCGCCTTTATTTCTGGCAAAGAAAATCAGCCGAAGGGCCCTTGGCAGCTTGACCATCTGGAGAAGGCGGAGGCGGATGGTCAGATATACGCCGGTCCCTACCAGAAGAACAAGGAGCCACGGGCCCCAGACAATCGCATCAATTTGGTTTAACAAGTCAAGCATTCACATTCACTCCCACCCTCAAAAACTTCCGTACGCCAGGACATGACGGAACAATATAAAAACCGGCCCTGAAGACAAAAACAGAGCCGGCATGCATGTTTCCATTGCTGCACCGACCCTGTCCTTTTGCCTGAGAGATTAGAACGGGAGGACTACTCTTCCCCGCGCCCCTGCACCTTCGGCGGTCATATACGACACTCTCCAGAGGTTTGTCCGTACACGGTTTCGTGTCCCATGGGACGCCTGATAGTGTTACTCCTTCGGCAGACATTTCTGTCTTTTTCCGTATACATCATTCAAAATTGTGTAAATGTATTATAAGCGATTTGTCTTTAATTGTATAGCCTTTTTCATCGTACTTTTTCTGCATGTATTCCCCCGTTTCATATGCCATTTATGCATAAAGGGAAATAAAGCACCTGCCTGCCGCTATTAAAAAGAGCCCTAAACGAGGCTCTCCGTATTATTCTATTCATCTTATTCGTCAACAAAAATCTGTTCCACCGCTTTGTAGCTGAGAGAAATATCACCCGCCTCCGTAGCAAGAAGAATCGGTCCTTCATAAGGTTCCTTTTCTTTTACAGTGACCCGCATATCGGGATGGATGCCTTTCTCCTGAAGATAGTCCATCAGGCTGTAATCTTCCACAATACGGCGGATAGTGGTACTATCCCCCTCCTTTAAATCAGAAAGCGTACGGAAAGTAAGCCCTTTGCGGCTGCCGTCCGCCTTCGGAATAGGGTCGCCATGGGGACAGTGTTCAGGATGTCCGAGAAACTCATCAAGCCGTTCCGCAAGCATGTCGCTCGTCTGGTGTTCCAGACCATCCGCCTGCTCATGAGCTTCGCTCCAGGAGAAATGGAGCTTTTCCACAAGGAATACTTCCCACAACGCATGAAAACGGAAAAGCTTGCCTGCTTCCCGCCTTCCCTTCCTCGTCATCTTGCTGCCTTTGTAAGCGGTGTAGTCCACATACCCTTCTTTCTGCAGCTTCATAATCATCTCGCTCACTGACGGCGGCGACACATGGAGCATGTCGGACAATTCCTTGTTGGATACCAGTTCATGATCTTCGCTGATGATGTAAATCGCTTTCAAATAATCTTCTTTCCCTGATGTCATGATTTCCCTTCCCCGCTTCCTGTAACTGAAAATTTTTCATAAAATACAAAACCTGTTTCTTTTCCTACACCCTAATTATTACTTACTTCCTATTATATAAAATAGCTTCCCCTAATTCAATTATTAAATCAGAGTGCCAATTATTTTGCGGCAGAAAATAAAAATCATTCTTAAATGCAAAGAAATCTGATAAAAAGATCCCCCAACCCCCATTCCTTTTAAAATTTTCCTTGACACGCAAAAAAACGCGTGGTATAGTTGTTCCAACTTACATAATGACTGTGAAGAGAAGAGTAAGCGGATGGAACTGCCAAAGAGAGCTCCGGCGGGTGAAAAGGAGTGCGGGAAAATTTGCTGAACATGGCCTCCGAGTCAGGTTTGCCGAATAATAAAGCAGCCCGGGATCTCCCGTTACAGAGATGCGGTATCAAGGCGCAAGCCGGCGTACCTATGGAGGCCTGTGCGGTGACGTGCAGGTAAAATTGGGTGGTAACACGGTCTTCGTCCCTTTACTGGGATGGAGTTTTTTTTTACTCGTTTCCGCCATTCTTATTTCCGGTTTCCAAATTTATCACAAAATTATTTTTAAAAAAGAGAGGTATGTATTATGAATCTGAAAAAAACTGTCATCATTTCCCTGGCCGCATTGGCATGTGCAGGCTTCATCGCAGGCTGCGGCAGCGATAAAAAAGACGCCGCGTCTGCTGACCCTGCGAAAACAAAAAATGAAATCAAAGTCGGCACGACACCGGGCTACTCGGAACAGGTCGTGGAATTCGTCGCCAAAGAAGCCGAAAAAGAAGGCCTCAAAGTGACCATCGTCCCCTTCTCCGACTATGTCACCCCCAATCAGGCACTGGCGCAGGGCGATATCGACGTAAATTCTTACCAGCACGTCCCCTTCCTTGAAGCATTCAATGAAAAGAACGGCACAAAACTTGTTCCCATCGGAAACACTTACCTCGCGCCCCTTCGTCTGTTCTCAAATAAACACAAGACTCTGTCCGATCTCCCCGACGGCGCATCCATTGCAATTCCGAACGATCCATCCAACGGAGGCCGCGCCCTCCTTCTTCTGGAGAAAAACGGCCTGCTGAAATTAAAAGAAGGCGTCAATCCTGTCAAAGCGGTCGTCTCCGATATCGCTTCCAACCCGAAAAATCTGAAAATCATCGAACTGGAGGCGCCCCAGCTCCCAAGAGCGCTTGAAGACTGCGACGCCTCCATCATCAACGGCGGCTACGCGGTATCCGCAGGACTGGATCCGAAGACGGCTCTCGCCCAGGAAGACAATACCAGCCCGTATGTAAATGTCATCGCCGCCCGTGAACAGGATAAGGACAACCCCACCTATCAAAAGTTTGTAAAAATATTCCAGACGGAAGCCACCAGAAAGTACATCAATGACAACTTCCAGGTGACTCTGATTCCGGGATTCTGATTAAACGACAAAAGCGTTTCTCCACAAGGTTTTATCCCCACAGGAGAAACGCTTTTCTAATGGGAAATGTCAATGCCACATGTACCGCCGCTCTTTTTATATTCGTGTTCCTCTCTCATATAACCAATAACACTGCATCAAAACCTGCGGTTAAAAAACGAACCTACACCAGCCAATATAAAAAATATCGCAATTTTTTCAATGCAGAATATCTGATCGCAACTAACCTTTCCACTTTTGCTTCGTTTACCGGTGCAATTATATATGGTTTTATTCTTGAATGAAAAAAGAAAAACTCCAAATTCGATACTCTTCTGCCGGTAAACAACACCATTGTATTCATAAGTTACAAAAAATCGGTAAATCCCCCATGATGTCGGAGATGTCCATACTTTTTTTGCCTCTACAACCTGTAAGGTAATATTTTCAGAGTTATATCTGACCATCTGCCTATAAACCAGAAGAGATACTCCTATAAATATTACTATGATTCTATATATAAGTACCAGAATAGATGCACCCATTGTATCTCCTTATATCTGCTCCTGATAATCAACAAACCGTATATGATCCCCCCTGCACAGATATTTCAGGAGCCGTAGACTTCTATATGCAGGATATAACCATTTGCAGTAGTAGATTTATTATATTTCATACCTGCGGTTATCGACCAATCCAATGCTCCCCCAGAAAGTTCTCTCATTATTACCTTGGGATCAATAACTAAATTCCCGTATGAATCTGTTAACCATACTCTACCTACTTCTCCACTCATAGGAAAACTCATGCCTATACCAACATTAACGTTAGTTGATACCAATACAGGATTTCCTCCATCAGCATGAAAAACGAACACTGATTCACCAGCAGAAACTCCATATTTTCCACCAGATATAGTAAGTATTTGTCCATATCCTACTGGTAAATTATTAACAGTAGTATCATCATTCAGCGATTCTCTAAATGACGGAATATTCTCCAGAATTAGATTCCACTTCGTTCCCATCTGGGAGATGTAGGCGCCCGTGTGTCCGCTCCCTCCTGTCATCTTGGACAGGATTCCTCCGAAGGCGGCGGAGATGTTTTGTACGGTATCGGGATGCTTGTTTATCCAGTCTTTCCCTTTGGTCTTTTTCAGGTATCCTATGGCATATTCGTTGGTTCCTCCTGCTATCAGGCCGCTTAGGGCGCTTCCTCCGCTCTTGGCTCCGGTGATGGCTCCCAGCATGCCATGGAGGGCTGTCTTTTCTATAGATCCGTTTTTCCATCCATAGCGGGAGGCTATCTCATGGATGACCCGGTTCCCGACTATCCCCAGTTCTTCTAACAGTCGTTTTCTTTCTTCTACTTTTGTTTTGTCGAAGATTTCTTTGAGTTTGTTTAGGCTGTCTTCTGTGTTCCTGTTCAGTTTCTCTATATCTTGTTTCTGGTTTTCTTTATCCGTGATTGTAATGGTCCTTTGGATACGGCGGATGTCGTGGTTGTTCCTGCTTTGTCTTTCACGGTGGGATCCATGTTTGAGAGGAGTCCCAAGGCGTTTAAGGGAATTCCTGCTCCTGTGTTGTAGGAGATTCCTTTTCCGCTTGTTTTGTACTCGGCTTTGTTGTCAAAGTTGTGGTTTATTAAATCATCAAAAACATTATAAATAACAGATCATTATATCCATCATATACCTAAGAATTGGCCAGCACCACCATAGTATAAGCAACTCGGCTATTAATGTACAAAAAGAAAGATAAATTGTCTTTCTTGATATCTTAAATCTCAATTCTTTGTTTAAATTCGAATACTCTGGCAATAATACATAACCATAATATCGTACAGCAATAAAAAGTGACCAACACATAAAGATTGCAAAAGCAAATGCTATTTCTTTATCGTAGTAAATATCTATTTCTCTTAAGACTAATAAAAGATTCGTCCCACCTGTCACTGTAAACAGCAAACTAAAAATTATCAATAATATTCCTATAAGAATAAAGAATAGATATTTAATAACATTATGAATTCTGTGATATAAAATATCATAAATGGTTATACTAAACAGCGTAATACTCAGTATAATTGTCGTCGCTATTCCCAAAAAGAATGAAGTACCCATAATTCTCATATTTTGAATCTCCAATCAATCTTTAACATCAAAATTCCATTCAATCTTTTTTTCAAAATCTTGTTTATCATAATTTGAACTATTTAAGTTTTCCAAGTAATAGATATAGTTTCTTTTATTATCATAAATACTTTCCATAGTAAAAGCAGCTATAGCACCTGTACCTAAAGCGATAGTGGCTCCACCGACAGAAGATAACGGTCTCGGAATCCCTCATTGACTACCATATCCCACAATAATCGGCACAAGCAGCCTCTGTCCTGCCAGGCTTCCCATCACTCCACCAGCAATACTGGCAGATTCTTTGCCACGATTATCTGTTGTTAAAAATTTTCCTATATCTAACATCTTGCCGGCAGTTCCTGCCCAGCCGGACATACCCAGCAAATGAGATTCCTTAGATACTTCTCCTATAAAGTCTAATCCATATCCGCCGTATTTAGCCCAATCGCTTTGGAATGGGGTTTTCCCCTTATTGGTTTCTCTTTGCAGGTCATTTCTCAGCGATTCAAGGTTTTCCTGTATGTTTTTCTTATTGCTCCATTTGGTCGGCAGGTTGTATTTTTGTGCCACGCGATTGAATGATTTTTGATCTATCGCTTTATATTCCTGTGCGCTTATTGTCACCTTAGGTAATGTGTATCCTTTTTCTTCGTTCCAGACTCCATGCAGCGCTTTTTGCGAGGCGGGATGTTCGGCGGCTTCGCTCATGTTGATGTATTCTGTCAGCAGTTTGAGAAGTTCGTCAGGGTTTTTCTTTTCTGTGGATAGCTCTTGTTTGAGTTGTTTGTTCAGGTCTTCTTGCGGTTTTTTGGCCAGTCTGTTCCATCTCGTCCCCATCTGTGCCGTATAGGCTCCGGTATTTCTGTCTCCTGTCAGGCTTCCTGCGACGGCTCCTAAGGCGGTGCTGATGGCTTGTACGGTATCGGGGTGGGTGTCCATCCAGTTTCTTCCTTTTGTTTTTTCTATGTACGCCAAGGCAAATTCGTTCACGCTTCCCGATACGGCTCCTGACAATGCGTTCCCTCCGCTCATGGTTCCTGTCAGTGCGCCTATGGCTCCATGGAGAAGGAGTTTTTCCGTGGAGCCATCTTTCCATCCATAGTGATCTGCCGCTTCGTGGGTGCTTTGGTTACCCACTATGTTCATCATGTGGATAAGTTCCTGTTTTTCTTCTACTTTTGTCTTGTTGAAGATTTCTTTGAGTTTGTTTAGGCTGTTTAATAATAAATATATTAATCTGGCATAATCCCAACTAATAGCGCAATAAAGGCAATTATACCAAAACAAATTATTCCAAGTTGAATTCTAAACTTTCTTTTTTCAAGAATATGTTTAACATCTTTTTCTCTATTATCAATATTACTTTCCACAATTGCTTTACTCATTTCGTTAAATAACAGCCGGGTCTCTATCAAATACAAAAACATCACGCTCACACCCAAAAATATTCGCACCATACCACTATCATAAAAATGGATATATATAAAAATTTCTAATGGCACTACCAACCATATTAAAAATTTTAGAACGATAATTTTCCAGTTTGTTGGAGCAGATATCGTCTCTATTTCTACCTTTTTTAAAACCCATTTGGCTCCGACAAAAATATAAACTATACATATTAATGTATCTATCATATGCATTCCTTCCTCCGCTCTAATCAACTTCTTTCTGCATATTCTTTATCTCTTTTATCCTTTTCCTCATATGTTATCGGCAGGGAGGAGTTTCATGGATACGTCAGAGGAGCTGACGCGTTTCATCTGTTCCACCCCTGCTCCAGACGGCGGATGTTCAGGATGTCTCCTTCTTTAATAGGAAATGCGTTTTTCCATGGGATGAGGGCGCTGTCTCTGCTGTAGATGATTTTATGCAGCCTGCCGGTTTGGATGCGGAGAAGGAGTTTCCCGTCTTTCATATTCTGCTCGGGAATCACGACGCGGCTGGTCACGTATCCTTTGTCCAGCAGTTTCGCATTCAGGTCTTTTACCAGCCTGTTGACAGATGAAATCCCCATGTCCGTGTGAATATGGGGCTGTATGATTTTATGCAGCCTGCCGAACTTTTCTCCCTGCCCCGATAAAATGATTTCATCTATTCTAAATACGGATCCCGCGGCATCTTGCGTCTCTTCTTTTTCATTCAGGCTGCTTCCTATATTTTCTACACGGGGCATGCGCAGCCTTTCCTGCCGCGCTTCTTCCAGCCGCTCTGCTCCTGTGTAATCTAAAACGGGAGCAGCTGATACCGCTCCCGTCATCATGGTTAAAAAATAAAGGCTGTTACGATTTTCCCCTGCATAACCGTTCTCCCAAAGTAATATTTCAAATGATTTTCTTATTTCCAATTATAGTTTACAGGGAAGGCATTGTAAATGTTTTATTTACTGCCCCTCTCCGCTTCAATTTCCTGCTGCGCCTTTTGCCAGCATGACGGAGAGATCTTCTTTTTCTTCCTGCATATCCGTCTCCTTTGCCGCCGCTTTCGCCAGATCATCAATAGCGTAAACGAGGGGTTCTTTTCCTTCATCGGGAGTAAGGAGCATCATCACATCTATATGGTCATTTTCACGGAAGAAATACGCTCTGCCGTAAAAGGGCAGGATGAGTCCGTCGGAATCAAAGGTAATTTTCGCGCCCATCGTATAGAGATAGGCTTCGTCGGCTGTAAGTTTGCGATACGGCTCGAAATCGGACAGGGTGATTTTCACGCCTTCTCCTAATTCTCCCACCACGTTCTTTGCCCAGTTCTTCATTACCTCTTCCGCCCCTTTGCGCAGCGGCGAGTCCTCATCCAGAAAGGCGCGGTTCATGCGGGAAAGGCTTCTCCATTCTTTTACGGTCAGGTATTCCCGAAAAAACGGTTTCAATGTATCCGCTCCCGCAGGAGGCAGCTTGGCGGTGATAATGTAGCCGTAAGCGAATTTTCGGCTTTTTTGAAGCATGACGGAAAGCTGCCCCATGTGATAGGGATAGGTGAAATTGTGGAACTTCAGTTCCTGCTGTTCAGGGATATCCTGATAGGTAAACGCAGGCGGCAGATGTGCTTTCGCAATGGACTGCAAGTCATAAGCAGACGCGCCGCCGGAAATACAGAGAACCGTCATAAAGACTGCCGCCGTTTTCTTCCAACTCATGTGCCGCTCCTTTCCAGTCCATAGAAGGCATAAAGTAAATTTTTCCCGATTTTTTCCGCCGCCGTATGGCTTCCCTGTACGATAATGAGATAATACATGCCGCCCTGCCTGTACAGATTCGTATAGACCCACATCGGATAGGACAGGTGTCTTTCGTCGGAAATAATCACCCGCGCTTCCTGGGTCCAGCGATAGGTGCCGTCATGATTTTTATAGGCATGCCACGGTGAAAAAGAAACCAGTTCCGCCTGCAGCTTCTGCTCTTTGATTTCATCCAAACGGCCATTCAGCATCCGCTGATATTCTTCTATGCTGATTTTCGGCATGCCGAAGAGGGAGTGCGGCCGTGTCGCATCTTCATGGAATGCGCGTTCCCAAAACCGGGCAGCCGTTTCCCGTTTCCCATGGAAGAAGGCTTCTTCCGTTCCTTTCACAACAGAGACGGAAGCGGAATAGGTGCCGCGGATATCGGATTTCCTGATCTGGTACAGATGAAGGGAGTCGTAAGGGTATGGCGCCCGGTCGGGGTACATGTCCATTCCCGGAGGCGTGGTGAGGAAGTACATCACTGCCGCCCAATCTGTTTTCCCGTAATCTTTCCGGTGTCCCGATTTCTTAAATATGGTTTCCGCGCGGCTGCCCCCTCCATCGGTAATCTGCACGTCGTCCCCGAAAGACAGTTTCCCCAGTCCGTCGATGACGAGATCCTCCGCCTCCGCGTAAAGACAGCCTGCCAGAATGAAAGCGGACAGAGCCGCCATGATTTTTTTGAACATGGAATTCTCCTGTAATATATCATTTATCTTTTTATTGTAAGGAATCAGAGATATTTTCTCAAGTCAGGCATTTCTGTCTCCCACAAAAAATATCCCGCCATGGATTACACAGCGGGATATTTTATTTAAATACTTATTGCACGTCAGCTTGCCCATCAGCGGTTTCCGCCGTCCGGGGTTCCGCGTTATGCTGCACGGAGAGCCTGCGGTAGCGGGCAAGCCCCGTACCTGCCGGAATCAGCTTGCCGATAATGACGTTTTCTTTGAGGCCGAGAAGCGGATCCACTTTCCCTTTGATTGCCGCTTCCGTAAGAACTCTGGTGGTTTCCTGGAAAGAAGCCGCTGAGAGGAAGGAGTCTGTCGCCAGCGCGGCTTTCGTCGTGCCGAGAAGCAGGTTCTCACCCACCGCCGGTTTCTTTCCTTCATCTTCCAGATGTTCATTCATGACGCGGTAAGCCACAATGTCCACCGTCTGTCCCGGAAGCCATTCGGAATCTCCGGGGTCATCGATTTTGATCTTGCGGAGCATCTGATGGACGATGATTTCAATGTGCTTGTCATTGATTTCAACACCCTGTGAGCGGTAAACTTTCTGCACTTCCTTGACGATATAGTTCTGGGTCGCCTGTACGCCGAGGACCCGGAGAATATCGTGGGGATTGATGTTCCCTTCAATGAGGCGAGTACCTGCTTCGATTTCATCGCCTTCATTGACGGAAATCCTCTTTCCGAACGGAATCTTGTAGGTATCGGATGTCTCTTCATTGGTCACGGTAACAATCTTGATATTCGCATTTTCCGGAGAGTCTTCAATGGTGACTTTGCCGGCGATATTGGAGATGATCGCGTTGCCTTTCGGCTTGCGCGCCTCAAACAATTCTTCGACACGGGGCAGACCCTGGGTAATATCTTCTGCCGTTGCGACACCGCCCGTATGGAACGTACGCATGGTCAGCTGGGTGCCCGGTTCGCCGATGGACTGTGCGGCGATGATGCCTACCGATTCGCCGATTTCCACATGGCGGCCTGTTGCCAGGTTCCTGCCATAGCACTTCGCGCATACGCCGTGTTCGGAATGGCAGGTCAGAATGGAACGGACTTTCAGACGGTCATAATGCTTTTCAATTTCAGCAGCCTGGTCGTCAGTGATTTCTTCATTCTTCGCGGCAATGATTTCTCCCGTTTCCGGATTCACCACATCTTCCAGCGGGCAGCGGCCGGCGATACGGTCAGCCAGAGACTCGATGAGACCCCCGGCTTCCGTAATTTTACGGACTTCTACGCCTTCCGTGCCTTCCATGCGTACGGAAATCACCGGAATATCGGCAGCCAGAAGTTTTTCAGCCGCTTCCGCCGTAAGGACGGTTCCCTGCGCCAGCACTTCTTCTCCTTTGCGGTTCAGAGCCGGCGTTTCCAATTTCTTTTCAAAGAAGCGGACTGTCACATGATGTTTCACGATACTCTTGTATTCCGCTGCGACATCCTCCACGCCAAAGGTAACGGTTTTCGGTTCGCCCGCTTCTCCTTCCGCCGTGGGAACGGTAACAATAACGGAATCAACGAGGAAACGATTCATAAGGGCCACATCGGACGCATCCAGTGTTTTCCCCTTCACAAAGAGAATTTCCCCGCTGCGCCGGTTCATGACGTCTTCTTCGAGAATGGAACCGTCCAATTCAGCGCGGTGGACATTGTAACGGCTGCGGACAGCCGCCTTGGAAACCAGTTTATTCCATTCACGATCGAAATTGAGTGTCTGCACATCGCAGTCTTCTTCCCGAATGATGACATCCTGGGAAACATCGACAAGGCGGCGTGTGAGGTAACCGGAGTCTGCTGTACGGAGAGCCGTATCGGCAAGACCCTTGCGGGCGCCGTGGGAAGACGTAAAGTAGTCAAGGACGGTCAGCCCTTCACGGAAGTTTGCCTTAACAGGCAATTCTACCGTTTTACCGGATGTATCGGCAATCAGGCCGCGCATCCCCGCCAGCTGGCGGATCTGGTTATCGTTGCCGCGGGCGCCGGACTGGGCCATCATGGTGAGCGGATTCATTTTCGTCATGGACGCTTTCATCGCTTCACCGACATCATTGGTCGCTTTTTCCCAAATTTTAACGACTTTCCTGTATCTTTCGTCATCCGTCATCAGGCCGCGTCGGAAATATTCCTTGATTTTTTCAATCTGCGCTTCACTTGCGGACAGGATATCATTTTTGGCTTCCGGTACGGCCACGTCATAAATGCCGATAGAAATGCCGGAAACAAGGGCATAATGGAATCCGAGTGATTTAATGGAGTCCAGGAGATCTCCTGTTTCTTTGAAACCCAGCTTCTTAAAGCAGTCATTGACAAGTTTGCCCATCTGCTTCTTGCCGATGGTGATGCCGAGACCTTCTTTTCCGTCAGGGCGTTTATAAAAGAAGCGGAGAGGTTCGGGAATGGCATAGTTGAAAATCAGGCGCCCCGGGGTCGTGATGACAAGACCGTGTCCCGGTATGTCCACTTTAATGAAATCATGGATCTGTACCTGGTTCAGTGCATAGGCCAGCATGACTTCATCGTAATTGGTAAAGGCGTGGAATTTCGAGGGATCAAGCGCGTCTTCCTCTTCCTTGCTTTCTTTTACAATGGTCAGATAGTATGATCCCAGAATCATATCCTGGGAAGGAATGGCGACGGGTTTGCCGTCTTTCGTAGACAGGATATTGTTGATGGAAAGCATGAGCGTTCTCGCTTCCGCCTGCGCTTCCACGGACAGAGGCAGATGGCACGCCATCTGATCGCCGTCAAAGTCCGCATTGTAACCCGGGCAGACAAGGGGATGCAGTTTGATCGCCCTGCCTTCCCACAGGATCGGTTCAAACGCCTGGATGCCGAGGCGGTGGAGTGTCGGAGCGCGGTTCAGAAGTACGGGATGTTCTTTAATAACATCGCCAAGGACGTCCCAGACTTCAGGGGACAGCTTGTCCACTTTTTTCCGTGCCGATTTCAGATTGCTCGCCAAACCGCGGGCAATCAGTTCATGCATGATGAACGGTTTGAAAAGTTCGATTGCCATTTCTTTCGGCAGGCCGCACTGGTACATTTTCAGTTCAGGACCGACTACGATAACAGAACGGCCGGAATAATCGACACGTTTCCCCAAAAGGTTCTGGCGGAAACGGCCCTGCTTGCCTTTCAGCATATCGGAAAGGGATTTCAGGGGACGGTTTCCCGGGCCGCTGACCGCTCTGCCGCGGCGGCCGTTATCTATGAGGGCATCGACAGCTTCCTGCAGCATACGTTTTTCATTTCTGACGATGATTTCAGGCGCGCCCATGTCCATCAGTCTTTTCAGACGGTTATTTCTGTTGATGACACGGCGGTAAAGGTCGTTCAGGTCGCTCGTGGCAAAACGCCCGCCGTCAAGCTGCACCATCGGGCGAAGGTCCGGCGGTATAACGGGCAGCACGGTGAGGATCATCCATTCCGGCTTATTGCCCGATTTACGGAAAGCTTCCACTTCTTCCAGCCGGCGGATGCTGCGGACTTTGCGCTGGTTGCTGCTGCTGTCCACATCTTCGCGAAGCTGTTTTTCCAAGGCTTCCAGATCCAGCTGGCGGAGAAGCTTCTGAATAGCTTCCGCCCCCATCTGCGCCTCAAAAGAACCGGCGCCGTATTCCTGGACGGCCTGCTGGTATTCTTGTTCATTTAAAACCTGCTTGTCCAGAAGCTTTGTTTCGCCTTTATCTATTACGATGTAGGCGGCAAAATAAAGGACTCTTTCCAGCTGGCGGGGGGACACATCGAGAATGAGGCCGATACGGCTCGGCGTCCCCTTGAAATACCAGATGTGAGATACCGGGCAGGCCAGATCAATATGACCCATGCGTTCACGGCGTACTTTGGAGCTTGTCACTTCCACGCCGCACTTATCGCAGACCGTGCCCTTATAACGCATTTTTTTATACTTGCCGCACTTACATTCCCAATCTTTCGTCGGTCCGAAAATCTTTTCACAGAAAAGACCGTCCGGTTCTGCTTTCAGTGTACGGTAGTTAATTGTTTCCGGCTTCGTTACTTCTCCGTGAGACCATAATCTGATCGTTTCCGGAGACGCAATACCGATTTTCATGGAGTCAAATTCATTTACGTCTAACAATTGCTCAGTGCTCCTTTCCGGAAATCAGGCATCCGGGTCATCGACAAGACCCGCTTCAGTTTCTATATCAGTTTCAGTAAAAGCCGCTTCTTCATTTGCAGGAGCCGCCGCTTCCGCTTCCAGCGTATCATTGAAAGAAGCCGTATCATCTGCCGGCACTTCTTTCCCTTCTCCGGCCATGCTGGATTCCATGGCATTTCTGGCTGCGGAAACGGAATCCTCACCTTCCATGGCCGCTTTCACTTCGTCTTTATGCCAGCGTTCGCCGCCATTGGATGGTTCCAGATCGCTTTCGTCCAGCTCTTTCATGACAACTTCCTCTTTGTCTTCATTCAGGACGCGGACATCCAACCCGATGGATTGGAGTTCTTTCATAAGAACCTTAAAGGATTCGGGAACACCGGGGCTCGGAATGTTTTCGCCTTTGACGATTTTTTCATAGGCTTTGACACGGCCGATGACATCATCGGATTTTACCGTCAGGATTTCCTGTAAGGTGTACGCGGCGCCATATGCTTCCAGTGCCCAGACTTCCATTTCACCGAAACGCTGGCCGCCGAACTGCGCCTTGCCGCCGAGCGGCTGCTGGGTCACAAGGGAGTACGGGCCGGTAGAACGGGCATGGATCTTATCATCAACAAGATGATGGAGTTTCAGCATGTATTTCCAGCCGATCGTCACCTGTCCGTCGAGCTTCTCACCGGTACGTCCGTCATAAAGATCGGATTTCGCATTGACCGGAAGTCCCGCGGCGGCAAGGGTGGCAGCCAGGTCTTCATCGCGGCAGCCGTCAAATACAGGGGTCGCGATGTGGACACCGGATTCTGTCGATTCGGGCATGCCGTAGGTATCAAAATCATAGCCTGCTTCACGGAGCCGCTTTTCAAGCGCTTTCGCCTTTACGGGATCTGTCTTGGCTTCTTTGATTTCTTCGCCGAGCATATGGCAGGCCCAGGACAAATGAATTTCCAGGATCTGCCCGATATTCATTCGCGAAGGAACGCCAAGGGGGTTCAGCACCAAATCGACAGGACGTCCGTCCGGAGTAAAGGGCATATCTTCAACAGGCAGGATGCGGGAGCATACGCACTTGTTGCCGTGGCGCCCCGCCATTTTGTCGCCTTCGCGGAGTTTCCGTTTCTGCGCGACGTAAACGCGGACGAGCTTATTTACGCCCGGCGCCAGTTCATCGCCGTTTTCACGGGTAAATTCCTTGACGTCGACCACTTTCCCGAATTCTCCATGCGGCACACGGAGAGATGTATCACGGACTTCTCTTTCCTTATCGCCGAAAATGGCACGGAGAAGACGTTCTTCCGGAGTCAGTTCCGTTTCCCCTTTCGGCGTTACTTTGCCGACAAGGATATCGCCGGGGCGTACATCGGCGCCGATACGGATAATACCGTTTTCATCAAGATTCTTCAAAGCGTCGTCGCTGACGGATGCCAGCTCTCTTGTAATCTCTTCTTCGCCCAGCTTCGTATCACGGGCATCACACTCGTATTCTTCAATATGGATAGAGGTGTACAGGTCATCTTTGCAGAGACGTTCAGAAATGAGCACGGCGTCTTCATGGTTATATCCTTCCCAGGATACGAACGCCACAAGCACGTTGTGTCCGAGGGCCAGCTCGCCTCCGTCGGTGGACATGCCGTCCGCCAGTGTCTGCCCGGCTTCGACTTTGTCCCCTTTGTATACGATGGGATGCTGGTTGATGCAGGTGCTCTGGTTGGACCGGAGGAACTTAATCAGGTCATAAGTATCATATTCGCCGTTATCCGCGCGGACGATAATCTGTTTCCCGTTGACAGAGGTAACCACGCCTGACCGTTTTGCAAGAACGCAGACACCGGAGTCCTGGCCGGCTACCCATTCCATACCCGTGCCTACAAGAGGCGCTTCCGGGCGGAGGAGCGGTACCGCCTGCCTCTGCATATTGGCGCCCATGAGCGCACGGTTCGTATCATCATGTTCAAGAAACGGAATGAGAGACGTACCGATAGAAACGACCTGCTTCGGAGAAACGTCCATGAGATCCACTTCTTCAGGAGAAGCTTCCAGAACATCAGGACCACGGCGGCAGGCCACATACCGGTTCAGGAACGCGCCGGTATCTGACAGCGGCTCGCTGGCCTGGGCAATAACTTTATTTTCTTCAATGTCAGCCGTCACATAGAGACATTCATTGGTCACTTCGTGGGTCTTCGGGTTAATCCGGCGGTACGGCGTTTCAATCAGGCCGTACTTGTTGACAATCCCGTAATTGGACAGCGAGGAAATAAGTCCGATATTCGGGCCTTCCGGCGTTTCTACGGGGCACATACGCCCATAATGGGAATAATGCACGTCGCGGACTTCAAACCCTGCACGTTCACGAGACAGCCCTCCCGGTCCCAAAGCGGACAGACGGCGCTTATGCGTCAGCTCCGCCAATGGGTTCGTCTGATCCATAAACTGGGACAGCTGGGAACTGCCGAAGAATTCCTTGATGGCTGCCACGACAGGGCGGATATTGACGAGCGCCTGGGCGGTCATCTTGTCCTGATCCTGGGTAGTCATTCTTTCGCGAACCACACGTTCCATACGGGACAAGCCGATGCGGAACTGGTTCTGGAGCAGTTCGCCGACGCAGCGGACACGGCGGTTGCCGAGATGATCGATATCATCCTGGCGTCCATAGCCCTGGATCATATTCAAAAGATAGTCTACCGCCGCGATAATATCCGCGCGGTCAAGAATCCGATAGCCGTCATCGCGCATCCCATTGGAGCAGATCACCTTGACAGGTGTTCCGTCCTCTTTCTGGGTCATGACTTCCACCATTTCTACCTTGCTGAACACGCCGCTCTTCTTCAGGATCGCGATGGCTTCCTCGTCGATAAGGGCATTCCCCTGGATAATAATTTCACCGGTTTCCGTATCCACGATAGGCCCTTCCGTACGGTGGCCCTTGAGGCGGTTTTCCCAGGAGAGTTTCTTATTCAGCTTGTAACGTCCGACTTTCGCCAGATCATAACGGCGGGGATCATAAAAGAAGTTGCGGAGCAGGGTCGTGCCGCTTTCTTCTGTCGCCGGTTCACCGGGACGGAGCTTTTTATAAATAGCGATGAGTGCTTCTTTTGTATTCTGCGTTTCATCCTTCTTGAGCGTCTCTTCGATATGGATATCATTATTGAAAAGCTCCATGATTTCTTCATTGGAAGAGAACCCCAGCGCACGGATGAGGTACGTCACGGGCATCTTGCGGTTACGGTCGATACGGACGGAAACAACGCCGTTGGCATCGGTTTCCAGTTCGATCCACGCGCCGCGGTTCGGAATGAGCTGGGCGGAATAGATTTCCTTCCCGAAAGTGTCCATTTCCTTTTTGTAGTATACGCCGGGAGAGCGGACAAGCTGGGAAACAATAACACGTTCGGCGCCATTGATAATAAATGTGCCCGTGTCCGTCATAATCGGGAAATCGCCCATGAAAAGATCATGCTCCTTGATTTCGCCGGTTTCCTTATTGACGAGCTGGACTTTGACCTGCAGCGGAGCGGAATAAGTAGCATCTCTCGTCTTGCATTCATCGATGCTGTACTTTTCTTTCTTGAAATAGTATTCGCCGAAATGCAGCGCCCATTTATGAGCACTATCCTCGATAGGAGAAATATCCGCAAATACATCCCTCAGCCCTTCTTTACAGAACCATTCGTAAGATTTGGTCTGCAAATCGAGCAGATGGGGCATCCCCAGAACTTCCTGAGATCTGGCGTAGGTATATCTTTTCTTAGTACCTACCTGGACGGGTCTGAACATTTTGCTGTTAGGCATTCCACGCCTCACCCTTTCCTTCCATATAAAATCTGAATTTCCAACACATGGGAACAGGGATGAAAAGAGGGCAAGGCCAAGGAAACACCGATTAAGCCACAAAATATCCTGTACTTCATCAGTGTTCCCGATTTGAGCCGGGCTCCTCTTTTCTCCGCGAGCCTTCTCACTATATATAAATAGAGACTGTAAAACATAATTTTACACGAGCGAAAAACATTCCGCAATATAAATTCATTTTCACCTAAAATATTTTCTCTATATCTTTCTATAAAAATATTTTAGTTATAGATAAAAACTTATTTGCTATTAAAATATTTTATTTTAATATTTTCCTCTTGCTTTTCCCTGTAAAATATGCTACCGATTTATTCTATCATTTAATTTTACGATTTGCAACAAAACCTGTTATGCAGGGCAGGCTTAAGAAAGAGTATGCATAAGAAAACTCCCCCGTAGCAGAGAGAGTTTTCGTTTTCTACAATTCGTTCCATCACCAATCAGTCTTCAATGATTTCAAAATCGTCTTTTCCGACACCGCAGAGCGGGCACTTGAAATCGTCCGGCAGATCTTCCCACTTGGTTCCCGGAGCAATTCCGTTGTCCGGATCCCCTAAAGCTTCATCATAAATCCATCCGCAAACTTTGCATACATATTTTTTCATGTCTATTCTCCTCTCCACAGTCCGTGCAAATTGCAATACTCATAAGCCGCTACGACTTCATCCCCTTCAGCAAGAACAAAATCAGCCACCGGCTTCATGCCCGGCTTCAAATCCACCTGCTGGCTTCCGGTCTTTGTTTCCAGAACAATCCAGGTGATATAGTGGTTGTCCAGCATGGGATGTTCCACAGAGCCGACCTCCACATGCACTTTCGATCCGTCTTTCGTAATGACGGGAACATGCTTTTCACCGGCAGCATCCGTAGTATTGGGAATCAATTCTTCGATTTCCGCATTTTTGCAGAACATGTCTTCCCCGCTCTCTCCAAGAACAGTGACTACTTTGCCGCACTTTTTACAACGATAAAATTTCATAATCCGCTCCTCTCCCAGGCATCCGCCTGGCAAACTTTCTTTTTCAGGATTCTTCCTGAAATACTCCATTCGTATTATATCACCGCTTTCAGGAAACTTCCCTACCTTTTTCCATCTTTTCCTGAATCCCATACAAAAAGAGTTCTCTCCGTCAGGAAAGAACCCTTTTGCATTTCTATCTCCGCTTTACCTCTTATTCAATCACCATGAGAAGGTCACCCGATTCAATACGGCTGCCCGCCTTCACGTGGATTTCACTCACAATGCCGTCCACCGGTGAGGTAATCGTCGTTTCCATCTTCATGGCTTCTGTGACAATCACCGGTTCGCCTTTCTTCACATGCCCGCCTTTTTCCGCAAGCACTTTCACGACGGATCCTGACAGGGTCGCCCCTACCTCGCCGGGAATATCCTTATCCGCTTTCCTTGCGGTCACTGCAGATTCCGCCACATGCCTGTCATGAATTTTAATTTCACGGGGCATGCCGTTCAGCTCAAACTGGATACGGCGGTTTCCTTCTCCATCAGGTTTCGTGATCCCGTCAAGACGGATAAGGAGCATCTTTCCTTCTTCTATATTCACTCGGATTTCCTCGCCCGGTTTCATGCCGAAGAAGAACGTCGGCGTATCCAGGACGGACAGGTCGCCATACTGATGATAGCGGTCCATATAATCACTGAAAACTTTCGGATAAATACAATAAGAGGAAATATCTTCTTCCCGCGTGGACATATGCCTGCTCTTCATTTCTGCTTTCACCGCGGCGAAGTCCACATCCTGCGGATGAGATTCCAGATGGGGTTCTTCCCCGCGCAAAATAATCTTCTGCAGCTTTTCAGGGAATCCGCCGTAAGGAACGCCCAGTTTCCCATCAAAGAAATCAACCACGGACTGCGGGAAATCAAGGGCCGCACCCTTCGCATAAATATCTTCTTCTGTCAGATGGTTCTGCACCATGAAGAGTGTCATATCACCGACCACTTTGGACGACGGCGTTACTTTGATAATATCGCCGAACATCATATTCACTCTGGCATACATGCGGCAGACTTCCGGCCAGCGGTCTCCCAGTCCCACCGCAGTCGCCTGCTGGCGGAGATTGGAGAACTGACCTCCCGGCATTTCATGCTGGAAAAGCGTGGTATTCGGACTTGCCATCCGGCTGTCCACCCCCGCGTAGTAAGGACGGATGCCCTGCCAGTAGCGGTCAATCGTTTCCAAGGCTTCAATATCCAGTTTCGGCTGGCGGGGATTGTTCTGGAGCGCATAGTACAGCGCCGTCATAGACGGCTGGCTCGTACCGTTTGAAAGCGCGCCTGTCGCCACATCGACAATATCCACGCCGGCTTCCGCCGCTTTCGCGTAGCTGTACAGCGTCAGTCCGCCGCCTTCATGGCTGTGGAGGTGTATCGGAAGATCCACAGCATCTTTTAACGCGGCCACAAGAGCGTATGCCGCTTCCGGTTTCAAAAGTCCCGCCATATCCTTGACAGCGATCAGGTTGGCACCGGCATTCTGCATTTCCTTCGCCAGATCCGTATAATATTTCAAAGAATATTTCTGCCGCTTCGGATCCATGATATCCCCGGTGTAACAGAAGCACGCTTCTGCCAGCTTGCCCTTCTTGCGGACTTCATCAATGGAAATCGTCATGTGGCTCAGCTGGTTCAGGCAGTCAAAGATGCGGAACACGTCAATCCCATTATCTGCCGCCTCATCAATGAAATGGCGGACCACATTTTCAGGATAATTTGTATACCCTACCGTATTCGCGCCGCGGGTAAGCATCTGGAAAAGGATATTCGGCGCTGCTTTACGCATCTGGCGGAGCCGTTCCCAGGGACTTTCGTCAAGGAAACGATAAGCCACATCAAATGTCGCGCCGCCCCAGTTTTCAAAAGAGAAGAGCTGCGGCACATGACATGCGGTGTAACGGATCGCGTTCATGATATCGTGTGTCCTCACACGGGTCGCCAAAAGTGACTGGTGGGCATCACGATATGTCGTATCCATGATCATCAGTTCTTTCTGTTCCATGACCCATTTGGAAAATTTTTCAGGTCCCCATTCTTCTAGCATCTGCCTTGTACCGCGGGGTACTGTTTCCCCCTCTGCCGAAAGAGGCGCTACCGGAGCGAAATCGGGTTTTTCTTTCGCACCCGCCCCGGCATAGCCGTTGACGGTGATATCTCCGATATAGTGGAGCAGCTTCGTACCGCGGTCGCTGATTGCTTCAGGTTCATCCAGAAGCTGCGGATGGCGGTCGATGTAATTGACATCACAGAGACCTTCCTGAAAATCCTTCGTGCGGAGCATATTTTGAAGGAAATATATATTTGTCTTCACACCGCTGATACGGAATTCATCAAGGCAGCGGAGCATTTTGTATATCGTATCCTTCGCATGGAGCGAGTGGGCCGTTACTTTGACCAGGAGTGAATCATAGTAAGGAGTAATCACCGCTCCCGTATACGCCGTACCAGCGTCCAGACGGATACCGGGGCCGCCGCCGGAACGGTAGGCGATAATCTTGCCCGTATCAGGCATGAAACCGTTCTGCGGATCCTCCGTCGTGATGCGGCACTGGATCGCCACACCCTTGAACCAGATCGTCGGCTGCAGACCGATCGCCACCTCCGGACTGTCCACCGAATAGCCTTCGGCAATGAGAATCTGTGTCTTCACGATATCCACATCGGTAATCATTTCCGTTACCGTATGTTCCACCTGCACACGGGGATTCACTTCAATGAAATAGAAATGCTCTTCATCCTGATCCACAAGGAACTCCACCGTCCCTGCATTGAGGTAATTGACATTCTTCATCAGCTTGACGGCGGCATTACAGATATCATCACGCAGCTTCTTCGGAAGCGACCAGGCAGGCGCCATTTCAATCACTTTCTGATGGCGGCGCTGGATAGAGCAGTCACGTTCAAACAGATGAATGACATGTCCCGCTTCATCACCGAGGATCTGTACCTCGATATGCTTCGGATTCATGATACATTTTTCCACATACACTTCGTCGCTGCCGAAAGCCATTTTCGCTTCCGATTTCGCGCGGTGATACGCTTCCTCCAGATCTTCCATGCGGTCCACATTCCGCATACCGCGCCCGCCGCCGCCGTTAACCGCTTTGATCATGACGGGGAACCCGTATTCCTCAACAAACGCTTTGACCTCATCAAAGCTTTCCACCGCACCATTTGTGCCGGGAATCATGGGGATCTGTGCTTTTTCCGCCTGGATACGGGCATTCACTTTATCACCGAACATGATCAGATGTTCCACACGCGGCCCGATGAAAATAATGCCTTCCTCTTCACAGCGTTTCGCCAGCTCCGCATTTTCCGCAAGGAATCCGTAACCGGGATGAACTGCGTCCACATGATGCTCCTTACAGATACGGATGATATCCTCTATATCCAGGTAAGCATCAATCGGTTTGTCCCCTTCCCCCACCAGGTACGCTTCGTCAGCACGGTTCCGATGAAGGGACAGTACATCTTCTTTGGAATAAACAGCCACCGTCCTGATACCCAGCTCACTGCAGGCACGGAATACACGGATGGCGATCTCGCCTCTGTTGGCCACCAGGACCTTCCGGATTTTTCTCATAAGCAACTCCCCCCTATGTATCGATTGCATTCTTTCAGATGAAAAGCGCATATATATTTTTTATTGTACTCAGCGCCGATGTACATTTCAATAGAAAACCACCGATTACAGAAATAAAACGCCTGCGCCGGCAAAAAAGACCGTGACATTTCCATCACAGCCTTTCATTTCCTTATTCGCCGAGAATCGCGTCGCCCTTGGCGATATTCGCGCGGATTGTCGCACAGCACGCCTTGAAGCGGGCCAGCTCCTCTTCCGTCAGATTATATTCTATCACCTTTTCCACGCCGTTCGCGCCGATAACAGCCGGCACGCCGCAGAAAATACCGGACTCGCCGTATTCGCCGTCCAGCGGAGCCGAGCAGGGAAGAATGCGCTTTTCATCATGAAGAACTGTACGGACCAAAGTCGCTCCCGCCGAAGCAATGCCGTACTCCGTGCACTGCTTGCCGGAATAAGTCACCCATCCGCCTTTAATAGTGCGTTCCTGTACTTCCTCTTTATCAAACCGGAACTTCGGATCACTTTCCATTTCCGACAGAGGCTTGCCGTAAAAAGTTATCTGCGACCAGGGAACAATCTGGGAATTTCCGTGCTCTCCAAGCATGAACGCCGTAAAGCCGCGGGAATCAAGGCCCGTTTGTTCCGATATCGCGTGAATCAGACGGGAAGAATCGAGAAGTGTCCCCGTACCCATGACATGCCCCTTCGGCAGGCCGCTCTTACGGGCGATCAGATTCGCCACCACATCACAGGGATTCGTGATACTTACAAAAAGTCCGTGGAATCCTCCGGCCATAACCTTCGGGACATAATCGGCCACCTGTTTCACACTGTTTTCCAATTCCCCGTCGCGGCTGCCGGAAGCGCAAAGCGTGATATCGCCTACAGCATTCACGATGACGTCGCAGTTCTTCAGTCCCGCATAATCGGACGCCTTGTAAACAACATGATTCGGCATGTACATAACCGCATCATTCAGATCCTGTACCTCGCTTGTCACTTTGCTTTCTTTCAAATCACAGAGAAGCACTTCATCGGCAATCCCCATCATTCCCAAATTAAACGCTACATGGGCACCTACATGTCCTACGCCGACAATACCTACCATTCTCTTCTTAATCGCCATAATGCTCCCTCCATTCCTTCCACATGAACCGTCCCGATGGACGAATCAGAAAAAGAACTTCTCTTCCGCCTTGGAAAAGATCTGTCCTTAATAGCTTATTGCGTATGATAACACATTTCAAGCCCTCTGAACAATAGGAAAACACCATCAGGGAAATATTTTCTCCCTGTCGGCAGCCGCTTCCGTCCGTAATCTAAAACATGCAGTCATACCCCGGCAAGCTGAAAGGAGCATACAAAAAAGATCGGACTCCCCTGTCATGAAATCCGATCCTTTTACAGGCATTCCTTTTTATATCAGGATCACCCTCTTATGCCGCGCAGGAAGCGGAAGAAATCACGGAGCGCTTCCGCGTGGTCTCCTCCAAAACAATCCTTCTCCTTGAAGTGGTACTTTTTCACTTCGTCTCCAACAGCAATATGAACCTTTCTTGCATTTTCATCAATTTCCACTCCGGAAACGGCACTGGCCGGTACCATTTCTACACCGTCCGCCGAATCACTGCCAAGAATGGTATGACTGACCAGACTGCCCAGTCCGGCTCCACGTTCCCCACTGTACTTCATAATTTTCATCGTCATAGGATTGGGAAGGGCGGGGATAAAGAAAATACTTTCGTCCGTATAAGCGATAACAAAATGATGCTCCGCATTCCAGGGGCAGTCAATCACATGAAATTCTTCCTCAGATAACTGCGGTACCATTTCTTTCACAAACCTCTTCATTTCCTGCTGTGCATATCCCGGCGCCAGGCTGTCCCTCTTTTTCTTCATGTAAATCATCATGCCTATACCCACGATAAACATAGCTGCCGGTATCAATGCTATTTCCATACCCATAAATACTCTCCTTTACATTTCAAATACATGCAACCGTGCTTTTTGCCAAGGACTCTCCGGATCGCGGAGCAGTCCTTCTGCAATACCCATGATTCCGCCGGGCATGCTCTTTTTTCCGAAGCTCTTTGATTTCCTGAGTGGAATATGCGCCATCGTCAAGGGCCTTCTGTACCGTCCGGCTGATTGCCGTATCGGGTCTGGCGTCCAGCTCTTCGCCTGCATAGTTGTGGAGCGTATCCAGCACATCCAGCATGGTGTTATAGAGCTTTGCCTGGGCAGAGGTGATTTCGTCCTGCTGCTTGATCTCCGCAATGGTCTGGTAAACATCCAGCAGCTCGAAGGACTTCTTTCCGCTGTCATCGGTGGTGATGTTCTGATAGATGGGCACGTAGCTGGCGTTCATGGTCACATAGCCGTTGTCCGCCTTTTCAAAGGTAATATTGAGAATCACGGAGCTCTGCGCCGCTTCGTCGGTGGGATCGGTGTAGAAATCGCCTAAGCTGTATGCCACGAAGCAGTTTTTCGTGCTGCCGTCAGTCTGTTCCACCTTCTGTAAGCCCATTTCACCCACCAGATGGGAATGGGTACCGATAATCACATCCACGCCATTCTTCATCAGCAGGTCTGCTGCCTCCTGCTGGGGTTCGCTGATGGAGCGTCCGTATTCGCTGCCCCAATGGACCAGCGCCACAATCACATCTGCGCCTGCGTCCTTTGCCGCCTGTATCCCTTCCAGCGTGTGGACGTCGGCCTCGGTGTAGACACCCGCCGTCGTGCGGCGCAAAGCGCTCATGGTGCCTTTCTGGCCCATAGCGGCGGCAATGTCCTCCAACAGAGTGCGGATATACGTTCCCTTGGAACAACAGACACGCATCCTGACACGCGGCAGTTCGATCGAAAGGATCTCGATGGAAAAAATATGAACCGGACGCGCCGCACGTTCCACGGTCACGCCGGCCCGTGCCAGATCACACAGCTTCCTGCCGTCAAC
>OLPA01000414.1_pt1 | contig 40077 bp, 46 predicted proteins | sample 1672811 | NCBI WGS metagenome assembly OLPA01 (sample SAMEA3136726, study PRJEB25190) | human gut metagenome | biome: human gut; feature: human-associated habitat; material: faeces | place: Austria | collected 2013
CAATTGTTGAAGCTGTTAAACAAGGAAGAAATATATTTGATAATATAAAAAAGGCAGTACATTTTTTAATAGCAACAAATATTGGAGAAATTGTAACAATATTTTTAGGTTTGGTATTAGGCCTAAAATCTCCACTCTTAGCTATTCAACTTTTATGGATAAATCTAGTAACTGACTCACTTCCAGCAATTGCATTAGGATTAGAAAAGCCAGAAGCGGATATTATGGATAAAAAACCAAGAGACAGTAAAAAAGGAATTTTTGCAGATGGACTATGGCAAAGAATAATTACAGAAGGAACAATGTTAGGAATTTTAACTTTAGTAGCATTTAGTGTAGGCAATTACTTGTATGACATAGAAGTAGGAAGAACAATGGCCTTTGTAAGTTTAGGCTTATTAGAACTAGTACATAGCTTTAATATAAAAAGTGAAGAATCAATATTCAAAGTGGGCTTGTTCGAAAATAAATATTTAATGGGTGCATTTATCTTAGGTGTTATATTACAAATTGTAGTGGTTGTAATTCCATCTGTAGCAGAAGTATTTAAACTTGTACCATTAACACAAGTACAATGGATGTATACTTTTGGAATATCAATATTACCATTAGTAATAATGGAAATACAAAAGGCATTTAATAAAATTGAACCAAGCACAATGCAAATTAAATATTCTATGCAAAATAGTATTGCACAAAAAAATAAATAATGATACAATTAAGGAAACTTAAGAAAAAGGAAGAGTGAAATGGAAGCATTAACAATAATTTACTTACTAGTATTTTTAGTATTTGCTTTGGTTGGGTCAGCTATCTTGCAAATTAGAATGGCTGGAATAAAAATTAAAGACTTTTGGGGTTTTATACAAGCAAACCAAATGCTAGATAAGTTATATAGATTTTCAAAAAGATATAAACTTATGAGTCCACAAGAACAAGTAATATTCTTGGCGGAAGCGGAAAAAGTTTTTGATGCATATGATAAAATTCCTTCAATTGTATGGGAAGATGAATATAGAAAATATTCAGAAGTGTTACAAGCATATCAAAATGTTAGAGTAACCAGATGGAGTGATGAAAATTTAATAAAAAAATAATGGAGTTTCAATTTAGAAACTCTATTTTTTTGCTAGAAATAGTAAATAATATAGAAAAATAAACATATAATAAATATAGGATATTTCGTATATAAAGAAAGAAGGGAGAATATGAAAACACTATATTTTGACCATGCTGCAACAACACCAGTAAGTGAGCAAGTGTTAGCTGAAATGCTACCATATTTTGAACATCAATATGGCAATGCTTCTGCAATGTACGCATTAGGTAGACAATCTAAAAGAGCCATTGAACAAGCAAGAAAAAAAGTAGCAAATGCCATAAACGCTAAGCAAAGTGAAATTTATTTTACTTCTTGTGGAAGCGAAAGTGATAATTTAGCAATAAAGGGTATAGCAAATGCTAATAGGAATAGAGGAAACCATATAATTACTAGTAAAATAGAACATCATGCGGTATTAAATACTTGTAAAACTCTTGAAAAACAAGGATTTGAAGTAACATATTTAAATGTGGATGAAAATGGTTTTATAGATATTAATCAACTAATAAATTCAATAAGATCAACAACAATTTTAATATCAATAATGTTCGCAAATAATGAAATAGGCACTATAGAACCAATACAAAAAATAGGGAAAATTGCTAGAGCTAATAATATTATATTCCACACAGATGCGGTTCAAGCAATAGGCAATGTAAGGATAGATGTAAATAAATTAAATATAGACAGCTTATCAATGTCAGGACATAAATTTTATGCACCAAAAGGAATAGGAGCTTTGTATGTACGAGAAGGAGTAAAGTTTGAAAAAATACAAGACGGTGGACATCAAGAGAAGGATAAACGTGCAGGAACAGAGAATGTTGCTGAAATTGTGGGGTTAGGAAAGGCAATTGAAGATGTATATGCTAATTATGAAAGATATAATGAGCACTTACAAAATTTAAGAGATTTTTATATAGCTCAAATAGAGCAGAAAATACCAACTGCAAAGTTAAATGGAGATAGAAGAAGTAGGTTACCAGGAAATGCAAATTTTTCATTTTCAAATATAAATGCACAAAAATTACTATTGGAATTAGATGAAAAAGGAATATGTGCTTCAGCAGGTTCAGCTTGTAGTACTGGAAATCCGGAACCTTCACATGTGTTAGTTGCAATAGGTTTAGACAGAAATTTATCAGAGGGAACTCTAAGAACTACTTTTGGAAAAGACAACACAAAACAAGATGTAGAATTCTTAGTGGATAGTCTAACAGATATTATTCAAAAAAAATACTAGCTTTTGCTAGTATTTTTTGGTATAATTAAATTAAACTTATTAGTAAAGCTTAATGATATTATTTTTCTTTGGAATCTGGTATATATTCTAATAAATCAGAAATCTCACAATTAAACGCTTTGCAAATGTTATTTAATTGTTTGATATCAACTCTTTTAGTCTCTTCATAATACATTTTTGAAATTGTAGCTGGTCTAATATGAGTTGCATCTGCTAAAGATTTCTGTGTCATTTTATGTTTTCCAAGTAAATCAGATAATTTTATTTTGATCATGAAATAATACAACCTTTCTATAATATTTTATGACAAATTTAGTCATATTTTGTCGAGTACTTGTATTTTACCACGAGATGTATTAAAATTACATATTATAAAATAAACATAACGACAAAAGTAATTTAAACACATACAGAAGTAATCAAAAGAAAGAGGTGCATTTATGAAGCTGAAAAATAATTCTATAGAAAACGAGCAACTCGCTAATAACAGAGGATGGAAAGAAAAAAACGAAAAATATTTAACTAATTTGCAAAAATTTTTAGATGCAACTGATAGCATAAAAGATAAAGAATTACAAAGACACATTATCGGACGAATGCTTAAATGTGATTTGGTTTTAACGGAAATTGCAGAAAGTGAAATTCAAAAAGCAAAAGAAAATAAACAAGTATAATTTTTTGTTAAAAATACATACTAATACAAATGAAAAGATTAAACAACAATTTTAAAAAAATATTTATAGGATTTATGGCAGGTGTTATTAGTGGTTTATTTACAGCAGGAGGCGGATTAATACTAGTTCCTGCATTTATGTATATGTTAAAAATGGAACCAAAAAAGGCAAGGGCAACTTCTATTTTTTGCATATTGCCAATGGTAATTACAACAGCCTTTTTTTACTCAAAAAACAATTTGATTAATTGGAATACAGGTATATTATGTGCAATAGGTGGAATAATTGGCGGATTTACAGGTGCAAAATTATTAAATAAAATACCAGATAAATATTTAAAACTTGCATTTGCTATATTTTTAATATATGCAGGATGGAATATGTTGTTTTAAATAAGGATGTATGAAAAATGTTTGAGATACTAATAGGTTTTATTTCAGGAATTGTTAGCCGGAATGGGAATGGGAGGAGGAACAATATTGATTCTTCTCCTTTCTATCTTTATGAACCTAGATCAGCATGTAGCACAAGCAACAAATTTAATATTTTTTATTCCAACAGCAATAACCTCAGTTATTATAGGAATAAAAAACAAAAATATAAACGTAAAAGAAGCTTTGGTGATAGTGGTCTCAGGGATAGTTGGGGCAATAATAAGTGCTAATATAAGCAGTAATTTAAATGTAAACTTATTAAGAAAAATGTTTGGAGCGTTTTTACTAATAATTGCAATATATGAAATATATTCTTGGTTTAATATGTATATAAAGAAACAAAAAGGACATAATAAAGCTAGATAGTAATATTTAGTGAAAGGATGAAGATAAATGAAGTTTGTAAAAGGTATGTTAATAGGTGGAATAGTAACTGCAGGTGTTGCAATGATGTATTCAGAGGCTATGGGTGATAACAAAAGAAAAATGATAAGAAAGGGTAAAAAATTAGCAAGAAAGATGGGAATATTGTAAAATTCAAAATTAAGGAGCTTAGGAAATGCTAAGCTCCTTAATTATTGTTATCTACAAGGTTTGTTACAAGGTGGTTCACATGGTCTTTCACATGGTTTTTCTTGGCATGGTGGACATTTTAATTCAACACCTTTTAAGCATTTTCCTTCATGTTTACATGAAGTACATACTTTACAATGTTTAACTCTGTCAACCCATACTTCGATTTCATATACACGATTAGCACATAGAGGTCCAAAAACGAATTCACCATTTTTATCTGTAAAAGTATGAGAAACTGGTCTTCTTTCATCCATACCATGTTCGCAAACAACCTCAACTAACTTAACAACAGCGTCACAAACAGGCTCTTGGTAACAATCTTTAATGATTCCATAAATAACAGTTCTGTTATCTTCTGGTAAATTGATTTCTAAGTCATATTGTTTTCCTGTAGCCATAACTCCGTCAACATTTAAAACTGGGCATACATTCTTATCAAATTCCATAATTATATTCATTCCTTTCTTTTTTATATATAATATGAAAAAAATCGACAAAATGTGCAATTGATGAAAAAATATGGTAAAATTTTAAATGTTAGAGTATAATATATAAAGCAGAAAGAAAGGAAGAAAAAATGGACAATAGACCAATAGGAGTATTTGACTCAGGAGTAGGCGGAATGACTGTTTTAAAAGAACTAGAAAAACAGTTGCCTAATGAAAATTTTATATATTTAGGAGATACAAAAAGATTTCCATATGGAAGCAAATCAAAGGAAAGTATAATAGAACTAACCAAAGATGGAGTAGAATTTTTAATAAATAAAGGAGTAAAGCTAATAGTAATTGCATGTGGAACAGCTACAAGTCAAGCCCTAGAAGAGGTACAACCTTTGTATAACATACCAATAATAGGCGTTATAGAACCTACAGTAAAATACATAAAAGAGATTAATAAAAAACAAATTGGAGTAATAGCTACAGCAGGTACAATTAGAAGCAAAGGCTGGGAAAAGGCAATATTAAAAGAGCTTCAAACTGCAAAGGTCCAAAGCATTGCATGTCCACTTTTAGCTCCAATGGTTGAAGAAGGATGGTATGATAATAAAATTGCAGAATTAGCAATAAGAGAATATTTAAAACCTTTTAATAAAATAGATACAATAATTTTAGGTTGTACACATTATCCTTTATTAACTAATGTAATAAAAAAGCAAATTGGTAAAAAAGTGGAGATTATAAATATTGGAGAACACGTAGCAAAAGAAGCAAAAGCAATTTTGAAGAACAACGACCAAATGGCAGAACATAAGGAACAGAGCATAGATACATACCTCACAGAAACAGAATGCAAATTTAATGAAGTGGCAAGTAAGCTATTAGGAACAGAAGTAAAAGCCAAACAAGTTAAAGAAGAAATAGAATTTTTAAGTTAATTAAATTGAGAGAATGGAGAAAGGTATGAAGGAATTAAGAGATTTATATGATGAAAATAAAAAAGTTACTGGAGAGAAAATTTATAAAGGAGAGAATATACCACCAAATAGATATATTCTTGTAGTTACTTTATTTATAAAAAATAGTTATAATCAATTACTATTACAAAAAAGAAGTAAACAAAAAGGCGGAAAATACGGATTTATAAGTGGACACCCAAAGTCAGGAGAAACAAGCTTACAAGCTGTTATTATAGAGGCTAAAGAAGAAATGAATATAGATATAAAAAATGAAAAAGTACAAGTTTTTCATACTGAAAAGGGCAAAAATGCTTTTTATGATTTTTACTATTTAGAAAAAGATATTGATATTCATAAATTAACACTACAAAATGAAGAGGTACAAGAAGCAAAATGGATGACAATTGAGGAGATAGAACAGCTAATAAATGTGGGTGGATTTTTTGAAAATCACATAGAAGCTGTAGAAATAATAAAGGAGTTCATATTGAAAAGTAAGAAATAAAGGTATAATAACATTGATAACCAGACGTAAATAATAAATTTTTAAGTTAATTAAATCATAAAAATACAAGCAATGAATATATTGTTACTAACACAAATTGGAGGTAGCAATATGTTCATTGTTTTTAATAAGCGAAAAATATATTCATATTTAGTTTCTTTTAGTACAGTAGTTATTCTATTTGCAATAGCATTTACAGTAACAACAGATAGTAGCATAATTACATCAGCCACAGCCAGAGAACTGCCAATATGTAATGTTGATACAAAAGAAAATAAAATTTCACTTACTATGAATTGCGCTTGGAATGCAGACGATATAGATAGTATTTTGAAAACTTTAAAAGACAACAATGTAAAAATAACTTTCTTTATGGTTGGGGACTGGGTAGATAAATTCCCAGAAGCAGTAAAAAAGATTTCAGATGCTGGCCACGAAGCCTTTATTCGCTCAGCAAAATCTGCAAGTCATGTGCCAATACAATGGAACTTAGACACTGTAGACTATACAGGAATTACTGGAGATGAAATGTGGAAAAGATTAGAAAATAAACTAAGTGGTGGAAGTATTATTTTAATGCATAATGGAACAAAACACACAGCAGATAGCTTAGATATGCTTATAAAAAACATAAAATCAAAAGGCTATGACATAGTAACAGTATCAAACCTTATATATAAAGACTGTTATTATATTGATAATAATGTATAAAACTTACCAAATGTGGTATATTTAAGTATAAAGACTTTAAAATAAAAGAAAAATTTAACATTTTATGTAGACAAAACCAAAAAAGCGTGGTATAATAGAAAATGTGACTAGCAATTAGTCTAAATTTTACGTCTTATGAATAAACTAGATTAAGAAACAAATGTAGGGAGGAAATTAAATTGAATACAAATTATGAAGATAATAACCATTTAACATTGGTTGGAAAGGTAACAAGTGACAAAAGATTTAGTCATGAAATTTATGGAGAAAAATTTTACATATTTGACTTAAGCGTACCTCGTTTAAGTGGAAATGCAGACGTTATTCCAGTAACAATATCAGAAAGATTATTAACAACACAAGATGTTTTTATTGGAGCAAAATTACAAATTGATGGTCAATTTAGATCATACAACAGCTATGATAATGAAAAAAATAAATTAATATTAACTGTGTTTGTAAAAGATGTTCAATTCTTAGAAGAAAATCAAGAAGAGGAAGAAGAAGCTAGAAGAGACGTTGTTTCAAATGAAGTTATTCTTGACGGATATATTTGTAAAAAACCAATTTACAGAAAAACACCATTTGGTAGAGAAATTTCAGACATTTTGCTAGCAGTTAATAGAGCATATAATAAATCAGACTATATTCCATGTATTGCATGGGGAAGAAATGCTAGATTCTGTGAAAATGTTGCAGTTGGAACAGAAGTAAGAATTGTAGGTAGAGTACAATCAAGAGAGTATGAGAAAAAACATGAAGATGGAACAGTAGAGAAAAAAGTAGCATACGAAGTATCAGTAGCTAGCCTAGAAGTAGCAAATCAAGAAGATAATAGTGAAGAAAGCAAAGAAGAAAATCAAGAAGCTATATAAGATTTTAAAATAAAAAAAGGTGGTTTCCAAATAACTGGAAACCACTTTTTACTCTTCATCATCTTTTTTTGTAACATTATCCTTGACCTCAGGAATAATAACTTCTCTAGTATCCTTAGGCCTAGGCTTTTCCACTTCTATATGTTCATAAACAGGAGAGATATTTAAATTACCATCACCTGTAACCACCTCTATTTTTTTTGGCTCTTTTATTTCATCTACTTGGTTATTTTCTTCCATCAAACCCACCCCACTATGTGTATGTTATCATAACAAAAAAACAATGTCAACATTTCTTGACATAAAGCACAATTCGTGTGATAATATATAGGTAAAAAAATTAAAGGAATCGTGAAAATAAATGGAGATAAACAAATCAAAAGGAGTAATTGAAGCAATACTTTTTGCAGCTGGTAGAGAAGTTAAAATAACTGAACTTATGTCAGCTTTAGAAGCGAGCTCAGAAGAAGTAATTACACTTGTAGAAAGTATGAAGGAAGATTATAAAAACGAAAATAGAGGCTTGCAAATTGTGAATGTTGGCGAAGCTTACCAATTATGCACAAAACAAGAGTATTATGAATATTTATATACTATTTTTGATAAAAGAAATAAACCAAATTTATCACAGGCAGCAATAGAAACTCTTGCAATTATTGCATATAACCCTAAAATTACAAGAGCAGAAATTGAAGCTATTCGTGGTGTTAATTCAGATGGTACAATATATAAATTATTAGACTATAATTTAATAGAGGAAACTGGAAAGCTTGATGCGCCAGGCAGACCAGGCACATATGGAGTAACATCAGAATTTTTAAGAATATTTGGATTTAACAACTTAAATGAACTTCCAGATTTACCACGATATAAATTAGACGAAAATCAACAAATAGTAATTGACGATATTATTGAAGAAAAAGAAGAACAAAATACTGAAGAACTAAATGAGGCTCCAATGCCCGAAAGGGAGACAAGTAAAGAAGAACAGGAAGAACAAAAATAGAAAGGATGAAATAAAAATGAAATTAAGTGAAAACTTTTTTTATACTTTAAGAGAAGACCTAAAAGATGAAGAGTCAGTTAGCGGAAACTTACTTGTTAAGAGCGGAATGTTTAAAAAAGTAGGAAATGGTATTTATATGAAAATGCCATTAGGAAAAAAAGTAGCTCAAAATGTTGAAAAAATTATTAGAGAAGAAATGAATAATGCAGGGGCAAAGGAAGTTACAATGCCAATGCTTTTACCAGTAGATTTATTTGAAAAATCAGGAAGATATGCAGCATTTGGACCATCAATATTTAAATTAAATGATAGATATGATAGACCATACGTATTAGGTCCAACACATGAAGAATTTTTTGCACTAGCTGCATCAATGAAGTCACATTCATATAAAGACTTACCATACACTTTATACCAAATTGGAAACAAATATAGAGATGAAGTAAGACCTAGATTAGGTTTAATTAGAACTAGAGAATTTACAATGAAAGATGCATACAGCTTTGATACAAACCTAGAAAACCTAGATAAATCTTATCAAAAACAATTTGCAGCATATCATAAAATTTGCCAAAGAGTAGGGTTAAACTATGTAGTTGTTAGAGCAGATACTGGTGTTATGGGAGGACTACTTTCAGAGGAATTCCAAGCTGTTACAGATGTTGGAGAAGATATTCTTGTACTATGTGACCATTGTGACTATGCTTCCAATATTGAAATAACTCCTTATGTATGCAATGAAGTAGATAATGAAGAAGAAAAAACAATAGAACTAGTAGAAACAGGAAACTGCCATACAATTGAAGAAGTATGCGAACTTTTAAAACTAGATATAAAGAAAACAGTAAAAGCATTACTTATGAATGTAGATAATAAATTAGTAGTATTTTTCGTAAGAGGAGACAAAGAGTTAAATGAAGTAAAAGCTCTAAAACTACTAAAAGGAATGGAAATAGGTTTTGCAGATGATGAACTAATTGCAACATCAAATGCAGTACCAGGTTGCACAGGCCCAGTTGGACTAAATGCAAAAATAGTAATAGACGATGAAGTACTAAAAATGAAAAACTTCTGCTGTGGAGCCAATAAAGAAGGCTATCACTACATAAATGCAAATGTAAAAGACTTCAAATATGATGTTGTTGGAGATATAGTAAATGTACAACAAGGAGATGTATGTCCAAACTGTCATGAAGGACATTTAGTATTTAAAAAAGGTATAGAGGTAGGAAACACATTTAAACTTGGAACAAAGTATTCTGAAAGTTTAGGACTAAATTATTTGGACGAAAATAACGAGCTAAAACCTGTAGTTATGGGAAGCTATGGAATTGGTGTAGAAAGAATGATTGCAGCAGTCGTTGAGCAAAACCATGATGACAAAGGAATAATTTGGCCAATGAGTATTGCTCCATATAAAGTTGCAATAGTGTTAATAGATCCTAAAAATGAAGAACAATCAAAAGTTGCCAATGACTTATATAACACTCTAAATTCTATGGGAATTGATACTATATTAGATGACAGAAATGAAAGACCAGGTGTTAAGTTTAATGATATGGACTTAATAGGAATTCCACTTAGAATTACAGTTGGTAAAAAAGTAAATGAAGGCAAAGTTGAGCTAAAGAAAAGAGCAGAGAGTGAAAACACAGATATAGCAATTGAAGAAATTGTAAATTATTGTAAAAATCAATTGAATTATTAAAGAAAATTGTATATAATATATTCATCCTTTTCAAAGGAAATCTTTGAGGAAGGAGGCGATTTATTGTGACAGCTTTCGACATTATCTTTTTTCTAATTGTATTGCTATTTGGCAAACAATGGGGAAAAGATAACAACAAAATGAGGTAGAAATACCAACGAGTAGTCTGGTCAACTACTCGTTTTTTTGCATAAAAAAGAGATATGTGGTCAACATATCTCGTGCGATTTACTGTTGCTTTCGACTACAACTTTCGCTAGCTAGTGTTATTATAACACTAATTTTATTATATGTCAAATTTTTGAAAAAATTCATAAAATTAATTAGAAAGTGAATTTAAAATTTCTGGATAAATTCTGTAAGCATTTTCTTTCCAATTATCTACAATTCTTTTTGCTTCTTCACGAGAACCAGCAAAAACACTAATTTCAAAAATACAGCTATTGTTTTCATTTATCTTACAAGTAACAGTATATTCATTTTCACTTTTAGGAGTATATTCAGCAGTAATAGATTCTTCTTGAGCAGTTTCTTTTAATTCTCCCGAAAATGAGGTATCAACCTTCAATTTTATTATGCCTGGAATCATATCATGAGTAAGGTCCAAAGTAGCCTTTCCAAGGTCTGTAATTTGATATACATTTTTACCATCTTTATTAAAGCAAACAATATAATTTCTTTCTATTAAATCAAGTAAAAACTGTTGAAAATAAAAATAGTTCATATCCATAACAGCTAATACTAACCTTAATAGCCCATCATTAGTAATGGGATTTTCCATTTTATTTAAAATATATAAAATTAAAACTTTATTTTCTGCTAATACTTCTCCGTCTTGTGTTAATTTCAATTGTTTCAACTCCTATCAAATGCATGATATTTGAATTATACCATATATAAATGTAAAATGCTATATTAACTATAAGAAAAATTTAAAAGCCAATCTTGGGTTGAATTCCAAGTCCATCTCCTATACAAGTTGGACCTTCAATATCAGGGTTTTTATGTTTAGGAGTAGAGATTTTTAATGAATTAATAAAATCAGTTTTTTCTTTTGAAACATTGTTAGACTGAGCTGCTTCGAGCATTTTTACAGGTTCTTTTTTTGAAAGAAGGTTTCTGAAAAACGAAAATATATTTTTAAAAAACTTCATATTATCTTTCCTCCTTTTGAGCAGCATCTATTCTTCCAGAGCTTTTAGTTAAATCTTCTACTATCTCTTCAACTTTATCACTTTCCCATGGTCTTACGCCATTTGTTAAACTTAAATCATCCTCATAACACTCAAATTTTTCTTCGAACTCCTTTTGAGAAAGTTCAATAAATTGTCCACTTTCTTTATCTGCAAAGTAAAACTTGTTTCCTACCTTAGGAAGATTTGCATATACATATAATACAGGTCTTTGCAAATTGTCAGTCTTAGAATATACTCTATTAACAACACATTTGTTGAAATGAAGATTAGGATTTGCTAAAAGTACATCTTCTAGGATTGCAGATGTTGAATTAATACAAGTGGCAAATTCTGGACAATATCTCTGTAATAATTTAAATTGCATCTCGATGCTTTTTTCGGCAGATAAACCAAAATCGTCAATTTGTTTAGATTTTTCCATTAAATTCTTTATTGGAAAGTTTCCTTCTTTATCTGCAATACCAATATTAGTATAAATTTGTCTCAAAACAGATTCAGACATATTGAATGTGGCATCTGACAATTCATCGTCATTCTCATGAGCTCTAGTATCCTCACCATTACTTTTTATATCATGTTTTCTTATCTCCTCATAACTTCTACAAAAGTTATTTGGTCTACCACCAAATCTTTGTGCAGCTAAATTCCAAGTTGGATCCAAAATAGTATTACCTGTAACAGTGCCTCCATCTTGAGTAGGAAATTCCATATTAATTAATTTCAAAAATGAATGATGTTTTCCAGATATCCTTTGTGTTTCTACTCCAATTCTTCCAAGAATATATTGCTCAACCTGCGCGATTCCGTTACATACTCCATAACCAGAATCTATGATTTTCCACAATGCACGAGCAACACCAGCATCTGATACCTCAGTATTAAAATCAGGAGAATAACTTATTTGCTTACCAATAGCATTATCAATAAATGCTACTTTTTCTATATTACTCCATTCAGGATTTAAACTTTGAATAAGTTGATCTATCCATGCTTCTCCATGTAAATATTCTTCCGCAGTTGAATAAGATATTCCTATATTATCACTTATATCCATTTGAGGGCAAACTTCACATAACTTTTTTAGTCCCTCTCTTTCAGTATCTGAAATTTCCATAGGATTTATATGAATAGACTCATCAAGCCCCTTATATGCTTCAAAATCACTTGCACTTAAATCAGGTCTAATAAATCCATTTTTGCAAGTTAATGCAATTGCAGAAGTATATTCTGGTGGTAAAGCTGATAAATCCATTCTATCCTTGATTTCTTGAGGTAAAGTAGCAAAAAGCTTTCTTTTTTCACCGAACAGATATATTAATGTTATAAATTTTGTTAGCAAAAGATATTTGTTCTTTCATAGGAAAATATCTAACCACACTTTGAATAGAAATCCCGTTTTTAGAAAAGAAGTCAGTGTGTTCATTGACGTAATCAATGAAAAAGTCAGTATCCATTGAGCCCAAAACTTGAGATGCTTCATGAGGTTTTAGATCATATGTATTGTTTAATATTATAGATGCCTTTGTTGTATCAGATATAGTTGTAAGAATATCGGTTTTGTAATAGTTATCAAGAGGCATAACATCTAATAAGTGCAATTTGACCTTTTCATCGTTAACACTACAAATAATCCTAGAAATTGAATATTCACTTAATTTTAACTCTTCATTTAAATAATCAATATCACTTAAAAAAGTGAATTTATCACTATCAGACAAAGACTTTGCCATAGATTCTATAGAGTCCTTGCCAAGTTTTAAACTTTGAAGTGAATGTGAGTTTTTAAGTAGTTTTAACTTACAAGAACTATCTAATGATTCTAGTAAGTCATTAAACTGATAAGTATAAAGATCTGAGAATGGACCGTCTGGAGTTAGCAATAATTGAAGTCTTAAATTACTATCAGAAATAGACATTGCAATATCAACTCGTACTTGTCCACGTAATTTTCTAAAATGTTCAAAATTGAGTAAATCCAACTTTTGGCTATCATTTAGATAATTATCAATCAAAGAAATTAAATCCTTTTCAGTTAAATTATCACAACTAGCTAAAGTGTCTCTATCTGCAAATACACTTAATTTATCATTTGAACTTTCCAAAATTTCTCTTAAGTCTTTTTCGCTCATAATTTCCTCCAATGACTACATTGTATACTAAATTATTAAAAAAATAAATAGTAAAAAAATAAAAAACTTTACAAATGGAAAAATATACCGTAAAATATAGTAGTATAAGGGGGAAAAATGAAAACTCTATATGAAATATTAGAAGTAAGTGAAACAGCTTCAAAAGAAATAATAGAAAAAGCATATAAAACATTAGCTAAAAAATATCATCCTGATTTACAAGAAACTGCTGACAAAGAAAAAGCAGAAGAAATGATGAAAAAAATAAATGAAGCATATGATACTTTAAATGATGAAGTTAAAAGAAAGAAATATGATGAAGAGTTAGCCGAAAAGAGACAAAGAGAAGAAAGCAATAAGTTTAGCAATAATTCATATAATCAACAACAATATTACCAACAACCAAACATGAATAATAATCAACAAAATTATTATCAGCAAGCAAATAGTAACAAACAAAATTCAGGTGGTTCAAACCAAGCAAAAGTAAATAATGAGTATATGAATGCTAAAATGGCAGAAGAATATAGAAGACAACAAGAAGAAATTCAAAGAAATATGCAGCAACAATATCAGCAGAAATATCAAAAGGCTTATGAAAATTATTTAAGAAGTTTAGGATATAAGATAAAATATAAATGGACATGGAATAGAGTTAAAGACTTATTGAAAACACTTTTAATAACACTAATAATATTAGTAATTTTGTGGTTTTTCCCACCAACACACAAAATAATAATGGGATTTTATGAGTCAAACACGGTAATACAAGTTATAGTAGATATAATACTTGGAATATTTAAAGGAATATGGAATGGAATTCGCTCAATTTTTGTTAAATAAATTAAGCGACAATATTGAAACACAAACAAAAATGGTATATAATAGGTACCAAACGTAAAAAGGAGATGGAAATATGTATAGAGATCACAATTGTGGAGAATTAACAATAAAAAACGTAGGAGAAACAGTAACAATAGCTGGCTGGGTACAAAAAATTAGAAACCTAGGCTCAATGGTATTTATAGATTTACGTGATCAATTTGGAATTACACAAATAGTAGTATCAGCTGATAACAAAGAACAATTAACAGATATAGTTTCAGAATGTGTTATTCAAGTAGTTGGAAAAGTAATTGAAAGAAGCAACAAAAATACTAAAATTCCAACAGGAGAAATCGAAGTAGAAGCTGAAAAAATAGAAATATTAGGAAAATGTAAAACTGTATTACCATTTGAAGTTAACTCAGATAAAACAGGAGAAGTAAAAGAAGACTTAAGACTAGAATACCGTTTTCTAGATTTAAGAAATGATAAATTACATAAAACAATATTACTCCGTAATGAAGTAATGAAAACACTTCGTAAAAAAATGGATGAAATGGGATTTACAGAAATTCAAACACCAATATTAGCAAACTCTTCACCAGAAGGAGCAAGAGACTACTTAGTACCAAGTAGAATTCATCCAGGCGAATTTTATGCACTTCCTCAAGCACCACAACAATTTAAACAATTGTTAATGGTATCAGGTTTTGATAAATATTATCAAATAGCACCATGCTTTAGAGACGAAGATCCTAGAGCAGATAGAGCACCAGGAGAGTTCTACCAACTAGACTTTGAAATGAGTTTTGCAGAACAAGATGATGTATTAAAAGTATTAGGTGAAATATTTACAACAGTTTTCAAAACACATACAGACTGGGAAGTAGATGAAATGCCATTTAAACGTATTCCATATTTAGAAGCTATGGAAAAATACGGAAGTGACAAACCAGACTTAAGAAACCCACTTATAATTCAAGATGTTACAGAAATATTTAAAAATGTTGATTTCACACCATTTAAAGACAAAACAGTTAAAGCAATTGTAGTAGATGGTGCAGCAGAACAAAGCAGAAAATTCTTTGATGGAATGTCAGACTTTGCTACAACTGAAGCTGGCGCAAAAATGTTAGGTTGGGTTAAAGTTGACAATGAAAATGTATTATCAGGTGGAGTAGCAAAATACATAACACCAGAAGTTCAAAAAGAATTAGAAGAAAAAATAGGAATGAAGAAAAACTCAGCTGTATTCTTTATGGCAGATGAGTTCAAAACAGTTCAAAAAATAGCAGGAGCTGTTCGTATTGAATTAGGAAATAGATTAGATTTATTAGAGAAAAATGTATATCGTTTATGCTATATAGTGGATTTCCCAATGTATGAATTATCAGACGAAGGAAAAGTTGACTTCAACCATAATCCATTCTCAATGCCACAAGGTGGAATGGAAGCATTAATGACAAAAAATCCACTAGAAATACTAGCATATCAATATGATGTTGTATGTAATGGATATGAAGTAGCTTCAGGAGCTGTTAGAAACCACAGCCCAGAGCTAATGGTAAAAGCATTTGAAATTGCAGGATATAGCGAAGAAGAAGTAAAAACAAGATTTGGTGCATTATATAATGCATTCCAATACGGAACACCACCACATGCTGGTGCTGCTCCTGGATTAGATAGAATGGTAATGCTTGTAGCTGACAGCAAAAATATTCGTGAAGTAATTGCTTTCCCTAAAAATAAAAAGGCAAGAGACTTACTTATGAGAGCACCAAGTAGAGTACATGAACAACAATTAAGGGATGTTCATATCAGAATTGTAGAAAAAGAAAAATAAAATCAAATGAAGAAACTGTCGAATTTTAGACAGTTTTTTCATTTGACTGAAAAAACTTTACAAATATAAAACAGGTTCAAATTTGTGTATGTTATCTGGAGAACTAAAAGTCCATTACCTTAAATATTTAATAACACTAGACTATGACACTAACGTGTATGATGGAATACAACAAATAAGTGCAATAGATTTTCTGATGGGAAGAAGCAAGCTATAAAGTTACTGAATAATGGTTTTTAATAGAAAAGGCGTTCAAAAAAAGATGACAAAATTGTCGAAATTTGACATACGATTTTATTTGCAAAATGCAATTAAGTATAGTATAACAATACTAACTTAGTTGCATTTTTGGAGTGCAGTAAAATCTAATAAATTTACATATGCAATGCAATAATTATTTTCAAAACAATGTTTAAATTATTTTTAATCTAGAGTTTCTAATTACTTAACTTTTATTTCATACAATTATTTTGAATCAATACTGTTTAAAATCAATGTTATCTAAAATCTTCAATATTATTTTAAATGTTATTAACTCTATAAAAATTAAAATCTTAAAATTTCCACAAACAAAGAAAATATAAATTAGCAAGAAAGAGAGATGTATTTTTGTGCAAAAATGTAACTAAAATACAAATTTAAAGGAGAATTTATATATGGAACAACAAAAACAAAACAAAAAAATCAAGAGATATCCACCAAAGATGGATATAATATTCCAAGCAATATTTGGAGAAGTAGGAAGTGAAAATATAACGAAAGATTTTCTAGAAAAAATACTAAAAAGAAAAATAGAAAAAATATCATTAGACAAAAATCCAATATTAAGAAGAGAACTAAAAGACAATAAATTAGGAGTACTTGATATAATAACAGAACTAGACGGAAAAGAAAAATGTAATATTGAAATGCAGTTAATAGACAAGAATAATATTATTGAAAGAATGTTATATTACTGGTCTAAAATGTATACAAGACAAATCAAAGCAGGAGACGATTACAATAAATTAGAAAAAACAATAGTGATACTAATAGCAGATTTTAATATAAAAGGATTAGAAGAAGTAGAATATCATAGCACATGGAAGATAATAGAAACTAATAGTGTCAAAAAGTTAATATTGACAGATAAATTCGAGCTTGATATAATTGAATTGTTAAAGATAAAGGGTAGAGAAAACGAAAAAGATCAACTATTAGATTGGCTAATATTCTTGGAAAACCCAGAGAGTGAAAGGGTGACACGAAAAATGGAAGAAAACGAAAATCTAAAAGAAGCAGTAGAAAAGCTAGATAGAATAAGTGAAGACGAAAAAATGCAAAGAATAATAGAACTAAGAGAAAAAGCAATAAGAGACGAGCATGCAATATATGCAAAAGGATTAGATGATGGGGTAGAAAAAGGTGCAAGAGAAAAACAAATAGAAATAGCAAAGAGTATGCTAAAAGAAAATATGGATATTGAAATAATTATAAAAATTACAGGACTAACAAAAGAAGAAATAGAAAAATTGAAAGAAATGTAAGAATAAAAATTTAATCAAATTACTTGAAATTGTTTTAAAAGTAGTATAATATAATCACAGTAAAATCTAAAGAAAAAGAATAGAAAGAGGCACAAAATATGAAAAAAGCTAAAACCTTTGCGGGAGTAGAGAGAGAGAGAGAGAGAGAGAGCTACAACATTAACAAATAACAGCCAAGCTAAGAAATTAGCTTTATTAAGCATATTAAAGACAGGTCATGAGTATGAAAATACTTGGATGGCCTGTCTTTGTTCGTTTTCATGTGTCTGAACATTGAAGGAGGTTGATGTAAAATAGATAAAATATATATGTATAAAAAATGCAAAAACAAAAATTAAAAGAAAGGGATATGATAGAAAGATATCATATAAAGGTACAAAGAAAATGAAAACAAAAAACAAAAGAAACTATTTAAAAGAAAAAGGTATTACTTTAATTGCGTTAGTAGTGACAATTGTGGTGCTTTTAATTTTAGCAGGAGTAAGTGTAAATGCACTATTTGGAAATAGTGGAATAATAGAAAAAGCAAAAGAAGCACAAAATGCAATGGATAAGGCAGCAGAAAATGATCAAAAACAAATAGGTGAATTAACTGATTGGATAGATAATCAAGTTAATGAAACAATAGGAAAAAACGAACCGGTAACTCCAATAAAAAATTGGACGCAAAATAAAACATTAGTAACAAATGGAATTACAACATATACAGTGGGAGACAATTATACATATGAGTGTGAAGTTTCAGACTATACTGGAGAGTGGAAAATATTGGGAGCAGAAAATGGAAAACTTTTAATAATGTCAACAGTGGATGTGGGCACATTAGCGTTAAAGGGAATAAGTGGAGATGGAACAATAAATTATTTAGCGGGTTACAAAAATGGAACAACAAAATTAAATGAAATGTGTGCACCATATGGAACAAATGCGAGAAGTATAACAGTAGAAGATATAAATAGAGTAACAGGATATATACCCGAACATCAAACAACAAACATAACTAGTGAGAATAAATATTATTACGATAATGATACGGCGAATCAAAGTTCAACAGTGACGGGAACAGAAGCTGTATATGCGGGAAAATATGGATTAGCCACAGCTCTTGGAGTGACAAATGGAAATCCAGTAACGGGAAATACAAATTATAAGTATTATCCAAATACATTAACATTAAGTAATAGTGGAACAACAGTAGGAATAGCAACAACAAGTAAAGCTTATAAATTATTGTTTAGAAAAGCAGATGATTCAGACAATTGTGAGTACTGGATTGCATCTTCATGTGTGACTTGTTCTATCTATGTTGGAGCTAGTTTGAGCATGAGATGTGTATACTCTGGTGGATATGTGGGAGATAGAATTTTATGGAGCTCTGCAACTGGTGCTAATACTGGTAGTAGCTGTGGCGTACGTGCGGTAGTTTCTTTATAGTTAAGACAAATAAAGTACAAAAGTGCCGGTTGGTACTTTTTACTTCTTGACAAAATATATAACTTAATATTACAATAAAATTAGGTGAAACAAATGAAAAATCAAGTACTAAAAACTACATTAAAACTAATAACTGCTGTTTTATTAATTACAATAATTACAGTGGTTATTTATATTGCATATTTAGTACTTTCACAAAACAAAACAACATATGCTTCTACGCCAAATGAAGAAACTTATGAAGTTGTAGAAAATAATGAAATAGATATAAATAAAATAATAGAAAAAAATACTCAAAATACCAAAAAAGAAGAAATAATAAAAAAAGAAATAGATTTGGAATATACTACGAAATATACTAATAATCCGGATTTGCCAACAGGAATTATACAAGTAGTTCAAGAAGGAATAGATGGAAAACAAGAAATAATAACCAAGAAAACTTATGAAGGTGATAAACTTATTACAGAAGAACAAGTTGGAAGTACTATCACAAAAGCATCAACAAACAAAATTGTTGAAATTGGTACAGGACCTTATAAGTCAAATTATAAAGTGAAAATAGGGGACAAGCTCTATATTACCACTAGTTTCTTAGCTATTAGAATTGAACCAAAAGAGGAGAGTGAAAAACTTATAACTTTATATAAAAATACAAAAGTGGAATTGATGGCAAAGCAAGGAAATTGGTATAAAGTTAAGTATCAAACATATATTGGTTGGGCGAAAGCAGAATGTTTTACATATTTAAATCCAAATGAATCAAAACAAGAACAAATAACTGCACCAAATAGTAAATATACAAAACAACAATTGTTAAATACACTAAGTTTTAATATGAAATTGAATAAACCTAGTGGATTGTCTTTAGAACAATTTAAAAAAGTTTTTGCTAATGAGAAAAAAGACAAATCAAACATATTTAAAAACAATGCACAATATTTCTATTATTCAGAAAAACAATATAATGTAAACGGCATATTTATTGCAGCTGTAGCAATACACGAAAGTGGTTGGGGAGGTTCGAGCATAGCGACAAACAAAAAGAATTTGTTTGGATATGGTGCTTATGATAGAGACTCCTACAATAGTGCATATGATTTTGAAGACTATTCAGAAGGAATAGATTTACTGGCAAGAGTGTTTGCAAAATATTATTTAAATCCAAAAGGAACTAAAATATATGATGGAAATACAGCAGACGGAAGTTACTACAATGGACCAACACTTACAGGAGTTAATGTAAAATATGCAACAGACAAAAAATGGGCAAATGGAGTATATTATTGGATGAAATATTTATATAATAACTTATAAGAAAAAAACTGGAGATTTTTTCAAAAATCTCTAGTTTTTTCTTGCTATTTTCTTTACTTTATTGTATCATATAGTATATGAAAAAATAAAAATTGAAAAGGGGCAACATTTATGAAAAAAATAGTCGCAATATTATTTATTTTATTATTTATATTTGGAACAGTTACAGTATATGCAAGTAACACAAACCAAAATGTATTAACATCAGAAACAGCAACTACAAATTTAGTTGAAATGAAAGATAAAGCCTTAAAGGCACTAGAAGATTATCAAGTAGCATATGGTAATAACACGTATGGATTAGTTGCATACATCTTAAATATTGTTAGAATATATAGTATTCCTTTTGGATTTGTAGGAATAGTATTCGCAGCAATTTATCGTTATGTTATAGGTATTAGAAAATTAGATGTTCAAGACAAAGGATTTGGTGTATTAGTTGCCATTATAACAGTAATGGTGATTTGCCAAGTATTACCATTGATTTTTGCGATAGTTGTTAGAGGTTGGAGGGGTTAAAACAAATGAAGGTATTATTTGCAGTTAATAATGAAAATATTTCTGAGTCGATCACAAAAAAATATCAACAAGAATACAAAGAAATTATCTCTGCAAAAAACGTATATTATTTTAATGCAATAGTTAAAGAATTACAAAGAGATAAAACTTATGATAGAATAGTTATAAGTGAAGATTTACAACCATTTTCAAATAATAATTATGAACAGATAGACAAATTTATATTTGAAAAATTGGATAGTATTAGTGATGAGGCAACACAACAAAATGGAAATGACATTCCAATAATTTTAATTTGTGCAGATAGAAGAGAAAAATCTGATGCATTATTAGTAAAATTATTTGGAATAGGTGTATATAATGCTCTTATTGGAAAAGATAGGAGTATTACTGAAGTGTGTAAATTAATAAATCATCCTCGCAGTAAAAAAGAAGCGAAAATGTATTATCATGTGGATTCAGAGGATGTAGATTATAAAGCAGAAAATGAAGGAGACGTTAGTGAAGTCGAAATTCAAAATATATTAAATCACTATAAGAAACTAGGAAGAAATGAGGAAAAGTATGTTGAAAGCTTTGAACATATAGCTAGTCAATATACAGATCCTCAATTAAGACTAATTGCAAAATTTTTACCTTTAAATGTCAAAGCAGTATTAGAAGCTAATAGTCCAAAGTACCAAGAGGTAGTATCTTTTGGAACAGCGACAACAAGCAGACCAAAATACAATGATTATGCTAAAAATAATCAACCAAAAAGAGAACCGAAAAAAGAAGAATCAAATCTGGAAATAATCCAAAAAAATTTAAGTAAAAATAGAATAACAGAACCAGTTATTATACCATCTTCAATAAGCACTGATAAAATTAAAAAAGTAAAACCAGTTGAACTACCTAAAGCAGAAAAAATTGAAAAAGAGGAAGCACCAAATATTGCAAATTTAGACAGTGCATTTGAAGATATTGTACCAACAGCAAAGTCAGAGGTTGAACCAATTAGAAAAGTTACTGTTGAACCAACAGTTGAACTAGAAGCTGAATCAGTACAACCAAAAAGGAGAGGCAGACCTAGAAAAATACAAACTGAAGAGCCAGTAACTAATGTAGTAAAAAGAGGAAGAGGCAGACCTAAGAAACAAGTAGAAGAACCTGTACAAGAAGTTGCTCAAAGCGAAGAAATTGAAGCACCAGAATTACCTATGCCGGAAGAAGAAACATCACCACTAAATCTATTTGAATTAGGAGAAGAAGACGAAACTCCAAAAGCAACAACAAGTTCTGATGATGATATGATTTTACCAGGTTTAGATTCAGATTTTTTATTCGAACAAGAAGCTGAAAGTCCAATTGGAGAAAATACTGCAATGAATGAAACACCACAAAAAGTTGAAAGAATAGAGTCATTTAAAGAACCAACAACTCCAGTAACTCCAATAGCTCCAACAACTAATAACAGTTACAATAGCATGAATACGGCTAGTATGTTAACGAAAGATAAAAAAGTGGTTGCATTTGTTGGAACTTCAAAAAACGGTACATCATTCTTAGTTAACAATACGGCAGAGCTACTTTCACAAAAAGGAATAAATGTAGCAATTTTAGATTTGACAAGAAATAAAAATGCATATTATATATACACAGAGAATGAAGAAAATCTAAGAAATGTAGCATATTCTTGTATAGAAAATTTAAAGATTGGAAATGCACAAGGAATTCAAGTTCATAAAAACTTAACTGTGTATACTACACTTCCAGGTGATACACAAGCTGAAAGCGACTATACAAATATATTAGCAACTTTAACTAAAAATTATTCGCTAGTTATTTTAGATTGTGATTTTGAAACTGATTATAACTATTTTGCACAAGTGCAAGAAATATATTTAGTACAAAGCTTGGATATATTAACGATACAACCACTTACTGCATTTTTAAGAAATTTAAAAGCTAAAAACATGTTAAATCCAGAAAAAATAAGAATTGTATTAAATAAAATGGTAAACTTAAAAAGTGTTAATGAGAAAACCATTATTGGAGGAATTGCATATTACAATGATCCAGCAATGTCATTTATGACAGAATTATTTAATAAAGATACAGTTAATTACTGTACAATTCCATTTGAAGAACAAACTTATGCTAAATATTTAGATGGAATCATTAACTGTAAAATAACTCTAAATGGATATTCTAAGAATTTTATTGCATCACTTAATGTATTAGGCGATATGGTATATCCTTTGATAAACAATAATGCAAGAAATAACTCATACAGTAGTTATAATCCAAACAATTCTTTTTCACCAAGCATGAATAATACATTAAATAGAATGAAAAATAATTATTAAACATTATAAAACATTAAACATTGTAAAAGAGGTGATTTTTTGATACTAGCAATCATAATTGTATTGATAATAATAGTTATATGTTTATTTTTCTATAACTTATCAATAAGTAAAAAAATAGAAAATTTTAATAATATAAACCAAAAAATAACAAATTTAAATATATTACAGGACTTTATGAATACTATTAGTGAAGTTACCTCTGTTAATGAAAAGATTGAAAAGATAAATAACATTTTAATTGAAAGGTATAATATTAAGTATTCAACAATAGTTATATATAACGGTACAGAATATGTGGTGAGAGCATCAAATGTTGAACAAAAACATTGGGATACATTGAGAAATTTACAAAATGAAGAAATATTTAAAGACAGTATACAAACAGCAACACCTAAATATATTACTATCGAACGAGAGGGAGAAAGACTTCCATATCAAAAAATGGAGTTTGGAAGAGCTAAATCGGCAATGTTTTTCCCACTTTATGTAGAAAATGTATATATTGGATATTGGATTATAGAAGGAAGCAAACCACATGAATTTGATAATGTTGATACAACTATATTAGAAGTTATAAAAAATAATATTGTATCTGTATTAAAAACAGTTGAAAATCAGCAAGTGATTGAGAACATAGTAAGAGAAGACAAATTTACTAGTTTAAAATCTGCAGAGTATCTATTTGGTGAAGGTAAAAAAATCATTGATAAATATACAACTTCAACAGTATGTTTATTTAAAATTACTAATCTAGAAGATATAAACGAAAATTTTAGTAGAGAAACAGGAAATCAAATAGTAACAGCTGTAAGTGAAGAAGTAAGTTCAAATTTAGCAGAAGAATATATTCTGGTTAGATATATGGGACCAAAATTTGCTATAGTATTTTCAGGAATTGAATTAAATGCAATAGTTAGCTTTATGGGGCAATTAAAAGAAAAGATAGAAAAAATAGAAATTGAAGGAGCTAATCCAAAAATAAATATTGTTTTATCTACATATTACAAAGGAACAGCATTGGAAGGACTTACTAAGAAATTGGAAGAATATTTAGATGAAGCAGATAAAGAAGAAAATACAATCAATTATTTATAAGGGGGAAGGTTATATGATATCTGATGAAACTGTCAGCTTTAAAGTTGAAAAAGACAAAAATATTAAAGCAAAGGAAATTTTAAAAGAAGTATACCATGCTCTAGAAGAAAAAGGATATAATCCAATAAATCAAATAGTTGGATATATTTTATCAGGAGACCCAACATACATTACGAGTCATAATGATGCAAGGAATCTAATTAGACAAATTGAGAGAGATGAACTACTTGAAAAAATGGTAAAAAACTATATTGGATTGGAAGAATAGCAAGATGCGAAAATTAGGAATTGATTATGGAGATAGTAGAGTTGGACTAGCCATAACTGATGAACTAAATATAACTGTCCAAGGGTTAGAAACAGTACATCACAACGGTAATGATAAACTGGTATTAAAAAGATTAGATGAAATTTTAAATCAATATTCAGTTGATACTTTTGTTATTGGCATGCCAATAAACATGGATGGTAGTAAAACTGAAAGAGTTGAAGTGACGAAAAAGTTTATACATAAATTAAGATGCAAATTTCCAAAAATTCCAGTAGAAACAATAGATGAAAGGCTAACAACTGTAGCAGCACATAAGACTATGAACTATCTTAATATAGATAAAGATAAAAAAAGGCAAATAGTAGATACTATTTCTGCTGTATATATTCTTGAAACATACATGAATAAGCAGAAGAACAATGCATAAATGTTGAAAAAATAGAAATACTAAAAAATAGATATTAACATTGTAGAAATACAATTTATAATATATAAAAAACGAGAGGAGAAAGTTTAAAATGAGTGAAGATTTAAACAAAGAAGTAGAAAACGTAAATGAAGGAGAAGAACTAGACAATATAATCATATTAAATGATGAAGATGGAAACGAAGTTGAATTTGAATTCTTAGATTTAATAGAATATGAAGGAGAAGAATATGTAGTACTTTTACCAGTTGAAGAAGAAGAAACAGAAGAACCTGGTGAGGTTGTAATTCTTAAATTAGAAGACACAGAATCAGAAGATGAAGAATCTTATGTTAGTGTGGAAGATGAAGAAGTACTTAATAAAGTATTCGAGAAATTCAAAGAGAAATTTGAAGATGAATTCAATTTTGTAGATTAAAAATACTTGGAGACATTTCCTTTACCCAAAGGGCATGTCTCCATATCTTTAAAAGGAGAAAGAATATATGAAAAATTTATCTAGTTGGCTAATAGCCATATTTGCATTTTTATTTTGGGGATATAGAGTTGTAGCAACAGTTTTATATGCTATGGGAACAGAGCTTGTTTTAACACCTATGGATATGACTATGGAAATTACACTATTATTTATAACATTTATATGTATATGTTTTATACCAAAAAGAAAGTTATTAGCAGTTACAATATATTTAATTGCACATTTATTTTATTATGGAGTATATATATATCAGAACATAGTTGCTATTATAAATAATACAGCGTCACTAGAGTTATATATGAATATATTTGTTGCGTTAATAGGAGTTATAATTCCAGTTGCAGCATTCTTTGATGTATTGTTGGATAAAAACAGGAAGGCGAACCCGGTGCACAAGCAAACAGACTGGTTTTATAAAAACAAAGATTATGATAGAAAATTAGATGAAAGAGCAGATAAAAATCAATATAGGACATTATAAGGTTGGGAATATAAATTTTTCCAACCAAATTTACATTTACCAAAGGGATGAAGTTAAGAATGGAAATAGAAAGAAAATTTTTAGTAAAAGATATTAATGCAATAAATGAAATAATTAGTAAATATCCTAAAAAAACCATCACACAAGATTACTTGTATGTAGATGATTATACAGCAGTAAGAAAAAGAAAAATTGAAAAAAGTGGCAATACTAAATATGTATATACAGTAAAAACAATGAAAGTTGGAATATCTGTTAATGAATTTGAAAAAGAGATAACAAAGGAAGAATATGATGCATTAAAAATAAATGAGGAATATATTACCTTATCTAAAGACAGATATGTAATTCCATATGTAGATGGATTAAAAATTGAAGTTGATGTATTTAAGGGAGTATATGAAGGAGTAGTATTTGCAGAAATAGAATTTAAAAGTAAAGAACAAGCAGCTCAAATAGAACTTCCAAAATGGTTTGATAAAGAAATGAGCCAAATAATCACAAACAGTAAAATGGCTACTCAAAATATGAAAAGCTTTATAGAATTTGAAAAATGAGGAGAAAAAATGGAAGAAAATAAAATGAATATTAACTGGTATAGTACGAATTATCTAAACACTAGCCGAAACTATTGAAAAATTAACATTCTTTCAAAATTTTATCTTTCGTAATTTGATAAATTGGAGGTGAATATATGTCAAATAAAATAATAGAAGTTCAAAATATTAAAGTAAACATTACAAACATAGATGATAATGATTATATTTGTATTTCTGATTTTTGTAAATACAAAGAGGGAAAATCGAAAGCTGATGACATTATAAGAAACTGGCTAAGAAATAGAATTACTTTGGAATTTTTAGGAACATGGGAGTCTATTTATAATCCAAAATTTAATTCCGTCGAATTCGACGGGTTTAGAAAAAGGGCAGGGCTTCATACATTTACATTAAGTGTTACTGAATGGTGTGAAAAAACAAATGCAATTGGTATATATTCAAAACGAGGAAAGTATGGAGGAACTTATGCACATAAAGATATAGCTTTCGAATTCGCTTCTGCAATTAGTCCGGTATTTAAACTATATTTAATAAAAGAATTTGAAAGGTTAAAAGAAATTGAAAATCAAAACAGAGAGTGGGATGTAAAAAGAATATTAACGAAAAACAATTATTTAATACATACAGATGCAATTAAAAATTACATATTGCCAGATAATGATTTTTACAAAAATAGGGAATGGATAAAGTATGCAGAAGAAGCAGATATTCTAAATGTAATAATATTTAATACAACAGCTAAAAAGTGGAGAGAACTTAATCCTGATTTGGCTAAAAATTCAAATGTAAGAGATTATGCTACAATAAATGAATTAATAGTATTATCAAATTTAGAATCACATAATGCTGAATTAATTAAAGAAGGAAAAAGCAAAGAAGAAAGATTTGAAATTCTAAGTAAGATTGCAAAATATCAATTAGATATACTTAATAATGCCGAAAAAATAAAATTATTGGGAGATAAAATTGGAGATGATAATAATGGATAATTATATAATAATACATGGTAGTTTTGGATCAAAAGACGGAAATTGGTTTCCATGGATAAAAAATGAATTAGAAAAAGATAATAAAGATGTTGTTATACCACAGATGCCAGTTGGAGTAGGTAATCAAAATTTTGAAAATTGGTCTAAAGTATTAAATGAATTAAAAATAAATGAAAACACTATAATAATTGCACATAGTATAGCACCAATATTTGTATGTAAGTATTTGATAACAAATAAAATTAAAGTAAAGAAACTTATATTTGTTTGTGGATTTAATAATTATTTAGGGATAGACAAAGATTTTGATGCAGTTAATGAACCAATGTTTATTGAAAATTTTGAAGATATAAAAGAATATTGTAATGATATTATTTGCTACTATTCAGATAATGATCCATATGTGAAGTTTGAAGTTGAAAAATCATTTGCAGATGCTATTTCAAATGAGCAACATATAATAAAAAATGGTGGACATATAAATGCTGAAAGTGGTTATACAAAATTTGAAGAAATATTAAAAGTACTGTAAAAGGAGGAAAAGTTAATGACGCTTTTAGCTTCTTGGGCTGCAATTGATACACATGGTATATCGTCTGCTTATATTGTTTCTGACAGCAGAATAAGTTGGGGAAATAAAAAATATTTTGACTTTGGGAAAAAAGTATTTGCATCAAAAAAATATCCTGAGATATTTGGATATGCTGGAGATGTTTTATTTCCGTCAATAGTTTTATCTCAAATAATAGATATGATAGATACAGATGTATTATTCGACGAATCTATGACGTGTTCTAAGAAGAATAAGATTGTGTTTGAAAAACTTCAGTACTCATTTTCAAAATATCCTGATGTGTACGGTGATAATCCAATTCAAATTATACATATATCAAGAGATACTATGGTTGATAAATATCCGAATTTTCATCATTATTTATTAACGTGGGATAGAAAATATGGATGGAGTAAAGAAGAAAAAGTGTTTCCAATCAAATCTGGAATTTTGAATGTTTTAGGATCTGGAAAGGAAGAATTCAAAAAAAATTATAATGAAAGATATCAATCTTGCATAAATAAATCCACAAGTAGAAATGTTTTTCATTGTTTTATAGATACATTGTATAATATTCAAGATACTATGTGTGGAGGCTCGCCTCAATTGGTAGGAATATACAGAAAACCAAATACGGCCGCACAGAATTTTGGAATTGTATATAATCAGAAAAGATTTCTATTGGGAATGGAAGTTCCTAAGGAATCTGTATATAATAAAGTTGAATGGCGTAATGAAAATTTTGAACTATGCGATGGAACATTAAAGAAAAAATTACAAAATGCTTCTAGTCAAAAGAATTTGATGCGTCGAAATTAATTAAGGCAACTCCCTGGAAGCTATAAAAAGCTGCGAGGTGCTATGTCTATCTGGAGCAAATAGCTCCAGTAGACTACTAGGGTATTAGTATAGAAAATACAATATAACACAATTAGAAAGAAGGAATATATGATTAATATAAACAATAAAATATGGGATAAATTACGTCTTAAAGATATAGAAAAATATTTAGATACGATAGATGATGATGAAACTTTTTTTATAGAGTTTAAGGAAGAAAATATAAGGAATACACAATTAACTAAAGAAATATCTGCATTTGCGAATTCATTTGGAGGGTATATTTTATTAGGCGTAAACGATTCTAAAAAAATTGTTGGATGCAGTAACATATGGACAGAGTTAAAAATTAATACAATAATATGTAATGGAATTTCACCTACACCACATTTTGATATAAAAAAATTTGATCTTAAAAATTCAAAAAAATTATATATTATAAAGGTAGAAGAAGGAACAAACCCGCCTTATATAACAAATGATGGGTATATATATCATAGAGTATCGTCATCATCTGACAGAGTGAAAGATGCTAATACACTAAATAATTTATACTTAAGAAATCAAAATAATATTAAAAAAATTGAGGATAAAATATATATTCCAGAAATATCTGGTACTATTCCAAATAATCTATGTGGTTATATAGATTTTGGATTTTCTTTAACTTCTAAAAATATTGAAAAAACAAAAGAAAAAGTTAGAAAAGCTGATATAGAAAAGATATCAGAAAAATTAAAATATTATAAACAAAAATATAGTATTTCAAAAGTAGGATATTCACTATCTATAACAATAGGCGAACCTATAATGAAAATGGGAGATAATCCAATTTTAACAACTGGAGGACTTTCAAATTTTATGGAGATACTGCCAGATGGTAGTTTTAGGTGTAGAATAATTATTTGTTCAGAAACCGATAGCAGTATAGCAGATATTTCTTTAATAACGATGATACATTCACTATTTAAAGAAATATATGCAATAGTATTTGGAAATAATTTTGTTTCAAATTTTATTGAAGCAAAAAAATATGAAAAGCTTACGGTTTTAAAACTATTTCAACCTAAAATAGCAGTAACAGGAGAATCAAAATATGTAGAAAAATTTAACAAGTTATTTAATGATCATATTATAAAATATGGTAATAATATAATTGCTAATAATAATAGAATTCCTTTGAATGGGTTTATTAATATAGATAAAAGCTTGTTTGATTTAAATAAAGTAAAATTTAATAATGATAACTTATATGGTCAATTGTTTTATACTAGTTATTTTTTACTTGGATATATTGATGATTTTTATATAAATAAAGATTAAGGAGTTTAAATGGAATATAATGTAGCAGCATATTTAAGATTATCTAAAGAAGATAATGAAAATATAGAATCAAATAGTATAGTTAATCAAAGAGAATTAATAGAACAATATATTAGTAATAAAGATGATTTACAAATAGTAGATTATTATATTGATGATGGATACAGCGGTACTAATTTTAATAGACCAGGATTTAGAAGATTATTACAAGACATGAAAAACAAGAAAATTAATTGTATAATTGTAAAAGATTTATCTAGATTTGCAAGAAGTCATATTGAAGCGGATATGTATTTTGAAAATATATTTCCTTCTTTAAATATTAGATTTATATCAGTAATAGAAAATATAGACAGTTTTGAAAATCCAGATTCAATGGACAACCTTATTGTTCCATTTAAGAATTTATTAAACGATGCTTATGCAAAAGACATATCTAAAAAAGTAAAAAGTGCATTGCTAACTAAAAGATTAAATGGAGAGTTTATTGGAACTTCTGCTACATATGGATATTTAAAAAATCCAAAAGATAAACATAAATTAATAATAGATAAAGATGCCTCAAAAATTGTTATTAAAATATTTAATGATATAATAGAAGGAAAAACAGCAAATGAAATCGCGAATGAACTAAATAAGAAAAATGTTTTAACACCTGCTTCATATAAAATAAAAAATAACAATATAGAAGTAGACAAAAAGTGGAATGTAAAAATGATTAATGTAATACTTCAAAATAGAGTTTACACAGGAGATTTAATTCAAGGGAAGAAGAAGGTAGAAAATTATCGCACTCATAAACTAATTACAACAAATAAAGATGAGTGGATAATAACCGAAAATCATCACGAACCAATTATATCAAAAGAAAAGTTTGATGAAGTTAAAGAAATACTAAACAAAAATAAATCTGTTAGAAATAATAAAGAAAAAGATTTATTTTATAGCTTTTTAAAGTGTGCAGATTGTGGAAGTTCTTTTACTTTAAGAAAAGTAAAGAACTATGAATATTATCATTGTACATCATATGTAAGAGATGGATCATGTACAAGTCATTCTATTAGAAAAGATAAATTAACGGAAATAGTTTTAGAAGAGCTAAATAAAAAATTCAAAAGGAATAAAATAGATAATCTAACAAGAGATATTTTATTAAAAAACATAGACAGTATTATTATATCTCAAAATAAAGAGGTAATAGTAAATTTCAAGTAAAGGAGTAGATGTAAATGGAGAAAGAAGATAATAGTTATCACAAAATCAACCTTAACTGGTACCCACGGACATATGGCAAAAACGAGAAAGCAAATAATAGAAGACCTAAAGCTAATTGATATAGTTGCAGAAATACTAGATGCACGTATACCTATTGCTAGTCAAAATCCAGATATAAAAGAAATTATAAAAGACAAGAAAAGATTAGTAATCTTAAATAAATGTGATCTAGCCTGTGAAAAAGAAAATAAAAAATGGGTAGAATATTTTGAAAAAAATAATATTCCAGCAGTTCTTGTAGATTCAGTATCAGGCAAAGGAATACAAGAGTCAATTAAAAAAATAGAGCAGATTTATGATAATGAAAAATTTGAAAACAAAGGTAGAATAGGCAAATCAATAAGAATAATGATATTAGGAATACCAAATGTAGGCAAGTCTTCATTTATAAATAGAATAGCAAAAAAGAATGTAGCACAAACAGGAAACAAACCGGGAGTAACAAGACAAAAGCAATGGATAAAAGTATCAAGCAGAATAGAACTATTAGATACACCTGGGGTTTTATGGCCAAAATTAGACCAAAGAGAAGTAGCTACAAATTTAGCATATACAGGAACGATTAAAGATGATGTTCTACAAACTGTTGAAATTGGATTTGAGCTATTAAGAACATTGATTACAAATTATACTCCAAATCTAATGGAAAGATATAAACTAACTGAAGAACAAGTAAACGAAATAATGCAGAACCAAGAACTAGAACCAAACGAAAAAGTATTAGAGGTTATGAACTTAATTGGCAGAAAAAGAGGTGCGATTATTTCAGGAGGAGAAATAGACATAGAAAAAGTTGCAAACATAATAATTGATGATTTTAGAAGCGGAAGATTAGGAAGAATTACACTTGAAACAGTAAAAGGAGAGTAAATATTGGAAATATTTAATAGAAATAAAGGAATAGAAGAAGTAAATCAAATGTCTCCATTAACTTGGGCATATGTGGGTGACTGTGTATATGAACTATATATTCGTACAAAATTAGTAGACACCACAAAATTAAAACCACATGAATTACATATAAAATCCGTAAAATATGTAAAAGCAAAAGCACAAGCAGAGACCTTAAAAAAACTAGAAACAATACTAACAGAGGAAGAAAAAGAAATAGTAAGAAGAGGGAGAAATACACAAACACATCATATTGCTAAAAATGCAAGTATGCAAGATTATATGTATGCTACAGCATTTGAAGCACTAATAGGATACTTATATCTAACAAAACAAGATGACAGACTATTTGAAATAATGAAAATGGAGATTTAAAATTTTGTAGATACTTGTATTGACTAAAGCTTGCAAATATGTTATATTATTAAAGCAAGCAAAAACGGCCCCTTGGTCAAGCGGTTAAGACGCAGCCCTCTCAAGGCTGAATCATGGGTTCGATTCCCGTAGGGGTCACCAAATAAAAAATAGATGGAAATGCAATTTACATTTCCATCTGTTTTTTTGTGTTACTTAGGAGCCTTCACTTGGCGAGCCTTAGTAACTACTTTTTTTCCTGTGCTTTCCTTCACTTTTTTTGAGGTCGTCTCCGGAGTCAGAAACTCAGGAACTTGCCGAGAAGCATCAAGTTTGATTTTGTCAATAATCTCTTTATTGACACTACCAGGGGTCAACTTCAAGTTGTCTGTAGCCATGATATGCTCCTTTCCAAATATAGTCACATTAAGTGAATGCAAAAATTATATCATATTTTTTAGGGAAAGTAAATAAAAGTAGTTGACAAAACAAAAATTTGGTATATAATACAAATATACAAACAATAATTCGTATAAAGGAGATAAAAATGGTTACTACATTACATATAAAAAACGTTGGAATTATAGATGATTTGAGCCTTGATTTGAATGAAGGCTTTAATGTATTAACAGGAGAAACCGGTGCAGGAAAAACCTTAATAATTGGTTCACTTGCAATTTTAGCAGGTGGTAGATTTTCAAAAGAAATGATCAGAAATGGAGAAGAATTTTCATTTGTAGAAGCAAATTTTTATTGTCCAAATAATGAATTAGCAATAGACAATAATATTATAGTATCAAGAGAAATACACTCAAATGGTAGAAATTCATGTAAAATAAATGGAAGATTAGTTACTGTAAATGAGTTAAAAGAATTTATGAGCAAAATACTTGATATTCATGGACAACAGGATAGCCAATTAATCTTGAATCCTATGCAACATATTATATATTTAGATAAGTTTATTGGCAAAGAATTAGAAGATAACCTAAATAAATATAAAGTAAAACTTGCAGAATATAACACTTTAAAACAAGAGCTAAAAAACACATATGGAGAAGATCAGGAAAAAGAAAGAAGACTTGACTTACTACGTTATCAATATAACGAAATTGAACAAGCAAACTTAAAAGAGAATGAAGAGGAAGAGCTTGAAGAAAAACACAAAATGATGCAAAATGCAGAAAAATTAAAAGATAACTTATGTGAAGTTGATAATGAATTAAATGAAAATGCAGTAGTTGCAATAAGTAATGCGATTCGCAGTTTAGAGAAAATACAAGACTGTGGTAGCAAATATACTGAGAAATTAAGTATACTAAAAAGCAGTTACTATGATATACAAGAACTAGCAAGGGATCTAAGTTATATGAGAGAGGACGTTAACTTTGACGAAGAAGAAAGAAATCAAATAGAAAATAGACTAGATTTAATTTATTCATTAAAAAGAAAATATGGAAATACAATTTCAGAAATACTAAAATATTCAAGCAAAGTAGAAGAAGAAATACATAAAATTGAGAATTTAGATGAATATCACAAAAAAATAAAAGCAAAAATAAATGTATTAAAACAAGAATTACTTGAAATTGCAAACAATATGACAAATACTAGAAAAAAATATGCAAAGGAATTATCTACTAAAATAAACAAAGAATTAAAAGACTTAGAAATGCCAAATGCTAGATTTGAAATACAAGTAGATACAGCAGACAAATTCTACGAAACAGGAATAGATGAGGTGGAATTTATGATTTGCACCAATATTGGAGAAGAATTAAAACCACTTGTAAAAATAGCTTCAGGAGGAGAAATGGCAAGAATTATGCTTGCAATAAAAAATGTGTTAGCAGATGTTGATGAAGTAAGTACATTAGTGTTTGACGAAATTGACACAGGAATTAGTGGCAAAGCTTCAAAAGCAGTAGCAGAAAAAATGAAATCAATAGCAAAATCACATCAAGTAATTTGCATTACACATTTACCATCAATTGCGGCAAAAGGAGACCATAACTATTATATAAGTAAACAAACTAAGGAAAACAAAACATATACGCAAATTAAAAAACTAAGTGAAGAAGAAACAATTGAAGAAATTGCAAGAATTTCATCAGGAGAAGTTACGGAAATTGCTAAAGCACATGCACAAGAATTAAGAAAAGCTTCATAATAAAAGTTTTCATAAATTTTCTTCCAAATGTTTACATATTGACAATTTTGATATATAATATGAAATATTATAAAATTTAACGAAAAAGGGGAATTGTGTATGGAAGAAAACAACGTAAACAACCAAGAACAAGAGTTAGACTTAAATCAACTTATGAAAGTAAGAAGAGAAAAGTTGGAGGAACTACAAAAAAGTGGTAAAAACCCATTTGAAATTACTAAATATGATAGAACAGAAGTAGCTAGTCAAATAAAAGAAAACTATGAAGCTTTTGAAGGAAAAGATGTATCAATAGCTGGTAGAATTATGGCCAAACGTATAATGGGAAAAGCATCATTCTGTACAATTCAAGATTCAACAGGTAGAATTCAAAGTTATGTTAGTATAAATGATCTAGGTGAAGAAAGTTACAAACTATTCAAAACTTATGATATAGGAGATATCATAGGAATAAAAGGTTTTGTATTTAAAACAAAAACAGAAGAAATATCTGTACATGCAAAAGAAGTTATATTACTTTCAAAATCTTTAAGACCATTACCAGAAAAATTCCATGGATTAAAAGATACAGAAATTCGTTATAGACAGAGATATATAGACTTAATAGTAAACCCAGAAGTTAGAAGGACTTTTGAACTAAGAAGCAAAATAATAAAAGAAGTAAGAAAGTTTATGGATGAAAAAGGATATATGGAAGTTGAAACACCAACACTTACAACAGTAGCAACAGGTGATGCAGCAAGACCATTTATTACACACCATAATACTTTAGACTTAGATATGTACTTAAGAATTGCACCAGAGTTAAACCTAAAAAGATTAACAGTTGGTGGAATTGACAAAGTATTTGAAATTGGTAAAAACTTTAGAAATGAAGGAATGGATATAAAACACAATCCAGAATTTACTAATATGGAATGGTATTCAGCATATGAAGATTATAATGATATGATGAATATGTCAGAAGAATTAATTTCTACTGTTGCTAAAAACGTACTAGGAACAACAAAAATAACATATCAAGGAACACCGATTGACTTAACTCCAAGCTGGAGAAGAGTAACAATGATTGACTCAATAAAAGAAGTTACAGGCATTGATTTCAATAATATTCAAACAGATGAGGAAGCTAGAAAAATAGCAGACGAAAAAGGTGTAGAATATGAAGAATTAAAAAATACAAGAGGACATATTATAAATGAATTTTTTGATACTTTTGTTGAAGATACATTAATACAACCAACATTTATAATAGACTATCCAGTAGAAATATCACCACTTACAAAAAGAAGAAAAGATGATCCAAGATTAGTAGAGAGATTTGAATTATTTATTGGTGGTAGAGAATATGGAAATGCATATTCAGAATTAAATGACCCAATAGATCAATATGAAAGATTAGCAAAACAAGCGGAAGCAAAAGAAAAAGGTGACGAAGAAGCTGGTGGAATGGACGAGGATTTTGTTACTGCATTAGAAATTGGTTTACCACCAACAGGAGGAATGGGCATAGGACTAGACAGGTTAATAATGTTACTTACAGACTCAGCATCTATAAGAGATGTATTATTCTTCCCAACAATGAAACCTTTAGACTAATTTTTAGATGGAAACTACAATAAAACAAGTGGCTGAGAAATTAAGATAAATTTTTTGTGCGAAATAAATAAAAAATGGGGCAAATAATATGAAATTAAAAAAATTATTATTAGTAATAGAAATTATATTAGCAATATTTTTAATTATTGGTATAGTATACCTGTCTTATAAGCTTTATCTTAAAGTTATGGGCATTCAAGATTATGCACAAGTTGGTAATAGAGAAATATTTTATACCTGCGGGAGTAAATACGGAGATGCCACAATTTATGAAAATGGTTTAATGATTATTAAAGATGGCATGAAAGAAAAGGCTAAAATTAATCTAAGTAAAGATGAAATAAAAGAATTAAAAAAATTAATAAATAAAGACAAAAAAGATCACAGTGAAGAAACTTTTCCGGATTCCGGAAACGGTTGGATAAATACAGACAGAGTCGTTAAATGTTATGGCTATTATTATAGCATTCTAGATCCAGCAATACCAAGGACAGTATATAATGGTGATTATTCAGAAAAATATGTATTTAAATTATTAGAAAAATACTCAAATAATTAAAATAAAAGGGGAAACGAAAAGAAAGGTAATTTTTAATGAATTTTGATACTAGATATTTATATATAATCTTAGGACTTATTGTTATAATGAACTTATTCAGTGGAAGTTTTGACATACTAGGTGTGCTCCTTACATTACCAGGAGTACTTGTAGCAATAACTTTCCACGAATATGCTCATGCATTAGCAGCATATAAACTAGGAGATGATACTCCAAAAGTACAGGGAAGGCTTAACCTAAATCCACTAACACACCTAGACCCAATAGCTGTAGTATTATTAGTGTTTACTCATATAGGATGGGGAAAACCAGTAGAAATAAATCCTAATAATTTTGATAGAAAAATATCTGCTAGGGCAGGAGAAGCAATAGTTGCTGCAGCAGGACCAATAATGAATATCTTACTAGCATTTGTAATTGCAATTATATTTTATGCATTACAAGTATTTGCTACAGGTTTTGCAATTGGAACACAAACAGGTATGATTATAATGACAATGCTACAATATGCTGTAATTGTAAATGTGGGCTTAGGAGTATTCAATTTAATACCATTGCCACCACTTGATGGCTCAAAAGTATTGATGGGATTTTTACCATATAATGCAAAAAGATGGTTTGAAGAGCACGAAAAAGTATTTTATATAATATTCCTTGTGATTTGGATTACACCAATAGCAAGCCTAATTATTTCTCCAGCAATTGATGCAATAACATCTGGAATAGATAGTTTAGTTAGTGGACTCTTTAGTCTATTTATGTAAAAGGAAATTTAAAATGAAAGATATAATAACTTTAGGAATTGAATCAAGTTGTGATGAAACTTCTGCTTCTATTGTAAAAAATGGAAGGGAAGTTCTTTCTAATGTAATAAATTCACAAATAAAAATACATGAACAATTTGGTGGAGTAGTGCCAGAAGTAGCCTCTAGAAATCATATAGAGGCTATTTCAAATGTAGTAAAAGAAGCTATAAACCAAGCTGATATTACTATGGATGACATAGATATAATTGCTTGTACATATGGACCTGGATTAGTAGGAGCTTTATTAGTAGGTGTATCATATGCAAAAGCACTAAGCTATGCACTAAATAAGCCACTAGTAGGAACAAACCATATACATGGTCATATAGCAGCAAACTATATTACACACCCAGAACTTGAACCACCATTATTATGTTTGGTAATTTCGGGTGGACATACACACTTAGTACATATAAAAAGTTATTCGGAATTTGAAGTACTAGGAAGAACCAGAGATGATGCAGTAGGAGAGGCTTTTGATAAAGTCGCAAGAGTAATTGGCTTAGGCTATCCAGGTGGACCAAAAGTGGACAAACTTGCAAAAGAAGGAAATCCAAACATAGAACTTCCAAAGACACATATAGAAAATTTAGATTTTAGTTTTAGTGGTATAAAAACTGCAGTTATAAACCTACACCACAAAAATCCAGATATAAACAAAGCTGATTTGTGTAATAGCTTTGAAAAAACTATTACAGAGGTGTTAATAGATCATACAATAAGAGCAGCAAAAGAGTTAAATATAAATAAAATAGCACTAGCAGGAGGAGTATCTGCAAATTCATATATAAGAAGTGAATTCTTAAAACTAAAGGATAAAGGATATGATATATATTATCCAGAACCAATATTATGTACAGATAATGCAGCAATGATAGCATCAGCAGGATATTACACATATATGACAGGAAATACATCAGACTTAAGCTTAAATGCAGTACCAAACTTAGGCATAAATTAAAGAAAGGAAAATCAAATGGCAATATACGTAATTGCTGATTTGCACCTTTCATTTTCACAAGATAAGCCTATGAGCATATTTGGAGAAAACTGGGAGGGACACAGCGAAAAAATTAAAAATAATTGGATATCTAAAGTTAAACCAGAGGATACAGTTGTATTGCCGGGCGATTTTTCATGGGCTATGTATTTACAAGATACCTACAAAGACTTTGAATACCTGAATTCATTACCAGGAAAAAAATTGTTATTAAAAGGAAACCATGACTATTGGTGGACAACAGTAACAAATATGAGAAATTTCTTGAAAAAAAATAAATTTAAAAATATTGACTTTATATATAACAATAGTTACTTAGTAGAGAATAAAATATTAACAGGAACTAGAGGTTGGAATTTACTAGACACAGAAAATAGTAGCAAAATGATAAAAAGAGAAAGTATTCGTTTACAGTTAGCTATTGAAGATGGAATAAAAAAATATGGAGATGATAAGGAAATAATAGTATTTATGCATTATTGCATAATAGAGGAAGCGAAGCTTTACCTTCAGAGATTACTGTATTTAGTTGGCAAGGACTTCCAACAAGTAAAATTAAGGCTAACCACGGTCTTGTAAATATAGCTGTGGATGAGAAAAACAATCTAATCTATGTAATTGCGGAAAATGAACAGAATGCTTATGAACTGTCTTGCTTATCTTTAAATTGATGTGTATTCTACAATTTTCAAGAATAAAGCAAGCTGTCTATAAACGGTTTTCCGCTTAAATAGATTCACTACGGGGTGATGCTACTAAAAAACAGAAAGAAGTTGAGAAACCAATCTTAAAACGGCAAATCACTTTACTAAAAGCTCTAAAACGCGAGAGGTAAACTTGCTCAGGTCAGTAATTAAAGTTCATCTTAGCACGCAAGATGTACATCTTACGCGCCAAGATACACATCTTGCGCCTTAAGATGCGTATCTTGGCTGTCAAGATGAACTTAGACTGTATGAAGAAAATATTTTTCTAAGAATCATAAGATACTTTAATCTGCATCTTGTGGAATTTGAGTGTTAACTTCAATAAC
>OLPA01000425.1_pt1 | contig 39589 bp, 18 predicted proteins | sample 1672811 | NCBI WGS metagenome assembly OLPA01 (sample SAMEA3136726, study PRJEB25190) | human gut metagenome | biome: human gut; feature: human-associated habitat; material: faeces | place: Austria | collected 2013
TCTGGTAAACGGCGTGCCGCTGGAGCAGTCGGTCCGCAAGGCGGCAGCATTCATCACAAAGACCATTTTCTATACGCAGCAGCTCGGCGTTCCGGAGACGGACGGCATCTGCTTCGAAGAATATCTATGGGAACTGGGACGAGATACAAGGGAAGTGGCAATATGAAAAACAGAACAACAAGACGCATCTGCCTGACGGCGCTGATGGCGGCAATCATCTATGTCTTTACCGCCTACATCCATGTGCCGAGCCATACGGGCTATACGCATGTGGGAGACGGATTTCTGTATCTGGCGGCGAGTCTTCTTCCGGCGCCCTTTGCCGCGGCAGCAGGCGCCATCGGCGCGGGGCTGGCGGATTTGCTCTCCGGCTATGGAATCTGGGCGCCCGGTACCGTAATCATCAAGGTGCTGACCGCATTCTGCTTTACAAACAGGCGGGAGAAGCTTGTGAACAAGCGAAATGTCCTCGGCATTTTACCGGCGCTGGTGCTTTGCGTCGGCGGGTATTATCTCTATGAGGCACTCATCACCGGAAACTTCACCGCGCCGGCGCTCGGCATTCCGGGGTATCTGACGCAGGTGGCGCTGAGCAGCGTCGTGTATCTGGCACTCGGGTCCGCGCTCGACCGCGCTGCCTTTTTTAGCATTTTCATTGAGACATATTACTAGTTTTTTACTTTTCAAGTCATTTAATGCACTGGATACTTGTGTTGGACGTAAATTGGTTTCTTTTGCAATTTCAGAAGGCATTTTATAATCATTGCCAGACAATGACTTTATTGTTTTGTACCGTGAAGATGATACTTTTATAAATCCGATAATTTCCCAGATATTTTCTTCACTTTCTTTTTTATTCATGTTATATGTCTTTATGTTGCATTAATCACTTTTTTATTTATAACTTTATTCTGTATTATTTTATTTTTACTTGGTTTTTATTCTATTTATTATGTTTTAGTAACAATTTTATACTACTTGTCACAAAAATGTTATTTGTAAGTTAAACATGGTTTTAATTTACATTTTTATGATGATGGCTTGGCTATTGTTATAAAACATCATTTACTATTTAATTTCAATGTAAAAGTAGTAAATTTGGGAAATATGGGATAAATTAACTTAAGAATTATACTTGTCTGTTTAATAAAAGAATAGGTAAAATTTTGCACATTTTAGGGGTTTGTGCAATTTTTTTAAGATAATGGCTGTCATTTATATGCAGTCTGAATTTTTTAAATAGAGGTATAATTCTTGTTAATTTTGATTATTTCAGCTTTTTTTATATTTCTAAAGTCATTCAAATCTTTAAACTTAAAAATACTGGTTTATTTTTTTAATATTATTTTACTTACTAAAATTTACTAAAATAGAAAGCTTTTTATATAGCAATTTGCCAATATTTAAATAGTAAATTAACTTAAATTATTTATTGTTGAATTATATTGAACTAAAAAATTATGTAGAGGTAGGTTTCATGAAATTTGAAGAACAAGAATCAATCGACGATTCCTCAAAAGAAACTGTATTAAAGCCTGAAATAGAAGAAAATGAGGCTTTTGAAAAAATTGAACCAATGTTAGATTATGGTAATATTAAAAGTTCAAAAGATATTGAAGTTCCTCCATTATTAATTGATCAAGTTATTGGACACGAAGAGTCCATTGAAACTATTAAAAAAGCAGCAAAACAAAGGAGAAATATTTTACTTATCGGTGATCCTGGGGTTGGAAAATCAATGCTTGCTAAAGGTATGGCTCAGATTTTACCTCATGAATCCTTAGAAGATATTTTAATTTATCCGAATGTAGAAGATAATAATCATCCATTAATAAGGTCTGTTCCAGCAGGAGAAGGTAAAAAAATAGTAAAAGCAACCAAAGGATCTGCTAAAAACCATGAAGAGAAAAAAACATTAATTACAACATTTGTTATTGCAGCTATTGTTGTTATTGGATTTATGTATGGCAGAATACTTGAAGCTATTATTGCAGCAGCATTAATATTGCTTATTTCTATTCAGATAAAACCTAAAAACAATAACATGTCTCCAAAATTACTGGTTAATAATGAAGATAAACGATTCGCACCATTTATGGATGCAACTGGTGCTCATGCAGGAGCATTACTTGGAGATGTCCGTCACGACCCTTATCAGTCTGGAGGTCTTGGAACTCCTGCACATGAACGTGTGGAATCAGGAATGATTCATAAAGCTAACAAAGGTGTTTTATACATTGATGAAATAGGTACAATGACTATGAAAACACAACAAGAGCTCTTATCTGCAATGCAGGAAAAAAAATATGCTATTACTGGTCAAAGTGAAAACAGCAGTGGTGCAATGGTAAGGTCTCAGGCAGTACCGTGTGATTTCGTTCTTGTAGCATCAGGTAACCTTCAAGTTCTTGAAGGAATGCACATAGCTATGAGGTCAAGAATCAGGGGATACGGTTATGAAGTTTTCATGAAGGATTCAATGGAAGACACTCCGGAAAACAGGAAAAAATTAGTAAGGTTTGTAGCTCAGGAAGTTAAAAATGATGGAAGAATTCCTCATTTTGCTCCTGATGCATTAGATGAAATTATTTTAGAAGCAAAACGTCGTTCAGGAAAACAAGATGCTTTAACTCTTAAATTAAGGGATTTAGGTGGACTTGTAAGATCATCTGGTGATGTAGCTATTGAAAAAGGTGCTGATTTGGTAACTGCTGAACATGTAATTGAAGCTAAAAAATTCTCCAGAACATTAGAACAGCAAATAGCTGACAGATCCATCAAACAAAGAAAAGAATACAGTATGGTTCACCCTGAAGGTGGAAGAGTTGGTCTTGTAAATGGACTTGCAGTTATTGGAGATAGAAGTGGTATTGTTTCACCAATTGCTGCTGAAGCTGCTCCTGCTCAATCAAAAGAAGGTGGAAAAATCATAGCTACAGGTAAACTTGGTGAAATCGCTAATGAATCAGTTCAAAATGTAAGTGCATTAATTAAAAAATACACTAACAAGGATATTTCTGATTATGATATTCATGTTCAGTTTATTCAAACTTACGACGGTGTAGAAGGGGACAGTGCAAGTGTTTCAATAGCTACTGCAGTAATTTCTGCTGTTGAGGATATTCCTATTGATCAGACTGTTGCATTAACCGGATCTTTAAATGTTCGTGGGGATGTAATGCCTATTGGTGGTGCTACAGCTAAAATTGAAGCTGCTGCAGAATCCGGAATTAAAAAAGTATTGATTCCTAAGTCTAACATGAAAGATGTTATGCTTGAGAAAAAATACGAAGACATGATTGAGATAGTTCCAACTGAAACTTTAAGTGATGTATTGGAAAATATTTTAATTAGCGGCAGTAAAAAAGACCGTTTAATTGAAAAAATGAGAAATTTAAGTTCCAAAGTTGCAAGTAAAGTTTCCAAATCTCAAATTGAAAAACCAGCTACTAACTAAGTTGGTTTTTATTATTCTTTTTTTTATTTTAAATTTTTTCAATCGCATTTTTATAACGAAAACATAATATATTAATAATTTTATATTAATATAATATATTAGAAGTTGAAATGTGATTGATATGGGTGGTAAAATTCGTTTTAATGTAGCTAAGTTTGGAGCTAAGGTAGCTTCTCAGGTATCTAAATTTGGATTTGGAAGTGGTAATAATCTTCCGGGATATGTTTTTTATAAGATTGCTGGAAAGGAAGCACTAAAAGATTTGGCTCATGAAATGAGTATTGGACCTATTTTAATCACAGGAACCAATGGAAAAACTACTACAACAACTCTTTTAATTAAATTGCTTTCTGCTGATACGAAAATCAGAAAAAGCTTTGAAAGCAATACTATTCATGCAATAACTACAGGTATTTTAAAAGGTGATGGGGATCTTGGTGTTTTTGAATATGGAATCAGAAATAAGAGCTATGGAATTCCGGACACTGTTCAGAGACTTATTGATCCTGTAGGTGTTGTTTATACAACAATTTCACGTGAACATTCACAGGTAGCAGGTGTTAAAAATCCCTTTGAGGAATATGTAGATGCCAAATCTCTACTTTCACAGGGTATGACTCGGGGAGTTGTTATTTCTAATGCAGATGATCCCGTAACAGCAAATATTGCTTGCAATAAACGAAATGACCTGCATGTTAATTTTTATGGATTGGCCATTGATAGTATTAATGATATTTTCGAATCAGACAGTCCAAATTGTCCAAGGTGTGGCAAAAAGCTTGAATACTCTCAAAAATTCTTGAATCACAGAGGAATTTACAGTTGCTGCTGCGGTTTTAAACGCCATGAACCTAATGTTAAATTGGTTGGTGCTGACTTTAAGCCTGATAATTGGGATTTGACAATTGAAGGAAATTTATATAATTATACAAATAATAAGGATATTTCATTTGAAGTAAGTATAAATGTTCCTCCATTCGGATTCCATAATATTTACAACACATTGGCTTCCATTTGCACATATGCTACTTTTACTCCAAAAATAGACAATATTGAAAATACTATTAAAGAGGTTTTCAATAATTTGGACATGTCTTTTATTCCTCCTGGAAGATTTGAAGTAGTTAAATTAAATGACAAATATGTTGGTTTGGGACAGGGAGATAATGGTGATGCAGCTAAAATCAATGCATTATTTATGAATCAGTATATTGACGGTCCTTTAGAATTTATTTACACAACTCCTGATGAAAATGAGGAAGAAATATTTGAAGACCATTTGGAAGTTATTAAAAATTTAAATCCTGACCATATGATTGTTGTTCCCGGAAGAAAATCCATTGAAAAAGCTAAGGAATATTATAACATAATATCTGAAGAATATGATAATGCTGATTTTTATCCATTAAGCTATGATAAAATGGATGAAAGGATTAGAAAACTGGTGGATTTGGCTGAAACTTCAGATTATAATTATGTGATTATGACAGGCTGCGGTGAAGAGCAGGAAATGTGGGAAAATATAAAACAAAAATTAATCAATAAATAATATTGTTTTCAATTATATTATTTATTGTTTTATAGAAGTTGTCTTCGCTTTTTTTGATTTGTCTAAATGATGAATCGATTTTACATCCGCATAAATCACAGCTGCCGATAATGAAGTCATTGCTGTTTTTTTTAATCAGGATTCCGAAGTACTCTTCTTTTAAATCCCCATATTTTTGAAATTCTTCACTGCTGAGACTTATAGTTTTATCTTCAATGGAAAAAATATCGCATTCATTAAACATAGGTATAAAAGCGAGCATTCCGAAAGTTATAAAGATATTTTCATGTTTAATGACTTTTAAGACTTTTTCAACATAGCTGTCTTCATTTTCAATTCCATATTTTTTTAATTCACCAATGTTGTTGGAACCCATTGTGCAATTATCACGGATTATACAAATAGCTAGTTGAGGGTCTATATAATTATCACATTTAGCTACAATATTTTCAATACTTTTTTCAATATTCATTAATAACACCTTCGTAACTTTCACATAATGAAAGAACCTCTTCAATTTTTGGAATTTGATTGAGCCAATCTATAGGAATTGAATCAAATCCATAATAAATTCCAGAAAGTCCTCCACAAACAGCTGCAATAGTATCAGTATCTCCACCTAAATTAACAGCTTTCAGGACACTGTCTTTATAATTGTAAGTAGTTTCCAAACAATAAATGACACTTTCCAGAGTGTCTATTACATAACCTGAACTTTTAATATTCTCTTTTAAATCATCATTAAAAATTCTCTCAAAATGTTTAAGCTCTTCTGAATCTTTGTAATGTTTTCTGATTTTATCGCAGGCTATTTTAACATGTTCTTTAATTGTTAAATTATCTGAAATCATTGATTTGGCCAGTTCAACATAAAATACGCAGGCTATTTTTGATCTTAAATGGCCATGAGTTAAGCCGGATATATTTTCAATTGTTTCATAGTCAATGTCATGGATAAAGGCCAGAGGCAAAATTCTCATTAGAGATCCGTTTCCATTATCTCTTTCACTGACTCCTCCACAATTCAGGGCTTCAAAACCATTTTTAAACCTTAATAATGATTCATAAGTTGTGTTGCCGTAATCAAAAGTTTCTCCATACTGAGTGTATTTGCCATTAAGAAGCCATTCTAAAAACTCACTTTGGATATCTTCATAGTCAATAGTCTTTTTATTGCAGATGCTGCTCATGGTAGCCAGGGTCATTGAAGTATCATCTGAATAAGTTCCTGGCGGCATATTATATGTTCCGTAACCTGTTATAGTTTTAACCGGATTTTTTTGGAGTGTTTCACGGGAACTGAACTCCGCCGGAACACCTAAAGCATCACCGACAACAAATCCACAAATACCTGCTTTGATTTTCATAGATATAGTTATATCTTTAAAGTTGATATAAATAGCAGTTTCAAATTCATAAATTATAATTATCACTTCAAATAATTATTTAACATAGTGATTCTCAAAACACAGAATTTAATTTTAAGGTCATGGAAGGTAGATGATGCTGAAGAGTTGTATCATCATGCTAAAAATCCAAAAATTGGTCCGATTGCAGGGTGGCCACCACATAAAAATGTTGAAAATAGTTTGAAGATAATTCAAACTGTTTTTGCAAAGGATGAAACTTATGCCATAACTTTAAATGGTCAAATTATAGGATGTGTGGCTTTGCTTGTTTATCCTGATGGAAATCATTATTGGGGAGAAAATAATGCAGAACTTGGATATTGGATTGCAGAAGAATTTTGGGGAAATAATTATGCATGTGAAGTATCTGAAAAACTTTTAATACATGGTTTTAAGGATTTAAAGTTAAATAAAATATTTGCTTCATTTAGAAAAAATAACCTTCAGTCAAAAAGGGTTCTTGAAAAATTAAATTTTAAATACTTTGATGAACTACAAAATATTGATTATACCGGAAAATGCTATCTGGAAATTGTAATGAGTTTAGAAAATAATGACAATGGAGGATAATATGGAAACATTGGAAGCAATTAATAAAAGAAAAAGCATTCGTGCTTATAAGGATGAGCAAATAACGAAAGAGGAATTGGACAAAATTATAGGAGTAGCTAATAAAGCCCCAAATGCAGGACCATTTCAAGTTAGTGTAATTCAAAATAAAGAGTTTTTAAGTGAAATAAATGATAAAACTAAAGAGTTCATGTTAAATTCTGAAGGTTTTATGCGCCAGAGAGCTTCTATTCCAGGTTATGAACCATTATATGGTGCTCCAACTTTAATTGTTATTTCTGCACCTGAGGGTCCTTTTTCTCAAATAAATGTTTCAGCATCTGCAACAACAATGATTTTGGCAGCTACTGATTTGGGATTGGCTACATGTTATGTTGTATCTCCAATAGCTATTTTAACTCAGCTTAAAGATAAATTAAACCTTCCTGAAGATTTCATACCAGTTTCAGGTATTTTAGTTGGTTATGAAGCTCCCTGTGATATTCCATCTCCTGAACGTGAAATTCCAGATAATATAAATTTTATTGGTTAGATAATTATGGTTAGAATTTGTAAAAATTGCGGATTTGAGAATCAGGACAGCTATGACTTTTGTGCCAAATGCGGAACTCCATTAGTGGAAGGGCTCCAGCCCAACACATTCTTTGTTTATAGAAATGTGGAACGGGGAATTAGTAGGAAATTTATAATTATTTCTTATATAATTACCATATTTTTTTCATTTGGAGGTTTTCTCATGGATCTGGTAGCTAGAAATACTTCAATGGGTTTTTTTAGCTTCTTTGGATTTTTCATGCCGTTTTTCCTAATTCAGGCACAGGATAATAATATTAAAAAGCATGGTTTTATCCAATTGTTCATATCTCTTGTTGGATTTATTCTGTTTGTAAGAACTTTACCATTGTAAAAAAAGAGTTTTTAGTATTGTTTTTAAAAAACAATACTTTTTTTTTTAAATTTAAACAAAATGTATTTTCATATCTCCAGTTAATAAACATTCTGGAATTGCCAAATAATTCATGTGGAAATCACCCATTGCTTTATCAGCTGCATCTCCACGGTCCATTCCGTCACCCCAGTCGTATTGGCGAATATCGGATATGATGTCTCCGCCAAATATTTTCTCGGCTGCATTATTATTTACTGTTATGATAATATTTGGAGATATATTGTAAGTGTATTCCATTATTTCTTTAGCTGCTCCGTATGGATTGTCGGGATCATCTAAATGAATGTTGTGTAGTGTTTGATGCTGTGCGTTAAATGAACTTCCCGGATAAATCCAGTTAAATCCACCGGTTAAATTCCATGTGGCACCCATGTCAACACCAGGAATACCTCCTTCACTTTCGTCTTCAGCTATTATTAACACACTAGAAGTTGCAGCTATTCCCACTATAACAATGACAGCAAGTATTATAACTGCAAAAATAATTCTTCCAATTTTCATGATTTACAATTGTTTTTAGCATTAATATAGTTAACTTTTTTTATGTTAAAATCAAATATTAATTATTATATTAATTTTTGGTGATAATGTGATTATTGGTGGTTCAGCATCTCAAGATTTGGCCGCTCATGTGGCAGAAGAGTTAAATGATGATTTATGTTATGTAGAAACTAAAAAATTCCCAGATGGGGAAAGATATTTGCGTGTTGATGGTGAGATTGATGATGAAGTTACTGTTATCCAATCTACCGGATATCCTCAGGATGAAAATTTGATGGAATTGCTGTTTTTAATATCAAATCTTAAAGACCTCGGAGCAAAAAAAGTTAGGGTTGTTGTTCCATATATGGGTTATGCAAGACAGGAAAAACGTTTTCATGATGGGGAAGCAGTTTCTGCAAAAATTGTAGCTAATTTAATTCAATCTGCAGGTGCTGATGAATTTATTACATTTAATATTCATGAAAAATGTGTTTTGGACTTTTTTGATATACCGACTACAAATATTTCTGCTATGGGTGCAATAGCCGAATATATTGATGAAAAAATTGATGAAAAACCTTTAATTGTTGCTCCTGATAAAGGAGCATATCCTTTTGCTCAGGAAATAGCTGAAATTCTTGATTGTGAATGCACTTATTTGTCTAAAGTTCGTCTTGGACCTGATAAGGTGGAAACCAGAATTGTTGATGTTGAAGGCAGTTCTGATGAAACAGTTAATGTGGATTCAGTTAAAGGTAAAAAGGCATTTATTATTGATGATATTATAGCTACCGGTGGAACTATTGTTAATGCAGTTAAAATATTAAAGGAATACGGTGCCAAATCAGTTGATGTTTGTTGTGTTCATCCGATTTTGGTAAATGGAGCTACTATGAGAATCTATGCAGCTGGTGCTAACAGTTTAATATCTACCAATAGTTTATCTGCAGACAGTTCTCGTGTTTCTCTTGCAAAAAGCATAGCGAATGTTTTGAGGGATTAAAGATGTTTGATAAAGATGCTATTAAAAAAGAACTTATTGAAGGATCTAATATAATTTTAAAAAGATATGATGAAGAGGATGTTGTTGATTCCATATCTGTTATGAATACAAAAGATCATGTTATTTTTTTAGGATCTTTAAGAGTTTATAATGAAATGAATGTTAAAAATATTGAGAAAGCTTTAGAAAACTGTTTTGAAGACTACGGCAAAGTTAGCATAAGAAGTAGAAAAGTTGTTCCCTGCTGTTCCCTGCCCTATTTCCATATCAGTTTTCACATCAATGTTGATGAAGTAATTTAGAAAAGCATGAAAAAATTTAAACTAAACTCACCTTACAAGCCATTAGGTGATCAGCCAAAAGCCATTAATTCATTAGTTGATGGGATAAATAAGGGTGAAAAGGAACAGACTCTTTTAGGAGTTACAGGTTCCGGCAAAACTTTTACAATGGCTAATGTTATTGAAAAAGTTCAAAAACCTACCCTTGTCATCTCCCATAATAAAACATTAGCTGCACAGCTTTATGAGGAATTTAAGGAGTTTTTTCCAGACAATGCAGTTGAATATTTTGTCAGTTATTATGATTATTATCAGCCTGAGGCATATGTTCCAAGAACTGACACTTTCATTGATAAAGAATCATCTGTCAACGAAGAAATCGACATAATGAGACATTCTGCTACCCAATCACTTTTATCCCGTGATGATGTGATTGTAGTCAGCAGTGTCAGCTGTATTTATGGTGTAGGTTCTCCGGAGGATTATGGGGAATTTGCATTTGGAATAGCTGTAGGGGACAATTATGACCGTTCAGATATTATTCGCAAACTTGTTTTCATGCAGTATGAAAGAAATGATATTGAATTTGCAAGAGGTCATTTTAGAGTACGCGGAGATGTAATTGAAATAAATCCTGTTCACGGTACTCCTCCTGTAAGAGTTGAGCTATTTGGTGATGAAATAGATGCAATCAGTTTAATTGATAAAGTCACAGGCAAAAAAACAGAAAGTTTAAAAAGATACATGATTTTCCCGGCAAAGCACTTTGTTGTCGGGCAGGATAAAATGGATACAGCAATCAGAAACATTTCTGATGAGCTGGATGAAAGATTAAATGAGTTTAATTTATCAAATAAGCTTCTGGAAGCTCAAAGATTGGAACAAAGAACACGTTTTGATATTGAAATGCTTCAGGAAATGGGATATTGTCCAGGTGTAGAAAATTATTCAATGCATCTGTCCGGAAGAAAATGGGGTGAAAAACCTTATTCATTATTAAAATACTTCCCTGAAGATTATCTGACTATTATTGATGAGTCTCATGTTACACTGCCTCAAATTCGAGGAATGTATAATGGAAACAGGGCACGTAAAGAGACTTTAGTAGAGCATGGATTCAGATTACCTTCTGCTAAGGAAAACAGGCCATTGAGATTTGATGAATTTGAATCATCTATAAACCAAATCATTTATGTTTCAGCTACTCCAGGAGCTTATGAATTGTCAAGATCAAGTAATATTGTTGAGCAGATTATCCGTCCGACAGGTTTGGTTGATCCTGAAGTGATTATCCGTCCGGTTAAAGGTCAGGTTGAAGATTTGCTTGGTGAAGTTAAAAAAAGAGCTAAAAAAGATGAAAGAGTTTTAGTTACAACTTTAACCAAGAAAATGGCTGAAGATTTAACTGATTACTATGCAAAAATAGGTGTTAAAGTCAGATATATGCACTCTGAAATAGATACTTTAGAGAGAATTGACATCGTAGATGATTTAAGACGGGGAACATTTGATGTGCTGGTCGGTGTAAATTTACTTAGGGAAGGTCTTGATTTGCCGGAAGTTTCTTTAGTAGCTATTTTAGATGCAGATAAGGAAGGATTTTTAAGAAATGAAACTTCTTTAATTCAGACTATTGGAAGAGCTGCAAGAAATATCAACGGTCAGGTAATCATGTATGTTGATGAAATGACTGATTCCGTTAAAAATGCAACAGCTATTACAAGTAAAAGAAGAAAAATCCAAATCAAGTATAATGAAAAACATGGTATTGTTCCTAAAACTACTAAAAGGGCACTTAAGGATAAAAAAGTAGCTGAGGATTTGGATATTGAAGGAACTGATATTAGTAAAATACCTAAAGATGAATTACGTTTACTTATCAGTGATTTGGAAAATGACATGAAAGAAGCAGCAGCTAAACTTGATTTTGAAAGAGCAGCCAGTTTAAGAGATCATATAGCTACTTTAAAAGGATTAAAAAAAGATTCTTCATAGAATAATTTAAAATGGTAACTGTCCATTAATTTTAATTTTTGCATTTTATTTAATGGACAGCTAGAACTTATTTTTTTAGAAAGTTGTTTTTAGTGTTTTTAATATTTCATCGGAGGTTTTTCCTTCGTTTTCAAGAGTTTTTATTGTGTTTTTCATATTTGTTTTTTCTTCTTGTTTTCCTTCTTGTCTAAGTTCTATTTCTCTGTTGTGTAGTTTTTCGTTTATGCTTTGTCCTTTTAGGGTACTCATTGTTCTCACCTTTTCTAATGTTTCTGGGTTTTTTATGAATATTTCTGTTGTTAGCCAAAGTCCCCATGTTAATATTTTAGTTTGTTTGGTTGTTATTTTGGTAATTTTGCTAACATAACCACAGATTTCTTTAACTATTTCTTCAGAATTTTTGGTTGTGTTTAAAAATGGTATGAAAATTAAATCTAATATGTCAAAAGCTGTTAGTTTTTTGTTATTTTCTATTTTGATTTTAACATTTTTTAATCTTTGGTCTCCGGGATATTTTTTTAGAAAAATTATTCTTATTGGTGTATATTTATTTACTTTTCCAATCCAGCATTCTGTTTCTGATTTGTTTGGATTGCCTGTAGATATTATGATGGTATTTATGGGTTTTCCAGTTTCTTCATGTAATTCCATGTCGTAACGTCCAGTATGGGTAAGATTACCATGAGTTAAGTTACCGCTGTAATGTTCATAATGGATATATGAATCATCAACCATTTCATATACAAAATCCATTAATAAACCCTTAAAATTAGGTGTTATTAATTCTGTAGAATATACCTTTTTAATTTTTGTACAAGGCAATAGTTCATGTATTTCATCTGTTTCTTTTTCTAATGCTTCTAAATAATCAAATAGGTCTTGACCATAATATTTTGCTAATCCTTTTATTAATTTATCCTGTTTTGATAAATCATTTTTTCTCTCCTTAATTGTTTAATATTCTATAAATCGATTTGATAAAATACACTAATACTTTCTATTGGCCACTATATAAGTTGTTAAGTTGTAAATAACTTAAATAAAATAGTTTTGAGTAAATTTAACACTTTTAAATCAATATTTCAATAGTTTTTATAATAGTGGTGTGGATACAGTTCCAAAATATTAAGTGGAAAAATGATTAGATATATTTATATATGTAGATGTCTAATATTTGTTTGATACATTACGAATGTTTTATTTTTCAAATGCTCTTAGATTGATATATTATATTGGGGCATTGGATAATTATTATTAAGGAGGGTACTATGACAAAAGACTCTAAAAAACAGATTATCATTAAAGGAGCTAAAGAACATAATTTGCAAAATATCGATTTAGCTATTCCTCGTGATGAATTTATTGTAATAACAGGATTAAGCGGGTCTGGTAAGTCTTCACTTGCTTTTGATACAATTTATGCTGAAGGACAGCGCAGATATGTTGAATCTCTCTCAGCTTATGCAAGACAATTTTTAGGGCAAATGAAAAAGCCTGAAATGGAATATATTGAAGGTTTGTCTCCTGCTATTTCAATAGATCAAAAAACCACAAAAGAAAACCCAAGATCTACAGTAGGAACTATTACTGAAATTTATGATTATCTTAGATTATTATTTGCAAGAATAGGGACACCCCACTGTCCAAAATGTGGAAAGGAAATATCTCACCAAACATTGGGTCAAATTGGAGACAGTATAATAGAAGAAGGGGAAGGTAAAAAAATACATATTTTAGCTCCGGTTGTTAGGGATAAAAAAGGCCAGCACAAGGATGTTTTGGATGATTTGAGAAACAAAGGATTTGTAAGGGCAAGAGTGGACGGTGAAGTTAGAGACCTTGAAGAAGATATTGACCTTCCGAAAACTTACAGACACAGCATTGAAGTAGTTGTAGACAGACTAAAAATAAGAAAGGATGTTGACTTTAAAAGAAGACTGGTTGATTCTCTAGAAACAGCTTCAGAGTTTGCAGACGGACTGATAAATGTACTGTTTTCAGATGATGGCAGAGATTATGAGAAAAAATATTCAGAACACTTTGCCTGTGTAGACTGTGGAATAAACTTTGAAGAACTCACTCCAAGGATGTTTTCATTTAATGCACCTCAGGGAGCATGTCCTGAATGTAATGGTATTGGAGTTAAAATGGAAATAGATCCTGATTTAATTATTCCAAATAAAAATCTTACATTAAATGAAGGGGCAGTTACTCCTTGGGCAAAATCAAATAAAAAAGAAAATTATTATCATCAGATGCTGGAAGCAGTATCTAAACATTTTAACTTCAGCATGGACACTCCGTTTAATGAATTAACCAATGAACAGCAGGATATAATATTATATGGCTGTGACGATAAAATACCATTTTCATTTAAACGTAGAAATAAATCTTATCAAGTTAATCGTCAGTTTGAAGGTGTTATTCCGAGAATGGAACGTTTATACATTGAAACCAAATCAAATTACAGCAGGAAATACATTTCCAAATTCATGAGTGACAGAAAATGTCATGTATGTCATGGAAAAAGACTTCGTCCTGAGGTACTGGCTGTAACTGTTGGTGGAAAATCAATAGCTGACGTAGTGGAAATGTCAATTAAGGATTCATATCAGTTCTTCTTGAATTTGGAACTTACTGACAGAGAACAGTTCATAGCTAAAGAGGTTTTAAAAGAAATCAGACAGAGACTTAAATTCCTTGTAGATGTTGGGCTTGACTATTTATCAATGGCACGTTCATCAGGTACACTGTCTGGTGGTGAAGCTCAAAGAATCAGATTAGCTACTCAAATAGGCTCCGGATTAGTTGGTGTTCTATATATTTTAGATGAACCAAGTATTGGTCTTCATCAAAGAGATAATGTAAAACTTATTGAAACACTAAAGAGACTTAAAAACTTGGGAAATACTTTAATTGTTGTAGAACACGATGAAGAAACAATATTGTCTGCAGATTATGTTGTAGATATAGGTCCTGGAGCAGGAGAACACGGTGGAAAAGTAGTTGCCTGCGGAACTCCTGAAGAGATTATGGAGTCACATGAATCTGTTACCGGTCAGTATATTTCAAGACGTGAAACAATACCAATTCCACAAACACGCAGATCAGGAAATGGTGAATCACTTATAATCAGGGGAGCCAGACAAAACAATCTTAAAAATATTGATGTTGAAATACCTTTAGGCAAGTTCACATGTGTTACAGGAGTAAGCGGGTCTGGTAAAAGCAGTCTGATTAATGAAATTTTATACAAAGGGTTAAGCGGAAAATTAAACAATAAATTTACCTTTGCAGGAGATTATGATAAAATTGAAGGTGTAAGCAACATTGATAAAATCATAGCTATTGACCAAAAACCGATAGGACGTACTCCAAGATCAAATCCTGCAACTTATACTGGAGTTTTCACGGATATTCGTGATTTATTTGCAGAAACTCCAGAAGCTAAAGCTAGGGGATATAAACCTGGCAGATTTAGTTTTAATGTAAAGGGAGGAAGATGTGAAGCATGTTCCGGTGACGGTATTGTGCAAATTGAAATGCACTTTTTAGCTGATGTATTTGTTCCATGTGAAGTGTGCGGCGGCAAAAGATACAATGAAGAGACTTTAGACATTCGTTACAAAGGTAAAAATATTTATGAAGTTTTGGAAATGACTGTTGAAGAAGCATTGGACTTTTTTGAACATATTCCGAAAATACATAAAAAACTTAAAACCTTGCTTGATGTAGGTTTGGGCTATATGAAAATAGGTCAGCCGGCTACTACTTTATCAGGTGGTGAAGCTCAAAGGATTAAATTAGCTAAAGAGCTTTCAAGGTCAAATACAGGTAACACATTATATATTTTGGATGAACCTACAACTGGTCTTCATTTTGCAGATATTAAGAGATTGTTGTCAGTTCTTGCCAGATTGACTGATGCGGGCAATTCAGTTGTTGTTATTGAGCATAATTTGGATGTTATTAAAACAGCTGATTATATTATTGATTTGGGTCCTGAAGGTGGAGATGGTGGTGGAAAAGTAATAGCTACCGGAACTCCAGAAGAAATAGCCAAATCTGGAACATACACGGGTGAATTTTTACAAAAAATCCTTAGTGAAAATATCACACCTTATGCCAAACAGCTTGTTAAAGAGAAAATGAGCAAGTAAATTTTCTCTTTTTCAACAAAGTATTTAATAAAGTTATGACATATTAACTTTAAGTTCACTTTTTTAGAAGTAACTAATATTTAAGGTGAAATATTTTGAAATTTGTAGATTTTTTCTCAATTTTTATTCGCGGAATACTTATGGGTTCTGCAGATATTGTTCCTGGAGTTTCTGGAGGAACAATTGCATTAATCACAGGTATTTACGAACGTTTGGTACATTCAATTAGTACAATTAATTTTACTTTCATAAAACCATTACTTAAAGGAGATTTAAAGGGTTTTAAAGAAAGACTATTCTATGAAATTGACTTTAAATTTTTCATACCATTATTATGCGGTATTGGACTTGCAATGTTGACATTAGCTAATGTTATATCCTATTGTATGGATGTATACACGGCTTTAACCTATTCCTTCTTTTTAGGATTAATTATAGCTTCATCATATGTGTTATACAGGCAAATGGATGAACTTACTCTCAAACATGTAATTTTTACTGTTATTGGGGCTGTTTTAGCATATATTTTTGTAAGTTTAAATCCGATAGCTATGAATCATACTTTGCCGATACTGTTCATGTCAGGTTTGATAGCTATCTGTGCAATGATTTTGCCGGGTATTTCAGGATCATTTTTACTTTTATTGTTAGGTCAGTATGAGTATATGTTAAATGCTTTAAAGACTATGAGTTTAAGTGAAATTGTTGTATTTTGTGCAGGTGCCCTTATTGGTATTTTAGGATTTTCCAAAGTCTTAAATTATTTGCTTGAACATCATGAAGGCATTACAATGGCATTTCTTATTGGTGTGATGATTGGTACATTAAAACTTCCTGTTGTACATATTGTAAATACAACTCCTCTTACATTTGCTGCATTATTGCCTTGTATTATCCTGGCTATTATTGGATTTGTTATAATTGTTGTTATGGAAACTAAATTCGATTATATCGAATGATTTTTCCTCTTTTTTTTTAAAATATTATAAACCTTAACGATATAATATTATATAATGATAATTCTTAAAAAAATAAAAAAACAGTGGAAATTATATCCAATAGGTTCTCCAAAAGGAGCATTGAATAATAAAAGAGAACCTGAGTATGTTGGAACTGTTAAATTTAAAAAATATGATGATTCAATAGCTATTTCCAGATTTGTAGCTGATTACAATTACTCGGATTCATCTAATTTATCAGAAAAATTAGTTCCGCCTCAGGAAGTAATTAAACTTTTAAGGAGTCAGGCTGTTTTTTTAGCAACTAGGGATGATGAAGTTGAGGATTATCTTAAATCACTGAATATTAAGGTAAGGCACACCAGAGTTTGTGATTTTTGCGCATTTGAAGGAAATATTACAATTGTAAACTCTGAATTTTCATATAAACACAATAATCAGTTGATATGTGAGCAGTGTGCATATGAAACAATTAAAAGGGAAATTAAACTTCAGGGATTTGATAAAAAAATATTCAGAAACCTTAAAGACATTTTAGATAAAACAGGTAATTTGGAAAAAACATTGTCTGTTCTCTCACCTAAATTTGATCCGCTTTCTAACAGAAATTTAACATTATTTGACAGAGTAGATACAAAATCCAAGTATAAAATACCTGATGTATCAATGAAAAGACTTAAAATACCTCATAAGTTCAGGGATATTTTAATTAAAAATGGAAATAAAAAATTATTGCCTGTCCAGTATTTGGCAATTAAGGAAGGCCTTTTAAAAAATCAGGATTTGCTTGTTGTAAGTGCAACAGGAAGTGGAAAAACTTTGGTTGGAGAGCTTGCAGGAATAACCAAAACAATGAAAGGTCAAAAATTTATATTCCTGACACCTCTGGTAGCACTGGCTAATCAGAAATACCGTGATTTTAAAAGAAAATATAAAAAGTTAGGCTTAAAGGTAGCTATTAAAGTAGGTAGAAATAGGGTTAAAGCTAAAGGTGAATTGAAACTGCCTGACAGTGATGTTAAAGATGCAGATATAATTGTTGGAACATATGAAGGCTTGGATTATCTTTTAAGAAACGGGAATTCAGCTTTATTGTCTAATTTAGGAGTTGTTTTAATTGATGAAATCCACATGATTGATGATGAAGACAGAGGAACAAGACTTAATGGATTAATAAAACGTATCAAGCATTTATATCCTCATTCACAGATTATCGGTCTTTCCGCTACTGTTAAAAATCCTGAATTTTTAGCCGGTGAGTTTAATATGAAATTGGTGGAATATTCTCAAAGGCCGGTTCCATTGGAACGTCATTTGGTTTATATCAGATCAGAATCTTCAAAACACCATATAATGCAAAAATTAGCTAAAAAGGAATTTAATACAAAGTCTAAAAAAGGTTACAGAGGACAGACTATAATTTTCACCAATTCAAGACGAAAAACTCATAAGATAGCTAATTTCCTCCAAAATAAAAAGGTCAATGCCGCAGCATATCATGCAGGTCTGTCCTATTATAAAAAAGAAAAAATAGAAAAGGACTTTGACAGGGGAAAAATATCTGTTGTTGTAACTACAGCTGCACTTGCTGCAGGTGTTGATTTTCCAGCATCACAGGTAATATTTGACTCATTGGTAATGGGAAATAAGTGGATCAGTCCAAATGAATTTTCACAAATGCTTGGACGTGCAGGAAGACCAAGCTATCATGACAGGGGAATAGTATATTTGCTGCCTGAAGTAGGCCATGACTTTGACGGCGAAAGTGAAGAGGCAAAGGCACTGGATTTACTTGAAAGTGACAGCGAAGATGTATTTATAGAATATGATGAAGAAAGCTCATATGAACAGATATTGGCAGATATTTCTTCAAGATCAATAAAAACAACAGATGAGTTAAATAAATTCTATAAAAATATAAATATTCCGGTAGACATTAGAACAGCTATTAATGAAATGGAAGATTTGGGATTAATAGATATTGTAGGAAATAAATTAAACATAACAAAATATGGCCGTGCAGTATCAGTATCCTTTTTATCTCTGGAGGATGCGGATTATATTAAAAAATCAATTGATGATAGGGGATATCTAAAAGTCTATTTAAGAAAGTCTCCGTACTATAAGAAAAAAGACAAATTCAACAAATTAAGGGTAAAAATATTGGCTATTGGACTGCAGCTGGAAATGTTTGAAAATGCATATCTGTCTTCAGTTGTACATAATCAGATAGCAAACGCTTTAAAAATTAAATTTTCAACAAGACTGTTTGCAGAATCAACACTTGATATTATTTCATCAGGTGAAGCAATAAGTAAACTGGACAAAAAATTTCAGGATGCTTTAATTAATATTCAATCAGATTTCTTAAAATGCAAATGTGAAGACAGACCGTTTTGTGACTGTCTGCAAAAGGGAATATCTGAAGTAATAATAAATGAAAGGCTTAAAGGTAAAGATCCGATAGATATTTCAAATAAACTGTTCAGGAAATATCAGATACAGGTCTATCCTGGAGACATATTTTCATGGTTGGACAGTTATGTTAAAAACTTAGATGCGATAAAAAGAATAGCTAAAGCATTTAACCGTAAAAAGGTAGAAAGGGAAGCACACAGATTAATCAAATCTATTGAGAATGGATGAAACTTTTAAATTAGCTAATTTTGAGTTTTTAAAATAAATTAAATGGGAGTGGCATTTGCAGTCACTGCAGCCGAAATCAGCTATTGATTCCTCATTTTCAATTATTTTTTTAGCTATTTCACATTCCAGTTTTTCACCAGACTCTTTTGTATATATTTTTTCGATTTTTGAGTTTTTGTTTAGTAAAAGGTAATCAATATGCCAGTGCTTTTTCTTATTGTCTGACAGATGTCTTTTAACTCTGGATTCAAGGGAGTTCATAGCTGAACCGACATAAACATAACATCCTTTTTTAAAGTTAATGATTCCTAATTTTTTACCTATTTTAATTTTAGTGTCTTTCTCAACATTGATTATTAAACAGTAACTTCCTTTCATGTTTTTCTGCACCGTTTATTAGTAATTTATTATATATTTTTATTTTGTCAATGTTTTTTTAAATATGATACAATTAAATTTATTTATTAATAAAAACATAGTTAATTTTATTTTATTATTATATAAACTTATGAGGTGTTTTATGAGGAAAAGATTATTAATAGTATTTTCAGTCTTATTGTTTTTACTATGTTTGTCTGTAGTTTCTGCAACTGATGAAAATACTAATTCCAGCATAGTTGCTCAGGATTATGATGGAAATGAATTTTATGTTGATTTAGGTGGGGATGATAGTAACTCAGGTCAACTTAATAGCCCATTTAATTCAATAAATAAAGCAGTAGAAGTATCTAAATCTAACGATAATATGGTTATTCATTTAGGTGAAGGTACTTTTGAAGGAAATGGAAATGTAATGATATCAATCAATAAAGCTCATTTAAGTCAAGGTGGTTCAATAACTATTGTTGGTGCAGGAGCTGATAAAACTATAATTAAAGGAAGTAGTGCATATTATGCATTTAATATATATGCTGATTCTGTAGTTACTTTAAGAGATTTATCTATTGTTGATTGTAAAAGTGTTGAAGGTGGTGCAATATGCAATTCTGGTACATTGTTAGTTGATAACTGTATTTTCAGGAATAATTTTGCATTCAATACAGGGGGAGCTATATCTTCTATAGAAAATGGGGATTGTAAAATTTATAATTCAGTATTTATTAATAATTCAGTTATCTGTAATGATGAATATGAGAATGCTAATGGTGGAGCTGTTTATTCATTAAAAAGTGATTTATTAGTTGATTCCTGCAGATTTGTAGGTAATTTTGCAAAGGGTAACTGTTTAAATGCAATTTCTGGAGGAGCTATTTATGTAGGTGCTTATTTAAATAATGTTCCTTCTGTGAAAAACAGTAATTTTATTAATAATTATGTTGTTTCAACAAGTTTCAGAACAAACTGGCAATATGCCAAAGGCGGATCCATTTATATGATAAACTGTAACTTATTTAATGATTCTTTTATTAATTCTAGTGTTACAGGAAATAATGGAGTAGGTGGATCTTATTATTCTGAACCTAAATACTTAAATAGTATTTCCAATATTTTGAGAATTAACTCAAGTGTTAATGGTGTTTTGGAAAGTAATATTTATCCTGCTGATTATGATGGAAAGTACTCTAATGAAGTTGTAGTGTATGTTTCTGTTAATGGTAATGATGAAAATGGTAACGGGTCTTTTAATAATCCTTATGCTACAATAGCTAATGCAATTGCTAAATCAGTGGGTAATGTATATAACTTGAAAGTGTATTTGTTAGATGGAGTTTATAGTGGAGCAGGCAATACTAATATCAGTTTGCCAAGTAGTATGAATATTCAAATTGCAGGTATTGGTTCTAAAGTCATAATTGATGGAAGTGGTTCTAATTGGTTTGCAGCTAATGAAAGATCAATTTCCGGATTTAAATATGCTTTATCTAATTTAACTTTAATTAATTTTAAAGCTAAAAGCATAGGATATAAAAAAGAAAATAATATTGGGGTTATTTCTAATTATGCAGATTTAACTATTGATAATTGTATTTTTAAAAATATTATAGGTTCTTCAATATCCAATTATGATTTGGCTAATTTAAAGGTTATTAGTTCATCATTTGTAGATTCAAAACACTTGGGATTCTATGGTGGTGTTTTATTTAATTATGATGCTAATGCAAGATTTTATAAATGTATTGTAAATAATTATTCTTCAACAGATATTTTTTATTCTACAGCAGTAAATACAGAAAATGTTTATTTGGAGTTTTTTAATTCAACATTTAAAAATTTAAAAAGCTTTGATTCCAGATGTAAGTTTTTAGGAGCAAGTAATACAAATGTTACTATGAGTTATGTTAATTATGCAGATAATGATTGCAATTTTGCAGTTGCTTATGATAAATCATTTATGAAAATAGATAATTCTGTATTTAAAAATAGTAACTGGTTAAGCGGGTCTGTTAATGGAATGATATGGAATGTTTGTAATTCTTCTTTTATAAATATAAACTCTTTAACTTTCAGTTCAATTAATGGTTATAAAAGTAATTTTAATGGATGTCTATTTAATGGAGGAAATGTGGAATTTAGAGGAAATATCATAACTGTTGGAAATTCAAGTTTTTATAATAATAAAGTAATCATTGTTAATAATGATAATCAAAAGGGAAATTTAGATTTTAATTATAATTATTGGATTGATGAAACTCCTAAAAATATGATGGATACAACTGCAAATGTTAAATTAAATTATTGGATTGTTAAACATTTATCTGCAGAAAACTTATTTAATGATAGCTATAAAGTAGTTATTTCTTATAAATTATTTGATGGAAGTAATTATAAAAATTATGATGTTAGATATGTTCCAATAAAACCTGTTAGATTTATTTTAATAACTTCCAAAGGAACTAATTCTTTAGATTCTGGTACATTGATTAATGATATCTTTGAATTTATTAATACGGCTAATGATGATAGAAATGTAGTAGTTAGCTTTACAGATAATACTAAATTAAATATAACTCTTTATAATCAACATAAAGTAGATACTAATATAGATTTATCTCAAAAAACAGCTAAAATAGGAGATATAGTTGAAATTAATGTAAATATTAAGGATAATAAAACAGGATTGGCAGTTGATTCAGGTATTGTTGAAATTTATTTAAATAATAAATTAATAAGCTCAAACAATGTTACTGGAGTAGCTATTAGTAAATCCATCACAGTTGATGAAAGCAAATCATTTTATAATATTTCAGTTATTTACAAAGGAAATAATAAATATTCAAATTCTTCAAATTCAGTTATATTGAGAATATCTTCACTTCCTCTAGAAACACTCATTATTTCTAAAGATTTAACTAAATATTATAAAAATGGAACACATTTTGATACTATTCTTAAAGATGTTTTAGGTAATGTTTTAGTTAATAAAGAGGTTAAAATCACCATTAATGGTGTCACTTATAAAAAAATAACTGATACTAATGGAAAAGCAAGATTATCTATAAATCTCCTCCCTGGAGTTTATAATATAACTACTTCATTTGAAGATGATGGTAATTATGTTAAATCATTAAATACCAATAAAATAGTTGTTTTATCCAAGATAATTACAAAATTTGTAGATAACAATAAATTTATTGTTAAATTAGTAAATGATGATGGAACTCCAAAAACAAATGCTTCATTAGCTATTATTGCAAATGGTGTTCAATATAATCGGATTACTAATAGTAGTGGTGAAGCTAGACTTAATGTTAGATTGAATCCTAGTAATTATATTTTTACTGTAACTGATGGTTTGGAAGTTGTTCCAAGTCCAGTCCATGTTTTATCAACAATTAGAACCAGTGATATTTCAATGTTTTATAAAGATGGAACAAGATTTGCAGCTAAATTATATGATGCGAATGGAAAAATAGTTTCTAATAAAGAAGTAGCAATTACAGTTAACGGAGTTACTTATAATAAATTAACAGACTCTAAAGGAGTTGCTTATTTAAATATAAATCTTAATCCGGGGGTTTATAGTATTTCAACAAGTTATGAGGGTAAAACTGTTTACAATACTATTTTAATTTCGGCTATGCCTGTTACTATAGTTTCATCTAGTATCCATATTCAACAAGGTACTTTTTATAAGGTTAAATTTTCTGATGCTTTGTCAAATCCAATCATCGGACAAAAAGTTGGAATATTTGTTAATGGAGTAATGTATTATCGTGAAACTGATGATTTAGGTTTTGCATCTCTTAAAATTAATCTTAATCCAGGTCATTATATGATAACTTCTGGTTTATTATCTAATGCATATGAAGCTAAAACTATGAATAATATTATAACAGTTAGTGGAGGTTACTTATGAGGTTTAATAAATGTATATTATTAGTAATATATGCAATTATAGCTATTGTAGTATTCACACCATTATATGCTGAAAATAGTAATAATACTATATTTACTTTACCAAGTGATGATGTTATTGTATGTGATAATGTTTATACTGGTAATGTAATTAATATTACTGATGATAATTATGGTGATTATTTTGATATTTATTCTGGAGAAATGTTTCCTGATGCTAATATTAATGATGGTGATATTATATGTATAGGTAATGTTACTGATAAAGCATTTGTTATCAATAAACAATTAGAAATTACTACTATTCATAATGGTGATGTTATTAAAAATGGTTATGTTAAGCTAGTTAAGGGTAGTGATGGTTCTAGTGTTCATGGGTTAACTATTATTAATGATAAAGCACATTATGTTGTTGATGGTATACAAAGTATTGATTTAAATGGTATTGGTTTATTCTATACAAATAACAATTATATCTATAATAATTCAGTTCAATTAGCAGAAGGTAGAGGTGTATTTGCATTACCTATGGGTGCATCATCTAATAATAAAATATATAAAAATAAATTTGTAAGTACAATGAGTACTTGTGTGCCTATGAGTGAATGTGATAATAATATATTTGATGGCAATTATTTCCAATCTACTTTAGCTAATGTAATCTACTATAATCCGTGGGGTCATGCAGATTATTTTGGTGGTCATGGTGTATGTTATAATAATACATTTAGCAATAATTATATATGTTCTTTAAATAGGAACTCTGAATGGGTTATTGGTATGTCTCTTTTAAGTAATTGTAATGTATATATTGTAAATAATACTATTACTAATGTTTATGATGGTATTAGGGGTTTAGGTTCAAACTCAATAGTAAAAGGAAATACTATAAAGAGTATAGAAAGTTTAGGTTTATCTGTTAATAGTGGTAATTTAACTATTGAGAACAATACATTTATAGATATGACTATGGCTATAGCTGTATTGAATGATAATATTGTTGTTAAAAATAATATAATAACAAATTCTTCAATTGGAATTTGGGTATTTGGAAAAAATGCGTCTTTAATATCTAATACTATTAGTTTAGTTGATGGATATTATGCAGTTAATGTTGAAAGTGAAAATGCAGTAATATTAAATAATAATATTAAAGTAAGTAATTTTGGTGAAGGAATTAGAGTAGCTAAAACTAATACTAGCATATTAAATAATACTATTCAAACAGCTGTTGATTCTGGAATTTATATATTATCTTCTAAAAATATTGTTAGTGGAAATAAGATATCTTCTAATTTGTATGGAGTTTATGTTGATGCAGCATCTGAAGTATACTATTATGCTCGTGGTGTATTAAAAGATTTGTATTATGTAAAAATTAATCAAGGTAGATTAAATTATAATAATATTAGTGGTAATGTTATCAATACTAAGTCCTATGGGATTTATTTAGTAGGAACTGTTTATAATACTACTATTGCCTATAATAATATTACTACAAATGCCGCAATTGGTATTGTTGAGAATATTACTGATCCATTTTCAAATATTGTTAGGGATAATATTGTTAATGGTGTGTTTTTGAATTATAGCGGTATAGTTATTAGTGATGATAATTTCTATGCCTATTTTAATGAGAACGGATATTTTAAATTTGATAATATTAAGTCTATTGTTTTAGTAATTACAAAGCTTTCTAATAAGGACTTGGTAATTAATCAAAAAATGACTATATTAAATGGCGGATCAGTTAATATATTATCTAATGTTACTTTATATTTAGTATCTGGAGCAAGTGGAACTTCAATTAAGTTATTAAACTTTAAAAACACAGATAAAAATGCAATTGTTTTGAATGATGTAAATGATGTGACTTTAGAACAAATTAATATGATGTTAACTTCTAAAATGAAAGATGTTTTTGGAATTTCTATAAATTCATCAAACAATATCAATATTGTATCAAATGATTTATATGTCACAGGTGAAAATAGATTAATTCAAGGTATTTTACTTAGTCATTCAAATAATCTCACAATTAATAATAATAGTGTAATTTTAGAAGGAAATAAAATAGCTAAAGGAATTGTTATAAATTCAGTGAATGTATCTAATTTAGTTAATAATACTATTCACATTCAGGGAAATGGAGTATTTGACATTGTTTTAGTTGATAATTCTAATGATTTAAATATCTCATATAACAATTTCATAGCTAGATCTACTAAAGTTGTTTCTCCATTGGAAATAAGTAATTCTAATAATTTTACTATGGATAATAATAATATTAGTGCATTTGCTAATTTGGTAAAATCTTTGAATTTCTCAAATAATAGTAATATTTTGTTAAATTCTACTTTCATTAAGTTAATTGGAGCATCTAAAAGTAGTGCAACTTTTGTTAATAAAGGTTTAAATAATGTTGAAGTAATAAATTCTATAATTTATTCAAATGCTTTAAAGTTAATTGATGGGAATATAATTTTAAATAAAAATAAATATGTAATTTATGATGGGAATATTGAAACATTCTTTGATTCACATGGAATATTTAGTAACTTATCAATAACTCAAAGAGACACTTTACTTTTTGATAATTTAAAATTAAAACATTATAATTTAATTTTTAATCAAGTAGTTACTTTAGATTCTTATTATAAAACTTCAGTAATTGATGCAACTTTAAATTTTAATTCAAAATCAAGTAATTCAACTATTGGAAATTTAAATTTTGATTTAGTTGGGAACACGGCATTTTATTTGAATTTTGCAAGAAATATTACTATTGAAAATGTTAATATTAATTTAATATCTTCTAAGGATGTTTCAGCTATTATAATAACTGGTGAAAGTTTTGACAATTTAATTAATAATAATACTATTAATATGAAAGGTAGTGCTTCATTAACAGGAATTACTATTTATAATTATTATGATGGATATTATGGATTAAGTCCTAAAAACAATATAATTTCAAATAATAATATTATAATTGATTCAACTAGAGATGTAATTGGTATTTACATTGCAATGGCAGATAATACAATTATAAGGGATAATAATATAAAATTAACTGCAGGTAATATTGCATATGGTGTTTATAATATTTATTCTCCTGATTTCAAAGTATTTATGAGTACTATTTGGACTGCAAATACAAAAATTATTCATAATTTTATTGATGCAAAAGGTTCAATTGTCTGTTTAATTAACTCAATTGAAGCTAAAAATACATTAGTTGATAGTAATATATTAATCGCTACAGCTGATGATGGTTCTTATGGTTACTTTGGATATAAAACATCTGGGGATATAATAAGGTATAATGATTTCACAATAAATGGAACTTTAAATAATAGACCATTAGCACCTAATGTAGGTCAAACTGGTATTTATTTATCAAGTGGTTCTTCTAATGTATTGATTTTAGAAAATAGTATTATTTCTAATTATACTTCTGGAAATGAATATGCAATTTATGTAGATGCAGATTCTAATAAAATTTCAATTGTTGACAATTATTTAATTAGTGATAATTGGAACAGATACTCTGATAATGCGATATATGCACCATCAGCTAATTTAACTAATAATGAACTTTATTATGTTTATGTATCACCTGATGGTAGTGATGAATTAGGTAATGGGTCTATTAACAATCCATTTAGAACAATAAAATATGCTTTAAGTAAGGTAATTAATAAAGGAATTGTTTATGTAATTGCAGGTAAATATATTGAATCTAATATTATTATTTCAAAAGTAGTTACTATTAAAGGATTAGGTGAGGTTATTGTTAATTGTGAAGCTAGTCTATTTAATATTACAAAATCTGGTTCATTAAAAGTATATAATATTAAATTTATGAATGCATATTCAGTTTCCGGTTCAACATTTTACAATTTAGGAAAATTATACTTAGAAAATGTTTCAATAGTAAATTCTACAGCTTTAACTTATGGTGGAGCTATTGTAAATTATGGGGAGTTAGTTATAGTAAATTCTATATTTTCACTAAATAAAGCGAAAAATGGTGGAGTTATAGCTAATTATAATAAATTAGATATTAAATCATCAAATTTCACTAATAATAGTTGTTATATTAAAGGTTCTGGAGGAGCTATTTATAATTTAGGAAAAGGCACTCTTACTATTGATAACTGTAATTTTGCTGATAATAAAGTTGATGCAGAATATATTACTCATAAAGATATGTTTGGTGTTCGTTTAGGTTCTGGAGGAGCTATTTACAACCGTGGAAATCTGTATATTTATAATTCAAATTTCACATGTAATAAAGCATTTAATTTTGGTGGGGCTATTGTAAGTATTACTGATGTTAAAAAACACAATCTTAAAGTAATTAACTCCATATTTGATAAAAACACCTGTTTTGCAGGTGGTGGAGGAGCTATATATATTGCAAATGCCAATGTTGATATTGCTAATTCTTCATTTACATCAAATGAAATTGGGGAAGATAGTGGTGGAGCTTTGTATTTTATTCAATCTAATGCTGAAATTTATAATTCCACATTCTTTAAAAACTCTGCAAATTTTGGTGGAGGTGCAATAGAATCTTGGAAGTCAAATATAACTATGGATTTATGTAATATAACAGATAATAATGCTGAACATGGTGGAGCTATAGTTTTCTATGGTGAACGTGTTGGAAATCATGTTACTGGTACTTTAAATATTTATAATTCGACAATTCATAATAATAAAGGATTTTATACTGGTGGGGCGTTTTATGTTATGGATTTAAATATGAATGTTAAAAATTCTAATATTTATAATAATTTTGGCGGAGATGGTAAAAATTCCCTTTCAGTTAACATATTTTACCCTATAAAACCAGTTAATAATATAGATTTAAATGGTAATTGGTGGGGTAGTAATAATGGTCCTGGAGAAGATGTATGGTTAAATGCGCAATATTATAGGGAATGGGTTAAAAATAAAATTACTTGGTCTACTATTAGTCATCCAAATCAGGATAATAATCCAAACAATCCTGGAAATAATCCAAGACCTGGTCAATCAACTAATAATCCAATTATTGGTCCGAATACTGGCGGATCATTAACATCAGGTTCAAATTCTGGTGGTTTTGGAACAGGTATAGGTTCTGGTACTGGAAATGGTTTTGGTAATGGTAATGGTAATGGTAGAGGTTCTGGAAGTGGAAGTTCTAATGGTGGAAGCTCTGGAAATAATGGTGGAATATTAGGTTCAGGAACTGGATTTAATGGAACTGTTTACTCAAACCAAGGTTCACTAGGTGATCTGGGATCTTCTTCCAGTTCCGGTGCTGGTGGAAGTGATGCAGGTTCTGCAGCCCAATCATCAAACATGATGTATGAACTTAATAAAAATGTTAAAAAAGTATTATCTGATGATAATTTTATGTATGGTATTGTAGTTTTAGCAATAATTTTGTTATTAATAATATTTGGATATAAACGTAATTCTAAAAAGGAGGATGAATAAATGAATAAATTTAGACCAATTTTAATCTTATCATTATTCATATTGTTCATGGTTTCATTAGGAGCTATATCTGCTGAAGAATTAAATTCTACAGTTGTAAATGATGCTCCGGCAACTGATTCAATTTATGTTGATTCAAATGCAACAATTGGTGGGAATGGTGCATTAAACAATCCTATGAATAATATTAAAGATGCTGTTAATTCAGTAGATAACAACTCTATAATCCATGTTAAAGGAGGAAATTATTCTACTTCAGATAACAGTAAGATAATTATTAATAAAACAATTACTATTGAATCTTATGATGGAACAGCTGTAATTAATGGAAAATACAGTGATTATGTATTTTATATTACAGATAAAGGTTCTTTAACCTTGAAAAATATTGAATTTGTAAATACTGAATATTCAACTGTTAAAACATATGGTGCTATTGTAAATTATGGTAATCTTAATGTTCTTGACAGTTCATTTAGTAATGCAGTTGGTTTAAGGGCAGGTATTATATTGAATTATGGAACATTACTAGTTAATAATTCAGAGTTTAAAAATAATTCTGCAAAATATTATGGTGGAGCTGTAACTAACTTTGGTTTCGCAAATATTGTTAATTCATTATTCGAATCTAACACTGCTGCAGAAGGTGAAGCTATTTTAAATACATATGACATGTTTATTTCAAATTCTAGATTTATTGATAATAATATTTCATCAAATAAATATCAAAAAGTAGAAAGTTTAATAGATATTTCATCTTCATACTTTACTGAAAATTCTGATATTTTTGTTAAAGATAGTGGTATACATATTAAAGAATCTTATGTAACTTTAATTAATACATCAAACTCTGTTGTAGATATCAGTTATTCATTTATAAATACCTATGATTTCGTTAATTCAAGATTAAGTATTGATGATAATTTATGGTGTTCTAATGAAAATATCCCTAAACAGGCTAATAGATGGTTGGTTATGATTTTCGTAGATAAAAACACTGGAAGTTCTATAATTAAATCTAAAGCAGTTGTTGATGTTTTAGTTACTTTTAAAGTATGTAATGGAAAATCTACATATAATTTACCTTCTGATGTTCATTTACCTTCTGTTTATATTCAACTTGAAGCAGATAATGGTAGATTCAAAGAAAATGGAGGATATTTAATAAATAATGCATTTTCAACTACTTACTTTGATAATTCTAAAAGCACATTAATATTTGCAATGTTTGATGATTCTTTTGCTACTTTAACAGTAGGTTCTGGATTTAATAATGGAAAAATATATGTTTCAACTTCAGGTTCTGATGAAAAAGGAGATGGGTCTATTAATAATCCATACAAATCTTTAACTAAAGCAGTTAGTGTAGCTTTAAATGGAGACACTATTTTCATCGGAAAAGGAAGTTATTCTGGATTATATAATTCCGGACTTTTAATTAATAAAACTTTAACCTTTTCTAGTTATAATGGTGAAGTTAAATTATATAGAGATGATTTCCATATAATGTTTACTATTAGTCCAAGAGGAGTTCTAACATTAAAAGGATTAACACTATCTGCTATGGATAAATCAAAATTCATTCCACTTGTAAATAACTCTGGAAAAACAGTCATGGATAATTGTATTATTAAAGATGCTAAAGGTGGAGATAAGTATGTATGGAAAGGCAATGAAGCATGGCATTATCAATATTTCTCTAATCAAAGTATAATTTACACTAGTAATGATTTAATTATCAATAATTCTGTCTTCAGCAATTTAGAAGATATTGTTATTAGATCATACTTTTATACTGGAAGTAATTATTTTAAACACTTTGATGTGACTATTGAAAACTCAGTATTTACTAACTGTAAAGCAATGGAGTGGGGAATTACCTGGGATAGTAAAAATTATATTGATAAAGCAGATATTATCAGTCCTTCATTTATAATTAATGTAGGTGCAGAAAATGTCTTAATTGATAATTGTACATTTAGAGATAATGCAGCATCTGCTGTTCGTGTAAATGCATCTAAATCATTTTTAGTAGATAATTCAAGATTTATACGTAATCATGGATCTATTTATTCATTAACAACTGGAGTATTAAATAATACATTAATAACTGAAGATTATGGTCCATCTGTAGGTTTTTCAACAGTATTGTTAATTCCAATAATTAGAAATATGCAATCTATTGTTAATTCAAATTTTACTAAAAATAAAGATGTTATTATAAGTACTTCTTTTGTCCACTATGGTGATAATATTTATTTATATAATTGTTATTTTGGAAATAATACAAATTATTATGCTCAAGACCATAGAAACAGTAGTGGGGAAGGATTAATATTAAATGGCGGAAATATGACTGTAGATTATTGTACTTTTGAAAATAATTCCGTATTTTATGGTGGTGTATTTTATAATGATGGAACAACTGTAAGTCCTGGAAAACTTTATTATTCTAAACTAGATATTACAAATTCTATATTTTATAATAATAATGCAGTATTTGGTAAAGATATTTTCAATAAAGGTGGTGAAGTATTTGTTTCTGATTGTTGGTGGGGATCTAACAGAGGTCCAAATGATGAGAATATTTATAAGGCTGCAGGGACTGTTGAAGTTAAAAATTGGGCTATATTAACATTTGACATTGAAGATAATACATTAATTGGTAGTTTAAATAAAGTAACAGATAGTAAAGGTAATATTTATAATATTACTGGTAAATTGCCTTCTAGAATAGCTATATTTGAATCTTCAATGGTTAAAATTAATCCTAATGCTATTCCATTAATTAATAATCAGGCTAAGGTAAATATTTCATTTAATGGTGAGGATATTTCAGCTAGTCTTCGTGTTGATAATCAAACAATTAGTTTAGTATTTTATAATAAAAACACAGTATTTGATTTAAAAGATATTATTGTTTATGGTAAAGGAACTTCTTACTCTTTTATTTTAAAAAGTGTAAATGGTTATGTTATATCTAATAAAACAATTACTTTGTTGATTTTAAATGGAACTAATGTTTATCAAAAACATATATTAACAACTAATGCTTTAGGGGTAGCTACTTTAATTATTAATTGTAGTATGGGTAATTATACTTTTAAAGCTAGTTATGATGGTGATAATTACTTTAAACCAGCACAAGGAAGTGCTAAATTAGTTGTAATGCCTTATTATACATCTATATTTATTAAGGAAGATCAAACATTTTATGGAAATGGTAATTTCATTTATGCTCATATTTATGATAATTTAGGTGATGCTATGGTTAACCAAATAGTTTTATTTACTATAACTTCATCTAATGGAAATGTTTATAAGAGATACGCTCTTACTGATTGGAAAGGTCAAGCAGGATTCTACCTTAATTTATCTGGAGGAAATTATAAAGTTGATGTAAGTTATGCAGGTGACAATTGGCATTATGGATCATCAACTACAGGTTTATTTAATATAGTTTACATTGGAACAAATGTGATTATTGATCAATTATTATTTAATGGTAGAGGAAATACTTTAACAATATTGCTTCGAGATAATAACTATAGAGTTTTATTTAATGAAACTGTTGAAATAACATTGTCTGATGGTAAAGTTTCCCAAACATTTAAAGTTACTACTAATGAAAATGGTCGTGCAGGTGTTGTTATTAATTTAGTTCCTGGCAAGTATAATGTTTATGTAAAATATGCTGGAAATAGATTGAATTCCCCATCCTCTGCTGAAGGAGATTTGACTATTAATCATGTACCTACTCAAATTTCTGCAAGTTCAGTAATCATTTTTGATAGTACGATGAATAGTTATTTGGTTAAATTAACTGATATTTATGGACGTTTACTTGTTAATGAAACAATTACCATTACAGCAATTAGTCAAACTACTGGTGTCAAACAGATATTTAAAGTTAAAACAAATGATGAAGGAATAGCTAATTTAACATGTAAGTTAGATATTGGTAATTATTTATTGAAAGTTAACTTTGAGGATAATGAATGGTATGGTGGCAGTAATTATGCAAGTACTTTAATTGTAGCTGATACTGTTAGTGATTTTAATCCATATGCTACTATTTTAGTTGCTAATGACTTTAATAAGTATTATAAGAATGCTACTCAATATGTTGTTCGTTTGCAGGATATTTATGGTAATCCTATTTCAGATATGGATGTTGTTATTTGTGTTAATGGTGTAAATTATAATAGAATAACCAACAGTTCTGGTGAGGCTAAATTAAATATTAATTTGTATCCTGGAATGTATTATGTAAGTACAAGTTTTGGAGGTTGTGGAAATTGGACTAAATCATTTGTTAATAGTTCAGTTACAGTTTTATCTCAAATTATTTCACATGATTTAACTAAAATTTTAAGAAATGGAAGTCAATTTATTGTTAAATTTGTTGATAATGCTGGAAATCCTATTGAAGGCAAAACAATAGATATTTCTATTAATGGAATTGTTTATTCCCGTATTACTAATAGTTCTGGTGAGGCTAAATTAAATATTAATCTTAATCCTGGTAAATATGAAGTTATAACTTCTTGTGGTGATTTTGTTAATCATAATATGGTTAATGTTTTATCTAACATAGAAAGTGATGATCTTTCAATGTACTATAAAGATGGGTCTAAATTTAAAGTAGTTATCTATGATAGTGAAGGTAAAGTTAAACCTAATGCAACTGTTAAATTTACCATTAATGGTGTTTCTTATGTTAAAACTACTGATAATGATGGTATAGCAGCTTTAAGCATTAATTTAAATTCAAATATTTATACAATAACAACTGAATATAATGGTGTTGTTAATACTAATCAAATTTGGATTTATAATATGGCAGTTAATATGGATGCAGTTAATGAAACAGTTGAAAGGGGCAAGTCTTTTTGTGTAAAATTAAGTGATGTTAATGGAAATGCAATAACTGGTGGGCAAGTATCATTTAAAATTAATGGTGTTTCATATATTAAACAGGTTAATGAAACCGGTTATGCAAAATTAAACATTAATCTTAACCCAGGTGTATATAAAATTATCACAGCATTTTCTATTAGAAATTATGAAGATAAATTACTTTATAATACCTTAAAAGTAACTGATACAAATTAATTTATTCATTTAATGAATAAATTTCTTATTTTTTCATCCAATATGATTTTTAAATTTTAATTTTTGACTTATTTCTTATTTTTTATTAATTCCTTAAAATTTACTGTAATTTAAAGTTTTTAACAATAAAATGTTTATTCTTTAATTATATTTAAAATTCTCTGGTAAAAAATTATTTGGGGTGAGGTAATTGCTCAAATAATATTAATATTTCATGTTTTATTATTAATCAGTATTATATTTCTTTAGGAACAGTTTTATACTAGTTAATAAAAATATACTATTTGTCAATTTATGTTGACGTAATAATTAATGGAGGATTAATTTTTGAGAAATAAACTCGCAATATTAATTTTATTGATATTATTTATTGTATCTATTTCTTGTGTTAGTGCTGAAGATAGTAATTCTGTCAGTGTTCTAAGTGGTTCTAACTCTGATGTTTATGTTAGTCCAACAGGAAATGATAATAATGTAGGTGATGTTAATAATCCTTTTGCTACAATTAATAAAGCAATAGATTCTAATGTAAGTAACATACACCTATCTGAAGGAAAATTTATTGGTACTGGCAATAACGGTTTAACAATTGAAAACAAATCAATAACCATTATAGGAGCTGGTGCGGATAAAACTATAATAGATTTAAACAAAACTCAATTTATGGATATTAAGTCCACTAGTTCTGTAGTTTTAACTAATTTAACCATAATAAATGGTTATACAAAGTATGGTGGAGCTATTTACAACAATGGTAATTTAACTATTCAAAATTGTAACTTTAAAAATAACTCTGCTACTTCTGGTGGAGCTATTTACTCAGGAACCTCTGCTAATTTGGATATTTATTATTCTACCTTTGAAGATAATGTAGTTACAGATCGTGGAGGTGCTATTTTTTCTTATAGCTATGTAGGTATCTATGATTCTACTTTTATAAGAAATAAAGGTACTGGTACATCTTCAACTGGAGGTTCCATTTATATTAATGGAAATAGTAACAAATATTCTGTTTTAAATAGGAATATATTTAAAGACACTTCTGTTGCAAGACAAGGTGGGGCTATTTATTTAAGTTATGGAAATGTTACTAATTGTATATTTGAAAATGCATCAACTACTGCTACTGGGTCAAGTTATGGTGGTGGAGCTATTTATGGGTCTAGTTTTAACCTTAAAAACAATACTATGACTAATTGTGTAGCTAAAAGTGGAAATGGAAACTACATATTTGCATCTTCTGGATTCAATGGAGTAGTCACAATTCTTGAAGGTAAAACTGCAGATATAACTAGTTCTACTTTTACCCTTAATGCAACTGCAACTGATGATATGGGTCATCCAATTCATGGCGGTTCTTACACATTTTATTTAGATGATATTAGAATAGGTAGTGCAAGCTCTGTAAATGGATTTATAAATGGTACATTTTCTAAATTATTGGATGATGGTAAATATACTGTTACAGTTTCAGGTCCTTTAAATGATAATGCAGTTGTTAAAAAAGCTACTGCAAATGTTAAAATTGACCGTGATTATGTAGATTATTATGTATCACCTGATGGTGATGATGTTAATAATGATGGTTCAAAAGATAAACCATTTAAAACCATTAATAAAGCAATAACTGAAGCATTTGCTAAAAATATCTATGTAAACATCTATCTCTTAGAAGGAACTTATTCAGGTACTGGAAATGTTAATTTAGAGTTAACTAAATTATTAGGTTATCTTAATATAATTGGTGTAGATGGTAAAACAATAATTGATGGTAATGGTAAAGATTATGCATTTAACTTTGGCACTACACTAAATGTTAACATTAAAAATATTATATTCACTAATTTATACAGTAAAAAATATGCTGGTTTAATTAAAGGAGGTTCTGGTGATTTCACTGTAAATATTGATAATTGTACATTCGAAAAATGTAATGCAAAAACTTTAATTCAAATTAATGGTAAAGTAAATGATGTTATAATGAGGGAGAATGTTGTTTCTTCTAGTTTTATTACTGATGTTATTAGTATAAACAATCTTTTATTTGAAAATAACTCAGGTAATGGTCAGATTAGTGCTGAAAAAGGAATATATAATTCTACATTTATAAATAACAAAATTACTGTTAAATCCACTACTGATTATGGAATAATATATGTTAGTCGTGCTAATTTTGTATCTGCTAATAATGTTTTCGAAAACAACACTGTTAAAGGATTATACATTAATAGAGGAAGTGCTAATTTTACAAGTATAAATGATACTTTTATAAACAATGCTGGTGTGACTGGTGGTGCTGTTAAAGGTGGAGGAACATTTATCAATGCTAAATTCATAAATAACAAAGCTACCAAAGGTGGAGCTATTTATCATGATTATGGAGTTTTAACTTTAAAAGATTGTATTTTCGAAAATAACAAAGCAGATGACGGTGATGACATATATGGTCACATAGCTCCAAATGGTATAACTGGTGGTTTATGTTTAAATATGTCTAATACTTTAACTTTAGTATCTACTAATTCTTCTAGTATTAGGTCTGAATTAAAAGCTATTTTTGATTTAGATGGTCTTAAAGTAAGCGGATATAATATTAAATTTTATTTAAATGGTGTTTATAAAGGTTCTGCTCCATTAGTTAATGGTGTAGCTACTTTTGTTGCTGTTGCTAATGATGGAAAATACGAAATTTCAGCTTCTGGAGATTATATTAACAAGACTACTGTTGTTAAAGGTGTGTTAAATGTTGATGCTAATCCTGTGTCTGTTTTTGATGTTTATGTTTCTGGAACAGGTAGTGATGAATCTGGTGATGGTTCATTAGCTAAACCATTTGCAACCATTAAAAAAGCATTTGAATACGGAATGTCACAAAACACATTAAGCTTAACAATCCATATTATCGGTACTTTGAAAGGTGAAGGTAATGTTAATCTTGATTTAGCACCACTTATAGATTTAACTATTGTTGGTGAAAATAAAGAAACCTCAATTATCGATGCAGAAAAAAATAAATACATATTTGACTTTACCCCAGCATACGACAACGTTAAAGTTTACCTAAAAAACTTAACAATTAAAAACGGTGTAACTACTACATATCCTACTCAGGGTGGTGGTAAGATAGTTGATGTTGGTCTTGTTCGTATTGATGGTTATTATTTAAGTGTGGATGATTGTGTATTTAGAAATACTACTGGTCATGGAATTTCTGCAGATAAACTATTCTCAACTCTTATAGTTAACAATACAAAATTCATAGAATCCCGTGGTGGAGTTTATTCAGCTACTAAAGCATTAAATGTAATCGTAGCAAATACTGAGTTTATAAACTGTAATTTAGGTGTAAATAACAAGGGACGTACAGTTTATTTAACTGGTTTAATTGCAGTTAGCGATATTTTTATTTCATCCAGTTTTATTCCTAGGTATAATGTTACACAAGTATTATTGGATAATGTAACTTTTGATGGAAATTATAATGGTACTAAAACTGTAGGTTCTGCTCTTTATTTAAGTGGTACAAATGCTACTGTAATTAATTCTAAGTTCATAAACCTAAAAGATATTTCAGCTATTCATGCATTTAGTAGTAGTGGATATAAATGTAATGTAACTATTATTGGTACTTACTTTGAAAACAATACAAGGGATATTGATTATGGTTATGGTCAAACTAATGATTATCGTCCAATATTCTGGTTAATTAACTCAACATTTATTAATAGTGGAGCATTTGCATGTCCTGATATGCGTTATCAAGATGCATGGTGGGTTGTTAATAATACTAAATTTATTAACATGAATAATCAAGTATTATTTAGAGGATCAATATCTTCCACACATAAAGATGATTCATTACCTGATGGTGTTAACAATATTATAACTATTATTAATTCATTATTCTTAAACAATGAAAAAGGTGTTCGCTTTATTGGAGGTAATGTTACTGGATCTAGTTTCTATAACACTGTAGTTACTGCTGGTGGATCATACGGAGTTTATTTGGATAATAATTTCTGGAATAGTTCTGAGCCTACTTATGTTTATAGTCCTTCTATTTCTTGTGGTAGTTGGATTGTTCCAGCATTAGTTACAGACAATGCTTCTGGTCCGGTTCAAACTATTAAACTTGTATATTTAGCATTTAATGGAACTGATTATTCTTATTATGATGTTTCTAAAGTACCTATTTTGGATGTTAATGCTACTTTTAGTGTTAGTGGTGGTATAATTAATCCGGGTGCTGGTATTTTTACTCGTGATGGTTTAACTGCTAATTACACATATAATGGTGTTGGTAATCAAGTTGTAACTGCAACTTTAAGTGATGGAAATATTTTAAAATTAAATGTAACTTTCTACAGAATTGATACATTTACAAATATGACTATTTCAAATAATGCTCCGCAAACTGGAGATTATATTACTGTTAATGTTGTTGTTCGTGATAAGAATGGTAAACTTTTAAATGGTAGTGTGAATGTTTATCTTAATAGTGTTTTAAAAGGAACTATCAGTTTAATAAATGGTATGGGTTCCTTTGATGTGTTAGCAGAAAAAACTGGTCCTTGTGAAATATTTGTTAATTATACTGGAGATTTAGATAATTCTTACTCAAGTAATATGACTATTGTTTCAGTTAAAAATACACAAATGAATGTTTCTGTTTCTGATTCAGATTCTGCAAGCAATGTTACTTTTACTGTGGACTTTGATCATGTAGCTAATGGTTTTGTATTTGTAACTATTGGTGGTGTAACTTACAATGCTACTGTTTCAGGTAAAGAAGCTAAAGTTATTGTGCCTCCATTAGCTGTAGGTAAATATGATGCTATTGTTTCATATAATGGTGTTGTTAATAAAACTGTTGCAGTTAACATATCTCCTGATAGAAATCCAGTATTAAACATTTCAGATATTGTGATGATTTATAAGGATGGTACAAGGATGGTTGCTGTTTTAACTGATTATAAAGGTAATCCTATAGCTAATGCTACTGTTTACTTTACTATTAATGGTGTAACTTATGTTAGAACTACTGATGCTAATGGTTCTGCTTCTATAGGGTTAAACTTAGGTTCTGGTGTATATGGTGCTTCTGTTTATTATAATGGTTCTGATATGTATGATAAAGTAAGTAAAAATATTACTGTAACTATTAATCCGACTGTTTTAGCTGATGATTTGGTTAAAATGTATAAAAATGCTACTAAGTTTAGTG
>OLPA01000428.1_pt1 | contig 39483 bp, 42 predicted proteins | sample 1672811 | NCBI WGS metagenome assembly OLPA01 (sample SAMEA3136726, study PRJEB25190) | human gut metagenome | biome: human gut; feature: human-associated habitat; material: faeces | place: Austria | collected 2013
GCGTCCTCTATATGTACCGCAACGGATATATAGACCCGGAAACGCCGGACACCTTTGGCGGGAAGGCCACGGCGACGCTGGGCGAATTCGTGGATGTGCTGTACCGCATCGCCCAGCGGCCGGAGACGGACAACACCGCCCTGCCGCCCGACTATGAAACCGAGGAATTCAACGACGCCGCCTGCCCCTACTACGACGCAGTGTGCTGGGCCTATCAGACGAGACTGCTTCGTCAGGACGATCTGCACACCGGTTACGATGATGACATGGATTATCAGACGGCCTGTCTGCTGATCTATCGCTACGCCGCCATGTCCTGCATCGACACCGGCGTGGATCAGGAGCTGCTGCGGCAGACCATGCGGGAAGAACCCCGGCTCAGCGGTGAGGTCGTCAAGGCTATGCTGTGGTGCGATGAGCGGGACATCACCACCCGTGACAGCGAGCTGGGCGATCTGCTGGCAGCCTGCAACACCCGCATCAACCGTTATCAGATGACCTCGTTCCTGTTCTATCTGTGTACCTATGAGCTGAATTCGAGAAACGAAGCATAATATAATGCAAGAGGTGCATGAAGGGCATTCCCCTTCACGCACCTCTTTTCGTATGAGCACCGCGCATTCGCGTCTATTCTGGTGTGCTACTCCGCCGCGTCCTCGAGCCCCAGCAGCTGTGCAGGCAGGGTATGCGTCATGCGGCGCAGTGCATCGCGGCTCACGCCGTGCGCCTCCATCTCGTGAAGGTATTGCGCCATTGCATATTCCCACGGCGGATCCGCCGGGTCGCCGCAGTCGGTGGACAGGATCGTGTTGTCCGCCCCTAATTGGCGGATGGCCTCTGCATTCCGCGCCACATTGCTGACCCACTGTCCGTTCGGCAGCGGCTGGCGGAAGCAGCGCTCCAGCACCACGTGATAGTCCGTGACAAGCTCCTTCTGCTGCGCGATGCTCATGTCCACGACCCAGTATTCCGGGTGTGTAATGACGATCTTGCGGACGCCGGCGATCCGCGCGGCGTCCACGACACTGCGGCTCTCCTCCGGAGAGATGTGCCCCGTGGCCAGCACCGCGTCATACTCCTTTATGAGCTTGCAAATCTCGCGCAGCTCCGGCAGCAAAAAGCCTCGTTCATTTGTCATTTGGATGCCGCCGCTTTTCCCTCGTTTTCGGTATTCGTTGGCTGCATCCACCGTGGGAAGCCAAATCACCTTCGCGCCCATGGCCAGCGCAGTCTGCACCGCGGCGGGGTTAAGCCCGCCGGCCTCGCGGTTCAGCACCAGTCCCCCGAACATAAAGAACGCATTGTCGGGATGAGCCTTTCGGTTATAGGCGTTGCACAGGGCGGCTCTGGCCACTGTTGCGCAATGATGCCCCTTCATAACGATCGCCCTTGCGCCTGTGCGGACGGCGGCGTCCGTCAACTCCAAATCGTTATAGGTGCGCTGGATGACATCCGGCGCGGTGTGAACATGCATATCGATAACGCCATCCAGACGTATCTGCGATGCCGTGGTCATATAGTCATCGCCTCGTTTCTGAGAAAAAAGGCCTGCCGCCCGTATTCGCAGACGGCAGGCCAAATGCTGTCATATTTACTCGATAGAAATGGACGTGCTGGTGGGGAGCTTCTTGACATCTTCCTTGGGAACAAGGACGGTCAGAATGCCGGACTCGTACTTCGCCTTGATGTTCTCCGGCTTGATGTTGCCCACAAAGAAGCTGCGGGAGCAGGCACCGGCGTAGCGCTCCTGGCGCAGGATACGACCCTTCTTATCCTCCTCGTCCTTGTCCAGACCCTTCTGGGCGCTGATGGTCAGGTAGCCGTCCTTCATGTCCACGCTGATCTCATCCTTCTTAAAGCCGGGCAATTCCACCGCGAAGCGATAGCCCTTGGCATCGTCCGTCTCGCGGATGTCGGTCTTCATCAGATTTCTCGCGTGCTTGCCGAACAGCGGGCTGTGACCTCTAAAAAAGCTGTCGCCAAAAATGTCATCAAACATATTCTCACCGTAAATGTTGGGTACCATAAAAATGCCTCCATTCGATCTATTATCATATAGGTTTAATATGTAAACGCTCCGGCGCGGCAAACCGCGCCAAAGCGCAATGCAAGCGTTACGCGTCCTTTGTTTTGGCAATGCAGGCATATACGATGCAACTGACGCCTTCCAGCAGGAACACGATGCCCACTGTTACGCCAATGGCCGCTACGCTAACCCAAGGATCCATCATGCACACGAAGCCGGCTGCCATCAGCAGAATGCCCAGCGCCAGCACCCAGCCCCAGCCGCGAACACCGAGAACATGCAGATCCAGCGCTCCCACGAACCGGGAAATACCGGAGAACAGCAGCCACAGCGTGAACAGAAACGGCAGCGACAGCATGGTAAACCACTGGTTGAACAGCAGAAACAGCGACATGATAACGGTCAGAACACCGTCCAGCATCAGCCAGCCGGATCCGATCAAAACGCCGCACATGCGTGCGGCCACGGCGACCTCAATGATGCCAGACGCCAGCATAAAGGCGCCCAGCAGAAACCCCGCAGAGAGAACAGCCACATCTTGATTGCACAAACAGTAGATACCCGCAATGATCAGCAACACACCTGCTGCAATGTTTATAATACGAAAGGAATTTTCTTGCATAATGCTCACTCTCCTTCTAATTCGTTGTTTTTTCTCTGGTTTACGGCTGTATTTTATTCTTTCCTCTTGAAAAAGCAACGGAATAACGGTACAATAAAGAAAAAAAGAATTGTGCCAACAGCACAAACCCGGAGGGAAAGTGTTATGGAGCAGGAATGGAGCGACCGTATCGATGGTCTACTGTCTGAGTTTTTATTACAGGATGATCTGCAGCAGCTGACTTTGGACACGGGGATGCTGCTGCAATGCCCGCTGCTGGTACTAGATGATACTTTTCACGTCAGAGCGCACTTTCTGCCGCCGTCCTTTTCCGACGAGGTTTTTCGGAACGCCGTGCGCTGCGGCGAGATTACCTATGAGGCAGGGGCGGTCATCAGCAAAAGCCCTGCGCTTTCCGGTGGGACGGCGGACTATATCAAGCTGGTAGACAGCGTGTACCCGCGTCGGTTCGCGCCGCTGATCAGCGCGGGCGTCCGGCTGGGCTACCTGGTGTGCGTGGATACGGACGGTCATTTGCGGGAAATACCGGATGATGTCTGGCTGATAGTGAGCCGCATACTGGCTAAGCAGCTGTTTGTAGAGACGAGTCGGCAGGATAGGCCGTTTGAGACAGCACAGGACATTTTGATGCATCTGTTGGACGGAGGATTTCAATCCGCACCCTATTTTTGGCTTCAGGCAGCCGGTACGTATCTCGCGGACTTTCACCCCTCCGCTTTCGCACTCATCGACCTGACCGCTTACCATAACCTGTATCTGGGCAAGCGGCATCTGAAGGATGAGGTCAACACGCGATTTCCGGATTCGCACTCTTTCCTATACCGTGGAGACGTTTTTCTGTTTCTCCATGGAGACGGGGAAAAGAGCGTTTTTGCCGATGTGGTGAAGGAATTCCAGTTGAAGGTCGTCATATCCGAGGGGCTGGGCGACCTGTTCTCGCTTCCGGCGCTTTACCGCACAGCACATGAGGCCTTGGAGCTGATGCGGGACGAGCGTTTCCATAGCGGTAATATTTGCACAGTGGCACAGCTGCGTACACCACTGCTGCTGAAGAATCTGGAGCTGCGCGGAGACCTGATCTCCCGGGATGTACAGCGGCTTGCCGCCCACGACAGGGAAAGGAATACGCAGTACTGTGAGACGCTTTACCACTACCTGACATGCAGCCGGTCACTGAAAAAGACCTGCGATGCCCTTTTTACCCACCGGAACACCGTGCTCTATCGTATCCGCCGTATGCAGGAGGAATTTCGACTTCCCTTGGACGAGCCATCCGCCCATGCAGATTTGCTGCTGAGTGTGTCGCTGGTCCTGTTCCAGCAGAAAGGACCGGATTTCTTCCTCTGCACCGCAGGAGAGGCAGGTCGCCCAGAGCAGGAGAAATAAACAACAAAGCAACAGCAGGGGTGAAGCCACAGCGCTTCACCCCTGCTGTGTTTATGTGTTCTGCGGTCGCCATCGTCCGTGCAGGGCTGCGATAACCACCTGCGTATTTTTTGAACGGCTTCACTGCTGTAAGAGCTTTTTCCCGGCAACAACGATACCCGCCAGCATTTCTGCCACAGAAAGCCACATCAGGATACCTGAGGTAAAATTCTGCACGTCAGTTCCGCCAACTGTCCCTGACATGGCGCTGCTGGCGATACCAAGAACGATAAGGAGAAGACCATAGAGAATACCCTTCTGCCGTTCCAGCTCCTGTGTGCGGCGCAGCAGATCAAGGATCTGCGCCTCGTCGTATACGCGCACGCTGTCCTCCACCGCGTCCTCGCCGTCCATCAGCTCCGGAAGTGTCACATGGAGTGCATCACAGAGCTTTTGGATGATACTGTAATCTGGCATACATTTCCCGTTTTCCCATTTTGAGATGGTCTTGTTGGACACGCCGAGTTGCTCCGCCAACTGCTCCTGCGTCAGATTCTGTTCCTTGCGCTTGCGCGCGATGTAGCCGCCGATGGCTGTTTGATTCATTGGGATTGCCTCCTGTGTCGAAGCTGCTTTGAGCATACGACAAAACCGGCGTTCTGAATATCCCCCGGCGGTAGAATTTGGGGAGAATACAGGTCAGTGCAGCGCCTTGGTGGGGCAGGCCCTCGTACATTCGTAGCAGAGGATGCACTCCGTCCCATTTTTCCGCCTGCGGGATTCCTTGTTGACCTCCACGTTCATAGGGCAGACCCGCAGGCACTTGCCGCAATGGATGCACTTCTCCTCGTCGCAGTGGACGCGCAGCAGGGAAAAATAGCTCATGGGCTTGAGGAACACCGTGATGGGGCACAGATACTTGCAGAATGCCCGGTTGTCCTTGAACGCGAATGCCAGCGCGATGCCCGCGGCATAGTAAAGCGCATTTCCGGCGAGGAACAGCCAGAACATGATCTGCTCCAAGTGCGCGGTTTTCATCAAAAAGAGTCCGGATACCAGTGCCAGTGACAGGACGAATATTACATAACGCAGAACGCCCAGCCTTTCTCTTCGCGGCTTCTGCGACTGCTTGTAGGGCAGAAAGTCCAGCACCATGGCCGTCCAGCAGGCATAGCCGCACCAGCCGCGCCCGAACAGCAGCGGCCCGAAGATCTTCGCCACCGCGTAGTGGATGGTCGCCGCCTCAAATACGCCGAGGAACAGGTAGTACCAGAACCCCTCGATCTGCATATTCTCGTGGGAGATCACGCCAAGGTACAGCAGCATATAGCTGCCCACCGCCAGCTGCACGAAATGGCGGGCATAGCGTTTCCCAGCGGTGAACAGCGCCGTTCCCAGCCCAAGGCAGGCACCGATGTAGCTGAAATTCAGCAGGTAGAACAGATTGTCCTTTGTGAGCCACAGCGTGACCGCCACCACCTCAAAGAGCAGAAACAGCAGCATAGACGGCACATATTTGCGAGATCCGTTATTGCGTTTCATCGTTGTCCGCTTGCTCCTCCGATTTTCTGTTCTGTCTCAGCACGCCGACGGCTGGGCCGACGCAAAGGCCCACAGCAACACCCGTCATCATGCCAAGTCCGATATCATCCATCACGATCCCGAAGAGGACACTGAGGCTCAGTCCCACGGCAAGACCGATTCCGCTGTCGCCAGCCTGCACCGGCTCTTTTTGCGCCTGATCTCTCTGCGCGGTTTTATTATTTTTCATCAACGGCTTCCTCTCGCATCGTGTTTCCCTGCGGCGCTACATCCGGCACTCGGAATACCAAAATCGCCTTGCAGGAATTGGTCACGGAGAACGTCACCAGCTCCCAACCTTCCTGTGCCTTTTCATTGGCGATCTTCTCAATGGCTGCTGCCATTTTCTTTGCTCTTGGCGCATAGTCCGTCACAATTGTTTTGTAGGTCATCAGAACACCTCTTTCCCTTGCTTTCGGTAACCGTTATAAAATGGAGATGGCGCCTTTGTCCCACATCGTCATCTCTCATGCGGCCATCTCAAGGGTGGCCGAATATTTACAATGCTCAGCTTCACCCTAACGCCTGCAAGTAAAATATGCAGCCATAACTCTGTAAAATAGCAGTAAAGTGGTTCTGTGCCATGAGGACTGACCGCGCAGGAGGGATGCTGGAAGAAGCAGGGACGGAATTACGCAATACGTCAATATTGCTTTTTATATAAAGTGTCAATTTTTTTCGCTTGTGCATCCAGCACAAGTCATTTTTTCTTTATTGTATCGGCAGCTTCTTGCGTTTGCAAGAGGAAAAGCTAAAATATACCGCAGAAAGGGAAAAAAGGGAACGCCGATACTCCCAAAACATATACCGTGTACGATTTCTTGGAGGGATGAATCATGAAATGCGAAAACTGCGGCAGAAATGAAGCGAACTTTGTGTACCGCAGCAACATCAACGGCAGGACAGAGGAGCATCACCTCTGTCAGGATTGCGCAGAAAAGCTGGGATACACCCAGCGGTTCTTTTCCCAGAGGCCATCCATGATGGAGCGCTTTTTTGGAGACAGCAACGTTTTCAACTCTGTGCCAGCCATGATGGGTCGGATGCTGGAAAGTCCTCTCGATGATTTCTTCGATGCCATGCCCGCTATCGGTGCAGCGTCGGCGCAGGATATTCAGGAGGAGAAAAAGGACAGCCTGCTGAGCCGTGAGGAGCAAAGCCGGTTCTCCTACTGGCGCCAGATGAATGCACTGAGGCTGGCACAGGAGAAATCCATCCGCGAGGAGGACTTCGAGCGAGCCGCCCAGCTGAGAGACCAAATCCGCCAGTTGGAGGAAATGCACAAAGAAGCCGAAGCGTCCGAAAAGGACGGCAAGGAAAGCAAGTAAAGCGTAGACCTAAGAGAAAGACACATTCCACGACAAAAGAGGTATTGAACTATGGATGAAAGTAAATTTACTCCTACTGCGGAAGAGGCTTTGCAGCTGGCTCAGGAGGCAGCTGGCGAATTGGGTCACGGCTACATGGGCACAGAACATCTGCTGCTGGGCTTGATGCGGGAGGACGAGGGGATCGCCCACACCGTATTGGCGGAGGCGGGTCTTACTGATGATCTGCTGACAGAAATGATCCGCAAAAGCGCAGGTGCCGGGGCTTCCGGCAGCGGCGGCACCGCACAGGAGCTGAGCCCCCGCGCCAAGCACGTGCTGCAGATCGCCATGGAGGACGCTGCCCGGGGCGGTTATGCCTATATTGGCACAGAGCATCTGCTGGCCGGTATTCTCCGCGAGGGCAACAATATGGCAGTCCGCCTCTTGCGGTCTGCCGGTGTGGATGCCCGCCAGTTGTACACAGCGTTGATGGAAAAGCTCACCGCTACGTCCCGCGCACAGAACGGCGACGGCAGCTCTCCGGCTGCCGAAGGCGCCGAGATGAATGGCAAGGGCAATAAGGCACTGTCGGAATTCAGCCGTGACCTGACGGCTGCCGCCAGAACCGGTAAGCTGGATCCTGTCATCGGACGTGATGATGAGATCCAGCGGGTGATCCAGATTTTGTCCCGCCGCACCAAGAACAATCCCTGCCTGATCGGTGAACCCGGCGTCGGCAAGACGGCCATCGCCGAAGGGCTGGCGGAGAAGATCGCCGCAGGCGATGTGCCGGACAATCTGCTGGACAAGAAGCTGCTGTCGCTGGATCTTTCCGGCATGGTGGCCGGCACCAAGTACCGGGGCGAATTTGAGGAGCGCATCAAGAAGGTGATGCAGGAAGCTAAGAAGGACGGCAACATTATCCTCTTTATCGATGAGATTCACACCATCGTTGGCGCAGGCTCCGCTGAGGGCGCTGTGGACGCCGCCAACATCCTCAAGCCGACTCTCAGCCGCGGTGAGATTCAAATCATCGGCGCAACAACCCTGAACGAATACCGCAAGTATATCGAAAAGGATGCCGCTTTGGAGCGCCGTTTCCAGCCGGTGACAGTGGGCGAGCCCAGTCAGAAGGCTGCGCTGGAGATTCTGAAGGGCCTGCGGCAGAAGTATGAGCAGCACCACGGCCTGCATATTACCGACGAGGCTTTGAAGGCCGCTGTAGAGCTTTCTTCCCGGTATATCAACGACCGCTTCCTGCCGGACAAGGCCATTGACCTGATGGACGAGGCCGCCAGCCGTGTGCGGATAGAGCAGGAAGAGCCATCCGAGGAGCTCAAGAGTCTGGAGAAAAAGCTCAACACCATTGCCGCAGACAAGGAAGCCGCCATCGCCGCCCAAGACTTTGAAAAGGCAGCCCAGCTGCGGGATACCGAGAAGGAGTATAAGAAGCAGCTGGATGTTGAGCGCGATAAGCGCCGCAAGAACAATCAGACACACCGGGACGTGACCGAGGAGGACATTGCCGCTGTGGTGTCCGGCTGGACCGGCGTCCCTGTGACACGTCTCACCGAGGACGAAAGCCAGCGCCTACTGCACATGGAGGAGACGCTGCACAAGCGTGTCGTGGGGCAGGACGAGGCGGTAAAGGCCGTGGCTCGTGCCATTCGCCGCGGTCGTGTCGGCTTGAAGGATCCCAAGCGTCCCATCGGCTCGTTCCTGTTCCTGGGCCCCACCGGTGTCGGCAAGACGGAACTGTGCAAGTCTCTGGCAGAAGCCATGTTCGGCGATGAAAACGCCATGATCCGCATTGATATGTCCGAATACATGGAGCGCCACACGGTGTCTCGCCTGGTCGGTTCTCCTCCGGGATATGTTGGCCATGATGAGGGCGGCCAGCTGACGGAGAAGGTGCGCCGCAAGCCCTATTCCGTGGTGCTTTTCGATGAAATCGAAAAGGCGCACGAGGACGTCTGGAACATCATGCTCCAGATTCTGGACGACGGTCGTATCACCGACTCTCAGGGTCGTACCGTGGACTTCAAAAACACCGTTATCGTCATGACCAGCAACATCGGCGCCAAGGCGCTGACCGACGCCGGCGCCAAGCTGAGTGTTGACGCTGGAGACAAGAAAGCTGCAGAGGATGCTGACAAGGCCTATGAGCAGGCCAAGGAAACTGTCATGGAGGAGCTGCGCCGCACCTTCCGCCCTGAGTTCCTGAACCGTATCGATGACATCATCGTGTTCCGCGCACTGACGGAGCAGGATATCGAAGAGGTTGCCCGGCGGATGCTCAAGACTGTAGCGAACCGTATGGAATCCATGGGTATTCGTCTGGATGCCTCCGGGGAAGCCGTGAAGGAGTTGGCGCGAGAGGGCTTTGATCCCAAGTATGGCGCACGTCCTCTGCGTCGGGCTATTCAAAATAAGGTGGAGGATACCGTAGCTGAAAGGATGCTGGATGGTACCCTCAAGGCCGGTGATACCGCCAAGCTGTCTGTGAAGGACGATAAATTGGTTGTGACCAAGTAACCAACAACAAAATGCCGCCGGAAAGGGCGGCATTTTGCTGCTCGTCTCTCTGGTTCATGCTATGTCTGTACGGCCGCGTTGTTATTTTTCAGGCGACGCAGAAATTTTCCTCGGCCTTCCCCCGACTGGTACTATGCTATGCCGTGCCGGGAATGATATGTTGTGCTGGGTACATTGACTCTTGCTTTTTAACAGGACATAGAATATGCTGGAAACAAAAAACGAGGTGTGCCTATGAATCTGTTGATGACACTGGATCGAAACTACATCCCACAGCTGAATGTGATGCTGTTCTCCGCGCTGCATAGCGACAGTGCCGCGTATTTTGACGTGTACCTGCTGCACGACGAGGGACTGTCGGAGGCGGACGTGGCGGGAACGCGAGTACTGCTGGGGCAGCGGGGGACGCTGCACCTGATACGAGTGGACGAGGACGGTCTGGCGGACGCGCCGACTTCTGACCGTTACCCGAAAGCCATTTACTACCGCATTTTTGCGGCCAAATATCTGCCGGACACGCTGGAGCGGGTGCTGTATCTCGACCCGGATATTGTGGTGCGGCAGAGCCTGCGGGAGTTGTATGAAATGCCCATGGGCACGGCGTTCTTCGCCGCAGCCACCCACATCCGCGGCTTTCTGCACCGTTTCAATGAGCTGCGGCTGGACATGGACGAGGACAGTCCCTATATCAATTCCGGCGTCATGCTGATGAATCTGCAGGCACTGCGGGCGGAGCAGGATACGCAGGCGGTATTCGACTACATGGACGCCCACAAGGGACGGCTCATGCTGCCGGATCAGGACATCATCAGTGCCCTGTACGGCCAGCGCATCCTGCCGCTGGATCCCATCCGCTACAATATGACGGAAAAGCTGTTTTCCCTCCACCGGCGCAACGGGGACGGCATGACGCTGGAGGACGTGCGGCGGCAGTCGGCGGTCATCCACTACTGCGGGCGGAACAAACCGTGGAAACCGGGGTATATAGGTGAACTGAACGTATTTTATGAGGAAGCGGTTTCCCAAATGGCGGAGAACAGTCATCTTTTTTGATTCGCTTTTATATCGTACATCTCGTACATCGCAACAAAGTGCGGCAGTTCAGCAACTGAACTGCCGCACTTTCACATCACCCCACGCGGCGTCGAAGGAGATGCTGCACAGCTTATCCTTGCGCTCCACCGAATAGATGGGCAGCTGGCGCTGGGTGGCCGCCGCCGTGCGGGAGGCCGGATACAGCGTCACATAGAAAATGCCCGCCGCCACCGCCAGCGTACACAGTACCGCCAGCACCCGCCGGTGCAGCAGGAATATCCGCACCCGTTTCTCTTTCATATCGATCCCCGTCCTTTCTGGTGTCCAGCCTATGCGTGCCGGAGGGGAAAAATACCGGAGCACGGCAGCATAGAAGGGCGGGTAACGATCACCTTTTTACATTACGCAAGCCCGGAGAACAATTCCTGCGCCTCCAGCTGCAGGAGCTTGCTGACCTCCATGGCGATATCGTTGAGCGAACAATCCAGATCGCCGCGAAACCACTGCTTATAAAGGTTTACGATGCCGCCGGCAAAATAGCACACGCGCAGGCTGACCATTTTGGAATGGCGCATATGCTCAGGGATATCGCTGTCGTTTATCATATGGTCGGTAAAGGCCGCTTTCAGCTTCTCCATAAACATCTCGGAGCCGTTGGCACGAACCAGCGTGCGGTAAAATTCCACATCCTCCTCCAGATACCGGCTGAGCTTCAGCAGCAGCGGAGCCGGATTGCGGAAGAAGCTGGTATAACGGAATTCCTTCAGCACCTCCAGCATCTTAGCGATGATCTCGTTTTCGATCTCCTCCGTCACGCCCCGCACATCGGGATAATGCGCATAAAATGTGGCGCGGTTCAGGTCGGCCCGCGTCACGATGTCCGTCACCGTGATCTTGGACAGATCCTTTTCCTTCAATAGCTGCGTGTAAGCCTCCCGGATCATGCGCCGGGAACGGATGGCGCTGCGGTATTCCGCTTTCTGTCCCATATTGTTCCTCCAAAAACCGGCATTTTTCATACAGATGTCGGATTTTATATATTTCATCAAAATTTGCTGGTCGTCTGTTTTCTTCATACTGAGTATACTGTCCACAGAAACAAAAAGCAACACCTGTATAAAATTAACAGACTGTAAGGAGGTCTTCTGTATGAGAAACTATGATCGTGTTCACCTTCGCAAGCCGGAGGGCATTGAGGAAAGAAAGGCTTATATTATCGTCGGCGGTATCGCCGGTCTGTCTGCGGCGGCGTTCCTTGTCCGTGACGCACAGATGCCCGGCAAGAACATCACCGTTTATGACCAGCTCCCCGTGTTCGGCGGTTCTATGGATTGTGCCGGAGCATCGGAGACCGGCTATGTGTCCCGCGGTGAGCGCGAACTGGAGCCGTACATGGAGTGCCTGTGGGATCTGTTCGGCAGTATCCCCTCCCTCTATGAAGAGGGCCGCACCGTGCTGGACGAGACCCGCAAGTGCAACAAGAACTGGGAGATCGACTCCAAGCACCGCCTGTGGGAGCAAGGCTTCCAGCCCCACGATGAGCCCACCATGGGCGTCACGCCTGAGATCCAGCAGCAGATGATCGAGATGATGCTGACAGAGGAGGATAGATTGGAGGATGTGACCATCGAGCAGTGGTTCAGCCCCGCCTTCTTCCAGAGCCAGCTCTGGTACTACTGGAGCTCCATGCTGGCGTTCCAGCCCTATCACAGCCTCATCGAGATGCGCCGCTACGCCGTGCGCTTCATGCACCAGCTGCACCTCATCAAGAGCCTGCGGGGCATCCTGCGCACCAAGTACGACCAGTACAACAGTCTGATCCGTCCTCTGGAGGTCTATCTGGCCGATCACGGCGTCAACTTCGTTTCCGGCGCAACGGTCACGGACATGGACATCAGAATCGAGGGCATCGACAAGACTGTCACGACGCTGCATATCGGTGAGGGCAGCGACGAGCAGATCGTTCCCATCGCGGAAAAGGATCTGGTGTTCTTCACCAATGGCTCCATGACCCAGAACTCCACACAGGGCAGCATGACCGAGGCTCTCGTGATGAACCGCGACACCGTTCACAAGGGCTGCTTCTCCCTGTGGGAAAAGCTGGCCGCCAAGTGCCCGGAGTACGGCCATCCCGAGAAGTTCGCGTTTGATCCTGACAGGAGCAACTTTGTTTCCTGTTCCGTCACCGTGCGGGACTACGCCAAGTTCTTTGACTATCTGGCGGAAAAGACCGGCAACCCCACCGGCAAGGTCGGTTGCTCCACCTTCGTGGACGCACCGTGGTTCATCAACTACAACGTGCCCCTGCAGCCCGTGGCCCCCGATCAGCCGGAGAACGTCCAGTTTATGTGGTTCTACGGCCTGCACGCCAACAACTGCGACACCTATGTGAAGAAGCCCATGACGGAGTGCTCCGGCGAGGAGATCATGCGGGAGTTCCTGTACTACTGCGGTTTGGAAGACAAGATCGGGGTCAGCGACCTGCCGAAGGTCAAACCGCTGAAGCTGCCCCAGACCATGCACGAGATCGTGGAAGCCATCAACCAGATCCCGCCCATGCCGGAATACTACGCCGAACGGAAGGAAAATCTGTGACACCTGTTTTTCATTTTCTTTCCCCCGTAAAAGACACCCGTACTTCTGCCGGAAGTACGGGTGTCTCTCTTTACTGATCTCCGTTTGCCGCCACCCACGTCCGCACATAGTCCACGAAAAGCCGGGTGGAGTTGGACAGCGCTTTTTCGTCCTTCACGCCGATGCCGATGGTACGGTGGAAGGTCATAGGCGGGCGGCAGGCGGTAATGGGTGCGGGACTATGGCGCACCATCAGCTCCGGCAGCAGACTGATGCCCAGCCCCTCCGATACCATGGACAGGATCGTCCGATCCTCCCGGGCCACATACTTCACGTTGGGCCGGATGCCCATTTCGTCGAAGGCCGCCATGATCTCATAGTCATCGCCCTCCTCCAGCTGGATAAACGGCTCTGACGCCAGCAGCTCCTTGGGAAAGGGATCACTATGGGCGTAAGGGTGGTCGCAGGGCACGATGACCTGCAATTCGTCCCGGTGCAGGGCGTAGGTCTGCAGGCGCTTCACCGACGGCAGCCGCAGAAAACCGCAGTCCACCGCGCCGGTGACGATCCAGTTCTCGATCTGGTCGTAGAAGTCGCCGGTGACCACCTCGAACTCGATGTTGGGGTACAGCTTGCCGAAGCTCTTCAATATCCGGGGCAGCCACTGGGCCGACACGCTGGAAAAGGTGGCGATCTTCACAAGGCCGCTGTCCATATCCTTCAGGCCCTCCACCGTCTGCATGAGGGCATGGTGGGCAGCGCACAGAGTCTCGATCTTGGGCAGCACCGCCCGGCCGTCCGCCGTCAGCACAACGCCGCCCCGGTTGCGGCTGAGCAGCGTGATGCCCAGCTCGCTCTCCAGCGACGTGATGGCGTGGCTGATGCCGGACTGGGTAAAGTTCAGCGCCTCCGCCGCCTTGGTAAAGGTGCCGCAGGACACCACCTTCAAAAACACCTGATATTTGGAAATGCTCATAGGAACCACCTCGCTGTTGTCGATGATCCCATTATACATGACGGTCACTCATGAAATCAATAGCAAAGATGCGTTTTACAAATGCGAATTTCCATGTTATCCTATGGATAGCTTACGAAACGGAGGACAGAAGACATGGCCGCGCCTGCAAAAACCATTCGCTGCGCCCTGTGCGGCAGCAGCAGCGTGGTATACCGGAGCGGACGCTACTATTGCGTCTCCTGCGGCGCCAGGGGCGACCATCCCATGTCCGACACAGAGTTGGCCTACATCGACCAGGCCCTTTCACTGGGCGATGACAGCGCGGAGCTGGCGGCACTGCGACGCCGCTACCCCCGGCTGAGAGTCAGATGATCCCCCCATCTGTACCCAATCTTTTCCATAATGAGGGTATCCTCCCCTCGAACCGCACCCGGTCACACCGCCCTGTGACCGGGTGCGGTTTTTTCGTCAAAAAAGGGACAGCCGATAGACTGTCCCTTGTGTTTTATTTCACCACCGGCGCGTCGGGCCAGTAGATCACATAGCACTCCTGCATCTCGCCCATGAAAAAGAAAATGTTCTCCCCCATCTCAATATGCTCACCAAAGGCCAGATCCGGCACGAAAAGCCGGCCGCTGGTACGCTTGGGCCCCTTGATGGTAAAGCCCTCCGCCGTGGGATGCTGCCGCAGCGCATTGGCGGCCTCCTCCAGACCGGGGAAGTGCAGCGTTTTCTCCAGCTCTGCCAGCTGGGTCGCGCCGTTGATGTAAATGAGATTGTTCTCGTTCTTGAACCAGTTGATACGCATGGTATGCCTCCTTCTATCGATTCGTTCTATTGCATTGTAGCACGGTTTGCACGCACTTTCAAGGCGGGTATTCCGCGTCTCCCCTTCGGCACAAGCCAAAAATTTTTCCAATCTACCTATTGATATGGTAGGAATTTAGGTTTACAATCCCTACTCGCAAGGTAGGTAATTGCGAATAAGGAGGCATTTTACATGATGATCTCATCCAGAGGGCGCTACGCGCTGCGTGTCATGCTGGATATGGCGGAACACGGCGGCGGCGAATGGCTTTGTCTCCGCGACATCGCCCAGCGGCAGCAGCTCTCCAAAAAGTATCTGGAAAGCATCATGGCCGCACTGAACCGTGCCGGTCTGGTAGAGGGCACGGTGGGCCGCTCCGGCGGCTACCGTCTGACCCGGCCGCCGGAAAAGTATCCGGTGGGCGAAATTCTACGGGCGGCGGAGGGCGACCTGTCGCCCATATCATGCCAGTCCGAAGAGGGCACAGGCTGCGGCAGCTCCTGCGACTGCGACGCCCGACTTTTCTGGCAGGGGTTGGAGGATCAGATCAATTCCTATATCGACAACCATACATTGGCGCAGTTCATGCGCGTCAACGAAAAAACACCGGCCAATGCGGCGCGGAAAGAAGATAAGGTGATGTAATATGAGCAAGGCACTTTTGGAAATTAAAGACCTGCACGTTCGGGTGGAAGAGAAGGAAATTCTTCACGGCGTGGACTTGACCGTGGGGCATGATGAGACCCACGTCCTCATGGGGCCCAACGGCACCGGCAAATCCACGCTGGGCTACGCCATTACCGGCAATCCGGCGTACAGCGTCACCGCCGGCACCATCCTGTTTGACGGCGAGGATATCACGGCGCTTCCGGTGAACGAGCGGGCAAAAAAGGGCATCTTCCTGTCCTTCCAGAACCCGCTGGAGGTCCCCGGCGTGACCCTCAGCGCCTTTATCCGCAGCGCGCTGGAGCAGAAGACCGGCAGCCGTCTGCGGCTGTGGGACTTCAAGAAAAAGCTCAAGGAGACCATGGCCCTGCTGGACATGGACGAGAGCTACGCCGAGCGCGATCTGAACGTAGGCTTCTCCGGCGGCGAGAAGAAAAAGGCTGAGATCTTGCAGATGCTGATGCTGGAGCCCAAGCTGGCCATTCTGGACGAAACGGACTCCGGCCTTGACGTGGACGCCGTCCGCACTGTCAGCGAGGGCGTGCGCCTGTTCCGGGAGCGCACCCATGGCTCGCTGCTAATCATCACCCACTCCACCCGTATTCTGGAGGCGCTCCATGTGGACGCGGCCCATGTGATGGAGGAGGGCGTCATTGTCCGGAACGGCGGCGCCGAGCTGGTGGACGAGATCAACGAAAAAGGCTTCGGCAGCCTGAAGGACGACTGAACCGGGAGGCTCCTGATATGGCAGATTTCAAAGAAAAAACCTATGTAGAGGATGTGGACCGCAGCGTCTACGACATCCGGGACGAGGAGCACGACGCCTACCGGATGGAATCCGGCCTGACGCCGGAGATCGTGGAAAAGCTCTCGCAGGAGAAGAACGATCCGGCGTGGATGCAGCAGTTCCGGCTGGAATCCCTTCAAATTTATAACGAGATGAAACTCCCCGACTGGGGCCCCTCCATCGAGGGACTGGACATGGATCACATCGCCACCTACGTCCGCCCCAACACCAAAATGCGCAACGACTGGAAGGACGTGCCGGAGGACATCAAGGAGGCCTTCGAGCGGCTGGGCATCCCCCAGGCCGAGCGGAAGTCACTGGCCGGTGTGGGGGCGCAGTACGACTCCGAGCTGGTGTATCACAACGTGAAGGACTCTGTGGCCGCCGAGGGCGTGGTGTACACCGACATGGAGAGCGCCCTGAAGGGCGAATACGCCGACATGGTACGCAAGTACTTCATGAAGCTGGTGACGCCCCATGACCACAAGTTCGCGGCGCTGCACGGCGCGGTGTGGTCCGGCGGCTCCTTCGTGTATGTGCCCAAGGGCGTTCACCTGTCCATTCCCCTGCAATCCTATTTCCGCCTGAACGCCAAGGGCGCGGGGCAGTTCGAGCATACCCTCATCATCGTGGACGAGGGCGCCAGCCTGCACTTCATCGAGGGCTGCTCCGCCCCCAAGTACAATGTGGCCAACCTCCACGCCGGCTGCGTGGAGCTGTATGTGAAGAAGGGCGCCAAGCTCCGGTACTCCACCATCGAAAACTGGTCGAAGAACATGTACAACCTGAACACCAAGCGGGCGCTGGTGGAGGAGGGCGGCACCATCGAGTGGGTGTCCGGCTCCTTCGGCTCCCATGTGGGCTGCCTGTATCCCATGAGCATCCTGAAGGGCGACAATTCCCGCATGGAGTTCACCGGCGTCACCTTCGCCGGAGCGGGACAGAATCTGGACACCGGCGCAAAGGTGGTCCATGTGGGCAAAAACACAAGCTCCTACATGAATACCCGCTCCATCAGCAAGAGCGGCGGCATCAGCACCTTCCGCAGCAGTGTGGTGGTGGAAAAGAACGCCAAGGGGTCCAAGTCCGCCGTGTCCTGCCAGTCCCTGATGCTGGATTCCGACTCCCGCTCCGACACCATCCCCGCCATGGACATCCGGACAAAGGATGCCGCCATCGGCCACGAGGCCAAGATCGGCGCCATCAGCAACGAGGCGGTGTTCTATCTGATGAGCCGGGGCATGAGCGAGGAGGACGCACGGGCGCTGATCGTCAGCGGCTTCGCTGACAATGTGTCCAAGGAGCTGCCTCTGGAGTACGCCGTGGAGATGAACAACCTGATCCGGCTGGAACTGAAGGGCAGCATCGGCTGAAAGGAGTTTGGATATGAGTGAAACAATTTTGATCAACCGGCTCCCGACCCGCACATGGAACCGGCTGGGCGTCAACGAAACGGCCCTGACTTGGGAGGACGCCGCCGACTTAGGCAGCGAGCAGGTCACCGCCGCCGGACAGACCGTCCGTCTGGACATTTCCGGCGACGGGACTTACAGCGAAAAGCGGGTGGACATCCACGCGCCGGAGGGACAGACCGTCACGGTTTTTGAGACCCTGCGCTCCGAGGACAAGCTGCTGGTGCGGACAGAGCTTCATGTGGAGAAGGACGCGCGGGTGCGGCTGGTGCAGATACAGAACGCGGCCCATGACTCCCTGCTCCGGCTGGAGAACAATGGCCGCTGCGACGAAAACGGCCAGGTGGAGCTGATACAGATTCTGCTGGGCCGGGGCGACGTGTACAGCGACGGTCACTTCGCGCTGAACGGCACCGGCGCAGGCTTTCAGGCCGGAATCGGCTATCTGGGTCAGAAGCAGCAGACGGTGGACCTGAATCTGGTAGTGGACCACTGGGGACAGAAAACCACCAGCGAGATCAACGCCGCCGGTGCGCTGAAGGATGACGCCCGGAAAACTTTCCGCGGCACCATCGACTTCAAGAAAGGCTCCGCCGGATCTGTGGGCAACGAGCAGGAGACGGTTCTGATGCTGGGCGACGGCGTTGTCAACAAGACGGTGCCTCTGATCCTGTGCGCCGAGGAGAACGTAGTGGGCAACCACGGCGCCACCATCGGCGAGCTGGACGAGGATACCCTGTTTTATTTCGAGAGCCGGGGCATTTCCGCGGCGGAAGCGGAGAACATTATGGCCCGCGCCGCCATTGAGCGGCTGGCCCGCACTTTGCAGGATGAGACCGCGCAGGCGGCCATTCTGACAGAATTGGAGGAGGTGCTGTAACATGGCACATGCGTACCGAGACGACTTTCCCCTGCTGAAGAATCTGGATATCGCGTATCTGGACAACGCCGCCACGGCCCAGCGGCCCCAGTGCGTGCTGGACGCGGAAGCGAAGTTCTATCAGATTCATAACGCCAACCCCCTGCGGGGCCTGTATCCCCTGAGCATCGCCGCCACCGACGACTATGAAAATGCCCGCGAGGCCGTCCGGGCCTTTCTGAACGCCAAAAGCGCCAGAGAGATCATTTTTACCCGCAACACCACCGAGGGGCTGAATCTGGTAGCTTACAGCTATGGGCTTTCCCACGTAAAGGCCGGGGACGAGGTACTGGTGTCCATTCTGGAGCACCACAGCAACCTGCTGCCTTGGCAGCTGGTCTGTCGTCAGACCGGCGCAACGTTGAAATTCATGGAGTGCGAGCCGGACGGCAGCCTTGACCTGAACAAGGTGGAGGCCCTTATCACCGACAAGACGAAGCTGGTGGCCTGCACGCAGGTGTCCAACGTCATCGGTCGTATCAACCCCATCCGCCAGATTGCGGACATGGCCCACCGGCACGGCGCGGTGATGGTAGTGGACGGTGCCCAGAGCACGCCCCACATCCCCGTGGACGTACAGGCGCTGGACGCGGACTTTCTGGCCTTCTCCGGCCACAAGCTCTATGGCCCCATGGGCATCGGCGTGCTGTACGGCAAAGAGGCGCTGCTGGAGGAAATGCCGCCTTTCCTCACCGGCGGTGAGATGATTGAGTCCGTCACCCGCGAGGGTACGGTCTTTGCGGAGCTGCCCCACAAGTTTGAGGCCGGTACGGTCAACGCCGCCGGTGCGGTGGGCCTTCACGCGGCCATCGACTATGTAAACCGCATCGGCTTCGAGGAGATGCACCGCCGTGAGCTGGCACTCACCCGCCGGGCCATGGAGGGCATCCGCGATATTCCCGCCGTCCATGTGCTGGGCTCTGAAATGGCGGAGGAGCACTGCGGCATCCTCGCCTTTACGGTGGATGGCGTCCACCCCCACGACATCAGCGAAATTCTTGCCAGCGACGGCGTGGCCATCCGGGCAGGCCATCACTGCGCCCAGCCGCTGCTGGCCCATCTGGGCCACCCGTCCACCGCGCGGGCCAGTCTGGCGTTTTACAACACGGAGGCGGAGATCGACCGGCTGCTGAACAGTCTTTCCACCTTGAGGGAGCGAATGGGCTATGGAAAATAGAAGCTTTTATAACGAGATCCTCACCGAGCACAATCTGCACCCGGAGTTCAAGCATGATCTGCCGGACGCCGATATCGTGCTGGAGGGCGTCAACCCCAGCTGCGGCGACGACATCTTTCTCAAGCTGAAACTGGACGGCGACACCATCGCCGACGGCGCGTTCGTAGGCGACGGCTGCGCCATCTCGCAGGCCTCCGCCGACATCATGCTGGGCATGATCGTGGGGAAAAAGAAGGAGGATGCCCTGAAGCTGGGCGAGACGTTCCTGAAAATGATCCAGAGTGAAGCAACCGAGGAGGAGATCGACAGTCTGGAGGAGGCCTCCGCCCTTCGGGATATCGCCCACATGCCCGCCCGCGTCAAATGCGCGGTGCTGGGCTGGCGGACACTGAAGGAAGCCCTGCACGCCGGAGAGTAATAGCTTTCAAAAGAGGTATTTGCCGCATCCGCGGCAAATACCTCTTTTGGCTTATACTCGCTCCTTAATAAAACCTTAATCTTCCCCGTGATTGTTTCTTAATCCCGCGTTTGCTACCATAGAGGTGCCATCGATTAACAAGGGCAAAAAGAGAAGAAAGGATGTGCCTCTATGGAGACCACGCTGCGTACCATCAACGCCGTTATCTCGGCGCTGTTTTTTATCTGCTATACCTATCAGTTCCTCTATATTCCGCTGGTGCTGGCCAAAAAGCCCAAGCCCCTTACCGCCCCGGCCGGACGGCACCGCTACGCGGTGCTGATTGCCGCCCGGAACGAGGAGAATGTCATCTCCGGCCTGCTGGAGAGCCTCCGGGCGCAGACCTACGACATGTCCCTTGTGACGGTGTTCGTGGCGGCGGACAACTGCACCGACCGCACCGCCGCCGTCGCCCGCGCCCACGGCGCGGTGGTCTATGAGCGGTTCAACCAGCTGAATGTGGGCAAGGGCTACGCGCTGGACTTCCTGCTGCAGCACATCGGCGCGGACTATCCGGCGGGGTTTGACGGCTACTTTGTGTTCGACGCCGATAACCTGCTGGCCCCGGACTACATAGAGCGGATGAACGGGATGTTCTCCAACGGCCATGAGATCGTCACCAGCTACCGCAACAGCAAGAACTTCGGCGGCAACTGGATCAGCGCGGGCTATGCCCTGTGGTTCCTGCGGGAGAGCCGCTATCTCAACGGTGCCCGCACCCGTCTGGGCAGCAGCGCCGCCGTGGGCGGCACGGGCTTCCTGTTCTCCCAGCGTATCCTGAACGAGAGCCGCGGCTGGCGGTTCTATCTGCTGACCGAGGACATTGAATTCTCTGTGTACCACATCCTCCGGGGCGAAAAGATCGCCATCTGCGAGGACGCCGTGCTGTATGACGAGCAGCCCACCAGTTTCCGCCAGTCCGTGCGGCAGCGGCTGCGCTGGGCCAAGGGATACATTCAAGTGTTCCGCCGGTACGGCACGGACCTGCTGAAGGGCGCGGCCAAGGGCAGCTGGAGCTGCTTCGACATGTCCATGTCCATCCTGCCCGCCTTTATCCTGACGGCGCTGTGCCTGCTGGCCAACATCACGTTGTCGGTGCTGGGACTGATGCAGGGCGTCGGTGTGTGGTTCGCCATGCGGTCGCTGCTGGAGTGCATGGGCAGCATCCTTGCCACGCTGCTGGTGCTGGGCGGCATCACCGTGGCCACCGAGTGGAAGCGCATCCACGCCCCGGCGTGGAAAAAGATCGTCTATACCCTGACCTTCCCCCTGTTCATGCTGACGTATCTCCCCATCTCGCTGGCGGCGCTGTTCATGAAGGTGGAATGGAAGCCCATCCACCACAGCGTGAACCTGACGACCCTTCCCTACCCCGCCGCCAAGAATTGACCTTGTGCAATCGTGCGCGAAAGGGTATGATAGAGGTATGACAAACTCACCCCCACAGGAGGTCCATCTATGTATACCATCTTAGTCGTTGACGACGAAAAGGACATCGTCTCCGCGCTGGAAATATATCTGAAAGCCGAGGGCTACCGTGTCCTCGCCGCCTATAACGGAAAAGAAGCCCTGTCCGTGGCCGCCCATGAGGACGTGCACCTGATCCTCATGGATATCATGATGCCGGTCATGGACGGCCTGACCGCCATGGCCCAGCTGCGGCAGACCAGCAACGTCCCCGTGATTTTGCTGACCGCCAAGGGCGAGGACACCGACAAGGTACTGGGTCTGAACGTAGGGGCGGACGACTACATCACCAAGCCCTTCAATCCGGTGGAGATGCTGGCGCGGGTACGCTCCCAGCTGCGGCGGTATCTGCAGCTGGGCGGCGGTCAGGTGCGGCCCTCCACGCTGGTCATCGGCGGCATCTGTCTGGACGACAACGCCAAGACCGTCACCGTGGACGGCGATCCCGTCTCTCTCACCCCCAAGGAATACGACATTCTCCGCTTTCTCATGCAGAACGCCGGAACGGTGTTCTCTCCCAGCGAGATCTACCGCCGGGTGTGGGACGACGTGCCGCTGAACGCCACAGGAGCCATCGCCGTACACATCCGGCACCTGCGGGAAAAGCTGGAGATCAACCCCTCGGAGCCGCGGTACATCAAGGTGGTCTGGGGCAAGGGCTATAAAATGGAGGGCACCCTCACATGAAACGACTTCTGAATAAAACATGGGCCAAGCTGACAGCCTTCTTCCTGACCATAATTTTCGCCGCGATGACCGTTCTGGCCGGTGTGGGCGTCGGCTTTCTCGTCAACTACAACGTGTTTCTGGACGGCGGTACATACCTGCGGGAGGAACTGTACGAGTCCCAGTGCAGCAACGCCATCTACAGCGCCTATTACTATCTGCGCGACCTGATGGTCAACGCGGGAGCGCTGGCCGATGATACGTCCGGCACGGATGACAGCACCACCCCCGATGCAGACACCACCCCCGAGGAGCTGCAGCAGGTAACGAACGATCTGCCCGGCGCATTTGCAAGCGGATTTCCCCGTGAGGACACTGCCTGCCATCTGGCAGTCGCCAACAAGGATACCGGCGAGATCACCTTTGAAAACTTTGAACTGACGGACAGCGACAAGCCGCTGTATTCCGCGCAGGAAACATTTTCGTTCACCTTTGCCGACGGGCACACGGAGGAGTTTGCCATCATCGCCGACCTGCTGCGTGCGGATACCGCGGACAACTCCTTCTATCTGGTGTCTGAATGGCTGCTGGCGCACACGGGACTGACGGTATTTCTGGCGGCGCTGTTCCTGCTGCTGACGCTGTTTTGCTTCTGCTTCTCCATGGCCTCTGCCGGACACTGGGCCGGCCACGAGGGTATCCACCTGACGTGGCTGGATAAGATCCCGGTGGACCTGTGGCTGCTGGCGCTGGTCTGCGCGTTTTTCATCGGCTGGGACACCCTGTTCTATTATACCGTGGAAACGCAGGTGCTCTTTGTATCCCTGATGGTACCCCTTATTCTGCTGTTCCTGTGCGTGTTCGCCGCCCAGTGCAAGGCGGGGACGGTGCTGCGCTGCTCCCTGACCGCGCGTATCCTCCGCCTGCTGTGGCGTATCCTCAGGGCCGTGGGCCGTGGCCTGCGCCGTACCGCAGTTGCCCTGCCCCTGATCTGGAAAACCGCGCTGGTGACGGCGGCGCTGTTCTTTCTCGAGATGCTTCTGGTTCTGGTAGGCTACGGCTCCGTGGACGGCATCTTTGTGGCGATGAAGTTGGTGGAGTTCCTTGCCATCCTGTACATCGCCCTGAACCTGCGCATTCTGCAGAAGGGCGGCGAGAAGCTGGCGGCGGGCGACCTCTCCCAGAGCATCGACATCAAGCCGCTGATCGGCGACTTCAAGCGCTACGGCCAGCGGATGAATGACCTGCGCACCGGCATGGAGCGGGCGGTGCAGGAGCAGACCAAGGCCGAGCGCATGAAGACCGAGCTCATCACCAACGTGTCCCACGATATCAAGACCCCCCTGACCTCCATCGTCAACTATGTGGACCTGCTGCAGAAGGTGGATGTCCAGCCGGAGACGGCACGGGAGTACATCGCCGTGCTGGATCGCCAGAGTCGCCGTCTGAAAAAGCTGACGGAGGATCTGGTGGAGGCATCCAAAGCGTCCTCCGGCGCGCTGCCGGTGGAGCTTCAGCCCACGGATGTAGCGGTGCTGTTCGATCAGATCGTGGGCGAGTATCAGGAGCGGCTGGCCGACTGCCATCTGACACTGGTGGCCCGACCGCCGGAGAATCCCGTCTCCGTCCGGGCCGACGGCAAGCTCCTCAGCCGCGTTATGGACAATCTGGTCAGCAATATCTGCAAATACGCGCTGGAGGATACCCGCGTCTACGTCGTAGCATCCAGCGACGCGGAGACGGTCACCATCAGCTTTAAGAATGTCTCTCGGGCCGAGCTGAACATCTCCCCCGATGAGCTGATGGAGCGCTTTGTCCGGGGCGACGCCTCCCGCCATACTGAGGGCAGCGGTCTGGGCCTCTCCATCGCCGGAAGTCTGGTGCGTCTTATGAACGGCACGTTTGCCCTGTCCATCGACGGTGACCTGTTCCGCGCCGATATCACCCTTCCCCGCGCCTGACGCTTTAGCCTGTCAAAAAAGGGCATAGCCCTTTTTTGACAAAATCAGGAATCGCTCCGACCCGCGCTTTTCCGCCCATAAATGGGCGAAAAAACACTCTCTCCGCGCAAAGTGTTTTTCGCCACATACATGCTGCGGCGAAAAACGATCCAAATTGTTCGCCGCCATGGCGGGCGGCGAATTCTGCGAAGCTTTTTTGACAGGCTGAAAATAGGGCGTGAGTCTTATGAAAGAGACTCACGCCCTATTTGTTTGTCTTGACAAACTGGGAAAGTGTTCTATAATAGTTGCACATACAACGATGTAGGTACAACTTTCTCTGTGAATCGGAGGTGGCTATGGATATTACAGAACGGAAGATCACAAAAATCGCCCGCGAAGCGGAAAAGCTGGCGCTGCGGACGCTGCGGGAAAAGGACGTAGGCACGGCGGAGATCGACTTGATCCACGCGCTGCGCCACAATCCCGGCTGCACGCAGGCGGCGCTGGTGGAACTTCTCCACGCCGACAAGGCCGCCATCGCCCGACGGACGAAGAATCTGGAAGCCAAGGGGTATCTCGTCCGCAGAAACGCCCCCAACGACCGGCGCAGCCAGCTGCTGTACCCCACGGAAAAGGCGGAGAGCCTGAAAGCCTCCAAGGCAGAGATCGAAGCCTCCTTTTATGAGTATCTGCTCAGTGCGCTGACCCCGGAAGAGGCCGCCGCCTTCGCAGCCACGCTGGATAAGCTGTACTCAGCGTCCAAGAGGGAGAGCCGCGCGGGCTTCCCGCACTTTCAAAAGCCATCAGGAGGTGAAACGGACAATGAAGCATGACAGGACGTTCCGCCCCGACAGGATCGGCTCCTATTTCCGCGCGGAATGGCTTCCGCTGGCTCTCGTGACGGTTTCCGGCCTGATCTATAACGTAGGGCTGCTGGCCGCGCCGTGGTTTGAGGGACGGCTGGCCCAGTGCCTTGCCGATATTCTCGGCGGCAGCGAGACGGCCGCCAGGATGGCGGTGCTGGTGCTGGCCTATATCGCCGTGACGCTGCTGGTGCAGGCCGCACGGTTCATCAAGCGGTTCTATGTCCGCCGCTTTGCCAACAACATCAACCGCCGGATGAAGGGCATCCTGTACGCCAATCTGGTGCGGCAAAGCCGGGCCTCTCTGGAGCAGGAGGGCGCGGGCGAGCTGATGACCAAGGCCATCTCCGACGTGGACGACTGCGTGGAGGGCATGCGGAAATTCACCACCGAGGTTTTTGATACCGGCGTGGCACTAGCCGGTTTTGCCGTGATGCTGCTGGTGTACGACTGGCGGCTGGCGCTGCTGAGCCTGCTGTTCACGCCGGTGTCCTACTTCTGCGCGGCGTGGATGAAAAAGCCGGTGCAGCGGGCGGGCGCTGCCTATAAAAAGGCGGCGGGCGCACTCAGCGCGGCCACGCTGGACCGCGCCCAGAACGCCGTGACTTACCGCATCTACGGCTGCGAGAGCGCCCGTGAGGCGCGGTACGAGGACACATTGAGCAGCTACGAGAAAACCGCCGTGCGCAGCAACATGTGGCAGTCGGCCCTGCCGCCGCTGTATCTGGCCGTATCGGGCGCGGGCACCCTGTCCATCCTGTGGTTCGGCGCGAAAAACGTGCTGGGTACAGGCTGGAACACATGGGACATCGCGGCGTTCACCACCTTCCTCTCCTGCTTTACCAAGCTGACGGTGAAATCCTCCAAGGTGGCCAAGCTGTTCAACGCCGTGCAGAAGGCGGAGGTGTCGTGGAAGCGCATCAGGCCGCTGATGAAATCACCGGAGGAACTGCCGCCGCTGACGGTCCCGGCTCCTGCCGACGTGACGCTGGAAAACCTGTCCTTCGCCTATGGGGACACACCGGTTTTCTCCGGCCTGACGCTGACGGCCCACCCCGGCGATATCATCGGCGTCACGGGGCCGGTGGCCTGCGGCAAGTCCACCTTCGGGCGGGTGTTCCTGTGCGAAGTGCCCTACGGCGGCTCGGCAAAATTCGGGGAGAAGGAATTTTCCGCTCTTACGCCCCGGCAGATCGCCGCCACCGTGGGCTATCTGGGCCACGACCCGGAGCTGAGCGCCGATACCATCCAAAACAACGTTCTTTGCGGCGACGAGCAGGACGCCATGCCGTATCTGGGCGCCGTTGCGCTGGAGGGGGAGGTGCAGGCCATGGAAAACGGCCCCGATACCGTCATCGGCAGCAGCGGTACCCGCCTGTCCGGCGGACAGGCACAGCGGCTGGCGCTGGCCCGGACGCTGGCCCATCCCCGGCCTGTTCTGGTGCTGGACGATCCCTTCTCCGCCTTGGATCGGAGCACCGAGGATACGGTGTTTGCCAATTTACAGAGCTACGCCAAGGATAAGGTGGTGTTCCTGATCTCCCACCGGCTGTACCACTTTCCGCAGCTGCAAAGGGTGATCTTCATGGAGGACGGCAGGACCGCCGTGGGCACCCACGCGGAGCTGATGGCGTCCGAGCCGGTGTACCGCCAGCTATACGAAAACCAGACGCGAGGTGCGCAGACATGAAGAAACAGAAAAATAGCGTATTTGCCGCCATCGGGATGGCGGCAAGGGCGCACCATCTGCTGACCGCGGGTACGCTTCTGTGCGTGGCGGCCTCGGTGGCGGCATCGCTGCTGCCGCCGCTGCTGCTGGCCCGGATCATCGACCGGCTGACCGATGGCCTCCCGCTGACGTTTTTTGCGGCGCTGCTGTACTTCGGCAGCCTTGCGCTGGAAGGGGGGTTCTCCTCGGCGCAGGAGAGCCTGCTGGTGCTGTTCGGCCAGAAAATGACCCATGCGCTGCGCTCGGAGATGTCCCGGGAGCTGACGCACCTGCCTGCCGGTACGCTGGCGGGCCAGAAGCCCGGCGAGGTGGCCGCCCGGTTTTCCGGCGATGTTGATACCGTGGAGGCGCTGTTCACCTCCGGCATCATCAGCATGGTGGCGGACGCCTGCCGGATCGTCTCCATCATGGCGCTGATCGCCGTAAAAAACACCGGTCTTGCGCTGGTCTTGCTGCTGGTGCTGCCGCTGTTTGCGGTGTTCACCCGCCATGTGCAGAAGCGGATGCTGGCCGCCCAGCTGGATAACCGCCGCGCCGTCGCTGCCGTGTCCGGTCAGGTGCCGGAAACGCTGCACAACATCCGCACCATCCGGGCACTGGGGATCGAGGACTATATGGAGCGCCGCTATGACCGGCGCATCGGCGACAGCTATGCCGCCATGGAGCGCACCAACTTCTATGACGCGGTCTATTCGCCGGTGGTACTGCTGCTGAATGCCGTCGTAGTGGGTGTCGTCATGCTGCTCTCCGCCTCCGGCCGGGCGGAGATACTGACGCTGTTCGGCATGTCGGTGGGTACCTCGGTGGCGGTCATCAACTATATCTCCCGCATTTTCACGCCCATCGAAAGCCTTGGCATGGAGATCCAGACCATTCAGTCGGCCATGGCGGGCGTCAAGCGGATCGATGCGTTTCTTGCCCAGCCGGAGCGCACCATCCCTCAGAAGGAGGACGCTCCACGTGGCGATGTGGTACTCTCTCATGTGACCTTCGGCTATGGGGAAAAGCCGGTACTGAAGGATCTCTCCATGACCGTAAGGCAGGGCGAGCAGGTCACGCTGGTGGGCCGGACAGGCGCGGGGAAAAGCACGGTGTTCAAGCTGCTGCTGGGCCTTTATCCGCCCCAGCACGGCACGGTCACTATCGGCGGCGTAGACGTTTCGGCCATTCCGGATAGACAGCGGCGTGCCTGCATCGGCTGCGTGGAGCAGCATTTCTCCCGCGTGCCGGGGACGGTGCTGGAGCAGATCACCCTGAACGATCCGCAGATCACCCGTGAAATGGCGCAAAATGCGGCAAAGCTGACCGGGATCGACGACGCCATTCAGGCGCTGCCGGAGGGGTATGATACCGTGTGTACGGACGGCATGTTCTCGCAGGGCGAGTGGCAGCTGCTGTCCATTGCCCGTGCGGCGGCGGCAGACCCTGCCGTGCTTCTGCTGGACGAGATCACCGCCAATCTGGACGCGGAGACCGAAGCGCGGGTACTGGAGGCTCTGCGCCATGCCTCCCAGGGCCGCACCGTTCTTTCCGTTTCCCACCGGGTCTATGAAAACCTCGGCGGCCGGACGGTGGAGATCAAGCCGCAAGCCTAAGCAAGTCTAAAACGGGGCGGAGCCATTGTGTGAATGGCTCCGCCCCGTTGGCGTCTTACAGGATCGACATGCCGCGCTCTTTTGAAGGGTATGTCACTCTCCTTCATGCTTCGGTCGGTTCTCCGCCTCCCAGTTCCTCGGGTTGGTATCGTCCGGAGCAAGACCTGCCAGAACGGCCTCGTAGTGCGCGGCTTTGCTGTCCATATTTTTCACGGTGGCCTTGGCCTCCTCCAGCCGCTTATGGGCCTCGGCCCGCTGCTTGAGAATAATGGCGTACTGCGCCCGCAGGTTTTCCTCCGATCCCTCCAGCAGACACAGACGGCAATACTCCCGAATGTCCTGAATGGACGCGGCGCAGCCCTTCAGACATTGGATGCCCTGCATCCAGTTGACGGACTCCTCGGTAAACACCCGCCGGTTGCCGCCGTCCCGCCGGCAGGGCAGCAGTCCCCTGTCCGTATAAAACCGCAGCGTATGCTCCGTGACACCGAACATCTCCGCCATCTGCTTGATGGTATAGTCCATGGCCGCACCCCCTGAAAATTTCTCTTGACTTCGTGTTACACGAACTTGTTAGAATTATGATACCACGGAACAAAACAATACGCAAACACAAGAATGGAGGGCGAATATGGAATATCTGACGCTGAATAACGGGGTGCAGATGCCGCTGGTGGGATTTGGCACATTTATGCTGGGCGGGGAGACCTGCGCCAACGCAGTCGCGGAAGCGATCAGAATCGGCTATCGCATGATCGACACGGCGGAGGCCTATGGCAATGAGAAGGAGGTTGGCGAGGGCATCCGGCAGAGCGGCATTGACCGCGGAGAGCTGTTCCTCGTCACCAAGGTGAACTTCAGGTCCTATAAATACGCGGAGCAGACGGTGATGCAGTCGCTTGCCAATTTGCAGACGGACTATCTCGACCTGCTGCTTCTGCACTGGCCCTTTGCCAACTACTACGCCGCGTGACGTGCGCTGGAAAAGCTGTACGCAGACGGCAGGATACGGGCCATCGGTGTTTCCAACTTTGAACCGGATCAGCTTCTTGATCTGATCGCCTACAACAAGACCGTGCCCGCGGTAAACCAGATCGAAACGAACCTGTACTGCCAGCGGATCGCCGAGCGCAGTTGAATGGACAAAAAGCAGGTGGCCCACATGGCCTATGCGCCGCTGGGGCAGGGCAACCGAAACGAAATGTTTGCCGAGCCCGCCGTGCTTGCTCTTGCCGAAAAATACAGCAAGACCCCGGCGCAGATCCTGCTGCGCTTCCTGACCCAACGGGGCATCGCCGTCATCCCCAGAAGCGCACGGCCGGAGCATATCCAAGAAAACTTCGCCCTGTTTGATTTTGCACTTACGGGCGACGAAATGGCGCGGCTTGCCGCGCTGGACAAAAGAGAGCCCCTTATCGGCAAGCCGGAAACGCCGGAACTGGTAGAATTCTCGCTGACGTGGTGATATAAAACCGTCTCCCGCAAAAGGATCGGCAGAGACCGATGGCTTCCCACATTCAAACACAGAGGACTTCAGACAAGTATCTGAGGTCCTCTGTTTTATATATAAGGTGCGTCGCTTCCTCCGTTCCTGTCCCCCCCCTACTTTTACAAAAGCAGCCCGTGCGATACTTGTCTCACAGGCAGCTTTGAAAAAGCGGGACAACACGAAGCACCTCTGGTATAGTTCCCCCCACTTTTTCCACGATATGCGGCTGCTATCATAAGATCAAGAAATCCAAAGAGGGAGTGAATGAAACATGAAATACTTGAAGGGACTGAAAAAGTTGTGTGTCTGGCTCCTGGCCATTCGGTGGACGATCTGGTTTATCCTTACCAAATTCCCCGCATCCTTGTGGGAGTCGTTTTTGGCATCCGGGATCGGCCGTACCGTTCAGGGATGGTTTGAATCCGGTGTATCGCCTTGGCGTGAGATCGCGCTGGCATACAGCATCTTTTATAGGCTCTGCGGCGTACCGCTGCTCGTTGTGTTTATCGGCGTCTCTGTGCTGATGATGATCTTCCGCAGCAATCCGGTATATGGCCGCATCCAGAGGCTGAAATGTGCCGCCCACTATATCCCGCCGGTCCCCCGGTCTGTGCGAAGAGTGTACCTCCGGTACTACTCCGACACGCAGGAGGGCTGCATCGATATCCAGCGGGTGAAGGTCTGTAACATCGGCAACCTGACAGTCACCTACAGCGAGGCGGACGGCTGCTGTATCGCTGCCGACCGGACGCTGAACACCAAGGTCTGCATCACAGATGAATGGACACGGGTCGGCAACGATCTCTTTATGCGTCAGATCATTTACGATGAAGCCAAGGCGGAGAAAGCATCCCGTACATCTGTATAATTGAAAGGAGAAAGAACGTATGTTGGTATTTATGAACAGTGGAAAGTCCCTTATGATCGATCTGGAATTGGAAAAACAAATGACTCTGAAGGAGGGCGTCAAGTTCTTCTTCGACGATGACACCCATCGGCCCATGGCGCAGTTCTCCAGCAGCTGCGGTGTTCTGCGCACGATCCCGGTCCAGAAAACGTGGACGCCTGTCGGGGTCGGCAAGTTTGTAAAGGAGGTGGCTTGAAATGTTGAAATGGGGTGAGGCGCTGGGTATCAGCGCCGGCGGCGAAAGAACAACTGTGTCGCATTTTGACTACGATGAATCCAAAACGAACTGGGCCTTCGGCGTAGGCGACGGGATCTTCCTCGTCCCCTACCGCTCAAACGGGCGCTGGCGCGTCACGGTACTGCCCATCGGCGACGCCGCGAAGTCCATCGTTAAGGCGGAGATCGAGCCGGGGAGTCTGATCTTGGTCAATGGTCTGCCGCGGATGTTTTCTGTGAAACTGACGTACCAGAATGACAAGACGAGAAATTTGCGCTTGCGCCATACCGATCGATTCGATCGAGAAGCCCTTTTGCGGAACGAAAGCCTCCACCTGTTTGGCGGGTACTATCCCACCGTTACCATCGGCCTGCTCGGCACGGTCGGGGCGGGCAAGTCGTGCTATCAGCACTCGCTCTGTATCAACACCACTTTGGATCGAGCGGCTAAGCTGCTGGGCGGCAAGGTGATCAGTACAGCAAAGGATCCGAAGGCGGCACGTCTGCCTCGTAACGCCATTTCCTCCTTCGACGGCACACCTTTTGAGGTCACGAAAGAAGGCAAGAGCAAGCGCAAGGCGCAAAAGATTGAGCTGGTCGTTTTTGACACAGGGGGTGAGATCTCCTTACTGCAGAACCACTCACAGTCCGTTTTTCAACACGGATCTTATCGCATCAGCGATCGCTTGCTGGCAGACGAGGTTCTGGATAAGGCGCGTTTTTTAGATGGTGCACTGGTCGTAGTCAAAGGTACTTCCCTTCTTGAGAACGGCAAGCGTCCCTTGGGCGACATCGAGGGTTTGCTCCGGCTGTACAACGAAGAAAATGGAAATATCAGGAAAATCATCGCTATTTCCGAGGCTGATGTTATTCAGGAAAAGTTGAAACAAGCCGAATCGGCTCACGCCAGTCGCAGCGTGCTGGCAAATGGTGCCAGGCTGCACAGCTCCTCACCGGTGTTCAACCCTATCCACAGCCAAGAGGACCTGCGCCGCCACATGGCTCTTGCCGCTGATATTCTGAGGGATACGCATCGGTATAATTTCAGCAGCGAGGATTTGCCGGTTTGCCTCATTTCCGCCTGCCGCGAAGAAAGCGGCGACATGATGGACTTTGAAAGCGGATTCAATCAGGAACTGCCTTTTGTGTGGCTCCTGGAACACCTCGTAGACATGGGAGGGACAAAATAATGGGCAAAAACGAAAAAAAGATGATTCTCATCGCACAGACCTACCACGACGGTTTTTATAAGACCGAGACCAGCGCGGCAGCACCGCAGTCTATCATTTCGATGCTGTCTCGTTTGACGGGTAGCACCGTCCAGTATGTCACAGATCTGGACGGCTACCATGCGCTGATCGTCAGTCGCGTTGGCGGCAACACCTCAGAGGAGCGCGGCGGCACTGACAAATACGCACTGCTGTTCGGCGAGAACTTCGCCGAACAGCTGATGCGGCGGCCAGCGGCTGTTTTCCGAGTGGCAGAATGGCTGGTAGACACAGGCGACGCCGCAGGCACATCTTTGAACAAGCTTCCCGCCCTGCTGGACGAGCTGGTGGACGACAGCCGTTACTGTGACAGCGTGCCTTTCACGGACGGCATGCTGACAGCCTATGCCGTGGCGCTGGCCGTCTCGATGAACGGGAAAAATCTGTGCTTCGTGGACGATATCTCGCAGGATGAGCTATTGGGTGTCCTTTATGCCCTGCCTCCGTCGGTTCGTGCTAAGACCTTCTGGTCCTTCGGCTACTGTAAAGCCTGCCCCGCCAGTCTAAAACTAGTAGCCAGAAATGCAAATGATCCGAAATTTGAAGTGCCACCTAGTCAAATGGCTTACACCACCTCGGATATTGAAACCATCCTCACCGAAATTCTCGATGTGAAGCAGGAGGCCCTCACGGCTGTCATCGGCGAAGGCGTCAGCCCTCATGCGGTGACGTGGACGCCCTCCCTCCTTTTGGAGGTGGCGTCTTGGCAGCCCGCAGCGGCACCGCAGCGAGAGACGGCATCCGCACCGGTCGCCCACCCGCGGGAGCGCCAGCAGCCCCGTGAGCGCAGCAGAGGTGCGCATGCGACGCTTGTCAGACGAAATGCGGCGCTCAGCCTCACGCGCAAGCTGTTACTGCTGCTCTTTACCGCTGTCTTGCTGTTCTATGGGTTCCGGACAGGCACTTCGGTGATCGGAGATGGGGTCTACCTCCGGCTTTACCTCAACCTGAGCATGGGCGATCTGGTTCGCGCTATTGCGGTGTTCGCAGCAGGCTGGCTGGCAAGGAGCCTGTTCGTGAAACGAAAATAGCTTTATCTCCCCCCAGCCTTCGAACAAACTGCCTGTGAGACACTGGTCTCACAGGCAGTTTTGGTTTTCCAGCACAGAGCCACCGGCACAGCTCCCCCCTCTCAACCGTCCAATCAATGCTGCTATGATTAAAACATCAAGAGGAAATCAAAAAAGTGTACGTAAAGAGAAAGGAGAAATAGATTTGGCTTACTTTTTGATCTCGATTTTAGGCATGGTAGTTCTTCTCTTGCCCCTCCGCGAAACGCCGTTTGAGACGGATTCCTACGGGCGGAAAGCTACTCTGACGAGCCCCACCGGCGCGATGTTGCCGATTGCTCTCGATGAGTTCAATGCCTGCGGCTGCGGAGAAGGCTATACTGTGGACTTGTCCGCTTTGGGGCATGTGACGGAAGGCTTTTTCGTTGTTCTGGACCCCGGCGTAGGCTTTGCCCTCGGCGGCGACGCCCTGATCCGGCGTAACGGTGAGATCGTGAACGATCTCATTCTTCATGACAACGATGAAATTATTCTAAGAGGTAGTTCACTGATTTTTAGGATCGACGAATGAAAGGAGGATGAATAGAACATGATGAACAACCTCTCGCGACGGATGTCGCTGTCTCCCTACGCATTGCAGGCCCTCCCCGTGGCCTTGCTGATCGTCTTCCAGTTAATGTTCACTTCGTATTCCTTATGGGAGAGCGGTGGTGGTATCGCCCAATACTATGGTGCGGACGCCGAGGGCGTGTACCACACGCTGGCGATGAACGTGAGTGGCCGCCTCTGGCGGATGATGCTTTTCCTAATGGTCATGGAGGCGGCAGCACTGCTGCTCATCTTGCGCTTTAAGGTCGAGGGCGTACTGCCTGTGCTGGTTCCTGTCTGGCTGCTATTGACCCTCAGCTGTGTTTATATGGCATATGTCGCACCGGCTCTGGCTGCTAAGCACTACGCAACCGTTCTTCTCAGTTTCGCGGCGCTGTTGCTGGGCGTCGCGCTGGCCTGTATCGCGCCACAATTAAAAGAACGGAACAAGCTGCTGCGGCTCGTGTTCATTATCACCGCCGGTGCTGTGCTAGCACTGACTGCCTACGGCCTGTTCTTCGCGCCGGTTGTTAACGGCTCCCGGGTATACATCGCAGGTGTTTCTCCGGCCGAAATCTACAAGGTTGCCGTCCTGTCGCTCACTGCCCTCACGATCGTTCCCATGCAGCAAGAGAAAAGCCTCGGGAAACAGCTTATCGCTGTCATAGCACTGATGGCAGGCTCTCTGCTCATACTTCGCTCCCTTGGCGACGCAATTTTGCTGCTGGCCATCGTTCTGGTAATCGTTCTTGAAACGAAGGGCAAAAAGCTTTTTATCCTGCTGGCCGGGGCAGGCGCGGTCATTGGGCTCGTCGGGTATAAAATCTACGCCGCCGTTAAGCCTGACAGTTACCTCGTAAAACGGTTTAGCGACGTGCTGGTCGCTGAGACCGACCCGACCGCAAATGCGAACCTCCGTCGGGCGGTACTGGGCATGCTTCGAGCGGGCATCTTCGGTTCCGGCGTCAGTCCAGATAACGTGCGGTATATCAGCTATAATTACGCTTCTGATACCGACTTCGTTTACTCGGGATTGATCGGTTTATTCGGCATCGGGATCGGCCTTCTGGTGCTTTTCGCCTATTTTACCCTCGTACATGGCCTGTCCACCCACCCTAACCAAATGGACGTTTTGTCTTATACGTTCGGCAACCTGGCAGCGGTGCTTGTTCTGGTGCAAGCCATGACCCATGTTGGTGCGAATCTCAATGTCATGCCCCTCTCTGGAGTGGTCCTGCCACTGCTCTCAAGAAGTGGCGCCGCTCTTTGCACCACCATGCTTGCGATCGGTCTTGCCCTCGGAGGACGCATTCAGTGCCTGAGCTGGTTATGGGCGAAAGCGGCTCGGCCGCTTAACACGCTGCTGGCCCATAAAAAAGAAAAAGAAGGAGCAGATGAAGTATGAAAGAGCACATGACAAAAAAGGCAAAGCGTTTTTACACTCCGGTGGATCGTCTGGTAAGAGGCATCGCCCTCTTACTGGTCGCCGTTAGCCTGTTTGGTATTTTCCGCGTCTATGCCAATGCCCAGAAAGCCGCCGACAGCCTGACGCTGTCGGAGCGGGCGAGCTTGAGTTCAAAGATCGACATTGAAGAAGAGAATTTTGAGAACAACGTTGTCGAAAAAAAAGCTCGTTCGCTCTATGGCACGCTCCGGACCTCGGACGGCGAGGTGCTGGTGGATCTGACACACAGTAATACGAACACGCCCGCGCTGGGCAGCTTGCTCGGCACGCTGAACTCGATTAATGTGTCGGACACTCGCTATTTTTTGAACAACTACAAAGAAAGTATCTTCCCAGCGGTGAGATACAACGCGCTCAACGGCTTCAACAGTCCGGACGGCACTGTCACTCTTACCATCGACAGTCGTGTGCAGAACAGCATCTACCAGAAAATGGTAGATTTGGGGATCTACGGCTCTGTGACCCTGTATGACTTCAAAACGGGTGAAATTAAGGCACTTTGTTCCACTCCGGGCTTGGGCGAAAAAAACGCAGCTGGTGAGGCGGCGGAGGGATCATTTATAAACAAATGTTTATACCGAACGAGCCCCGGATCGACGCAAAAAATATTAACCTTATTTCTGGCTGAATCGCAAGGAATTAACGTAGCTAATACCAGATTTTCTTGCAATGGTGCGTATACTCTTCAAGACGGCACTGTTGTTCGGTGTAGTGGAGTCCATGGCCAACTTATCAATGGCGAGACAGCCGTTGGAAAATCCTGTAACGTTTTCTTTGCCCAACTCATCGAAAAGCTATCTGTCAACCAAACTTACGAGCAGCTTTATGATATGGGCTGGACTGTGAATGGTCTTTCCAAGGACGGCGAAAATGTTTTCCAGATTGGCAATCTGCCCATTGACAGATCATCGCTCACTTGGACGAGTAATAACACATTTGTTTCAGTCTGGTCGTTAATTGGTCAATGTGAAGCGATGGCCTCACCACTTCAGATGGTCGAATTGGCAGGGAACTGCGCGACTGGTGGTAATGCGGCTGTACCCCGCCTGACCACGCATGAGGCTATCACAAAAAGCGGCTATGGTGCGTACGCAGAAGCATTTCAACGTGCATGGTCAGTCTGGACAGCCGGATTTCAGCAGTGCTATTCATCAAAGGATTATGGCGTTTGTACGGCCGCTAAGACAGGTACCTCTGACCAGTTGGCCGGTGAAACCCACAAGCTCCTCCTTGCTGTGATTGGTGATTACTCTGTGTATATTGTGATTGAAAACTATCTGCAATCGCGCGTGATGCCGTATCAGCTGCTGCCCACCATTGAGCAAAGTATTTCCGTCATCGAAAGCGAGGTGCTCCAATAAGCAGACACTGTGAGGCTGCCGTTTGTAACGGCAGCCTCACAACGTCACATAAAAAATTTTTCTTGACAATCGAAGTTCTCTCCGCTATTATGTAGTTAATCTACATATGTAGCAATCCTACATAGTAAGGAGGGCACCATGGAATTTGACAAGACGCTGACCTCCGGCAGCACAAAGCTGCTGCTGATGAAGCTGCTGGAGCAGCAGGACATGTACGGCTATCAGATGATCGAGGAGCTGCGCCGCCGGTCGAATCACACCTTCGACCTGAAGTCCGGCACGCTGTATCCCCTGCTGCATGCGCTGGAGCAGGAGGGCTGGGTGACGGCCCGGGAGGCACCGGCGGCAGGCGGCCGCACCCGGCGGTACTATCATCTGACCGGCTCCGGTCGGGAGGCACTGGCCAAAAAAGAGGCGGAATGGCGCAGCTACGCCGCCGCCGTGACGAAGGTGCTGGAGGGAGGTGCTCACTGTGTCGGAGCGATTTGACGGTTACCTGTCCCAAGTGGATGAGCAGGTCCGCTGGGCGCGGGTACGGCCCGCCCTGCGGCGGGAGCTGATGGGCCATCTGGAGGAGCAGCGGGACGCCTGTCTGGCGGAGGGCATGGACGAGACCTCCGCCGAGATTGAGGCGGTGCGGCAGATGGGCGACCCGGTGCTGGTGGGCCGGCAGCTGGACGAGGTGCACCGACCCCGGCCCCAATACGCGCCACTGGCGCTGGCGACGGTACTGGCGGTATGCGGCATGCTGATCCGCATCAACGTGAACCACACCTCCTCCATCCGCTCGCTGGCAGGCGCGGGAGTCGGCCTTGTGCTGATGGCGGCACTCTACTTCTTCGACTACCGGAAGCTGATCCGGTATGCGTGGTGGCTCTACGGCGGTGTGGTGCTGGCCAGTCTGGCGCTGGAGGTGTATTGCGCTCTGACCGGTCAAAGCGGCATCGCCGTAGGCGGATGGCGGTACAGCGTGTATCTGACGCTGCTCTTTCCCATGGCAGGGGCGCTGGCAGCCTGCGCCCTGCGGGGCAAACGGTGGGGCTTCTGGCTGGCCGTTCTGGCCTACGCGCCCCTGTGCGTTTTCGCCTGTCTTGCACCCTCGATAATCGGTCTGCTGCTGACGGTGATCTGCGGCTGCGTCACGCTGCTGTACGGCATCCGGCAGGACTGGTGGCCGGTACATAAAACTGTCGCACGGCTGCTGGTGGTGGCTGGCGGCGTGACGCTGGGGCTGTTTCTCTCCGCGTCACTGCGCAGGATCGGGTGCTATGCAGCCGTTCCCTCCGATGACGGCTATGCCCTGTACTCCCTGCGAGCCGCGCTGGACAAGGCGATACTGTGGGGCAATGGCTGCACCGACATCGGTCAGCGGGATCTGGGCTATCTGGCGGTCGGCGACGACACCACCTTCTTGCTGACGAAGGTGATCTGCACGCTGGGCTGGATCCCTTTCCTGCTGCTGTGCGGGGTGCTCTGCGCACTGCTGGTGCTGGTAGGGCTTCGTTGTGTGAAGCGTTGCCACAGCGCGGGAGGCTTACTGGCCATGATGGCAGGGCTGACCATCGGTGGGCATTTTCTGCTGAATGTGATCGCCAGCTGTGGCCTGCCGCTGTGGGACGCTCACTTCCCCTTCGTGCAAGGCAGCCTGTTCACCGTCATTGATCTGGCGCTGCTGGGCGTGGCGGTCATCTTCAACTGCATGGTGACCGTGACCAACGGCATTCTTCAGGCGCACGGCAAGGTGAATATCCCCATCTATACCACACTGGTGGGCGGACTGGTGAATATCATCACGGACTATGTGCTCATCGGTATGGGCGCGATTCATATCTATGGCGCTGCCATCGCCACCATTGCCTATTGCGCGGTGATTATGTTCCTGAATATCATTGCCATGCATCGGACCATGGATCTGCCCCCGAGAATCCTCAAGCAGTTTGTCAAGCCCATGATCGCCACAGCGCTGATGGCGGTGGCAGCCTATCTCGTCTATGAGGCGGCATGGAATCTGCTGGGGTCCACGGCGCTTTCCACCATTGCGTCGGTGTGCGTAGCAGGCGCCACATATCTGGCGCTGGTTTACGGCATGAAAATCATCACCTGGGAGGACTGCCAGCTGCTGCCCAAATCCCAGCTGATTGCACGGATTTTGCACATTACCCCCGATTCCGCGGAGGACTAAGCAGAGCTTGACAAAACCACCAAAGAACGGCGAAAGATTGCAGAAAAAATTTCTACAAAAAACGCTGTCCGCACTTGCGAAGAAGGGGAAAGTATGATAGATTTTTATAGCAAACCGCGCTATGATTTTGAAAATCTCTGTCAGCTGGTGCGGGTGCTTCGTGCGCCGGACGGCTGCCCATGGGACAGCGTACAAACCCACGAAAGCATTCGCCGCAATTTCCTGGAGGAGGTCTATGAAGCCTGCGAGGCGATTGACCAAAAGGATTCCGCGCATCTTCAGGAAGAGCTTGGAGATGTGCTGCTCCATGTGGTGTTCCATGCAGGCATTGAAGCCGACGCAGGAAACTTTACCATAGACGATGTATGCGATGCTGTGGTAAAGAAAATGATCTCCCGTCACCCCGCGCTGTTCGGCGGGGAAGAAGGATTGGACTGGGACGAAATCAAGCGCAGAGAAAAAGGTCAGACCTCTCCCGCGGAGGAACTGGACGGAGTAGCGC